>Ga0316577_10000676_pt1 | contig 14334 bp, 7 predicted proteins | sample S5NA_FD_203073 | JGI IMG/M metagenome (GOLD analysis project Ga0316577, IMG submission 203073) | Rhizosphere microbial communities from salt marsh grasses in Alabama, United States - S5-7_050615r2r1 | ecosystem: Host-associated > Plants > Roots > Rhizosphere | place: USA: Alabama | collected... | reverse complement strand
GAGACCTCGCCCAGGTGATCGCCGCCTACAAGGTGGACCTCAAGGGCTTCGACCCGGCCTTCTTCAAGCAGCACTGCGGGGGCCAGCTCGAGGCCGTGCTCGAGACCCTGCGACGTCTTCGGAAGCTCGGGCTGTGGACCGAGATCGTGGCCCTGATCATCCCCACCCAGAACGACTCCGTCGCCGAGATCCGGGGGCTCGCCCGCTTCGTGCGTGACGACCTCGGGGCCGAGGTGCCCGTCCACTTCACGCGCTTCCACCCCGCCTACCGCCTGGCCAATCTGCCTTCGACTCCGGTGGCGACGCTCGACCGCTGCCGCGACGTGGCGATGGACGAGGGTCTGAAGTTCGTCTACGTGGGAAACGTGCCCGGACACCCCGGGGAGCACACGTACTGTCCCGACTGCGGCGAGGTGATCATCCGCCGCCTGGGCATGGCCGTCGTGCGGAACCGCCTGCGCCGCGGGGCCTGTCCCGACTGCGGCCGCGCCATCCCCGGAATCTGGACCTGAGCCGCTCGCGCGCCCGGGAAACGTCGACTATCATGGCGGGCGCCGCCGGCCCGGAGGACCCAGAGATCGTGCTGCCGGAGAGGTTTGGACGTTACGAGGTGCTCGCCGAGCTCGGCGACGGGGCCATGGGGCGCGTCTACAAGGCCTGGGACCCCGTGGTCACCCGGACGGTCGCGATCAAGACGATCAAGACCGAGCGTCTCCCGAGGGCGCACAGCGCGGAGTATCTGGAGCGCTTCCGCCGGGAGGCCCAGGCCGCCGGCGGCCTCAACCACCCCAACATCGTCAACATCTTCGACATCGGCGACGACCACATCGTCATGGAGTGCATCGAGGGACAGGACCTCCAGGAACGGATCCGGCACGAGGGTCGGCTTTCGCCTGAAGCCGTCTCGGCCCTGCTGGGCCCGATCGCGGAGGCCCTCGACCACGCCCACGGGGCCGGCATCATCCACCGGGACATCAAGCCCGCCAACATCATGATCCAGGCCGACGGACAGCCGAAGCTCACGGATTTCGGCGTCGCTCGCGTGGCCGACTCGGCGATGACCGCCACCGGCGAGATCCTCGGCTCACCCACCTACATGTCTCCGGAGCAGGTAGCCGGTCTCGAGGTGACCCCCCGCTCCGACGTGTACTCGCTGGCGGTCGTTGCCTACGAGGCCCTGACCGGCCAGCCCCCGTTCCAGGGGAAGACCATCACCGCGGTGATCTCCCGCGTGATGCACGACAAGCCTCCCCCCCCGCGCCGATGGAATGCCGAGCTTCCCACGCGCTACGACGACGTCTTCGCGCGGGCCCTGGCCAAGGAGCCGGCCCAGCGGTTTGCCACCGCCTCCGAGTTCGTGAGCGCTCTCGACCTCCGATCTTTCGAGCTGGCCCTCGACGACCTTGTTCCGCTCGGCGAGGCGCCGGACGCCGGTGTCGTCGAGGTGGGACCGGGGGACGCGGTGCGCGGCGTTGCGGTGGAGCCCGCGCCGCCAATTGCGCCTTCGCCGCCCGCGATCTCCGCTCGGCCCTGGGTGTGGATGCTCGTGGGAGTATTGATCGCCACGACGGCCCTGGGTGCCGCCGCTCTCCTGGCGCTCGCGATCTACCTGCTGCGACCCTGAGCCGCGCCGGAGGGGAGAGCCGACCGGCCCGAGCACCTCGGCGGCAAGGCGCCAGGGATGGCACTTCGAACCGGCGCGCAAGGACGGCGTCAAGGTCCTGGTCCGCTGGACCGTGCGCCAGAAGTCCACCTTCTCCAAGTAAACTGCATGGGTGCGCCCGGGCTGACCGCCCGCGCGCGGCGAAGGAGATTCTCGTGATGGCAGCACGACGTCGAGGCAAGGGCTCTCTCCGTGCGCGGGGGCGGCGGCTGGAGGTCTGGAAGTTTGGCGGGGCGGCGCTGGCCGACGCCGAGGCGGTCCGCAACGTGGTCGCGCTCGTCGGCGCCCACGAAGGACCGTTGGTGGTCGTCGTGTCGGCCCTCTCCGGCGTGACGGACTCTCTCCTCGACGGGGCAAGGGAGGCCCTGACCGGCGAGACGAAGGCGGCGGAGGCCGCGGCCTCCTCCTTCGTCCGGCGGCACCGCGACATCGCCCACGCGCTCATCCCCGCCGGCCCGGCCCGGCGTCGCGTGCTCGCCACCGCCGAGCAGCTGGCCCGCGAGTACCGGGAGACCGCCCACGCCGTGGCCCGCCTCGGCGACCTGTCGCCCCGGGCCAACGACATCCTCGTGGCCCGCGGGGAGCGCGCGTCGAGCGCCCTGATCGCCGCTGCCCTCACCGCCGCCGGCCGCCGGGCCGAGCGCGTCGATGCCCTGGATATCGTGGCGACCGACGGGCAGTACGGCTCGGCCGCGCCGGACCTCGCGGCCACGCGGCGCAGCGCGCGGCACCGGCTGCTGCCCCTGCTCAAGCGGAGGACGACACCGGTGGTGCCGGGGTTCTTCGGCGCCGGTCCCGACGGAACCCTGACCACACTCGGCCGTGGGGGGACCGACCTGACCGCCACGCTCCTCGCCCGCACCCTGGGCGCCGCGCGGGTGGTGCTCTGGAAGGACGTGGCGGGGATCCTCACCGCGGACCCGCGCAGCGTGCCCGACGCGCGCCTGCTGCCGCAGATGCACCATCGCGAGGCGGCCGAGGTCGCCTACTTCGGAGCCAAGGTCCTCCATCCCCGGGCCCTCATCCCGCTCGACGGGAGCCGGATCGATCTCCAGGTGCGCTCGTTCCAGAAGCCCGACCAGCCGGGCACCGAGGTCTCCTCGCGCCGCACGCTCGAGGCCTACCCGGTCAAGGCGCTCGCCACGATCCGCGGGCAATCGCTCGTGACGGTCGCGGGCAAGGGGCTGATGGGTGTGCCGGGAATGGCTGCCCGGACCTTCTCCGCGATCCACGACAAGGGACTGTCGGTCTCCACCATCTTCCAGTCGTCCTCGGAGAGCTCGATCGGGTTCACGGTGCCCGCGGGTGAGGCCGAACAGGCGGTTGACGCCCTGGAGACGGCCTTCGCCATGGAGCTGACCGCGGGCCTCGTGGACAGCGTCACCTCCCGGGGCGGCCTGGCGGTGATTGCGGTCGTGGGACGCGGCATGGCGGGGACCCCCGGTATTGCCGCCCGCGTCTTCTCCGCGCTCGCCGCTCACGGGATCAACGTCATCGCCATCGCGCAGGGCTCCTCGGAGCTCAACATCTCCTTCGTGGTGGAGGAGGACGCCGCTGCGGGCGCGGCCCGGGCCATCCACTCCGCATTCCAGCTCGCGAAGATCGGCGGCGGTCGCCCGCCGGACCGGCCCCGCACCGACGTCGTCCTCCTGGGCTTCGGCCGGGTGGGGCGCGCCCTCGCCGACCAGGTCACGAGCACGGACCGCGAGCGGGTCCGCATCGTGGCCGCGCTGGACCGCTCGGGCTACGTCTTCGATCCACGGGGGATCAGCCGGCGGCGGCTCCTGCGCCTGGCCGGGGGCAAGGACCGCGGCGAGCTGCTGGCCGAGCTCGGGGGGCGCCCCGCCGACGCCGCAACCGCGCTGGCGGATATCGCCGCCCACGCCGTCTCGCGCCCGGCCCTCGTGGACGTCACCGCCGACGAGACCACACCGCTCCTCCTCGCCGGTCTCGAGCACGGCTTCGACCTCGTGCTGGCCAACAAGAAGCCCCTGGCCGGCAGCGAGGCCCACTACCGACGCCTCCTCGACACCGCCGAGGCCACGGGTCGGCGTCTGCTCTACGAGGCGACGGTCGGGGCCGGGCTACCGGTGATCGACACCTTCCGCAAGCTGCTGGCGAGCGGCGACCGGATCCTGCGAGTCGACGGGTGCGTCAGCGGGACGCTGGGGTATGTCCTCTCGGCGCTGGAGGAAGGCCGCGGGTTCTCCGAGGTCGTGCAGGACGCGGTCGAGAAGGGCTACGCCGAGCCCGATCCGCGCGACGATCTCCTGGGTCGCGACGCGGGACGCAAGGGCCTCATCCTCGCCCGGCTGCTCGGCTACCACGGGGCGGCCCCCAGACCCGACCCGTTGGTTCCCGCCTCCTTCGGCCGATTGCCGCTGAGGACGTTCTTCAAGAGGCTGTCCTCGCTGGACGACGAGTGGCGACGACGGGTCGAGAAGGAGGCCGCTCGGGGTCGGGTCTTCCGCTACGTGGTGAGCGCCACCCCCAGAGGCGTGAGCGCCGACCTGAAGGCGGTTCCGAAGGACTCCTACGTCGGCGTCCTCCGCGGGACACGCAACCGGCTGGCGTTCACGACGCGCCGCTACAAGAGCGAGCCCCTGGCCGTGGGCGGTCCGGGCGCCGGGGCCGAGGTCACCGCGGCCGGGATCCTGAACGACATCCAGTCCCTCGCCGTGTGGTGATTAGCCTCTTCACGCACGGTCGGAGGACTGGGAGATCCGCGGTCGCTCACGAGCCGCGCTCCCGCTCGCTGGAGAACGACGAAAGAGCGGGCACGGAGGCGGCCCTGGGGTGGGGAACCCCGGCGGCTCAGCGGCGCTCGTCGTGGATCCAGCGAAGGGCCTCGTCTAGGCTCCGCTCGAAGAACCCGTTGTCTCCCCGGAAGGCGTGGTTCTCGGCCGGTACGACCCACAGTCTCTTGGGACCCCCCGGCTGCGTCATGAGTCGCTGGACCTCCTCGAGGGGAACGTACTCGTCCCGGGCGGAATGAAGAGCGGCCAGGGGGACCTCAGAGAGCACCCCGATGAAGTCGCTCGTCCGGAACGTGGGCTCCTTTGGGGTCTTCTTCGTGAGGTAGATCAGGGAGTCGGAGAAGCGCCAGCCGAGCTCGTTGGTGTCAGGGAGCCCGAGGGCGAGCACACCCTCCAACATCGGCGCCAGGTTCGGGTCGGATGCCGCCAGCACGGACAGCCCCGCGCCCTCTGAGATACCGAGCAGGACCACGCGAACGTCGTGCCCGCGGCGGGCATGCTCGACGAGGGCGCGATAGTCGCCGGGCACGTCGCCCGTGGCGAGCGTCTTCCGCTCGTTCGTGAAGCTCGAGAGGTACTGCTTGACGTCGAATCCGACGACGGAGTACCCGCGGATCGCGAGCAGATCGGCGACCCGAGGGCCGAGGTGGATCCAGCCGCCGTCTCCGCTCGAGACCACAGCGGGAGGACCCTGCTCGGGCCCGAGGAGGTGGAGCCGCTGCGGGTGTCCGCGGAGGGTGAACGTCTCCGTCGTCTGCGTCGGGAGGCCGGGTGCCGCCGCGAGCAGGGAGGTTGCGAGAGCGGCGTGGCGGAGCGATGGCACGGTGATCTCCGAACTCCGCTCCAGTATAGTCTCGGCACGGGCTCTGGTCGTTTCGGAAGGACCGCAAGGCGGGCCTGTGTCGTGAAGGCCCGCTCGGGCAGCGCGGAGGGTGAAGCATGGGTGAAGTACGCCACGCGCCGGGCTGGCCCGGCATCCCGGCCCGCTGGACCTCGAGCGCCAAGACCGGGGTCGGCACGGCGTTGAACCCCCTCAGCCGCGTCTGGTTCACGATCAGCCATGGCATCCTGAACGAGGTGTACTACCCGAGGGTGGATCGCGCCTGCACGCGCGACATGGGGATGATCGTCACCGACGGAGCCGGCTTCTTCTCCGAGGAGAAGCGAAGCGCCGCCCACGAGGTGAGCTGGCTGGCCGACGGCGTTCCCGGGTACCGGATCGTCAGCCGCTGCCAGGAGGGTCGCTACCGGCTCGAGAAGGAGATCATCACCGATCCGCTACGCGACGTGGTGCTCCAGAGCACGCGGCTCACTCCTCCCTCGGGGCAGAACGGCGATCTCCACCTCTACGTGCTTCTGGCCTCGCACCTCGCGAACTACGGGAGCGGCAACACCGCCTGGACCGGCGACTACAAGGGCACGCCCATGCTCTTCGCCGAACGGGAGGGAAACGCCCTCGCGCTGGCCTGCTCCCGGCCCTGGGTCCGCATGTCCGTCGGGTTCGCGGGCTTCTCCGACGGCTGGCAAGACCTCAGCCGGCATGGGCGGATGGAGTGGACCTTCGAGCGCGCTGAGAATGGCAACGTCGCGTTGACCGGCGAAGTCGACCTCCCGGGCACCGGGGGCGACTTCGTCGTCGCCCTGGCCTTCGGGGGCAACGCCGCAGAAGCGGGCCAGCGGGCCCTGGCCGCCCTCCAGGAGCGCTTCGAGGACACACGGCGGGCCTACGTGCAGGAATGGCAGGAGTGGCAGGGCCGCCTGGGGACGGCCCCCGCTGACCCGGGTGGCCGCGATCTCTACCGCATCAGCGCGAGCGTCCTGCGCACGCACGAGGCACCGAACTTCCCCGGCGCCGTCATCGCCAGCCTGTCCGTACCGTGGGGCTCCAGCAAGGGGGATGACGACCTTGGTGGCTACCACCTGGTCTGGCCTCGAGACATGGTGGAGTCGGCGGGAGCGCTCCTTGCGGCGGGCGCCCTCGCGGACGCCCGGCGCGCCGTGCGCTACCTGGCGACGACCCAGGAAGCGGACGGCCATTGGTCGCAGAACATGTGGATCGACGGGACGCCCTACTGGCGCGGCATCCAGATGGACGAGACGGCCTTTCCCATCCTGCTCGTCGACCTGGCGCGTCGGGAGGGCGCGCTCGACGACGACGAGGTCCGCCGCCTCTGGCCGATGGTACGCCGGGCCGCCGGCTTCCTTGCGTGCAACGGCCCGGTGACACCACAGGACCGGTGGGAAGAGGACCCCGGCTACTCGCCCTTCACCCTCGCGGTCGAGGTCGCCGCCCTGCTCGCCGCCGCCGACCTCGCCGACTCCCAGGGACACGGCCTCGCCGCATCGGTGCTGCGGGACACGGCCGACGCCTGGAACGAGAGCATCGAGAGGTGGACCTACGTGACCGGCACCGAGCTGGCGCAGCGCGTCGGCGTCGAGGGCTACTACGTGCGCATTGCCCCGCCGGAGAGTCCGGACGCGTCCTCGCCGTCCCTGGGCTTCGTGCCGATCAAGAATCGCCCGCCCGCGCAGAGCCAGGAGCCGGCCGCCGAGGTGCTGAGCCCCGACGCACTGGCTCTGGTGCGCCTGGGCCTGCGCTCCCCGCACGACCCGCGCATGGTCGACACTATCAAGGTCATCGACGCCCTGCTCAAGGTCGACACGCCCAACGGCCCGGCCTGGCACCGCTACAATGACGACGGCTACGGTGAGCACGAGGACGGCTCGCCCTTCGACGGCACCGGGACGGGCCGCGCCTGGCCGCTGCTCACCGGCGAGCGCGCCCACTACGAACTGGCGGCCGGACGCCCCGAGGTCGCGCGGCGTCTCCTGCATGCACTGGAGGCCTTCGCGAACGAGGGCGGTATGCTGCCGGAGCAGGTCTGGGATGCACCGGACATCCCCGACCGTGAGCTCTTCTTCGGCGGACCTTCCGGATCAGCGATGCCTCTGGGCTGGAGCCACGCCGAGTACATCAAGCTGCATCGGTCGCTGCGTGACGGACGCGTCTTCGACATGCCGCCGCAGCCGGCCGAACGCTACCTCGGCCGCGGGGCCGGCACCCGACGGGTGATCTGGAGCTTCCAGCAGAAGGTCCGCTCCCTGACCGCCGGGACGGCGCTGCGCCTCACGACGCGGGCGCGGGCAACCGTCCGTTGGAGCACCGACGGCTGGCGCACGTCCCGCGACACCGAGCTCGCTGACTCGGAGCTGGGCCTGTTCCTGACCGATCTTCCAACCGAGCAGCTCCCGGTGGGCGCCAGCGTCGTCTTCACCTTCCTCTGGCCCGAAGTCGGTCGCTGGGAGAACGAGGATTTCCAGGTCGTCGTCCAGCAGTAATCTCCGCTCGGGTGGCGCCGGAGAGGACCTAGAATTGAGGCCCCGACAGTCATGACCGCGCCAGAATCGTCTGCAGCAACGGAGAGAGCTTCTCCCGGGCGGGTCTCACGGTGGCTCGCTCCCGCCGTCGGTCTCACCCTGTTCGTGGTGGCCCTGCTCGTGCTGCGCCGCGAGCTGCATGCCGTCAGCTACCACGAGCTGTCGGCGGCCGTCTTTAGCCGCGACATCTCCGCCGTCGCCCTGGCCGTGCTGCTGGCGGCCCTCAACTACCTCGTCCTGACCGGCTACGACCTGCTGGCCCTTCGGTACGTGGGACGTGCGCTGCCGCCAGCGAAGGTGGTCTTCGCCTCGTTCGTGGCCTACGCGATCCAGTACAACGTCGGCTTCGGCTGGATCTCCGGGGCCTCGGTGCGCTACCGCTTCTACTCGCGCTGGGGTGTGACGCCCGGGGAGCTGTCCCGGATCGTGGTCTTCTACACGACCACGTTCTGGATCGGCCTGCTGGTGCTGGGGGGCCTCACGCTCCTCCTCGATCCGCTGCCCGCCCTGCACGAGCTGCCGGTGCAACAGCTCTCCGGCGCCTTCGGGGCGCTGCTGCTCGCCCTCTGCCTCGCCTACGCCCTGGCGGCGATGAGGCGGCGAGGGTCACTCCGCCTGGGTCGCTTCAAGCTGGCCCTGCCGGCGCCGAGGCTGGTGGCCGGGCAGTTCGCGCTGTCGCTCCTCGACTGGATCCTGTCGGCCGCCGTCGCCTGGGTGCTGCTGCCGGCCGGGCGCCCCGCCTTCCCGCTCTTCGTGGGCGCCTTCCTGGCCGCCCAGCTCTTCGCCATGATCTCGCACGTGCCGGGAGGCGTCGGCGTCTTCGAGACGCTGCTGGTGCTGCTGCTCAAGCCGGCGCTGCCGGCCGCCGAGGTGCTGCCGGCGCTGCTCCTCTTCCGCGTCGTCTACTACCTGCTGCCGCTGGCGCTGGCGCTCGTCCTGCTGGTGGGCGACGAGCTGCTGCTGCGGCGTGACCAGGCCCGCCGGATGACGGCGGCATTCGGGAGCCTCACCGCCGAGCTCGTGCCGCGCCTGCTGGCGGTGTTCGTGTTCCTGGCCGGGGCGGTGTTGCTGTTCTCGGGTGCGACGCCGGCCGAGCACACGCGCCTGCGCTGGCTCGAGGGCTTCCTCCCGCTTGGCGTCCTGGAGGTCTCGCACTTCCTGGGCAGCGTCGTGGGCGTCGGCCTGCTGCTGCTGTCGCGGGGCATCGCACGGCGGCTCGACGCCTCGTGGCATCTGGCGGTCGTCGGGCTCGTCCTCGGCATGCTGGCGTCGCTCTTCAAGGGCGGCGACTACGAGGAGGCGACGCTGCTCGGGCTGCTGCTGGTGGCGCTCCTGCGGGCGCGGGGCGAGTTCGACCGTCGGGCGGCCTTCTTCGCGGGACGCTTCTCGCCCGGCTGGGCGGCGGCGGTGGTGGCGGTCGTGGGGGCCTCGGTGTGGCTGGGCTTCTTCTCGTTCCGCTACGTGGACTACTCGCGGGAGCTGTGGTGGAGCTTCGAGCTGCGGGGGGACGCCTCACGCTTCCTGCGTGCCTCGGTGGGAGCGGCGGTGGCGCTGTTTGCCTTTGGCGCCTCGCGTCTGCTGCGGCCGGCGCCGCCGGAGGTGAGCCTACCGTCGGCCGAGGAGCTCGACGCGGCGGCAGCGGTGATCGCCACCCAGGAGTCGGCGTCGGCGTTCCTCGTGTACCTGGGCGACAAGGCGGTCCTGTTCGACGCGGACCGGCGCGGCTTCGCCATGTACGGGGTCCAGGGGGGGACGTGGGTGGCGCTCGGCGATCCGGTCGGGCCGGACGAGCGTCGGCCGGGCCTGGTGCGGGCGTTTCTCGAGCGCTGCGACGACTTCGACGGGACACCGGTCTTCTACGAGGTCGCCGGGGACCGCCTGCACCTCTACGCCGACTTCGGCCTCACCTTCGTCAAGCTGGGCGAGGAGGCGCGCGTTTCGCTCGAGCGCTTCTCGCTCGAGGGCAGCGAGTCGAAGCAGTTGCGCCAGAGCTCCCGGCGGCTGGAGCGCGAGGGGTGCGCCTTCCGGATTCTCGATCCGCCGGAGGTCGTCGCGCGCCTCGGCGAGCTGCGGGAGATCTCGGACGAGTGGCTGTCGCAGAAGGGCGCGGCGGAGAAGGGCTTCTCCCTCGGCTTCTTCCGTGACGACTACGTGCGCCGGCTGCCAGTGGCGGTGGTCGTACGGGGCTCCCGCATCGAGGCCTTCGCCAACATCTGGCCGGGACCGGGCCGGGTCGAGCTCACCGTGGACCTGATGCGCTATCGCGAGACGGCCCCCCGGGGGGTCATGGAGGCCCTGTTCGTCCACCTCATGCTTTGGGGGCAGCAGCAGGGCTACCGGTGGTTCAACCTGGGCATGGCCCCGCTGTCGGGCGTCGAGGCGTCGCCCCTGGCGCCCCTGTGGAACCGCATCGCCAACTTCCTGTTCGAGCATGGCGAGGGCTTCTACAACTTCCAGGGCCTGCGCATGTACAAGGAAAAGTTCAACCCCGTCTGGGAGCCGCGCTACCTGGCCTACCCCGGGGGCCTCGCCCTGCCCCGCGTCCTGGCCGACGTCTCGGCGCTCGTCGCCGGAGGCTATCGGAGGATCCTGCTCAAGTGAGTCTTCGAACCCCTGCCGCTCGTGGGGGCGCTCGTCACCGGCATGGGCTTCCTCCCTGTGTGGCGAGAGAGGCTCTTCGGGGTGATCGAGATCGGTGCGGCGCCCGGGGAAAGGGGCCTCAGGTCCCGGAGGGAGTCTCGGGCGCAGGCTCGTTGGCTTCGCCGTTCGCTTCCTCGACCACCCGACGGTGGGTCGAGATCTCGTCCAGCAGCTCCATCTGGACCTGCTGGATCTCCATCAGGTGCTGCCATTGCCGGCCGAGCAGGAGATCGAAGCGGGTGGCGAGCTGGCGGATCTCGAGCTCGGCCTTCAGGTTGACGCGGTAGTCGTGCTCGGACCGCAGGCGGTCCTTGGCCTCCTGCCGGTTCTGGCTCATCATGATGACCGGCGCCTGGATCGCAGCGAGACAGGACAGGACCAGGTTGAGGAGGATGAAAGGGTAGGGGTCGAAGGGGCGGGCGAGAAGGACCGTCGAGTTGACCAGGATCCACAACAGCAGGACCGCGCCGAAGCTGGTGATGAAACCCCAGCTGCCGCCGAACCGTGCGACCCGGTCGGCGACCCACTGACCCCGGGTCACGCCCTCGTCGAACTCCCGGTTGACGTCCGTGCTGAGCAGCTCCTGCTGCGTGAGTGCGGTCATCACCTCGGCGTCGAGCTCGGACAGCTCGCCGCGCTCCGCGGTGAGCATGCTCTCCACCAGCTCCATCCGGTACTTGTGAAGGTCGTCGATGCACACCACGCCACCGGGATGCCAGTCCGGATGGTCGCGCCGGATCAGGTCCACCACTGACGCCCGCACCAGCTCTGACGGCAGGACGTCGTCCGCTCTCACCGTGCGTCCGCACACGCTGCAGACGAGGCTCCCATGGTGTTTCATCAAGACCTCCCACCATCGATCTCCGGGGATGCGCGGAGCCAGATGCCGTGGCCAGCATACCGCATTGGGCCACTCGCCCCACGGCGGGTGGTGAGGACGGCGATGCGTGAGCGGCGTCATTGACATCCGTGACGGCCGCCTCGTACGCTGGCCCATCCAATGGGAGGCCGGAAGATGGCAAGCTTCGTGGAGCGTGTCGTGGGTGCCGCGCGTCTCGACGTGCGGATCTACGAGGAGGTCGAGGCCGACACCACCGCCACCCCCCAGGCGATGGGGGTGGTGGCCCTGGCCGCGCTGGCCGGCGGCATCGGGGTGGCCAGAGCCGGAGGGACCGGCGTGGTGGCGACCGTCGTCGGCGGCCTGGTGGGCTGGGTGGTGTGGGCGGCCCTCATCTGGCTCGTCGGCGCCAAGCTCCTCCCGGAATCGAGCACGAAGTCCGACATCGGGGAGCTCCTCCGCACGCTCGGGTTTGCGGCGTCTCCCGGGCTCCTGCTCGTCCTGCGCATCCTCCCCCTGATCGGGGCCCTCATCGCGCTCGTGATCTGGGTGTGGCAGCTGGCGGCCACCGTGGTCGCGGTTCGCCAGGCGCTCGACTACAAGAGCACGGGCCGGGCGGTCCTGGTGTGTCTCATCGGCTGGGTCGTGTACGTGGTGGTCTCATTCGGGATTGCCCTGATCACGGGAATCTCGAGCATCAACCTCGGCTGAGGCTCAAACCACTCCGGGAACACCGCCCTGGACGACGTTCCCGGAGTATTCCGTTCTGTTATCCCTCTCTTGGGGCCGGGCCGGCGCGGGGAACGCCGGCCAGGGCGAGGGCGAGAAGCGCGGCCAGCAGCCAGGCCGTGTGCGCGAGGCCGAGGACGGGGATGAAGAGGACCGCTCCGAGGAGGGCGGCCACCGCCGCCCCCACGTGATCGGCGGTCTCCAGCCGTCCCGCGGCCTCGGCGGCCTCGTCGCCCGCGGCGAGCCGCGTCACGGCCGCGACCGGGAAGAGGGCGCCGGTGACGACACCGGCGGCGAGCAGCAGCGCTCCGTAGGCGGTCATCCCCTGGGTGAGCCCCGCTGCCGCCGCCCGGGCGGCGGCAGCGAGCGTCCACGGCAACGTGACCGCGAAGGAGAGGCCGGCGGCGAGGGCCAGCCTCAGACCCACCGGACCCGCCCACTCCTCTCCTCGCGTCGCGACCGTGCGCTGGGCCAGGACCGCCCCCAGGGCGAGACCGAGCATGAAGACCGCGGTGAGGCCCCCGAGGGCCCCGTAGAGCGCACCCACCCGGGTCTGGAAGGAGAGGAGGAGCAGCAGGGAGAACCCCATTCCCGCGGCTCCGGTCACCGCGACCGCGTGCGATGCCGCCGCCGCGCGTCGAACCGGGAGCGCACGCGTGGCGCGCAGCCGCAGGATCACGAAGAGCGAGGGCACCAGGGCGATCAGCACGAGCATCGCCACGGGCAGCCGGCTCAAGACGCCGACCGCGCGACCCCAGCGCCCGGCGGCGGTCTGTTGCCGGCGGGCGAGGGCGTGGAGGAAAGACGCGGGGCGATCGTCCCGGCTCGCCTCCACCAAGGCCGAGGCGTCGAGGAGCGCCCTCTCCTGGTCCGCGACACGCTGCGGGGGAAGGAGCACCGGGAAGAGGGCCTCGTCGAATGTGGCCACGTCGATCCCACGTCGTTCCCAGCGGCGGGCGAGCGTCGCCGGGTCGAGCGTGACCGTCTCGGGCTTCCACCCCGCCACGAGGAGAGTGTCCGGGCCGGGAGTCGCGCGGACCACGGGCAGCGCCTCCCTCATGGCGCCGAACACCGATCCCGCGAGCGCCGCGGTCTCCCCCACGAGGACGTTGGGGGCGGTCCGCAGGCCCGTCACCAGCACGCCGTCGGGAGAGAGCCGCGACGCACAGAGCCGGAAGAACTCTACGGTTCCCAGGCGGGCCCGGAACAGGCTGACAGGATCGGGGCCGAGGAGGAGGATGAGGTCGAAGCGCTCAGCCGTTCTCTCGAGAAAGCGACGCGCGTCGTCGTGGATCACGCGCACGCGCGGGTCGTCGAGCGCCGCCTGGTCCTCGTGCCCCATCCGGTCGCGGAGAAACGCGAACCCCCACCGGTCGGGCTCGACGAGGGCGATCTCGCGGACGGGATGCCGGAGCAGCACACTCACGAGCCCACGCTCGGCTCCGCCGAGAACCGCGACGCGGTCAGGACGTGGCGCGAGACAGGCGATGAGATGTCCGAGGTGCTCGGCCCCGAAGGGATCGGGGAAGCTGGCCGCGTACTGTCCGTTCGCGTAGAGGTGCCAGACGTCGTCTCCCCCCCCCAGGGCGAGGTGCTGCCAGGGGGTGTCGAGCACCGCCCGAAGCGGCACTCCGGGAGCGGTGCCGGCGAAGCGCACGCGCTCGCTCCAGCCATCGACGGGGCCGGACGCGAGGAGAAGCGCGGCCCCGAGGGTCGCGGCCGAGGCCAGGGCCCGCCGGCCGGCCACGACCCCGCCATGCAACGCCGCGAGGGCCAGCAGGGCGGCCAGGGCGCCGAGCAGAGCGGCCGCGGGCAGGGGCGCGAGCGCGGGACCGACGACCAACGTTACGGTCAGGCCTCCGACAAGCGCGCCGATCGACTCGAGGATGTAGACACGGGCGATCGCGTCCCCCGCCGCCCACTGACGCGACGCCGCCGAAGCGAGCGACGTGAAGGTCCACCCCACGAGCGCCCCCGGAGGGGCCAGGGTGACGACAGCGAGGAGGAGGGTGAGGCCCAGGCCGGGCAGCTCACCGGGATCGGGAGCCAGGGCCCGGCGCAGGACACGGCCGGCGACGATGCCGAGGACGGGAAGAACGGCCAGGAGCGCGATCCCGAGCCCGCCGTCCCGGGCCGCGGCCACCGGGCGCCGGTGACGCGCGAGGCGCGCCCCGGCGGCGATGCCCAGGAGCCAGCCGGCGAGGCCGACGCCGATCGCCAGCTCGTCGCCGGCCACGTCCACCACGAGCTCGCGCAGGAGGAGCACCTGCGCGGCGATGGCGAGGAGACCGGCGGCCAGGGGCGCGCCGTGCCGCGTCAGTGCTCGGAGC
>Ga0316577_10000674_pt1 | contig 14341 bp, 12 predicted proteins | sample S5NA_FD_203073 | JGI IMG/M metagenome (GOLD analysis project Ga0316577, IMG submission 203073) | Rhizosphere microbial communities from salt marsh grasses in Alabama, United States - S5-7_050615r2r1 | ecosystem: Host-associated > Plants > Roots > Rhizosphere | place: USA: Alabama | collected... | reverse complement strand
CGCCCGGTATCTACCCCTGCTCCAACTGCCACTCGATGTTCCCCGCCAATCCGACCCGTAGGACGCTGGGATTCCACACCGAAATCGTCCTGAGGCACGACGAGGAGCACCGGTGGTGCCTCGACTGTCACAACGCCGCGGACAGGGACTGGCTCCACCTGGCCAGCGGAGAGCTGGTACCCTTCGAGGAGTCCTACCGCCTCTGCGGCCAGTGTCACGGGGAGAAGTACCGGGATTGGCGGGTCGGGGTCCACGGACGGAGGAGTGGGGAGTGGAACGGGCACAAGACCTACCTCCTCTGCGCCCACTGTCACGATCCCCACCAGCCTCATTTCAAGCCCATCGAGCCCATGCCTCCGCCGATTCCACCGGCCGAGACCGTGGGAGGTTCCCACCAATGACCGTTCCCCGTCCGGAAAACGACCTGGATCTGAGCCGCCGGAAGTTCGTGTCCGTGGCCGCGGCCGCGGCAGCCGGATGGCTACTCACTTCCTGTGGGCCCAAACGGCTCCATGACGTGCCACGGGATCGACTCATGGAGCGCATCCGCGAAATGGAGGCGAAGTACGCGGAGGAGCTCGGGACCGCCGTGACGGTCTCCGATGCAGGGCCCCTACCGGGAGTGGAGTTCGCCTATGCCCTGGATATCTCGCGCTGCATCGGGTGCCGACGCTGCGTCTACGCCTGCGTGGAGGAGAACAACCAGTCCCGGGATCCACAGGTCCAGTGGATCAGGGTCCTGTCCATGGAAAAAGAAGGCGGTGTGGACTTCAGCGACTCCGATCCCTACTACGACCCGGAGACCGTCCCCGAGGAGGGGCACTTCTACGTTCCCGTCCAGTGTCAGCAGTGCCAGAATCCGCCCTGCACCAAGGTCTGCCCCACCGGTGCCACCTGGACCGAGCCCGACGGGATCGTGGTCATCGACTACGACTGGTGCATCGGGTGCCGTTACTGCATGGCGGCCTGCCCCTACGGCGCCCGGCATTTCAACTGGGGAGAGCCCCACATTCCAGCAGAGGAGTTGAACACGAACACCCACTACCTGGGAAACCGGCCCCGGCCGAAGGGGGTGGTGGAGAAGTGCACGTTCTGCATCCAGAGGACACGCCAGGGACGCTATCCCGCCTGCGTGGAGGTGTGTCCCGTTGGGGCACGGAAGTTCGGGAACCTCCTCGATCCCGAGAGTGAGATTCGCTACATCCTGGAGAACAAGCGGGTCCTGGTGCTGAAGGAGGATCTGAACACCCTTCCGAAATTCTTCTACTTCTACGGGACCTGAGGAGCATGGACACGGCGAAGCTTCTCACCGAGTTCGTAACCGGAAGCATCCGGTTGGTCACGAAGGGGAACCGATACTACTGGGCGTGGATCGCCCTGCTCTTGACCCTTATCGTGTCGGGGGCCCTGGCCTACTGGGACCAGGTTTCGGAGGGTCTCGTCACGACGGCCATGAGGGACCAGGTGAGCTGGGGGCTGTACATCGGCAACTTCACCTTTCTGGTCGGGGTTGCCGCCGCGGCCGTGGTCCTGGTGATCCCCGCCTACATCTATCACTGGAAGCCCATCCGGGAGATCGTCATCTACGGAGAGCTCCTGGCCGTGAGCGCCATCGTCATGTGCCTCCTCTTCGTGGTGGTGGACATCGGAAGGCCGGACCGCTTCTGGCACCTCTTCCCCCCCTTCGGATTCCTGAACTTCCCCGGATCCCTCCTGGCGTGGGACGTGCTGGTCCTGAACATCTACTTCGTCCTCAACTTCGTGATCGTGACCCACATCCTCTACCGCGCCTTTCACGGGAAGGCCTACGACAAGCGGATCGTGGTGCCGCTGGTCCTCCTGTCGATTCCCATGGCGGTGGGGATCCATACCGTGACGGCGTTCCTCTTCAACGGGTTGGCGGCCAGGCCCTACTGGAACGCCTCCATCCTCGCGCCTCAATTCCTCGCATCGGCGTTCTGCTCAGGTCCCGCGATCCTCCTCCTGGTTCTTCAGCTCCTGCGGCGCTTCACCCAGTTCGAGATCCGGGACGAGGCCATCTGGAAGATCGCCGAGCTCATGGCGTACGCCATGTTCCTGAACCTCTTCCTCCACGGAGCCGAGGCCTTCAAGGAGTTCTATTCCGACACCGAACACCTCCTCTACACCCGCTACTGGTTCCTGGGCCTGGGCGAGCACCGGACCCTGGTTCCCTTCGCCTGGACTGCGGTGGCTCTGAACACCCTGGCCTTCTTTCTCTTCGTGATCCCCGCCACCAGGAGGAACTGGATCACCCTGAACATCGGGTGCCTGGCCATCTATTTCGGGGTCTACATCGAGAAGGGGATGGGCCTCATCATCCCGGGTCTGACGCCGGATGCCCTGGGGGAGATCTACGTCTATCTCTTCACGTCTCATGAGTTCCGGGTGGCGGCTGGGGTGTTTTCCATCGGGTTCCTGGTCTTCACCCTCATGCTGAAGGTGGCGGTTCCCATATCTCTCGGGGAGTTTCAGAGGGCCCGGGCTGCCTGAGGGATCGGGGCCGGGATCGCTCCAGAGGGGTCTCCCGGGTGACGGCTCACCCTTCCCGCGCCGCTACTCGGGATGGAACCAGGCCTGGATCCCCGCCAGGATGGCCCGGGCCATCCGGTCCTGGCCTTCGGGGCTGGCGATGAACGCCTCGTCCTGCGGTTGAGTGATGACGACCATCTCCACCGTCACCACGGGGATGGTGGAGAAGATGGAGCCCGTGAGGGCGCCCTGCTGGCTTCCCACGAAGGTCTCCGAGTCTCCCTTGATCCCCAGATCGGGCCAGTCCGGGCCCAGGGCCCGGATCATGGCGGGGTGGAAGACCCGGGCAAAGGCCTCGCTTCCGTCCATGACCTCCTGGGCGGGCCCGGTGACGCCCCAACGCTCCCCCTGCCGGTCCGGATAATAGGTGGCGGTGCCCCTGTGGTCCCCGGCGTCACAGTGCAGGCGCACCATGACGTCGCCGTGGTGAAGGGTGCCGATCTCCGCTCGGTGCCGGTTCGTCACCAACTCGTCCTCCACCAGCTTCGTTACCACGACCCGATACCCGTCTGCCTCCAGAAGGGCCTTCAACCGCTGGCCCACGGCCCAGTTCACGTGGATCTCGGTGGCCCCGGCGGGTCCGCTGGCGCCCTGGCTGGTCTCCGAAGGGTGACCGGGGTCGATAACCACCAGGGGAGCCGGGGCGTCCCCGGGCTGGATCTGGCAGGCCACCAGGAGAAGCGTGCACGAGAGAAGCGAGTTCGGGAAACGGAGCAAGCGGGCAGGAGCCATGGTTTCTTTCCGGATGGGCCTTGTGGGGAGACCTCTGGTGGAAAGATATGCGACGTTGGCCCCCCGGACACCCGGCTACTATGATCAGGGCCGGTCCAGGATTGTCTTCGAAAGAGAGGGGACCATGACCTTCGAATCGCCGACGACGCTCGGCACCACGGGGATCTCCGTGGGACGCCTGGGGGTCGCCAGCAGCTACCGGGCCCCCGCCGCGGCGTACGAGGAGGCCTTCGACGCAGGCTGCAACTACTTCACCTGGGGGAGCTTCATCCGGGGCCGGTCCAGGGCTTTCCAGGAGGCGGCCCGGTCCCTCTTTGCCCGGGGGCAACGGAGTCGCGTCGTCCTGGGTATCCTCAGCTACGCCCACTCCGGGTTCCTCACCGAGACCTTCCTGAAGGGGGGGTTGAAAAAGCTGGGGACGGATTACGCGGACGTCCTCCTCCTGGGGTACTTCTCCCGGCGCCCCCCCCAGCGCCTCCTGGACGGCGCCGTCAAGCTCAAGGAATCCGGGATGGTCCGGGCCATCGGCATCACCACCCACAACCGGGCCCTGGTGCCGGAGCTCGCACGGGAAGGCGTGCTGGACCTCTATCACGTCCGTTACAATGCGGCACATCGAGGTGGCGAGGAGGACCTCTTCCCCCACGTCATGGGCCCGTCCAAACCTGGAATCGTGGCCTTCACGGCCACTTGCTGGGGAAGGCTCCTCTCCCCCAAACGCATGCCCCCGGGGGAGAAGCCGGCGACGGCGGTGGAGTGTTACCGGTTCGCCCTGACCCAGCCTGCCGTGGACCTCTGCATGACCGGGCCTCGAACCCTGGAGGAGATGCGGGAGAACCTGGCCACCCTGGCTCAGGGCCCCATGACCGAGGAAGAGCTGACCCGGATGCGTCGGATCGGAGACCACCTCTACCGAGGGAGAAGGTGAACATGAGAATGCATCGAAGGGATTTCCTGCGGGGGGTGGGAATGGCCGGAGCGGGCCTGGCCGTCGGGGTGCGGTCGGGGGGCTCGAGGACCCTGTCTCGGGAGGGGCCGGGGCCTCGGGGGAACGACGGGCCTCGGGACGCCTCCTCCCCCGGGCCTGCGGCACCCAAGCGAATCCTGATCCTCGGCGGGACCGGCTTCATCGGACCCCACATGGTCAGGTACGCCGTGGAGCGGGGGCACCAGGTGAGCATCTTCACCCGCGGACGCACCCAGGCGGACATTCCCGAGGTCGAGCATCTCATCGGGGACAGGGAGAACGACCTCTCGGCCCTGGAGGGTCGACGCTGGGACGTGGTCCTGGACAACAACGCCCGGGACTACCGCTGGGTCCGCCTCAGCACCGACCTCCTCCGGGGAGCCACGGACCACTATCTCTTCGTCTCATCCATCTCGGCCTATACGGGCGAGGCCTCGGGGTACGAGGGGGGAGACCAGGTCTTCATGGAGCCCGTCGTGGACGAGACGGCTCCGCTGTTCTCCAGACCGGCGGATTTCGTCGAGGGGGAGGAGGCACCCTACGGGCTGTCGAAGACCCTCGGGGAGGAAGCCGCCCAGTCGGCTTTCCCGGGAAGAGCCACGGTGGTGCGCCCGGGTCTGATCGTGGGTCCGGGGGACACGACGGACCGGTTCACCTACTGGCCCGTCCGGATCGACAGGGGCGGAGAGGTCCTGGCCCCGGGGTCGGGGATGGACGCCACCCAGATCATCGACGTTCGGGACCTGACGGAGTGGATCGTGAGACTGGCGGAGGGGGCGGTCTTCGGAGCCTTCAACGCCACGGGCCCCGAGGCACGGATGTCCATGGCCGAGATGCTTTACGGGATCCGGGCCATCACCTCCACTCCGGTTCGGTTCACCTGGGTCCCCATCCAGTTCCTGTCGGAGCAGGGGGTTCGTCCCTGGGCCGACATGCCGGCCTGGATCCCGGGAGACCCCTTCTCCCTGGTGAGCGTTGCCCGAGCCGTGGAGGCCGGTCTCACCTTCCGGCCCCTGGCCGTCACGGCCCTGGACACTCTGGAGTACCACCTGCAGCGCCCCGAGGAGGAGCGGGCGAACCTCCAGGCAGGGATCTCCCCGGTACGGGAACAGGAGGTGCTGGACGCCTGGCGGACCAGGGAAGGGTAGGCTCTACACCCCTCCCCGGTCCGCCAATCTCCAGAGGTACCAGGACGCCACGCTCCGGAGGGGGCTCCAGATCACGGCCCTCTCCGTGGCCTGGGCCGCGGTCGGCCTGGCCTCCAATCCGTCCAGGGTGCGGATCCCTTCCCGGAGGCCGAGGTCTCCGGGAGCGAAGACGTCCAGGCGACCGAGGTGGAAGAGAAGAAACATCTGCGCCGTCCACTCCCCGATCCCCCGGACCTCCTTCAGGCGCTCCATCACCTCTCCGTCGGACCGACGGTGGAGTGCCCTGAGGCTGAGACGTCCCTCCTGAACCCGCTCCGCCAGGTCCAGGATGGCCCCCAGCTTGTTCCTGGACAGGCCCGCGTCCTTCAGGGCTTGCTGAGGCAGGGCCAGGATCTCTCCGGAGGTGGGGAACCGTCGGGGATTCGGGCTCAGGGCCTGGACCCGGCCGTGGATCGTCCTGGCGGCACCAACCGCCAACTGCTGGTAGATGATGATCCGGGCCAGGGCGTGGAAGTGGGGGAGGCGAGGCTCCGCGGGGAAGCCGGGAAAGGGATCGAGGCCCTTTCGGGCGCTCCCCAGGATCGGATCCCGACGGAAGAGATCCCGTAGCTGGGCCGGTGAAGGGCGGTTCGGGGGGGTCACTCTCCACCCAGCTCCGACGGGGACCCGGAGGCAGTGGAATGGGCGAACCACATCGCCGGGATCTCCCGTCGGGCGAGGCCCGGGCCCTCCACCTCGAGCCTGACCGTCGCACCCCCGCCTCCCTGGAAGTAGAGGACTTCGATGGGATGCCAGCCACGATGCAGGGCTGCCTGGCCCCTCCTCTCCGAGGCGCTGTGGTATCCGTCGTGATCCACCACGGTTTCCCCGTCGATCCTGAGACGGCTCCCATCGTCGGAGGTGAGGAAGAAGGTGTAGATCCCCTTCCGGGGTAGCCGGATGAACCCTTTCGAGATGAGACCGAAGCTGCCGCGGGGGATATCGGTGGGTAGCGTCACCCGGGGAGTGACCACGGCGAAGCCGGCGGGTGCGTTCGGAGCCGAGGTCGACGGGAGCGAGTCCACCGAGGGGAACTCACCTCGGAAGAGGACGCCCTCCAGTCCCTGGGCTCTCCCCCGCCTGGGCAGGGGCGTGGCAGGGATCAATGTGGCCCGACGATACCGGGCCTCCCGGACCGCTCCGGCCCTTCCGTCCCGCAGGATTACCCTGGCGGCTACCGGGGTACCTGCCTCCGTCAACAGGAGGGAGAACGGACCCGCGTAGAGGTGGGAGCCGGGCCCCGGCTCCGTGCCGTCCAGCGTGTATCGGATGACCCCGTCCGATACAGGCGCGGTCAGGTTCACCACCACCGTGTCCGTCAGTGTCAGCCGGTCTCCCTCCAGGCCGAAGACGTCAGGGACTCGGTAGCGGATGCCCGCCCTGTCCAGGCGGGAGAGGTGGGTCGGGAGCCGAAGCAGGAAGCTCTGCCAATCCCGGACCTCTCGAGGCGACCAGACCACCTCCGACAGCGCGATCATCCTCGGAAGGATCATATACTCCACGTAGTCGGTGGTGGCCATGTACTCGGTCCAGACGTTCCCCTGAGCTCCCAGGACGTGCTCGGCCTGGGCCCGGGAGAGCAGAGGAGGGACGGGATCGAAGGCGTAGACTTCCTCCAGGGGGGAGTAACCTCCGATGGCCAACGGCTCCTGGAGGGTGTCCCCCTGGTAGTAGTCCAGGTAAACGTGGCTGTTGGGTGTCATGATGACGTCGTGGCCCTGCCGGGCCGCCTCCGCCCCCCCGGCCATCCCCCGCCAGGACATGACGGTGGCGTTGGGGGCCAAGCCCCCCTCCAGAATCTCGTCCCACCCCACCAGGTTCCGGCCGTTGGCGTTCAGGAATCCCTCGATGCGCCGGATGAACCAGCTCTGGAGCTCCGCCTCGTCGGCCAGGCCCTCCCTTCGCATCACCTCCTGCGCGATCTCGCTTTCCTCCCATCGATCCTTGGGCGCTTCGTCACCTCCGATGTGGATGTAGGGGCTGGGGAAGAGCTCCATGACCTCCGAGAGGATGCTTTCCAGGAATTCGAAGGTCTCTTCCCTGGGGCAGTAGATGTCCTCCGTCACTCCCCATCGGGTGGACACCTCGAACGGTCCGGGTGTACAGGCCAGCTCCGGGTAGGCCGCCAGGGCCGCCACCGAGTGCCCGGGCATTTCGATCTCGGGGATCACCGTGATGAATCGCTCCCGGGCGTACTCCACCACCTCCCGGACGTCTTCCTGGGTGTAGAAGCCGCAATAGGGAATTCCATCCCCGACGTAGGGGTCGAAATTCTTCTCCAGGATCGTCTCCGCCCGACAGCTCCCCACCTCCGTGAGACGCGGATATGCCCTGATCTCCAGGCGCCACCCCTGGTCTTCCGTCAGGTGCCAGTGGAACGCGTTCATCTTGTAGGTTGCCAGGAGGTCCAGGTACCGCTTGATGAAGGATACCGGGAAGAAGTGCCGCCCCACGTCCAGGTGCATCCCCCGGTAGGGGAACCGGGGCTCGTCGTCGAGGTCCGCGGCTGGGATCGCGATGGACCCCGGGACCCCTCCCCCACGGGGCGCCAGGAGCTGGTTCAGTGTCTCGAGTCCGTAGAAGATTCCGGGCAGCGCTTCGGCATCCAGGGTCACCCGGTTCCCTCGCACCTCCATCTCGTAGCTTTCAGCGGCGGTACCGGGCAATCCATGGCCTGCCGGGACAGGTGCCGATCCACTCTCTACCTCGTCCCTGCGGAGCCGAACCAGGATGGCATTTCTGCCCACCTCGCTCCCGCCGGAGACCACCGGAAGTGAAAGGCCCGTGACGGCTCGAGCGTCGTGGGCCCATCGGTCCACGACCCCACGCAGCTCTCCATCGTCGGAGGGGATGACGACGACCCGGGTGTCCCCGTCCACGTAGAAGGATTCGCCCTCTACCTCCAGCTCCTCGGGGAAGGGGATGAGGGGGTACGTCCCCGGGTCCGGCTCCCCGCCCCGGCAGCCGACGAGGCCGACCGCCATCCAGACCAGAAGGGTGCTAGCGAGCGTTCGCATGGGTGTCCTTTGCTGAGACGCGTCGAGACGGATGACGTGGGCCGTCACCGAAGGAACCCAATCTGCCCCGGGGCTCCCCGATGGGTCAATCGGACCAGGCATCTCCCCGGACCCCCGTCTGGCTCCGTGACCATCCTCTCCCCATTCTTTCCTGAACTGCAACCAGGGGGAGAGCAGCCCATGCGAATGCTGATCGGTGGCGAATGGAGCGGTGGAACCGATGTCACTCCGGTGATGGACCCTTTCACTGGCGAGGTGGTGGACACAGTACCCACGGGGACCCGGGCCGATGCCGCCGCCGCCGTCACATCCGCCGTGGAAGGGTTCCACAAGAACCGGTCACTCTCGGCGGGAGAGCGGGCCCGAATCCTCAGGAGGACGGCGGAGCTTCTGGAAGGCCGCAAGGAGGAGCTCGCCATCCTCATCGCCAGGGAGGGCTCCAAGACCATTCGGGAGGCTCGGAAGGAGGTCTACCGCTGCACTCAGACCCTCCGCGTCTCGGGAGAGGAGGCCACCCGGCTCCTGGGGGAGACGATCTCCTACGACCAGCAGAAGGGATCGGAGAATCGGCGGGGGTACTTTTACCGTGTGCCCATCGGAGTCGTCGCCGCCATCACCCCCTTCAACGATCCCCTGAACCTCGTGGCCCACAAGGTGGGGCCCGCCATCGCCGGGGGAAACGCAGTCGTGGTGAAGCCCGCCACCGTCACGCCGCTCTCGGCGTTGACTCTGGCAGAGCTCTTCCTGGAGGCTGGGCTGCCTCCGAACATCCTGAACGTGGTCACGGGCCCGGGGGGTGAGGTGGGAGATGCCCTGGTCTCGGACCCCAGGGTCCGGATGGTGTCCTTCACCGGGGGAGTGGAGGCGGGGCTGGCCGTTGCCGCGAAAGCCGGTTTGAAGAAGATCGGCATGGAGTTGGGCTCCAACAGCCCCGTCATCGTCCTGGGCGATGCGGACCTTCCGGCAGCGGTGGAGAGCTGTGTGTCGGGGGCGTTCTGGGCCGCCGGGCAGAACTGCATCGGCGTTCAGCGGATCTACGTTCAGGAGGGCGTTTTCACCCGCTTCAGGGATGCCTTCGTGGAGCGGACCCTCCGTTACAGGGTCGGGCCGAAGCTGGAAGAGGAGTGTGACATGGGGCCCCTCATCACGGAGGAGGAGGCGAGGCGGGTGGAGTCCTGGGTGGAGGATGCGGTCTCGGCCGGGGCAAGAGTGGCATGCGGCCACAGGCGGGAGGGCGCCGTCTACTGGCCCACGGTCCTGACCGACGTTCCGGAAGGGGTCCGGGTGGACTGTGAAGAGGTCTTCGGCCCCGTGGTCAATCTCTACCCCATCGCCGACTTGGAGGAAGGGATCGTTCGGGCCAACGCCGTGGATTTCGGCCTCCAGGCCGCGGTCTTCACTTCCAGCCTGGCCTCTGCTTTCCGAGCCATCGAGGCCCTGGAGGCCGGGACCGTCCTCGTGAACGACTCCACGGATTACCGGATGGACGCCATGCCCTTCGGCGGGATCAAGCGGTCGGGGCTGGGCCGGGAAGGGATCCGGTTCGCACTCCAGGAGATGACGGAGCCGAAGGCAGTCTGCTTCAACCTCTGAGCTTCCCGGCCGCCGCGTGGGGCCGGTGCGGTGCGCTCTTTCAATCCCTCCGAGCCAGAGCGCGGGTTCGGGTGGTCAGGTCATTTCCTCCAGGTCTTCTTCAGGACTCTGAGCCAGTTTCCGTGGGCTATCTTCCTCAGGGCCTTGCCTCTGGTGCCCCGCTCCTTCAGAACCTTGAGGAGCCTCTGGAGGCCGGAAACGTCCGCCAGGTCCTGCGGCACATCGGTTCCGTCGAAATCCGATCCGAACGCCACGTGATCCACGCCGATCCGCTCCGCGATGTACTCCACATGGCGAGCGATCTCGGTGAGGGACGTCTTCCTGTCCCCGAGTCCGTCTTTTCGAAGGAACGCCCTGGCGAAGTTCACGCCCACGACCCCTCCCGAATCACCGACAGCCTTCAGCTGATCGTCAGTGAGGTTCCTGGGAGACGGGCAGAGAGCGTGAGCGCCGGAGTGGGTGGCCACGAGGGGCACCTGGCTGAGGCCCGCGACGTCCCAGAACCCCTTCTCATTCATGTGGGAGAGGTCCAGGAGGATCCCCAACTGGTTGCAGAGTCGGACCAGCTCCTTTCCGGCAGCCGTGAGGCCCGGTCCGATGTCGGGAGAGTCCGGGAAGTTGAAGGGGACCCCGTGGCCGAAGGCGTTGGACCGGCTCCAGACGGGGCCGAGGGACCGGAGCCCGGCCTCGTAGAGCACGCCCAGGGTGTCCAGGTCCTTTTTCAGCGCCTCCACCCCTTCCATGTGGAGGATGGCCGCCAGGACCCCTTTTTCCATGGCCGACGTCAGCTGCCTGTGACTCTTGACCACCCGGAAGCTGCCGTGGGAGATGGCCTCCATGCGAAAGGCCGTGGCCATCATGGACATGATGGCGTTCAACGCACGGCCCTGACCCACCCGCCCGGCCAACGGGACGTCCCATCCCTTGCCCACCGTCGGGCCATCGGGTCCGCTTTCCCGCCACCGAACCTCCTTCTTCCAATCCCGGGTGGGGACGAACATAGCGAAGAATCCTCCCGCCAATCCTCCGGCTTTGGCCTTGTCGAAGTCCACGTGCCCTTCCCGGCCCGTAAAGAATGTCGCCTCGCTCCCAGGGTTTTTGAGGGCGAGATGAAGGAGCGTGTCGTTATGCCCATCCAGAACCATGATCTCCCGGGACTTCCCCATGAGAACCTCCGTCGGTGCGTCGGCCCCCGCGCGGAAGGAAAGGGCCGAGAATCCTTCACTTGCCATCACGCTGATGGCAATCTGCCGGCCCGGGAAGCTCCTGTCACCCCGCACCGGTATCCCGGCCAGGAGTGCGTCGGGGGCGCCCCGGGTTTACCTTCAAGAGAGGCGGAGTGGACCCATGCGGCCGGCGCCTCCGCCAGAACGTTCCCGACCCGGAGAGAGTCATGGAAGAGCACAAGGACCGTCTCTTCAGAGAGTGGGTGGAGAGCTGGGCTCAAGAGACGGGGCAGGGCGTTCCCTGTATGCAGGCACAGGCGGACGGGGTCCCGTGCTTCGAGCTGGGCAGGGATTGCGCCGAATGTGAGGAAGCCTTCGAAGCCTGGCTGGAGTTCCGGAACCGGCACGGCATCGTCGACGGCCCCCTCTCCTGAGGGATCGGCGAGACGCTACCTCGGCGCCTCCCCACCCTGGGCCACCGTATTCCGCAGTACTCCGACTCCCTCCAGCTCCACTTCCACCACGTCTCCCGGCTCCATCGCCTGCGTCGTCCCGGGCGTGCCGGTAAAGATGATGTCCCCCGGGTAGAGGGTCACATAGTGGCTCACGTAGCTCACGATCTCCTCCACGTCGAAGATGAGATCGCTGGTGCGAGCCGACTGCCGGAGCTCGCCGTTCACTCGGGTCTGAAGGAGAAGGTCGTTGTGGTCCAACCCGACGACCAGGACGGGTCCCAGTGGACCGAAAGTGTCCGATCCCTTGGCCCGGAACCACTGGAGGTCCGCGGATTGCCAATCCCGCTCGGAGACGTCGTTGCCGGCCGTGACCCCGAAGACGTACCGCCCCGCCTCCTCCACCGGGACATTCTTGGCTTCCCGACCGATGACCACCACCATCTCCCCTTCATAGTGAAGGTTCTCGGAGTCGGGGGGACGGACGATGGGAGCTTCCGGTCCCACGATGGACGTAGGATACTTGGCGAAGAGCCCGGGGTAGGCCGCCGGGTCCCTCTCTCCCAGGTGACTCTGGTAGTTCAGGCCGACGGCGATGACCTTGGACGGCGTCACGGGCGCCAGGAGGCGAACGTCCGACAGGGGGATGCGAGTGGAACGGACCTCGTGGTCTCCGAAGAGGTCTCCATCGATGGGTCGGATGGTCTCCCCTTCAAGAACCCCACTGAGAATCCGGCCTTCCATCTCGAACCGAACGAAACGTTCGATTTCCTGGGCCTTTCCCGATCCGGCTAAAGCAAGGAGGAGGGCCGGCAGGAGGACTCCTCCGAGGATGAGGGGACGTTTCATGGATCACCTCCGGGAGGGGGTGGCTGGGTTGAAGGGGCGGAGTCGAAAGTAGGGCACCTTGCCCCACGGGGCGATGGTGGGCACCACTCCCGGGCTCGCAGCCCGCGCTTTCCGGAGCACGGCCCTCCTTCAGGCCCCGGGACTCGGGAGTCTTTTCTTGCCTGGCCATGGCCCGCGGTACATCTTCTCTGGACTCCGTCGGGGCCAGGTGAAAGCCACTCGAACGGTGACCCCTGGATCCCCACGGAATACCCCGGAGACGGTGTGAGGAACGATCCTGAGAGATCACTCCGCATCTACCTCGAAGAGAAGGCCCCGAAAGGGATCCTGTCCGTCTATCTCTACTCGGAAAGAGGTGATGAGGGGACCGCTCGGGACAGCGACCTGGACGTCGCTGTCCTTGTGGACCCGCACCTGTATCCCGACCGGAAAGCCAGGGCTCAGCTTCGCCTCGATCTGGCACCCGACGTGGCCCACGCCCTCCGTGACGACCACGTGGACCTGGTGATCCTCAACGACGCATCCCCGACGCTGGGCCGGAAGGTCGTGACCGGGTGGCCTCGGGTCTTCTGCAGCGATCCGGGGGCGGACCACGCCTTTGTCCGGGACGTGCAGCTTCAGGCAGCCGACACGGAGCTGTTCCCCACCGGAGGAGCCCGACCCCTGTTCGAGGTTCGCCCCCGGCCCTTTCTTCAGCAGCGTCTGGAAGACCTCAGGGGGCTTCTGGACCATCTGTATCAGCTCCAGCCCCGGGCAGAGAGTGGTCACGACCTGGAGGCCGACCTCAGCCTCTACAATGACGTTCGGTATACCCTCCTCACCGTGGCCCAGCTGGTCATCGACATCGCGGCGGAGCTCTCGGTCAGGCGCAGGCTTCCCTTCTCCGATTACTCGGAGGCCATACGGAACCTCGCGGTTCGGCCGGAGGTAGACTCGGATCTGGTGGAGGATCTTTCCCTCCTCCCCGGGTTCCGGAATGCCCTCCTTCACCCTCACATCGCTCTGGACCCGGCGGTGGTCGTGGAGCACCTGCACGACCTCAAGCCAGTGGAGGAGCTCATGGTCCTCGTCGCCCGGTCCCTGGCGGACTGAGCCTGGGAGACCTTCCCTCAAATGGAGAACACCATGTCGCCTCGTCCCCGACTCTCGAGCCCTGCCCGAAGCCGAATCGGGATCATCCTCGCCCTCCTGACGCTGTCCTGGGGTTGTGGCCCGACCCAGGAATACGACGTGGTCATCAGGGGTGGAACGCTCTACGACGGGAACGGGGGTCCGCCTGTCGTGGGGGACCTGGCCATTTCCGGAGACTCCATCGTGGCGGTGGGGAGGATCGGGCGGGCACGGGGGCTCCAGGAGATCGACGCTACGGGGATGGCCGTGTCTCCGGGGTTCATCAACCTCATGAGCTGGGCCACCGAGACGATGATCGAGGACGGCAGGGCTATGAGCGACATCCTCCAGGGTGTGACGCTGGAGGTCATGGGGGAGGGGACCAGCATGGGACCGATCCCGGACTCCCTGAAGGACTGGGCCGAGAGCCAGCAGGGGGACATCAAGTACGAGATCGAATGGACCACGCTGGGTGAATACCTGGAGTACCTGGAGTCCCGGGGCGTCTCCCCCAACGTGGCCTCCTTCGTGGGCGCCACCACCCCCCGCATCAACGTCCTGGGGTTCGAGGACAGGGCGCCCACCCCGGACGAGCTGGAGCGGATGCAGGAGATCGTGAGGGGGGCCATGGAGGAGGGGGCCCTGGGAGTGGCCTCGGCCCTCATCTACACGCCCGGCAACTTCGCCGACACCCCCGAGCTCATCGCCCTGGCGAGTG
>Ga0316577_10000673_pt1 | contig 14342 bp, 10 predicted proteins | sample S5NA_FD_203073 | JGI IMG/M metagenome (GOLD analysis project Ga0316577, IMG submission 203073) | Rhizosphere microbial communities from salt marsh grasses in Alabama, United States - S5-7_050615r2r1 | ecosystem: Host-associated > Plants > Roots > Rhizosphere | place: USA: Alabama | collected... | reverse complement strand
GCGTTCGGAGTGCGGATTCTGCCAGGTCAGCGAGGTGGTTGTCGAGGAAGGAGCGCCAGGTCTGGGAAGACGGGCCGACCCGAGGTGGCCGATAGCGTCGGATCGTGGAGTCACTGACCTCGATGCCGATCTTCCGGAGTTCCGCCTGGATGCGCGGCGCACCCCACGTCGGATTCGAACTCCACATGTGCCGGATCAGTGGTCGTACCGATGGGTCGATTCTTGGTCGACCACCCCTGGCCCGGCTCTTCCAACGCCAATAGGCTCGGAATCCCCTGCGATGCCAGTCCACGACCGTGGCCGGTTGAACCAGGACGAGCGCTTGGCGCCAACCGGGCCAGAGGTTTTCGCGGAGCACGCCCGGGTCTACCGAATCGTGAACGGCATCCTTGACGCAAAGGTGTTTTGAAACCGGGCCGTCTATTCCACCGTATGGAATAGGCCCGAAGGCTCGGGGCAGACTCCCGGGACCCGCACCCGTCACGGATCAAGATCATGACATACGACGCCGACATCAGGGGGCATCTCCCACTGGCTCCCCACGTGTTCCAGATCCTCCTCTCGCTGCTGGAGGAGGATCTGCACGGGTATGCTCTTCTGAAGGACATCGCCGAGCGGACCGGCGGGGAAATGGCTCTGGGCACAAGCACCCTCTACGCCGCGCTCCAGCGCCTGGTGAAAGAGGGTTTCCTGGAGGAGGTGGATCCGCCTGTGGACGAAGAGTCCCGGGGGCCTCCCAGGAAGTACTTCCGCCTCACCGGGGAGGGACGGGCGCTGGCCAGGGCCGAAGCCCTGCGGGTGGGAAGGCTTCACCGCATGGTCGGGGAGACGGCGTTGGCCGAGGCTCTGGGATCGGCGGGAGCCGGGGAGGAGGGAGCATGATAGCCCGGGACCCCCTTCCGGTTCGTATCTACCGATTCCTTCTTCGGCTTCTGGTCCCCACCCTGGAACCGGCCTACATGGAGGAGGCCGTAGGGCTCTTCCGGATGGCGGGAGCCGAGGCCTGGGCGGGGGGGCCCGGGGCTTGGGTGGCCTTCACCTGGAGGGAGGCTCGCGCTCTCCTCCGGACGGCCATCGCCGAGGCCCGCACCCGCAGGAAGGGGAGGGCCTGGGGGGTGATGCCCTCTTCCGGACCCTCGGGTCACGACGGCCGGAGACAAGACGGGGAGAGCCTGGCCGGCAGGGTCCGGGATGTGCTCGTCCTGGATCTTCGTTACGCAGTGCGGAACCTGGCACGGACCCCGGGCTTCGTCATCGTCTCCGTCCTCTCCCTCACCTTCGGGATCGCCGTCTCCACCGGTCTCTTCACCGTCGTCAACGCCGCCCTCCTGCGGCCGCTTCCCCATGCATCGGATCCCCAGGAGCTGGTTCGCGTCTTTTCCACTGAAAGGAGCTACCAGAAGGGCCCGCTTTCCTACCCTGACTTCCTGGAGGTTCGGGAGAGGACCGAGACGCTGGAGGATATGGCCGCTGTTCGGGGCCGCAATCTCATCCTGGGGCGTGCGTCCGAAACCAACCGGGCTGTCACGGGGCTCGAGGTCAGCGAGAACTACTTCGACGTCGTGGGCATCCGCATGTTCAGGGGGCGCGGCTTCCTTCCCGAGGATGTCGCCGCCGGGGGCCAGGTCGTGGTCATCGGGTACCGCCTCTGGCAGGACCGGTTCGGGAGCGACCCGGGGGTTCTGGGCCAGACGCTGCCCATCAACGGCAAACCCTTTACGGTGATCGGTGTGGCTCCCGAGGGGATGACCGGCGTCCAGGGACCGGCCTTCATCGATGCCGTGATTCCAAGCATGGAGTTCCGGGAGGAGCGGGGCCGGGCCTCCATGACGGCGGTGGGCCGCCTGAACGAGGGAGTGAGTATCCAGCAGGTCAGGGCCGAATTGGACGCCGTGGCCGCCCATCTTCAGGAAGAGTACCCCGACCTCTGGGCGCCGGAGGAATACCGGGTCCAGGGACTCACGGCTCTCACCCTGCGGGAGGCCATGCTGCCCCCGGGCGAGGTCGGGGTCATCCTCGCCATCGCGGGGTTCCTCGGCGTCGTGGGGCTGGTCCTTCTCATCGCCTGCTCGAACGTGGCGAACCTCCTTCTCACCCGGGCCTGGAAGCGCAGGGGTGAGGTGGCCATCCGGTCGGCCATTGGAGCACCGGGGCGCCGGATTCTCGCCCAGCTCCTCACCGAGAACCTGATCCTCTTCGGGATCGCCGGCCTCCTCAGCCTCCTCCTGATCCACTGGTTCGCCCTGGCGGCCGCGAACGGGGCCTCCTTCCTTCCCCCGGGCCGGGTCGCCGTGGATGTGGATTGGCGGGTAGCATGCTTCGTGGTGCTCGTGGTCCTGGCCACGGGGCTCACCTTCGGCCTTCTCCCGGCCCTCCATGCGTCCCGACCCGATCTGGTTCCGGCACTCAAGGGTCGTGAGGCGCCCCCCAAGCATCGCCTCTTTGGCGTCCGGAACCTCTTGGTCGGAGCTCAGGTGGGTGGCTCCCTGGTCCTGGTCCTGGTGAGCCTTCTCCTGGTTCAAAGCCTCTCCCATGCCAGTCGTCTCGATCTCGGGTTCGACCCGGAGGGCGTGGCCGTGGCCGAGGTGGACCTGAGCCACCGGGGGTATGAGGAAGCGGAGGGGCGCCAGCTCCTGGCGGACCTCAGGGAGCGTGTTGAGACTCATCCTGGTGTCACCGGCACCGCCCTGGCTTCCTGGATCCCCCTGGAGGGTGGGAGCACGATCCTGGGAGGCTTCGAGCCCGAGGGCTATGACCCGGCGCCGAACGAATTCCTCCGCGCCTATATGACCGTGGTGACGCCCGGGTACCTGCAGCTCATGGGAACCCGCTTTCTGAGGGGACGGGACTTCTCCGACCAGGACGTGGCCGGTGGAGAGAGAGTCCTGCTGGTAAGCCGAGCCTTCGTGGATCGGTTCTGGCCGGGTGAGAGCGGGGTGGGCAAACGGGTCACCGTCGGTGAGGATCTCCCCTGCCGGGTGGTGGGGGTGGTGGAGGACATCGCCTGGACCCTTCCCGGTGAGGAGCCGGAACCCGCCATCTGGGTTCCTTTCTCCCAGTCCTACGACTCCAACATGATCCTGCACGTGCGGACGACGGAGGATGCCGGGACCCTTCTTCCGACCCTCCGGCGGGAGGTGGCCAGGCTCGATCCCGACCTGCCCGTCGTCCGGTTGGATCGGATGGCGTCCATCACCGCCAACGCCACGCTGCTGCACCGAATGCTCTCCATAGCCCTGGGCATCGCCGGGTTCGTCACCCTGGCCCTCGCCATGCTGGGCATCTACGGCGTGGTCGCCTTCTCCGTGAGCCAGAGGACCCGTGAGGTGGGCCTCAGGATCGCTCTGGGTGCAGAGCCCCGGAAGGTGATCCGGATGATCGTGAGGGAGGGCGTCGGTCTCGCCCTCATTGGCCTGGTGCCCGGCATTCTGGTGGGTACCGGTGCGGCCATTCTCATGCGAGCCGGACTTCTGGGCCTTCAGCCCCTGGACCCCATCGCTTTCGGGAGTAGCGTCAGCCTGTTACTCCTGTCTGTTGTCGCGGCATCGTTGGGGCCGGCCCGCCGGGCGGCCCGGTGTCATCCCATGACGGCACTGAGAGGGGAGTAGCGCATGGAGCTATCGTCTACCTGGCCGGAGAGATTCACAGCGACTGGCGAGAGGAGATCGTGACCGAATCGGAGACCCGGTCGTTGGACAACGACTGCCCCGATCCGCGTGGGGTGGAGCCGCCCGAGATGGGCGATGTGGTCGCACTCGCCCAGGTGGGTGGGCTTCATCACCGCTACACCCGCCGACTCACGGCCTGACCCTCCCCACAGTCCCTCTGCTGAGTCCACCGCCGCACCCACGTGGCGTGCACGCTTTCTATTCGCATACGCCTCGGGCAGTGCGCTTCACTCACGACCTCATTATGACTCTGGCCTCTGGTAGGACGGCCCTTCGTGCACGAGCACTCGGTCCTTGAGCCCTCGGTTCGCCATCCTCCCACGCGGATGGAATTTTCGCCACCCACAAGGATGAAGTGACCATCCTCGGCGTCCTCCATCAGCGTCGTGAGTTTGAGAGATGGCCGAGCCGCGAACCCCGATAGTCCCGAATCCCACCCTCCCACTCCCGGCCGAATCCTCCTGCGGGTGACCGGTGCCGACGTCGAGACGACGTTCGTTACGTGGGGAGCCGGCGTGCAGTATAATCAGGAGTTCAAATGCCTTGTCCCTGGGACTGTTGAACATCGAGGGGCTCGCATCGGTAGAGTGTCTGACCATTCAAGGAGAGAACAATGAACAAGGACGATTTTGCCGCGAAACTCGCAACGAAGACGGGCCTGAGCAAAGCCAAGGCCCGGGAGGTGATCGATTCCATCTTCTCGACGGAGCCGAGGGAGGGGATCATTGCCATCGAGCTCGACGCTGGCCGCGATTTTACGGTGACGGGCTTCGGTACCTTCGGCACCCGACGTCGGAAGGCGCGCGAGGGCCGCAACCCCCGCACGGGTGAGACGATTCCGATTCCTGCGATGACCGTCCCCACCTTCAAGGCGGGTAAGGGTCTCAAGGATCGGGTTCGCACCTGACCTACTGGCGTCGGCCCAAGAGCTCGAGCGGCCCCTGAGGCGCGGCCCCTCAGGGGCCGCCGAAACGGGTCGTGGGCGGCATCCTGACAAGGTCAACTCCGGCCCGCCCCTCCGGGGCCTCACCGGGGCTCACCTTTGACTCAAGGGAGACGCCAGCAACGCCAGATTCGGCAGCGGCAGTCGGGAGTCAGGACGGGCCCCGGGTGAGGGTCAGGAAGGCCCTCGGGGAAAGGATGCGAATGGGCGAGTGATCGGCTGCCACGAGGAGGTCTTGATCTCCGCTCACGAGGATTTCTGCACCGGCCGAGATGGCATCAGCAAGGACCCTCTCGTCGTCCGGATCGCGCAAGGGGATAGGGCAGGGCTCATTCCCCTTCGGAACGACGGAGCACCTCTCAAGAAAAGCCTGCACAGATGAGAGTGCGTCTCGGCTGGGTTTCAGCCTGGATGTGAGGATGCGCTGGACCTCCTCGGCGACAATCTCCGGAATCACGAGATCGTAATCGGACAGCACGCGCTTCAGGAGGTCGGCACAGAGGCCCCGGGCAGCGAACGCTGCAACGAGGACGTTGGAATCCAGGCAGACTCGTGTCACGACACGAGCCTGAACACGTCCTCGTCGGTGTAAATCCCCTGCGCCTCTGCAAAGGGGATGACCTGACGCCGGGCTTCCTCAAAGAGCTGGATGGTCAGCTGGCGGCGCAAAGCCTCGCGCACTACCTCGCTGCGGGATCGGCCTGTCTCGCGGCAGACGCGATCCAACATCTCTTCGAGGCCAGGATCCAATCGGATGGTAACGGCAGCGGTCTTCATGTAGTACATTGTACTACATTGAGGGCCCTGTGCAAGATCCGGGTGTCGGGCATGTTCTGGCACGAATTGACTCTGGAATTCCCTGCACACCGGGTTCTTCTTGTAACGACCTTTACGTGCATCCCGAGTTCCCTGAAGATCTCACTATTCGATCCCCGGGCCGGGATTGCGGACGATCCCGAGCCGGAGCACGTACTCCACTCCGTACTGGTCCCGCCAAACGCCATAGAGCTTGTCTTCCCGGAACACGCTGGGGGCGAATCCATTCGGTGTAGTCACCACCCCGAGGAAACGCCCCTCCGAATCGAAGACATCCCAGAGGGGCAAGCCGAAATCCTCCCTCGGGTTGAAAGTCTCGAATTCTTCACCGCTGAGCTCTGACGGTGCCTGGTTTTGCTGTACCCAGATAGTGTTCCTCGGGCCAGCAAACACGGCGTCGAATGCAGGAAAGGGACCGGAGTAATCGTACATTGAGACCAGGGTCTCCACGTCCTCCGGCGAACGGCCCGTCGAAGAGAAGGTCGCCCTCAGGAAGTCGTTGACGGCTTCCTTGTCCCGATCGGTGACCATCCGTGCGTCGAAGGGCTTCTCAATGATCCGGTCCAGGTGCGCGCCAGAATACACCCGAATGCGATATTTGTCGCTGTCTCCCACAAGGAGCAGAGTGTCTACTGAAATATCCCAGATACGCTTCGGGAAGAAGATCTGATAGCTCCCGTAAGTGCGCAGCTCATCAGAGGGCACCGTGAAAAGCGTGTCCGTCACGACCCCTTCGGTTCCGAGGAGGACCATCGCATCCTCCCCGGTTGCCATTCCAGCATCACGGAGACGGATCTGAGCGACGAGCAAGCCTGAAGGAGTGGTTCTGATGGCGACGGGAACGCCCTTCTGGAGTTCCATTCGCGAGCCACCTGCGCTGGACCCATCGGGCAGGAAGCAGACAAAGCGCCCCATTGCGTCCGGCACGAGGATTGTATCTCCGGGCCCGATGAGCGGGGCACCCCCGAAACGAAGTTCGCCAGGGCCGTCCCCCCTCCTCCCAATGGTTTGCTGGTAGACTCCATCCGACGAGTACACCTGGATGTGCTGGGCCTGACCGTCCAGCACCAAGATCCGTCCATCGGAATCCACACCAATCCCGCCGATACGACCGAACACATAGTTGGGATCTCCCTCAACTGCCCCGATTCGGAGCTCCTCCTCCAGGACCCATTCCTCCCCTGGAGGCCAGATCCCCGTCTCCGGGTTTGAAACGATGGTCACACCAGCGCTGTCGGAGACCGTTCCCGCCCAATCCGAATCCTCCTTCGAGCAAGCTGCAAGTGAGAAGAAGAGGACGAACACTGCCATAACGGTGTGCCGGGCACTCATGAAGAACCTCCCCCACGGTGTATGGAATTCAGCCGACAGGGTTTTGCGGAAGAGCAGACGAATAGGAAGAAATCTGGGTTGGAGCTTAGAACAACAACTGAAGAAAGCACTTCTCTTTGCCAGAGAACCGGATCGAGCCGGAGATCTTTGAGACGACCTCTCCAATCATGTTGGAATCCGGTTCGAAGACGCAAGGAAGAGCGGAAGGGCCGGGCCGGAGTTCGTCCTCAGTCTATGCGCCTATGCGCGGCAGCGCACTCTGAAGCCCGTGCTTGAACCGGGCGTTACAGGCTCCTCTCCGAACCACCGGTCAGCTTGGTCGGTCATCAAGTGACTCCGATGGCTATGCCTCGGCCTCAATCTCGCGCTGCTTCTCCCGTGCCCTCTCCATCAGTTCCTCAAAGCGCGGGTCCCCCCGCAGCTTGGCCAGAAACGGATCCTGCTCGGCGAAGAAGCGGTGGTTAATGAACCCCATCTCAATCGAGCGTGACAACCAGTACAACGCCTCCTCGATGTCGCTGACAGCCGCTGACGCCGCTGCGACCATCCAGGTCAACTCCGTGGTCATCTCGAGGGCCTCGCGCGTTCCTGGGTCGATTAGCACCTTGCGCATGGCTTCCCGGTCCCCGCTCACCATGGCCCCGAAGACCGTCGCGGTCGCGGAGAAGATACCGACACCTGCTGCAGCTGCCTGGTCGAGCGAGGCAGATGCCTCGTCGGGGCGGCCGGCGTAGGCGAGGCTCACCCCAAGCCACAGCTTGGCAACGGGGTTATCCCCGCTGATAGTGTGCATCCTGCCAAACTTGGCGTGGGCGGCTTTGAAGTTGCCGTCGCAAAGATCGGCAAGAGCGGAGCCGAATTGTGCCGCCCAGAAGAGTGGATCCACGGCACGGGCCCGATCACCGTGTCTCCGGGCTTCATCGGTACGGCCGACTTCCGCCAGGCAGAACGCTGCCGCCCAGGCTGCCATGCCATCGGCCGGATCCAGATCCACCGCCCTCTGAAAATGCCGCACGCACGCCGGGGTGTCGAAGCGACGCTGAGCGATGAGTCCCTTCGCAACATGCGCCTCTGCAAGATTGGGATTCAGCTCCAGTGCGCGGGTCGCCAGTGCGTCACCTCGATCCAGCGTCTCGGCTGCCGGCCTGTAGCCCAGATCCTGGTGGCTGTATGCGATCTCGGCCGCCGTTGCCAGCAGAAGAGCGTTGGGTCCGGTTCGGGCCAGCGCCCTTTCAAGGAGTTGCTCGGCGAGGTCGAATGACTCCTCCGTCATCTTCAACAATTCCTGTCGGGCACGGATGTAAAGAGCGTACGCTTCCGCGTCCGGGATGTCCCGACTGGCCAGGTGCCGATCCTCATCAGGGGTGAGCGTAACCTTCAGTGCCTCGACGATGCGGCGGGACATCTGCTCCTGAAGATCGAAAACGTCCTCCAGCGTGCCTGTGTATTTGTCTGCCCATAAGTGCGCGTCCGTCGTTGCCTCGATCAGCTGGGCCGTGATCCTGAGATTGTTACCCGCCCACCGCACACTGCCCTCCAGCACATATCGCACGTTGAGCTCGCGGGCGATCGTGGGTAGGTCCTTCTTCGAGCCCTTGAGCAGCATGGCCGAAGTGCGCGAAATGACACGCAGCGCCCGTACCTTCGACAGGTCGGCGATCAATTCTTCGGCAAGTCCATCACTGAAATACGCCTGATCCGGGTCTGGACTGAGGTTCTGGAACGGCAGTACAACGATCGACTTGCCTTCCGGCGCCACGACCGTCCGGGACGTGAGGGTCGCGGCGAGGTCTTTCGGTGTCTTGAACCGTCCCGCGGGTTCCTTGGCCAGAGCCCGGCTCACCGCCCGCTCAACAAACAGAGGGATGTTCGGATCGAGCGTGTGCAGGTTTGGTGCGGTATCTACGACATGCTTGAGCAGGAGAGCCTGGGGAGTTGGGGCCTCAAATGGCGGGCGGCCGCTCACCATTTCGTAGAGGACGCAGCCGAGGGCGTACACATCACTGCGCCCGTCGACGTTCGTGTCGCCTGCCGCTTGCTCCGGGCTCATATAAGCGGGAGTGCCGACGGCTATCCCGGTGCCCGTAAGTCTTGCCCCTCCCGCCGCCTCGACAGCCCGAGCGATTCCAAAGTCCGCGACGATGGCTTGGTCGCCAGCGAGCAGGATGTTCTCCGGTTTGATGTCGCGGTGCACCAGGCCACGCTCGTGCGCATGGCTCAACGCCGAGGCCACTTGATCTATGATGCCTACGGCGTCGGGCACCGAGAGCCTCTGCTCACGCATCAACCTGTCGCGGAGCGACTCCCCCTCGATGAACGGCATGACGTAGTAGAGGAAGCCGCCAGCGTCCCCGGAGTCGAAGAGTGGCAGGATGTGGGGATGCGTCAGGTTGGCGGCGATCTCAATCTCGCGCACGAAGCGCTCGACACCGAGACTCGCAGAAAGCTCTGGCCTAAGCACCTTGACTGCGACTTTGCGGTGGTGCTTGAGATCCTCGGCAACGTACACCGTAGCCATACCTCCGCTGCCGATCTCCCGCTCGATCTCATATCGGTCAGCCAGTGCAACCCTCAGGTGATCCTCGTAGCCCATTTCGGGTGACTTGGTGAGAGAAGAGCGCCCGTCCCAGCCCAGTCTGCTACCGAAGCGAAGATGATCATCCGAATGCGAGTTGAGCAAGGAAGCCTGACCGGATCAGCGGGCTGCTGTCGTACCGGAGAGCACTCGAGATTCGTTGGGAGGAGCCTGTAACCACCTCTTCGCGAACTCAGCCTGCAACGCCCCCTCGAGCCCTCGAGCCTCGCTTCCGCATTGAACTCGTTTGCAAGTGTCCGTGAAGACCACGGGCCCGGGGAGGTGCCCCGGGCCCGTGGCGGCTCGGGGAGAGAGATTCCGTTTGCGGGGTTGAGTGAGCCCCGCGCGGCGAGGTGCACCGTCATCGTGACTCCCCGCAACGGAGACTCCCCCCATGTGTACCGCCAGGAAGCCCTTACTCGTGCTCGCGGTCCTGTTTGCCGAGGCCTGTGCCGATGCCACCACGGTCTCGGAGGAGCCGGATTCGTTCGAGCTGAGTGATGTCGGGCCCTCGTTGTCCGTCGTTCCCTACCTACCTCCCGTCTGCGGGGACGCCACCACGACCCCTCTCATCCTCGACGACGCGATGCAGATTGGTTCCGTCGAAGTCACGCAGGGTCCGGACAATCTCTACGTCGTATACCGCACCGACCCCGACCGCCCGATGCTGGCGACCTCGCTCTTCGTCGGCTCTTCGGCATCGGACATCCCCACGAGCTGGCGGGGCCGTCCCAGGCTTCTGCTCTTCCCGTACAAGTCGGGACACCGGGGAGTCCACGAGGTGGTGTGGGAGATCCCCAGGTCTGAGTTGAGCGGTCCGGACGTGGTGGTGGCCGCCTTCGCCCTCGTCCTGAACGGGCTCGAGGGCGCATGGGGTGAGGGCGAGGAGATCTCACCCGGAAAGCACTGGTCTATGTACTTCACGCACTCCATGACGAGTTGCGCTGCCGAAACGGTCTACCCCACGAGTGACGCTACCGTCTCGGCGCCTGCCCCGGCGGCTGGGGGTGGCGCGAGCATCTACTTCCCGGCGGGGGCGGTGCAGGGGCCCGTGGACATCACCATCGACCCGTCTTCGGTGCAGGAACTGTTGGAGCACACCTCCTCCCCGGCGAGCGCGGCGTTCTTCACGACGGCCTCGGCCGCCGAGGGCATGGGTGCGGCGGGTCCCGACGTGTTCACGGCGGAGACCCTGATCGACGACCTGCCCACGGTCTACGGAACCGTACCCATCGAAGGGACGGTGTGGGACTTCGGCCCGGACGGGCAAACGTTCGATACGCCCGTGCTCGTCACCCTCAGATACGAAGACGCGTGGATCCCGGAGGGAGTCGACGAGTCCGACCTGCAGATCTTCGTCATCAACGGGATTTACGACAAGCGGCCCAGCACGGTGGACCCGATAAGAAACACGGTCACCGCAGACATCAGCCACTTCTCTTACGGCTACATAGGGTTCCCAACGTCGCCGGAGGCGGATCTGAGCATCGTCAGCGCCACCGAGTCCGCCGACCCGATCCTGGTGGGCGAGTCGGTCACCTATCAGGCCACCCTCTCGAACATTGGCCCGTATCTGTACCCGGATGTCGGTGTCGCCTATCAGGCCTTCGGTGACGTCGTGGCGGGGGCGCTGGCCCCCGGCTGTGTGGAGGTGGCGACGCCGATCTACGCGGACGTCCAGATCAACTGCAGCATCGGTACGCTCGGCTCAGTCGGACAGTTCGTGGCCCCTCCGGCTACCTTCGTGCCGCAGGGCATTGGAAACGGAACCGTCACCGTCTGGATGGACCCGTTGAGTAACAACTCCACGGATCCGGTCCTCGGCAACAACCGGCTCATCGAAGACTTCACGGTGGACGCCGGGGGGCCCAGCCAGCTCACCTTCGGCGAGACTTTCCTGGATCAGGCCCCGTCCTCCGACACGGTGTGGTACACGTTCGAAGGCAGGCCTGGCGAGTTCGCCCGCGTGCAGGTCTGGATCCAGGAGGCCGCAGGGAACTACTCGGTTCAGCTGGTCATCCGGGACCCGAGCGGCGACGAGATCTACCCGGACGGCGCCGTCGGCGGCAGGGCGACGGACAACTCCAGCGCGTACCACGTGTTCGCCATGGCGGATTTCCCGGTGCACAACACGTGGTCGGTCGGGTTGAAGCCCTACGGGACGGGGCCGTACCGGATCGGCCTGGGTACCGGAGCCGGCCGGTTGGACGAAACCTACGGCACGGAGGGCACCGGCGTCGCCTACGGCCCGAACTCGAATGCGGCCGATCCCTTCCTCGACTGGGAGTGGGTGGGCGACGTGATCACCGTGGTCGGCGAGGAGGAGCTGGTGCGCTTCGACGCCAACGGTGAGATGGACGCTTCCTTCGGATCCGGCGGCGTGGTGGACCTGCAGACCGCGTTGGGTGCCGGGCGTTGGGGTCAGGCGCTCGGCGTGCAGCCGGACGGAAAGGTCGTGGTGGCCGCAAGGCAGACCATCTCCCCGTACGAGTGGGTCGTCGCGCGCTTCGACGCCGGCGGGGCGCTGGATCCGACCTTCGGCACGGGCGGCCTCACCGAGGTCGCCATGGGGGTGGACATCGACTCCAAGCCCCTCGGCGTCGACTTCCAGCAGAACGGCCCGGATCTCGACATCGTGGTGGGGGGCGATGCGGGTGCCCCGCCGAATCGGGTCGGAATCGTACGCTTCAACCCCGACGGCACGCTCGATACCGGATTCGGAGTGGGCGGCAAGGTCCTGGAGGCCCGGGCCATGACCCCCACGAAGATGGCCATGCAGTCCGACGGGAGCATCCTCATTCACGGCTGGGACGACCTGCTGCGCTACACCCCTGACGGCGTCCTGGATACCTCCTTCGGCACCAACGGCATCCTGGACTACGCCATCGTCGGAAACGCTTTCGGCATCGACGTGCTTCCCGATGACCGACTCCTGGTGACGGGTTCCGACGTCGGGACGACGTTCCTCATGCGACTCACGTCCAACGGCGCCCGGGACGGCACCTTCGCCGGCGGCGGATACCAGACGTACGACTTCGGGTTCAGCAATCAGCGCTTCCAGGCGGCCACGCCCGACGGCGCGGGCGGCCTGATCGCCGTGGGGTACCAGCGGGTGGCCGGCGGCGACTACGAGTGGCTGGTGTCAGGCCTGTCGTTCGACGGGGTCCTGGACCCGGACTTCGGCATCGGAGGCTACCTGACCGAGATCCGGACCGACAACGCGCGGGCCGTCGGGATCGACAGCGCGGGGCACATCGTGGTGGGAGGCCAGGCCCAGAACAGCGCCCGCGGGATCGAGCTGACCCGGCACATACGGAACTGAGGCTCGACCCGAACCAGGGAAAGGCGGCCGGGGGCTCGAGCGTGAGCGCCCGGCCGTCTTCAATTTCGTGAACTCCCTGTGTGAGGTCTTCCTGGTCCGCCGTGGGCGCCTGGCCACTGTTCGCCTCTTGACGTCAAAGATACATGCATATATCTATGTATGCATGGCAACCAAGACCATTTCCATTGATGTGGAGGCGTATGAGCGCCTCCGGCGCGCGAGAAGGGACCGGACCGAGTCTTTCTCCAAGGTGATCAAGAGGGCCGTGTGGCCCCCGCCGCCTCATACCGCTGGTGCCCTCCTCGCGGCTCTGGAGAAGGCCCCGGTCCTGGATGAGGAGACGCTCCTGCGCCTGGAGGAAGCCCAGGCGGCTGACCGTCCCCCGGAGGATCCTTGGCAGGCAGGATAGCGTTCGACACGACCTTTCTCATCGACCTGCAGAAGGAGCGGAGCAGGGGGGAGACCGACGGGCCGGCCCACCGGTTCCTGGCGGAGGATCCCGACGCCGAGCTGCATCTGTCGGCCACCGCCCTCGGGGAGTTTGCAGAGGGGTTCGAGAGCCGGGAGGACCCCCTCCTGACCACGGTCCGGGAGCTTCACGTGCTTCTCCCCATCGACGAGGAGACGGCCCTGGAGTACGGGAGGATCACTCGGGCCCTGCGGGAAACGGGTCGGCTCATCGGCACCAATGATCTCTGGATCGCGGCCGCCAGCCTGGCCCACGACCTTCCCCTGGTCACGGCCAACCCCGGCGAGTTCCGTAGGGTAGCAGGCCTGGGAATCATCGCCTATCGATGACTGCAGGTCGATCAACCACGACTCCTCACCGACGGCAGGTCCCTGGAGGGATTCACTGCAGCGCACTCGATTACGACGCTCTCCTACCTCCTCGGCACCGCAGCTGCTGAGAAAGAACCGGGAAGGTTGACACGGCCGGTTCCTACTGTGCCTGTTTTCAAAGTCCATCTTGGATATCTGTACGGAAATCGAAAACGAAGGCCCAGAATACGGCCCGGTAGAACCTGATGCCCTGCGCACCTCAGGCCGGTCTCTGACACCCACGTTCTCCACCTCTGTGGCGGATCTACCGGGATGTAAGAGGTTTTCCCGCCGCTGTGGAAGACTACCTGGAGCACGGGGAGGTTGGTCCTGATACCGTGGAGATGCCCAGGGATATGAAGGAGATGGGCCTCTCAACCACCGCCAGGATTGAAATGCCCCAGCCCCATCCGCTCCAGCAGGGCTCTGAAGCGGGGTTCGGAGCGATACTTGTCCACCTGGTGTGCCGAAGACAGATAGAGCATCTTCGGGTCCCGCTCACGAATGCCTCGCTCGAACCACTCGTACATCCGGTCGCGGTCACCGAGCCCGGCCCAGCCCCAGGCGATGGCGAGCTCGGAGCCTTGTCCCTGCGCCACTCTGTCCTCGAGCTCAGCAATCACCCGCTCTGCATCGGCTACTCTGCCGACGGAGCCGTAGACCCACGCAAGTGCACCCACCGCATACATCGCGCGACCACCCAGCTCGAATCCCCGCTCGAATGCCTCGAACGCCTCATCCGACCTGCCCAGGTGACCGAGTATCTCTCCACTGCAGTAGTGTGCCAGCGCGAAGCCCTCCCTGGCGGCCAGAATCTCCCGGAAACCCGCGAGAGCTCCTTCCAGGTCGCCCGCCGCGTGGCGACTG
>Ga0316577_10000670_pt1 | contig 14353 bp, 24 predicted proteins | sample S5NA_FD_203073 | JGI IMG/M metagenome (GOLD analysis project Ga0316577, IMG submission 203073) | Rhizosphere microbial communities from salt marsh grasses in Alabama, United States - S5-7_050615r2r1 | ecosystem: Host-associated > Plants > Roots > Rhizosphere | place: USA: Alabama | collected... | reverse complement strand
GAAAAATCTAGGTCAATAAATAATCTGTTTCGCCTCCTGCCACAACGCCTCCATATCGTCCAATGACAATTCATCAATCATTTTTTCGTTCAATCTGGCGGATTTTTCTATGTAGAAAAACCGATCTCTGAACCGCCTGTTAGATTCCCGAAGTGCACTTTCAGGATCAATGTCATACCATCGAGCGAGATTCACAACCGCAAATAGCAAATCTCCCACTTCTTTCGACCGGTTTTGTTGATCTTGCTCGGTTATCACTTCCCGGATCTCCTCCTTTAATTTTTCCAATACACCTCCAATATCTGCCCAATCAAACCCAACGCGGGCTGCTCGTTTCTGGTACTGGTCAGCCTGGACCAATGCGGGAAGCGCTGTTGCTACTCCATCAAGAAGGCTTGTTTGAATTTCCCCATTTTCACCCCGTTCAACCGCTTTTAATTTTTCCCAGTTTGATAAAACCCCTTGTTCATCCAAATTTTCCAGTCCTGCGAAAACATGAGGATGGCGATCCACAATTTTGTTATTGATGCCATACAGAACATCCCTGATTGAAAATTCTCCTGCCTCGAAAGCTATTTGAGCATGCAGGATTATTTGCAGTAACAAATCACCGAATTCTTCGCACATGCCTTCCGAATTCTCACTATCAATAGACGCCAGTACTTCATAAGTCTCTTCGAGGAGATAAGGACGGAGGCTTTTATGGGTCTGCTTTTTATCCCATGGACATCCATCAGGGGCTCTCAATCGTGCAATTACTTCAACAAACTCTTCGAATGAATATTTGTCATCCATTGGCGGCACATATAATGTCGTCATTAGATCAATGTTCGGGCTCCGGTCAATTTCAAATAATCTAAGGTTTTCCACCAGTGCGCACGACATTCCAGCAGAATGGATCAATTTAACCAGGTGTTCATCAGGGTAGTTCGCCAGAAGTGTAAGTTTAACATCCGAGGCTACAACTTTTGAATGAATCTGAACAATAATTGCTCCCATGTTTGGAGAAAAAGTAGGAGTATGTTTTGAAAGGAGTTCGAGCGAATCAATAATTGCTGTTTTTGGTAAAGGGTCAATTTCTAAAATACCGAATACAGAGTCAATAAAACTCAATCCATCGACAATTTTTATTGGGATATTCATTTTTTTTGCGCGCCTGGCAATTTCGATTGTGGTTGCTTCAGCGATAAAAGGATGTCCGGGTACAGCATAAACCACCCCGCCAGACCGATATGCTAATTCCAAAATCTTATCTACAATCTTTTGATAAACTTCGTCGTATGTATCAGCAACATCGTAAAAACGATCAAACGAATTTACCTCAAGTTGATCTGGAAAACTATCGATAACAGGGTGTTTTTTTGTTCGCACGTAAATATCCCCTGAATTGTTTAATACCTCCCAGGCTTCTCGGGTTAAGAGACCTGGATCTCCAGGTCCTAGCCCTAAAATCGTTATACTTGGGGAAGATTTATCTATCATTTCATGCAGTAGTTTAAAAGAAAAAAGCGTATCATCCAACAGCAGTATATGTTAAAACTACCGTCAGAATCCACGCGATTTTTCTTCGAACTCTTATTAACGCTTTGTATAAGTTGGGGCTTTGCGAGCGCGTTTCAATCCAGGCTTTTTTCTTTCCTTCACCCGTGAATCGCGTGTCAGTAAACCGCTTTCACGAAGAGCAGGCTTATAGTCCGGATTCATATTCACAAGTGCCCGGGCAATTCCCAACTGGACAGCATCAGATTGACCAGTAACCCCACCACCTTTAGCAATCACTGATATATCCAGTGATTTTGGATTTTCACCAGTAACCTCCAAAGGTTTAATGATCCCTTCCAGATCGCCCAGTCGAGTGAAATATTCCTCCATGGATTTTCCATTGACTACAAATTGGCCAGAACCTGTCATCAATCGAACCCGGGCGGTACAAGCCTTCCTTCTGCCAATTCCCTCATAATACTGAACTGCCATATATTACTCCTTATCCAGATGAATCTGCTTTGGTTTTTGAGCACTGTGTGGGTGATCGGGGCCAGCGTAAATTTTTAGCTTGCGGATAAGTTTCCGACTCAATTTATTTTTGGGTAGCATTCCCCAAACTGCACTCCTGATCACTCGGTCAGGGTTCTTCAACAATTGATCACGCAGGGTAATCTCCTTTAAACCCCCAGGGTATAGTGAGTGACGATAATACATCTTCTCTTCCAACTTATTCCCGGTAACCAATATTCTCTCGCAGTTTATGACTACCACAAAATCACCAGTATCAACCCCTGGGGTAAAGGTTGGTTTGTGTTTTCCCAATAAAATCCTGGTTATTTCTGATGCAAGCCGCCCCAAGTTTTGGCCATTCGCATCAACCAGAACCCATTCGTGGGAGATTTCCTCTGCCTTAGGATAGTATGTCTTATACACGCGCATTTACTCCATTTTGATGCCAACTAAATTTATTTTCCACCAATTTTTCAATAATCTCTTCCGCAAATTTATTGATAAAAAGAATTTGTGTATACCAATCAATATATTACTTCTTCGAGAATTAAACCGTTTGGTGGAGCAATTCCTTGAGGACCTTTATCATCTTCAAAGTCCAACATTTCTCTAATATTCTTTACATTTAACCTACTATGACCAACTGCGACGAGCAGTTTCACCGTCCGCCTGACCATGTGATATAAAAATGCGTTTGCTTTAACTTCGTATACCAGACTTTCAGCATTCCTTCGCCATTCGGATTGAATAACATTACGTTCAGTTGAACCGCCAGTCTTTGTGGGGCTACCAAATTTTCTAAAATTATGGTTCCCAACCAAGATTCTGGCTGCCTCATTCATCCGGTCTTCATCAACTTCAGGCCATACTCTCCAGGCAAAACGATCTTGCAATGGATCACGAATGGGCTGAATGTAAATGCGATAAATGTACCGCCTCGAAACAGCATCAAACCTCGGATGAAAATGCCTATCAATTTCTTCAATTGACTTTATCGCAATTGCATCGGGCATTCCGGCGTTGAGGGCTGCTGCCAATTCTTTTTTTGTATGTCTCCAGGCAAGGTTAAACGAAATCACCTGCCCGGAGGCATGTACCCCGGTGTCCGTTCTACCGGCCGCTAAAATGGATTTTTCAGTCCAACCGAGCTGCTTCAACCGGGTTTCGATTTCTGACTGAACTGTCCGCAGATTTGATTCTTCGGATTGCCGTTGAAATCCGTAAAAATCTGTACCGTCGTACGCTACAATAGATTTGTAATGTGCCATGATAGCAGTCAACTTACGTCAACAGCCATCCTTTAATCCTCTATAAGTTCAAGCAGCGCCATTTCGGCTGCATCCCCTTTTCTTGGTCCCAGTTTAATAATTCTGGTGTAACCGCCCTGCCTGTTTTCAAAACGAGGTGCTATTTCATCAAATAATCTTTTCACCGCTTCTGAATCACTTAATTCTGCGGCAGCTTTACGCCTCGCATTGATCATCCCAATTTCGCCTGCGCTGTTGCCATTTTTTGCTAATGTGATTAACTTCTCCGCCTCGCCTCTCACTGCAACTGCTTTGGCTTGGGTGGTCTTTATCCGCTCATGTTCAAAAAGCTGTTTTATCAGATTACGCCGTAAAGCTTTGCGCGAATCTGTATCTCTATTCAATTTTTTACCAGCAACTCGGTGTCGCATACTCGTTACTGTTCCTCCTCCATCTCTTCTTCCTCTTCAAGATAACCTTTTTCTTTCATCTTGTCTCGCAATTCGTGGAGGCTTTTCTCACCAAAATTACGAATCGACATTACTGCCTCGTCACCTTTTTCCAATAACTCGAGGACTTCACCCACCGTAGTAATCCCTGTGCGCTTGAGTGAATTAAACACTCTGACCGATAAATCCAGATTTTCAATTGGAGTTTCGATCATCTCGCTCGTTAAACGACTTGCCTCTTCTTCTTCCAATGTCATAGCAGTCAAGGAATCTTCGCTAATTCCAGCCAGATGACGAAGGTGTTCAATCATTATTTTTGCGCTTGTCGCTAAGGCTTCCTCCGGTCCAAGTGTCCCATCAGTCCAAACTTCCACAATCAGGCGGTCATAATTTGTACTTTGACCAACTCTTGCATATCCGACTTCCCAATTTACCCTTTTTACTGGGCTATATATCGCATCTACTGGAAGTTCGCCTATCGGCAGCCTGCCTATCCGGTCGTCAACAGGTGAATATCCACGGCCGCGTTCAACATTCATCTCGAACTCTATATGCGAATTATCATCATCCACCGTAAAGAGATAAAGATCCGGATTCATTATCTCAACTTCCGGAGGCGTAATAATATCCCCTGCAGTTACTATGCCACTGCCTCTAACCTCAAGGTGCAGTTGTGCGCTATCAACATCATGCAGCTTTATTCTTAACTGTTTGATCTGGAGCATCACCCGGATTACGTCCTCTCTAACACCGGGAATATCACTGAATTCATGCTGTACATCAGCAATACGAATGGAAGTAATCGCAGCTCCTTCAAGGGAAGACAACAAAACACGCCGTAAAGCGTTACCTAGTGTCACCCCATATCCTCTTTCTAAAGGGCTTATCCTGAATTTTCCATAATTTCTTGATTCTGCTTCACGCTCAATTTTTGGCGTGACCATATTCGTTAAACCTATCACGGTTCACCTCATCCCCTTTGACTGCTTATAATATGTTTGATGTGGTCGATAAATGAGAAGACTGCCCTACGTCTACCTTGAATAATATTCCACAATCAACTGTTCGTTCAGGTTGCCGTCAATCTCCGAACGTTCAGGTAATCGAATCAATGTCCCAGATAAATTTCTCAAATCCCTGTTCAACCATGCAGGAACATTCTTTTCTTCAGAAATCTCTGGCAATTCCTTAAAATAAGTTCGTTTGCGTGAACCATCTCTAACTGAAATAACATCCCCTTCTGATACCAGCATGCTGGGAACATCCGTCCGTCGACCATTCACCGAAAAATGACCGTGTGTAACCAGCAATCTGGCCTGTTTTCGACTGTCTGCAAAACCCAAACGGTAAACAACATTGTCAAGGCGGGATTCCAGAATTTGAAGTAAATTCAATCCGGTCAACCCTCTCCTCTCCAAAGAAACCTCATAATAGCGCCGGAATTGTTTTTCCAAGATGCCATAAACCTTACGGGCTTTTTGCTTCGCGCGCAACTGCCGGTTATAATCAGATTCTCGCCTCCGACGATATTGAGCACTCCTTCCGTGTTGACCAGGCGGGTAACCCCTCCTTTCAAATGCACATTTTGGAGTGAAACATCGTTCACCTTTGAGGAACAACTTCTCTCCCTCTCGTCGACACAATTTACATACAGGGCCTCGATACTTAGCCATATCTTTCCTATCGTTCCTTCCTTATCCTATAAAACTTAGACTCTCCGCCTCTTAGGAGGTCGACACCCATTATGCGGGACAGGAGTAACATCTGAGATAGCGGTTATTTTCAATCCCAGTGCCTGAACTGCACGTATCGCCGACTCTCGACCGGGTCCTGGTCCTTTGACAAAAAGTTCCGCTTCCTGCATACCCATTGACTGTGCTGCCTTAATTGCCTCTTCTGCTGCAAGCCTCGCTGCGAATGGGGTACTTTTCTTGGAACCTTTAAATCCAACAGATCCAGCGCTTCCCCAGGTAATGGTATTCCCTTCGTGGTCAGTGATCGTGACAATCGTGTTATTAAAGGTAGCATAAATATGCACCTGACCAGAAGCTAAAGTCTTTTTAGCTTTTTTGCCACCCTTTCGACGTGCTGACCTCACACTCTGTGCCATAATACCTCGCTTATCTTGTAAATCTCAAATCCATAAAATTATTTTTTCGTTGCACCACGGCGTCTTCCACGACCTGCAACTGTCTTCTTGGGACCTTTTCTGGTGCGAGCATTTGTTCTCGTTCTCTGGCCATGTACTGGAAGATTGCGCCGATGCCGTAGACCGCGATAACTGCCGATTTCGATTAATCTTTTGATATTCAACTGAACTTCACGTCTAAGGTCACCTTCAACCTTATAGTTCTGGTTTATAAAGTCTCTGACTTTGGTTACATCAGAATCGGTTAGATCTTTTATTCTGGTATCCGGGTTCACACCTGTTTCAGCTAGAATCTGTCTTGAACGTGTTGGTCCGATACCATAAATGTAAGTAAGACCAACCTCAACTCTTTTATTGCGGGGAAGATCAACGCCTTCTATACGTGCCATATTCTCTATCCTTGCCTTTGTTTATGCTTTGGATTATCACAAATTACATACAGAACGCCTTTGCGTTTTACGATCTTACAATTCGCGCATCTCTTTTTTATAGATGATGACACTTTCATTTCATTACTCCTTCAGCCAAAACTCTAATTATACCTGTCATGACCTTATTCGTCCAGCTAGGGTTATTTGTAATCATTTAATCCTATAGACTTGTTAATATAATTGGTCCTGACTCTGTTACGCCGACGGTGTGTTCAAAATGGGCTGTTAAGGATCCATCTGCAGATACTACGGTCCATTTATCTTCCAGAACCCTGGTTTTATCCGTACCAACCAGCACCATGGGTTCGATTGCAATCGTCATCCCGGGTTCCAATTTCAGTCCCTTTCCCGGTGTACCATAGTTAGGTAGTTGTGGTCCTTCATGCATTTTTTTTCCGACACCATGACCGGTGTAAATCCTGGTGACAAAATAACCATTTTTTTCAACATAATTCTGAATACTTGAAGATACATCCCCAAGCCTGTTACCAGGCCACATTTTTTTTATGCCTTCATAGAGGGACTGTTCTGTTACATCAATTAAGCGCTGCGCTTCATCAGAGATTGTTCCAACGCCCATAGTAAACGCGGAATCACCAACATACCCTTTATAATAAGTACCACAATCGATTGAAACTATATCTCCTTCCTGCAGCAAGATTTTTTCACTGGGAATCCCATGCACCAGCTCACTATTTACGCATATTGTCAGAGTCGCCGGGTAAGGATATGGCCCAGGGTAGCCCTTAAAAACAGGTTCGGCATTATTTTCCCGGATCATATTCTCAGCTATTCTATCCAATTCAGCAGTAGATATACCTGGTCTAACAGCTTCTCTTACCGCTGCTAAAGCCTTTGCGTTTAACCTACCAGCCTCGCGCATAAGCATCAATTCATTATCGTTTTTGATAGAAATATCCCTGTTCATCATACCAGTATCAAATCGCCTGAGATATAACGTTTTTTAATTCTTCAACAACATCATTAATAGGTTTGTCTCCGTCTATTTCCTTGAGTAAGCCTGCGGTTTGGTAATACTCAATTAAAGGTCTGGTTTTTTGGAAATAAACTTTTATCCTGTTCTTTACTGTCTCTTCTTCGTCATCTTCTCGCTGGTAAAGCTCAGAACCATCATAATCACAAATGCCAGCTTTTTTTGGAGGATTATGTAGTTCGTGGAAAACATGACCTTCGGCTCGACAAATCCATCTCCCTGATAATCTTCTGACCAAAACCTCTTCCGGAACATTGATGAATGGCACAATATTCACCTGCCCTCCCAAATCAGCCAGTATTTTTTCTAGTGATTTGGCTTGAGCAGGGGTGCGAGGAAATCCATCAAGAATTGCGCCATCCCTGCAATCTTCACGCTCTAATCTTTCTTGGATCATGGAAATTGTCAATTCATCAGGGACAAGATCTCCCTGTTCCATATAACCCTTGGCTTTTAATCCCAAATCCGTGCGATTCTTGATATTCTCTCTGAAGATATCACCAGAGGATATATGCGGAAAATCAAATTCTTTGGCGACCAGTTGCGCCTGGGTCCCTTTTCCAGCACCAGGAGGACCTAAAAATACAATAAATTTTGGCATCTCCAAATTACACCTTATCGTACCAACAACGCATCTTCATATCCATGAATCTTCAATTCAGCTTCAATATTGAAGAATACATCCCTGACAACCCCGACAACGATTAGCAAGCCTGCAGATTGAACCAGCATCAAGCCGGTATTTTGACCAATCGGGATGATTAGGCCTAACAACCAGGGCAGAATTGCAACAAAACCCAAAAATAATGCCCCTGGTAGTGTTATCCGGCTCAGAACCCGATTCAAGTATCTCTGGGTGGGCGGACCCGGGCTGACCCCAGGTATCCTGGCTCCAACCCTTTTCAGGCTCTCTCCATAGTTCTGCTGGGTAAAAAGTACATTTGTGTAAAAGAAGGTAAATCCTACCACCATCAGGAAATAAAATATCCAATAGGCATTGCTCTGTCCGCCAAAAAGATTCTGAACTGTATTTGCAACATTACTAACCCACTCAATCTGAGAATTTGTGAAGAAACTCGCTAGAATTGCAGGAAATGTCAGCAATGATTGTGCAAAAATCAGTGGAATCATTCCCGCCATATTGACCATCAAGGGCAATGTGCCCTTCACCGGCATTGACATCTTGTTCCCTACCCGTCTTCCCGGATACATCACGGGGACATTTCTTCTTCCCTGCTGGACGAACACAATCGCAAATATAGTAAGTACTGTTACTATCGTTGTTAGAAGGATCAAGAACACCCGATTTTGCTCATCAGCTAGCATTCTTGCAAAATTCAGCGGTATCCGCGAGACAATACCGGCAAAAATGATTAGAGAGAGACCCTGGTTTCGCAAACCATATTCAGAAATGAGTTCACCTAACCAGATCGCAAACATCGTACCTGCAGTCATACTCAACACGACAGCTAAAGATGCCACTGCATCTCCACCTCGGAATCCAAAATTTTCAACAACCGGCACCCCGCCGGATAATGAGCTAAAAATATTAATTTGTCCAATTGCCTGCAGCGCTGCCATTGGCACTGCAAGAATATAAGTCCACTTCTCCATCCATTTCCGCCCCTCGCGGGGATCCTCTTCCATTCTCTTTTGAAGAGCGGGAATAATTGGTACAAGCAACTGGAGGATAATTTGTGCGGTGATATATGGATAAACACCCATAGCCAAAACAGAAAAGTTGGAAACCGTCCCGCCCGAGAGCAAATCGAGCAAACCAACCAGGGTGCCTCCAGCCCCACCTGCATCATAAATCCTCGCTATTGCTTCGCGGTTGGCTCCGGGTACGGGAACATGCGCTGCAAGACGGTAAATCGCTAAAAGCAAGATCGTTAACAGTATTCTTCTTCGAATGTCACCTGCTGCCCAGATGTATCGCCAAGCAGACCGCTTCATATTATTGACTCCTTGATTTCGCCTTATTCAATGATTTCAACAGTACCGCCTGCAGTTTCAATCTTCGACTGCGCGCTTCTGCTAATTCGATGTACCTTAACGGATAACACTTTATTGATATCTCCTCGACCTAATAGAACGACAGGTTTTCTGGTATCACGGATTATTCGAGTTTCAGCAAGCGTCTCCGGGGAAACGATGCTTTTCGATTTAAATTTTGTGAGTTGGTCCAGGTTCACTTCATAGTATTCAATCCTGCTTATTGATGTAAATCCTTTTCCCCTCATAAAGGGTAAACGGCGGAAGAACGGCAGGTTTCCACCCTGATGGTATAAAGGAGTACCTCCTCCAGCGCGGGCACCCTGGCCTTTCGTTCCTCGACCAGCTGTTTTTCCCTGACCGGCGGCAATGCCGCGGCCAACCCGTTTACGGTCCTTTTTTGAACCTTCGCTAGGTTTTAGGTCGTGTAATTTCATAATAATACCTACTCTTTCTCTTCAACTGCTACGAGATGGCTAACTTTATCCAGCATACCCTGGATCGCATCTGAATCCTCTTTTACAACAGTCTGGTTTATTCTGCATAATCCCAATGCTCGAACAGTATCTTTTTGGCGTTTGGAATATCCAATTGGACTTTTTATCAAAGTTATTTGAATTTGATTTTTTTTCTTCTTTGCAGACCTGGCCATCTTATCTCCGCTCCCAGTATGGTATTAGTTCTTCAGGAGATTTACCTCTCCTGGCAGCTTCCTCTCTTGGAGATTTCAAATCGTCCAGGGCGGCCATTGTGGCAAAGACGACATTTAAAATATTGCTGCTACCCAATGATTTTGTCAGAATATCAGAGATACCTGCAGCTTCAATCACTGCCCGGACACCACCGGCTGCAATTACGCCTGTCCCTGGTGAAGCTGGCTTTAATAAAACTCTTGCTCCACCAACTTTTCCGAGAACTTCATGAGGAATTGTAGCTTTAAACACTGCAATTTCGTGCATATTCTTTCTGGCTTTATCTGTCGCTTTACGCATCGCATCTGGGACAGCATTAGCTTTTCCAATCCCTACTCCGACACTCCCCCTATTATTCCCTACAACCACTGTAACCCGGAAAGAAAAACGCCTGCCTCCTTTTACAACCTTGGCGACACGTTTTATATCAACTACACGTTCATCAAGTTCTTGTGTCAAATCCGAAAATTCATAATCCGACATAAATGTCTCCTTGGGAGAATTGTGTATCTGGTTAATCCTTATATTATTGCTTTAATATAAAACCTAATTAAAACTTCAAACCACCTTCGCGCGCCCCTTCAGCAAGAGCTTTGACCCGACCAATATACTGGTAACCGCCGCGATCAAAAACTACATCTTTAATTCCTTTTTTCTTTGCACGCTCTGCAATTTGCTTGCCAACTAAATTTGCTTGATCCGTTTTATTTAAACCCTTCATTTTAGATCGCAATTCCAGGTCTATCGTCGACGCTGATACGATGGTATGACCAGCTGAATCATCAATTATTTGTGAATAAATTTCGGTTAAACTACGGTAAACACTTAAGCGCGGCTTTTCCGGATTTCCAGTTATTTTCGATCTGACGCGGACATGCCTGCGGACTCTTTTATGATTACGATCTTTTTTCTTAGCCATATGACTGTACCCTTCCTGCCTTGCCTGCTTTTCTTCGGATGTGCTCGTCCAAGTATTTAATCCCCTTTCCCTTATAAGGTTCAGGAGGTCTGACCTTGCGAATAACCGCAGCTATATGCCCAACAACCTGCTTGTCATAACCTTTCACAACTATCTGTCTGGTTCTAGCGTCCACTTCAAATTCAATTCCTTCAGGAGGTTTGATAGTCACCGGATGTGAATACCCAACATTTAATACCAAGTTTTCTCCTTCCAGTTCTGCCCGGTAACCAACCCCATTAATTTCAAGAACTTTCTCAAACCCATCTTTCACACCAACAATCATATTATTAATCAGTGAGCGGGTCATACCATGAAAAGCTCTGTGGGATTTTTCATCAGATGGCCGCGTGACAATAATTTCACCTTCTTTTTGAGTGATTTTCATATCAGCTGGGAAAAAATGTTCTAGCTCCCCCTTAGGACCTTTAACGTGAACATGGTTCCCTTTTATCTTAACTTCAACACCCTCTGGTATTGTAACTGGCAGTCGACCAATTCTAGACACTTCTTTTACCTCCAATCATCCGGGAGATTACTTATTTTATAAACTTATCTCTCAGATTACCAAACCTTGCACAAAACCTCGCCGCCAACGCCTAATTGCCTGGCTCGCTGTCCTGTCATAACACCTTTCGGAGTTGACAATATGGCTACGCCAATCCCAGAAAGTACCCAGGGGATATCCTGCTTACCTGTATAAATCCTTCTTCCGGGACGGCTTATTCTCTCCAAGCCTGATATTACTGGTTTCCTTTTTCGACGCTCACCGACATATTTGAGTTTCAGACGGATAACCTTCGATCTGTAAACTCTTCCATCAACAACTTCAAAATCACTGATATATCCCTCTTCCTTTAGGATTTGAGCAATCGCGATTTTTATTTTCGAGCCTGGTATAGCCACAACTTTATGATCCGCCATGATTGCATTGCGGATGCGAGTTAGCATATCTCCGATAGGATCATTAACGCTCATTTACTTCTCCTCAGTCTTATTACCAGGAAGACTTAACCACGCCTGGTATTTTTCCTTCTAGCGCCAATTCTCGGAAACAGATGCGGCATAATCCAAATCTGCGTATATATCCGCGTGGTCTACCGCATACTTTGCAACGATTCCGAATTCTTGTTTGATACTTACGCCTAGTTTCTCTTATTGGCATACATTTCTTCGACATCTATTTATCCTTCCTGCCTGAATGGCATACCTAATAATTGCAGCAATTGTCTTCCCTGATCATCATCACGGGCACTAGTAACAATGGATACTTCCAACCCTCGGATCTTATCAATCTTGTCATAATCGATTTCCGGAAAGACTAACTGTTCACGCAAACCTAAAGTGTAGTTTCCCCTTCCATCAAATGCATTAGGCGAAACGCCTCGGAAATCTCTAACACGCGGCATGGCAATATTCATTAATCTATCTAAAAATGCCCACATGCGATCACCACGCAACGTTACTTTTACCCCGATTGATCTTCCCTCCCGTAGCTTGAAGTTCGCTATACTCTTACGTGCTTTGGTTACTACAGGTTGTTGTCCGGTGATCAACCTGAGATCTGAAATAGTTGCATCAAGCGCTTTTGCATTATCTATCGCTTCACCCACGCCAACATTTACAACCACTTTCTTTACGCGTGGTACTTCCATGATGTTAGACAGGTTAAGCGAATTCATCAACGCCGGAATCACTTCTTCTTTATATCTCTCTTTAATACTCAGGCTCATCGAATATTGCTCCAATTGTTAAATTAATCAAATTCTGCATTACACTTTTTACAAACACGTTGAATTTCCTGACCTACTCTTTTTATTCCTATCCGAGAGGGCTGGTTACAAATCGGGCAGACTAGCATTACATTGGAGACTGGTATAGGCGCTTCGAATTCAATGATTCCAGGCGACAGGGTTCTGCCCTGGGTTTGAACCTGCTGCTGATGCTTTTTGCGTAAATTGACACCCTGGACAACGACCCTTCCGTCCTTTGGCAGCACCTTAATTACCTCGCCTCTCTTGCCTTTGTCTTCAAATAGGCCACTAATAATTTCAACCTTGTCACCTTTACGAATTTTTACCTTCACAACACCTGCTCCTTCTATAATGCGTAATTTCAATTAGAGGACTTCTTGCGCTAGCGATACAATTTTCATGTATCCTTTTTCACGTAGTTCTCTCGCCACAGGTCCAAAAATGCGGGTGCCTTTTGGATTTCGGCCATCAGTATCAAGAATCACAGCCGCGTTATCATCAAAGCGAATTGTGGACCCATCATCTCTGCGCCATTCTTTCGCACACCTGACGATAACTGCGCGGACGATATCGCTTTTTTTTACTGTACCTTGTGGTGTAGCAGCTTTCACGGTTCCGATAACCACATCTCCAATCCTGCCATATCTTCGAGAAGAGCCGCCAACCACATGAATCACCAGTAATTCGCGTGCTCCTGTATTATCTGCGATTTTTATCCTGGATTCCTGCTGGATCATTTATTCGTCCTCCAACATTAGTTCTGGTTCTCCAGCGGCAATGTCATGTTGTAAAATTTCCTGAACCACCCATCTCTTTTTCCTTGATAAAGGACGGCTTTCAACAACAATTACTTTATCTCCCAATTTACACCCGTGATCATCATGCGCCATCACTTTCCTTCGGCTGTGGATTACTTTTTTATACAAGCGATGTCGATATGAGCGTGTCACTTCGACAATGACTGTCTTATCCATCTTGTCGCTCGTCACCACACCTGTCATTCGCCTTCGGTTATTCATGACTCACTCTCCATTTCAAGATCAATTTCTCGTTCACGCTGGACAGTCAGCAAACGAGCGATTTGTCGCCGAATAAAACGGATCTGGTTATGATCGGTTAATTCCCCTGTAGATTGTTGGAATCGCAAATTCATCAATTCTTCTCTTGATTCTTCCAACTTTGATTGGATTTCCTCGGAAGTCATATTGCGGAGTTCTTCAATAGCCATCATTCGCCTCCCAATATGTCTTCACGTCCAACAATTTTGGTCTTGACCGATAGTTTATACTGCGCTAAACGTAAGGCTTCCTTTGAAATATCTTCTGATAAACCTCCGCCGATTTCAAACATAATCCTACCCGGTTTGACAACCGCAACCCAGTATTCCACATTACCTTTACCCTTCCCCATTCTTGTTTCAGCAGGCTTTTTGGTCACTGGTTTATCTGGGAAAATTCGAATCCAGAACTTTCCCCGTCTGCGAACGGCGCGTACAATTGCCCTTCTGGCGGCTTCAATCTGTCGGGCTGAAACCCAACCGGGTTCTAACGCTTTCAATCCGTAATCGCCAAAAGCTACCTGGGTGCCGCGAGATGCGTTTCCTTTCATCCGTCCACGCATCTGTTTCCGCCATTTAACTCTTTTCGGCATTAACATTTTTCAATACCTCTTCTCATCACACTAAACACA
>Ga0316577_10000669_pt1 | contig 14355 bp, 9 predicted proteins | sample S5NA_FD_203073 | JGI IMG/M metagenome (GOLD analysis project Ga0316577, IMG submission 203073) | Rhizosphere microbial communities from salt marsh grasses in Alabama, United States - S5-7_050615r2r1 | ecosystem: Host-associated > Plants > Roots > Rhizosphere | place: USA: Alabama | collected... | reverse complement strand
CCTGCGAGCGAGCCGGTCACCTGCTAGACGACTATTTGGAGGGCGTCCTCAGCCAGCGTGATCGGACCGTCTTTGAGAGGCATATAGAACGCTGCGCGCACTGTGCCGAAGAGGTACGCAGGCGCCCGTCCTTTGACCGGGGCTTGCGCCGGGCACTGGCCACGCACGTACAACCCCTGGTTCTCTCGAACAAGTCGAGTTCCGAGATCATAGATGCCGCGGAGCATAGCCTGCACGAAGCGCAGCGGTCAAAGCGGGTCACGCGCGCCATTCGCCTGGTATCGAGTGCCGTGGCTGTACCGCTCCTGGTCATCGGCTTGCTCTTTCTCACGGGCGAAATCCCTGTCCCTGACCATCTCAAGCCGGTGACGCTGTTCCCGATAAACCGTATGACGTTTGCTGAGGCGCAGCCAGATACCCTCGCGTCGAGAGATACCACTGTGTCGCGACTGACTGCGGTCTCCCAACAGTCCCTGCCGAAGGCCAGTGTGATCATTGAGCCGCGCATTTTGCATCCTTCCCAACCGTTCACCATGACGGTCTTTTTGCAGAGTGAGCATGCACGGCCAGTCGAGCGACTGCATCTGGATTTGGACGTCAATGGACCGACGGGTTACTATACCTTTGGCCTCTCCGTGAGGGGGCCGCTGCCGACCCCCGGTGTGTCTATCCTGCGACTCACCCCGGAGCTGCTGGCCGATTCCTGCGAAGACCGGTACCTGATGGCGCCGACCGAGGTCTTTCGGACCCCAGGAACCTACGAGGTTCGGTTGACTCTGTCTGATGCTGTCACCGCGTCGCCCTGATGGTCGGCGCCAGATACCCCTATCCCGTCCCAGCCCTCGCCCGGCAATGAATTGCGCTCCCATGCGACGCTGTCTGCTGTACAACCGCGCCTTGCGCTCCATGCTGTTATTGCTACCACTCCTCCTGTTGGTGGGTTGTGATGGCACACAGTCCGGGGGCGATCTGGAACCCACCGGTTCGGTCCCTGCTTTTGTGCCAACGCGTTCCTCCTCAACGGCCACGCCCGAGATCTCGCTTCCTGAACTCAGCCTGGATGCGGACGCGGTGACTGTGTTACCGCAGCCTGTACGGGCCGGGTACCCTTTAACGGTAACGGCGAGCATTGAGAACCAATCTGCCATCACGGCGGCAGACGTGCCGGTCATGGTCCACATATCGGCTCTGCAGGAGGAGATTGGCTTCACGCCGTTCTTGGAGGTGCTAACCATCACAGTGCCTGCCTCACAATCACTCACCGTCGATGTGCCTGTGTACTGGAATTTAAACGGGGGCAAGCACCGCGTGTGGCTTCAGGTGAACCAGCTACCCGAGGCCTGGGAGGCGGGGGAGCCGCTGCCACCTGAGGATGTGATCGCGGACAACGTGGCGGTGCTGGACTTGATGGTCGATCCGTTTGATGCCTACACCAGCGATCTCTGCTCTGGACGGATCGACGTCGAAGTCGGACCAGCCGATGTGCTCCCCGAGCCGGACAGACAGCGAGTCTTGGTGACCGTGCACAATCTTGGCAACCGCGCTGTGTATAATCTGCCCGTGGTCGTGCTCGGGCGCGATGCGACCGGTATCGTGTATACCCCGGCGATTCCGCCCTGCGGAGGCACAGCCCAGGTGGCCGTGCCGCTGGATCGGCCATTTGGTGAGGGAGCTAGCCTGAACGTTCTGGTGAATCCGAGGGACTGGGAGGGCGGGTTGGTTGAGGACAACTTTGACAACAATCACGTAGCCGTGACTGGCGGGCTGCAGCCGGGCGTTGCCGCCTCTGAAGCTGGCGGGCTGCAGGATTACGACTTTTTCCTCACCGGCGCCGACATCGAGATCCCTCAGCAATGGATGGTCCTGGTCAAGGTCCACAACCGGGGCACGCGGGATGCGGCCATGGTCCCCATCCGGGTCGAAAGTGAGCGAGGGCGCAAGATTGTCGACGCCATTCCGCTGGTGCGGGGCGATGGGCTAGGCATTGCAGCGTTTCCCATCGGCTATCTCTGGACGCGGGGTGGGGTTCTGACCTTCACTGTCAATCCGCAAGACGCCACTGGGGCCCTTCCGGAGACGAACCGGGAAGACAACGTCGCCACATTCACCCTGCCCTAGATCCCTAGGGCGGAGCGGGAGGCGGCGGGCCGGAAGCAGAGCTGGTCCGTTGTTGTCATTCTGGTGCAATTCTGATATAATTAGTGCATTCGCTCGTCAAAGGTTGGTCATTGAGAGTCGCCATTGTACATGACTGGCTGAACCAAATGGGTGGGGCCGAGCAGGTCCTGGAGGCTCTCGTCGAGATGTTTCCTGGTGCGCCGGTATACACCTCGATGTACTGGGCCCAAGGCATGCCCGAGCGATACCGGGACTGGGACATTCGCACGACATGGATGGACCGTCTCCCGGGCATCCACCGCAATCACCAGCCGTATCTGCTGCTCTATCCCCTCGCATTTGGCGGGATGGAGCTGGCGGACTATGATCTGGTGATCTCGAACAAGAGCGCATTCTGTCTTGGGGTCCAGACGCCATCCCATGCCTGTCATGTCTGTTATTGCCTGACGCCAACCCGTTATGTGTGGGACTTTGACACCTATGTCCACCGGGAGATGGTGAACGGGATGGCGCGGCAGATGGTCAAGCCCTTCATCCCCTGGCTGAGACGTTGGGAGCGCCAGGCCGCTGACCGTGTGGATGCCTTTGTCGCGATCTCGAGGGAGGTGCAGACGCGCATCCAACGCGTCTACGACAGCCGGTCAGCCATCATCTATCCGCCCGTGGACACCGATCATTTTGCACCTGCCTCCGGCAGGCCTACTGAGGACTACTTTCTCATCGTTTCGCGGCTGATCCCGTACAAGCGCATCGATCTGGCGGTGCGGGCCTTTAACCAGCTGGGCTTGCCCCTGTGGATTGCGGGTGATGGCCGTGATCGGGAGAGTTTGGAGGGCATCGCCGGTCCGAGTGTCCGTTTTCTCGGGCGGGTCCCTGACGAGGAGTTGAGCGATCTGATGGCAGGCTGCCGGGCATTCGTCTTCCCTGGTTTGGAGGACTTTGGCATTGCGCCGGTACAGGCCATGGCTACCGGCCGGCCGGTGATCGCATTTGAGGGCGGTGGAGCCAAGGATTACGTGGTCGAGGGGGTTACGGGCGCGTTCTTTCGAGAGCAGACGCCCGAGGACCTGGCTGAAGCGGTCCGCAATTTTGACGTATCCAGTGTCGATCCGCAGGCCATCCGGGCCCATGCGCAAAAGTTCGACACCGAGATCTTTAAATCGCAGTTGTGGGCATTCGTGCAGGAAGCGCTGAGGGGGTAATGGAACTACGACAGTATTGGCGCATCATCTGGCGGCGCTGGTGGCTTGTGGCGGTGCTGGTGCTTGGGGTCTTGATCGTCAGCCTGATCACTCACCAGGAGCCAGCGGCCCGCTACCAGGCCAACATGCGATTCGCCATCGGCATCGAGGGCCAGGCGCCGGTGAATGCTGTTTCGGGCGAGGGACGCTCCGATGCCTGGCTGGCCTCAGAGTACCTGGCGGACGATCTGAGCGAGGTCGTCAAGGGCGGCGATTTTGCGGCGCGGATCAGCGAGCGCGTGGGCTTTGCTGTGCCGGCCGGCGCCATTTTTGCCACTCGCGAACACCGCATCATGACCGTGAACATCACCTGGGGTGACCCGGCGCAGGTTGTGACCATTGCCGAGGCCGTAGCGGCCGAGATCGAGAGTGCCGGCCAGCAGTATTTTCCACAGTTGGAGGACGTGCAGGCTGAAGCGGTGCTCATCGATGGCCCGGGCATTGGACAGGTAGGGCGCAGCCTCCGAGAAAAGCTGGATCTGCCCCTGCGTCTCTTCATCGCCCTCATCGCCGGTGTGGCACTGGCCTTCCTGTGGGACTACCTGGACGATACAGTGCGCGAGCGCAGCGAGCTAGAGTCGCTGGGCCTGCAAGTGCTAGGCGAAATCCCCCGGTCACGGCGGTTCTGGTCGCGCCGAGACCGGGAGGGCAGCTAGGAACTCTGGAAGTGGGATTTGGGCTTTGTCCCCTTTCGTGATAAAATGCTCGCGCTCTGCGACATACGCGGCTTGGCATGTGAACGTGGTAGTGTGGGGAGATAACGATGGAGCTTCGTGAGTATTGGAATATCGCGGTGAAGCGTGGCTGGATTGTGATCCTTGCCGCGGTCGTGGCTGCTGTGGCCGCCCTGGGGGTGAGCCTCATCATGCCCAAGACCTACGAGGCCACGATCCAACTCATCGTCGAGCCGGCGCGGCCCGATTGGGGGCTCAGCCAGGCGACCAAGGATCTGTTGCGCAGCTACGAGGTGAGCATGAAGAGCCATTCGATGACGCAAGAAGCCATCGATCGGGCTCAACTCGACATGACCACCGACCAGTTCCTGGCGGACTTGGATGTCAGTTCAGATGCCTCCAACCTTACCATTACCATCAAGGCCGAGAGCCGGTCGGAGGCTGAGGCGGTCCTCATGGCCCAATACCTGGCCGACATCTTTGTGGAGAAGCGAGAAGAGTGGAACGACAAGATCGATATCTCCGATCGGATCTATGTGAGCAAGGTGGATGATGTCCGCTACGCGGTACTGGCTTCGCCCAAGTGGAAGTTCAACACCCTGGCCGGAGCTGTGTTTGGGGCCATCGTAGGCGGCATCATTGTCTTCTTCCTGGAGTGGCTAGAGTCTGATATCCTGCGCACGACGGCAGATCTGAAAAAGGTGGTGACGGCTCCGGTGCTGGGTGCTATTCCCCTCGGGAGCGGATCCCAGGCGAGGGCGCGATCTACTCGGGGCTTGCCAAGCTGGATCGATCCGGGCTTCGTGCTGATTTTCGCTGTGGGCCTGGCCATCGGCGCTGGACTGGGGGCGTTGGTTGTCGGCTTGCTCTAGCTGCCGCTGATCAGCTGCCTCTGCTAACACTCACGTGGGGTAACCAATGACCGACAAGCTGAAGGATTTGATCACCATCTCTGACCCGCGCTCTCCCATTAGCGAGGCGTATCGGACCCTACGGACCAACCTCGACTTTGCCAGCCTGGATCAGGCGCTCAAGTCCCTGGTGGTGACCTCGGCGGGGGTGGGTGAGGGCAAGTCGACGACGTTGGCCAACCTGGCCGTCGTGTCTGCCCAGGCGGGTCGCAAGGTGATCCTGGTCGACGCCGATCTGCGGCGACCCACCTTGCACCAGCTCTTTGCGCTCAGCAACGAAGCCGGGCTGACGACCATGGCCCTGGACGAGTCGATGCTGGCTTCGCCGCCGATCCAGGAGACCGACATTGAGGATCTCTCGGTTTTGACCAGCGGCCCTCTGCCGCCCAACCCCGCGGAGTTGATGGGCTCTCGGCGCATGACCGAAGTCATCGTGGCCCTGTCTGAATGGGCGGACCAGGTGTTTTTCGATACCCCGCCGGTGGTGGCGGTTACCGATGCCGCGGTGCTGGCGACCAAGGTCGACGGCGTGGTGCTCGTCGTCTCTGCGGGCAAGACCCGGCGCGAGTATGCCCGCACGGCGGTGCAACGGCTGGAGCAGGTCAACGCCCGGCTGGTGGGTACGGTGTTGACCAACGTCCAGGCGGGTGGTAGCTTCTCTGGATACTATTAGGCGGCGGCGGGACATTCGCCGGCAGGGTCCGCTGCTCCCGGGTAGCGGGCCTTTTTTCTTGTCCAGGAGTCTGTGATGTGGTCTTGCGTCAAGGCATGATCCGTGCTATACTTCCCCGCGGTAGCTCATATCCGCGGACTCCAAGCCCTCGTCCTGAATAGGCCCAGGGCCAGTATTGCGGAGGAGACCTGTCAATCCCCACCACTGCTCGCCACGAGCAGTGGATGGCCCACCGTGCAGGAGATCGGCCAGGCCGCGATCCGGTTGCGCTCACATGCAGGTGGCTCTGAGTCATCCGATGGGCGCATGATTCCGGCCAGAGTGGTTGAGGCGATAGAGAACAGCACGCCCATAGCTGGGTGCCGGAGGGCGGCTGAACGCAGAATCCTTAGTGGAGACCCCCAGTCGAGCACAGGGCATGGCTGGTTGCTGGAGGAAGCATGACCGATGATCACTACACTGCCGCAAGTCTAGCTCGCGAACGCCTGGAGCGCCTGTTGCAGCGCTCCCGCGACCTCAGCTCAGCGCACCGGGCTTTGGTACAGGAAGTCTTGGAGGCCTGTTCCGCCACCGTGGACAAGTTCGAGGTGATCGCAGACGCGCACCAAGACCTGCTGGTTCAGAGTCAGGAGGACCAGCGACTGCTCAAAGAGCGGACGACACGTCTGGAGCAGGAATCCAAGATCCTGCAGAGGATCCTTCAGCACACGGAGGCGCACCTGGCCTACCTGGACGCCAGGTTTGATTTTGTTCAGGTCAATGAGGCCTATGCTCGGGCTTCCGGCTATCCTTCCGAGGCACTGATCGGCCGCAACTACTTTGACCTGTTTCCCGATGCCGAGAATCAGGCATTGTTCGAGCATGTTCGGGATACCGGCGAGCCCTTCCGGGTCCCCGCCAGACCCTTTGAATTCCCTGGCCAGCCAGGACCTGGGATCACCTATTGGGACTGGAACCTGGAGCCGGCAAAGGACGACGACGATCGTCTAGAAGGCTTGGTCCTCACGCTCGTGGACGTGACCGAGCAGAGGCAGGCCAAGGACGCGCAACCAAAACTGGCGCACGACCTGGGCGAAGCCACAGAGCGGACGCGCACCCCGCAGCGACTTGAGCCGCAAGATCACTTCACGCGATTTGTTCTGGATTCACTGCCACATCCCTTCTATGTCATCAATGTTCATGACTACACTGTGGCATTGGCCAATCCAGCTGCGCATGCCGGTCCTCTGGATCAGGGGCAGACCTGTTATGCCCTGATACACGAACATCATCAACCTTGCGAATCAGCCCACGAAGCCTGTCCGCTCCAAGAGGTCGTGAGGACAAGACGGCCGGTGGTGGTGGAGCACAACCATATCGATGACGCCGGCTGCCGTCGGGACGTCGAGGTCCGAGGCTATCCCATTGTCGATGATGCCGGCGAGGTAGTCCAGATGATCGAATACACTCTGGATATTACCGAACGTAAGCAGATGGAGCAAGCCCTGCGCGAGTCGGAGGCAAGCTGGCGCTCACTGACCCAGACATCTCCCGATCACATCCTCATGCTGGACACTGATCTCAAGATTCAATTCGCCAACTTTGCGTCCCCCGGGCTCACCCTGGACGAGCTGATCGGTACGCCACTCTATACCCTGGTTGACGAGGAGGCGCAGGCTAGAGTCCGAGAGGCTCTGGAAGGCGTGGTGAAAACCGGGACTCCTGCCCGGTATGAGACAGTCCATCACACCCCCACAGGAAATGACATCTACTACGAATCACGTGTCGCTCCGCGGACGTTGTATGAGTGCGACAAGATCGTCGGGTTGACCGTCAGCGCGCGCGACATCACCGAGAGCAAGTTGGCAGAGCAGGCACTGCGTGAGAGCGAGGAGAAACTGCGCGTGCTGTTCGAGATCCTACCCGTCGGCGTGTCTGTCCTGGACGGTGCTCGGAATATCCGCTTCACGAATCCAGCGCTGGCGCGGATTCTGCATCTTTCCCAGGAAGGGCTGGAGAGCGGCCAATACGCGCAGCGAACCTACCTCCAGGCTGACGGCACCGAGATGCCACCCGATCAGTTCCCGAGTAGCCGGGTGTTTCTTGAGCAGCGGCCCGTCCGCGATGTGGAGATCTGTGTGAAATTGGAGGACGGCGAGCAGATCTGGACCAGCGTCAGCGCGGTTCCTGTGCCCTCTGTGGACTGGCGTGTGATCGTCACTACCATCGACATCACAGACAGGAAACTCGCCGAAGCAGCATTGAGTCAGGCTCGGGACGAACTCGAGCTGCGGGTTGAGGAACGGACCGCTGCCCTGAAGCATCTGAACAGGGCGCTGCGCGCCGAAATCGCAGAGCGACAGCGAGCAGAAGAGGAACTCCGGGACAGCGAAGAGCGTTTCCGCCAGATCGCAGAAAACACTGAAGACATCATCTGGCTGGTGGAGCCGGGTAGCGGGCGGTTTCTGTACATCAGCCCAGCCTACAAGAGGATCTTGGGCCAGCCTGATCGCAAGCTCCCCGAAAGCATAGAGCAACTCTGGGCCGACGTGCACCCTGATGATCGTGGACTCTTCCCCCAAGGTCCGCTGGAAGCGTGGATCGGGCAGGATATTGAATTCCGCATTGCCACACCAGGCGGCATGCAGCGTTGGATCCGGGCCCGCGCATTTCCCATTCGAGATCACGGGGGACATATCTACCGCGTTGGTGGCATCGCCAGTGACATCACCGAAGAAAAGCGGGCCTTTGCTGCCCTTCTCGAGGCCGAGCAGATGGCCATCGCCGGTAGAATGGCTGCCTCGCTTGCCCACGAGATCAACAATCCGTTGCAGGCCGCCATCGGCTGCCTGGATCTGAGCCTCGAGCAATTGGACCAGGGCAGAGACCCCAACAAATACCTCAACGTGACGGCTGAAGCGCTGGACCGGGCGTCCCGAGTGGTCGCCCAGCTGCGCGCGCTACACTATCCGCTAGAGGTGAAAAGCAAGCGAGCAACAGACCTGAACGCCTTGCTGGAGAGCATGCTGCTCTTGATCGAGAAGCGCTGCATCGATCAAGGTGTCGAGCTCGACTGGCAAGGGGCGCCACACCTGCCTCCTGTGCTCCTGGCGCCCGATGCCATGGAGCAAGTATGCCTGAACCTGCTGCTCAACGCGCTGGAAGCCATGCCCGGCGGTGGTCGCTTGCAGGTGAGCACGGCCAAGTCCGAGGATCCCGCCGGAGTCCGGCTCACTTTCAGTGACTGTGGACGCGGGATCCCGGCAGCGGCCCTTGAGCGTGTGTTCGAGCCGTTCTACAGCACCAAGCAGGACAGCCTGGGTTTGGGATTGTTTATCAGTCACAGCATTGTACAGGAACATGCAGGTCGCTTGGAAGTAGATAGCCAAGAGGGAGTGGGGACGACATTCAGCATCTGGCTGCCTTTGCCCGAACCCTAGGCATTCCCAGGCCAGGAGTTGCCTGCGCTGAACATGCACGCCAATCACCGACCGATTGCGCGTGCTCCAGCCACCCATCCTATGCCTTGCACACGGACTCCTGGCAAGCAAGACTTCGTCTCCTGACCTTGCTTTGCCAGGTGCAGAGGAGGCCGGGGCTGCTTCTAACGGCGGTCCCGGCCTCGCACACTGGTCTTCTACGAGGTAGTTGCTCGTCCACAGCTTTGCGTTGGCATCTCCCCATGGCGCAGGAAAACCAGACCAACGGCCGGCCGATTATGCCTGGGATTGGCTCGGCCGGCAGCCGCTGGGGTCCGCCTGCTACCACGATGGGTCGTCAGAACAAGGTCCAAGCTCGCGGAAGACGGCGAACAGCCTAGGCCGGACGAGAGGATCGCCGGAGCGGCTCCGCGTCGCTGGCTGCTAGCGGGCAGATCCGCCTTCGACACCCGCTACGGCGCATTGCGCAGTACCAGCGGCAAGTATACCGCTCGCATCCCCACGCCACCATACCAGTAGCCGCCACTTACGACATAGTGGGTACTGACGGAAAGGGGGGGGCTGGCTGCCCCCTGCCCGGCAGTGCTGTTCACCGCATAGTGGGCAGAACTGACGGGCTGACCACCGCCACCGATCACGTGCCATTCGAGGCTGAAGCTGGGGGAAGTCTGGGCCAAGACCGCGCTGCCAGCAACCAGAGCCACCATCAGGACAACCAACATCCCTAGTAAGCAGGTCTTCTTGTGTGCCATTGCCCCCTCCTACTGAAGTCCGACGTACACATAGATGCGCCCCTGTCCGCCCTCCCACTTTTCCAGTGCTTTGCCTAGGAAGCTGCCAGGCGGTGCGGCTGGACTGCCCTCCGCGCTGACCAGAGGCGCCTTCTGGGCATATCCTGCCAGCGTGGCGCTCGACAGCAGATCTCCGGGCTGGATGATACTGGTGCCGCCGACCTTGACCTGGACCGGCCCGCGAACGACCACGAGGAGGTATTCGCCGGGGGCCACAGGCCCCGCATTCGAGGATGGGATTTCTTTGTCCAGACTGCTGGCCCCTGTCGGGTCTGCTGAAGGATCGGCAAGCCATTCCTCGGCATAGCTGGAAGCCACGACACCTAGCAGCGCGGTGCTGTCGGCTTCGTTGGGCTTGCGCACTTGAATGACAGGCGGCAGACCCTCACCCACTGAGGCACCCATGCCGGCGATGTCCACCACGTCACCCGCCTCAAGCGGCTCGCTGCCGCCGTTCTGAACCACCTGCATCATGGCGCCCGTCGTGTGATAGTTCGATGAGTAAATGTTGTCGGAGGTGTACAGGCCATAGTTGCTGTCACTCCGGGCGGTGCCTCCGCCCACCCCGTTGTAATTTGAGCTATAGCCCCACGTGCCGGTGCCGGTGCCCTCGTTGTAGCCAGACACTGCCGAGCCGCCGCCTTCCTTGTTGCCGTACACGCCCAGGCCGCCGACCGTGCCAGAGTTGTAACCGTAGACGCCATAGGTCCAATCGCCGCCTGACCCGAGCACCCCGTAATCCGCGGTAGTATTGCCGCCGGTTCTCCCAGTCACGCCGGTGCTATCGGCGCTGTAGCCATACACGCCGGCGAAGCCGCCGTCACTCTGGCCGTAGACGCCAGCACCGTTCGCGCTGCGGCCATAGACGCCGGGGGTGTAGGCATTTGCCGCGACACTTGAAGCGCTGCTGTAGCCGTATACCCCCACCCCGTTATCACTGGTGAAGTAGCCACCGTAGCCGCGGGCCTGGTTGGTGCCCATGTCCCGGCCCACGACAGCATAGCCATCGTCGGTGTAGCCCGCCAGCCCGTAGCCACCCGCCGACGTGCCGCGCACTGCATTGCCGGTGCTGGTATAGCCCCACACTGCTGACCGCGTCGCGTGGGTGCCGTCCATTTCGACGCGCATGACATAGCCAGCGGGGTCGGGCTGGCCCTTGATAATGGCGCCCGGGCTCAGGCTTAGGGCGTAGGGCACTGGCAACAGAGCCTGGCGGGGCGAAAGCGATTCACCATCGACAGAAATCTGCAGCCAGAGCGCTTGCCCATTGAAGTCGCGCGCGTCTACGTCGAGACCCACGTTGAACAGGCCACTAGCCACGTCGACGTTGACGATGCCGCTATCCCACTGAATCATGCCGGCTGTCGCGTCATCGTAGACCTCGAATTGCATCGGAAAGGTCCCATGCATCGGGAGGCCGCTGGGGTCGGTCAGGCGTCCCTGGTAGTTGATCGTGGGCGCGACGTCCGCTGCTGTGTCGAAAGTAGCGGGCAACGCCCCGGCCGCACCGGCGACCAGGACAAGTCCCGCCGCTACCAAGACTGTGAGCCGCAGTATCTTCGTCTTCATTCGTGTCCCTCCTTCAGGAGACTGTGGGAACTCGTGGCGCCTTTCCCGCCACGGTCCATATGGCCAAGATCTGGCCTTGAACGCCGCGTGTTCAGATCCTTTCCCCTTTGGAATCGTTTCCTCCCTCCTTCCCCCCGGCCGCAGGTTCGCTGTCATGGCAAAGATCCCATTTCACTCCGCAGCGCAAGACCGGCCGGATTGTCCGGATCGAGCTCCAGTGCCCGCCGCAGCGCTCTCTCGGCTTCGAGCCTCTGGCCCTGCAACCAGAGACAATGAGCCAAGCCTGAATGAGCAGGGCTCAGCTCTGGCTGCCAATGCACCGCCTGGCGATAGGCAGCTTCTGCCTCTTCGATCTGGCCCATTGCCAGCTCGGCGTCACCCAGGTGAGCAAAGGCATAGCCATCCGTGGCATCGAGATCCACCGCCTGGCGAAAGCGGGCAGCCGCCTCGGGGTAGTGCCTGCCCTCCAGCTCGACCATCCCCCAGGATGTGTATAGCATGGCGTGGCTGGGAGCCAGGGCTGTTGCCTGCGCGTAGGCTGCGTGGGCCAACGGCAGCTTGCGAGGCTCCCACCGATTTCCCCACAGCCCGTAGAGCTCACCCAACGCCGCCCAGGTGCGGACTTCACCCGGGCGCAGATCACGAGCCGCCAGGAGCGCGGTCTCAGCGCAGCGCAGCCCGCGCTCGGCCTCGACTCCGGCTTGGCTCGACCATTGCAGCCAGGCCCAGCTCAGCGCCCGGCGATAGGCTGGTTCCCGGGGCCAGAGCACCACTGCCCGCTCGGCGGCCTCGATAGCGCCCGACCAGTCTCCGGCTATCGCCCGTTGTTCGGCAGAGCGAGCTGCTATATCGGCGGCCACAGGCCGCAGGTTGGCCTGCCACAATGCAGCGCCCAGTCCGGCCGCCACCAGCAAGGAGAGGGCCGCGGTCGCCGCACCCGGCACCTGCCGGATCCGTCGTGCCGCCATCTCGGCAGCGCTCGGCCCTGTCACGCCTGCATCGTTCCCAATCTCTCGTGGCCTGGCCAGTCCCACGGCCAGCGCCATGAGTAGAGCCGTGGCTGTGGCTGTGGCTGTGACGTCAAAGCTGACCAGGTTGCCAGCGATGTTGCCCCCCACCGCCGCCACACAACCTGCCAGCAGCGCCCTCCGCATCCGATCCGCCGTGCGCTGTGCAGCCCGCCAGCCCGTCATGAAGAAGAGGGCGAGTGCCGTCACCTGGGCCAGTACCCCCGCAGTACCTGTCGTCACGGCCCAATCAAGCAGCAGGTTATGGGCGCGGTCGATCAACACACTCCGGCCCTGGTAGTAGACCAGTTCAGGGGGGTAGGCTTGAGGGAATACCAGTCCTAGCGCTTCGGGGCCACGGCCAAGAAGTGGCTGCTGGCCGATCAGCGGGACCACGGCGCGCCAGATGGTCAACCTCGCTGCTGTGGAACCGCCACTTCTGCTCACCCACAGAGACAGGGCCAGGCTGCCCAATAAGCCCAGCACGACGACGCTCGCGGCCAGCACCTGCCATCGCCGGCCTCGAGCGCCGAGCTGCGACCAGAACCAGGCCAGGACAAAGAGGGCAACAGCCACAGCTGTGGCAAGCCATGCCCCGCGGGCCTGGGTCAGGGCGATCACCGCAATTTCGCCGATCAACAGACACGCGCTTGCCAGGCGCCAGGATCTTGCATGGCTGGAGAGGCAGATCGCCAGTGTCAAGGGTAGGAGTATGGCTAAGTAGGCCCCCAGGAAATTGGAGCGGCCCAAGGTGGCATAGACTGGAGAGCGGGCATCGGTCAGCAATGGGAGAGGTGCCCAGCCCGATGCCTGAGCCAGTCCCAGTGCCGTCAAGGGGACCCCGGTCAGCACGATCGTGAGCGCCAGGCGGCGCGCCTGAGAAAGGGTGCGGAGCCGAGACGCCACCAGCAGAAACAACAGCCCGTAGCTGACCAGGGTCAGCCAGCCCTGAGCGCGCTCGTAGCTGCCCCAGAAGCTCAGGGCTCGATCGGTTGCCAGGAGGGTGGCCAGCGTCTGCACCGCGATCACAGTCAAGGCTGGCCAGAACAGGGGATGACCGGAGATGTCGCGCCACAGGTTGCGCCGCACGGCCAGTCCGCCCGCCAGCCATAGACCAACCATGACCCACACAACGGAACGCAGCAGCGCTGCTTTGAAGGGCTCGAAGGGCTGGCTGCCCCACAAGTTGACGGCCAAAGGGGTGAGGATAGCCGCCAAGAGCCAGCTCGCCTCAAGGAGCGAGTCCCACAACCGAGGGCCGGCACCTACCTGGTGCTGTGTTCTGTTGTTGTGCAGGTGCACCCCAATATTCTCCTGAGCCAAACGACCCCGCGAGGTCCAATCCTCGCCTGCCGCGACGCTGCTTTGCTGGCTCCGCTGCCATTCTACACTGCAAAAGGCTGCGGGTCAAGTTTGTGCAAAAGACCCATGGGCAGGTAGGTGCATGCCGGTCCCAGCTACTTGCTCGACGGCGCACGCCGCGGGACTCCACTGGCCAGCACGGTGCACCCGGTCAGGATCAACCCGCCCGGTTTGTCGGTATTGTCGGTAACCACGAAGGATGGTATAATCGCAGCAATTCTGGCACTGAAGAGCAGACCTGACAGGTCCTTGGGCTGGCCGGAAGTGAGCAATTGTGCAGGGGAGGTCTTGGCTTAGGTTCAGACCAACCGCTCGACACGGTACCTGTCAGGTTTCTTATCCCGGGGAGGATGGGCTTGTCGCGTCGGGAGCGGGTATATCGGACACAGGTGATCGTACTGAGGCGGACCGACTTTGGCGAGGCGGACCGCCTACTGACTGTGTACACGCCCGACCGGGGGAAACTGCGGGTCATTGCCAAGGGGGTCCGGAAGCCGACGAGCCGCAAGAGCGGCCATGTCGAGCTGTTCAGCCATAGCGAGTTCCTGGTGGCTGTGGGCCGTGAGCTGGACATCGTCACCCAGGCAGAG
>Ga0316577_10000668_pt1 | contig 14361 bp, 11 predicted proteins | sample S5NA_FD_203073 | JGI IMG/M metagenome (GOLD analysis project Ga0316577, IMG submission 203073) | Rhizosphere microbial communities from salt marsh grasses in Alabama, United States - S5-7_050615r2r1 | ecosystem: Host-associated > Plants > Roots > Rhizosphere | place: USA: Alabama | collected... | reverse complement strand
CACCCGTCTGCCTGTTGACCGGCAGCGACTCGCCGGTCAGCGCCGACTGGTCCACGGCGAGATAGTCGCCCTCGATCAGTACCGCGTCCGCCGGTATGATATCGCCCAGGCGCAGACGGACGACATCACCAGGCACAAGCTCTGCGGCGTCGATCTCACCCCAGTGTCGGTCGCGCAGCACCCGCGCCCTGAGCGCGAGCTGTTGCTTCAGGGCCTGAAGGGCGTTGGCGGCCTTGTATTCCTGCCAGAAGCCCACCGCCGCATTGAAAACCAACAGGGCCAGGATAATGATGAAGTCATCCCAATGCCGGACCAGCGCCGACAGAATCGCCGCGACCTCGATCATCCAGGCGATCGGCCCCCAAAAATAGCCCAGCAAACGCCTCAGGAGACTTTCTGTCTTCTCCTCCAGTGCATTGCGGCCATACTGCGCCAGGCGGGCTTCGGCATCGGCCGAGGAGAGCCCTGCCCGAGCGCTGTTCAGCTGTTCGAGGAGCGCTTCAACATCCTGCTTTTCAGCGTTCGGGCTATCACTGGTGCTGTCCATGGCGCGGCCCTCCCCGGGGCGATCATTTCGTTATCGACACAGCCCCCCAGTTTAGCCGAAGGCGACACGCGCACTGGGCACACCGCTTCGTCGCTCAGGCGTATGCCCTCAGGCGGCATCCAGGGGCTGGCCGAGCCGCTTGATTCCCGCCGACACGAAATCCCAGTTTACCAGTTTCCAGAAACCCTGCAGGTAGTCGGCACGCGCGTTGCGGTAGTCGATATAGTAGGCATGTTCCCAAACGTCGCAGGTCAGCAGCGGTGTCTGCCCCGCGGTCAGCGGTGTGCCGGCGTTACTGGTATTGACGATCTCCAGCTTCCCTGGCGCGGTGCTGACCAGCCAGGTCCACCCGGAACCGAAATTGTCCAGGGCGGCCTGGGAAAACGCCTTCTGGAAGGCCTCCACTGAACCAAATTCACTGTTCAGCGCATGCGCGAGCTCGCCCCCCGGCACCATCTTGTCGGGGGTCAGGCACTGCCAGTAGAAAGCGTGGTTCCAGGCCTGTGCCGCGTTGTTGAATATGGCGTTCGGTTTGCCGGACTCCTCGGCGCTTGCACGCATCAGCGCCTCGAGCGACAGGGACTCCAGGTCGGTTCCTTCGATCAGCCCGTTGAGTTTGCTGACGTAAGCCGCGTGATGCTTGCCATAGTGGTAATCGAGCGTCTCACGCGAGATCCAGGGTTCCAGGGCGTCGTGAGCATAAGGCAGTTCAGGTAGCGTATGCATGATCGTGGTTTCCTCCGTGTTGCTGGTGCCGGCGAACACCGTCACCCGGTACCTGATCATTTAGCAGGAACGATGCCAGACCATACGCTGCCGGTTTTGTGCCGACTCATCAGCAAAAGCACCCGGCAGGTGCCCCGCCGTTACGCAATATTCACCAACCGGTGTGGAATAATACGCAGCACAGCTGCGGCAAGCGCCGGCGGACTCAGTCCGAGCGCTTGATATTGTATTTTTCGATCCGGTAACGGACTTTCTCGCGGGTTGTCTTCAGCACGCGCGAGGTTTCGGCCACATTGTTGCTATGGCGCGCCAGCATGGTTTCGATAATCCGTCCCACCATATCGTCGAGCCCGAGCGAACCGTCCATCGGCAGACACAGGCAGTCATCGCGCAGAGTCTGAAACTGTGGATCTGCCGTCAACTCGGGAGAGCCCAGTTGCAACCATTCGAGCGGAAAGCGGTGGTCGCTCGCGAACAGCACACAGCGTTCAACGACGTTGCGCAGTTCGCGCACATTGCCCGGCCAGCTGTGTGCCTGCAGGCGCTCCCATACCGGCTGTTCAACCTCGCGGACCTTCTTGCCGGCAAGCGCGTTGTACTCTGCAATGAACAGCGGCACCAGCTCTTTCAGATCGGCAATGCGTTCGCGCAACGGTGGCAGCTCCAGGCGGAACACGCTGAGGCGGTGATATAAATCGGCGCGAAACTCGCCGTTGTAGATCTGCTCTTCGAGATTCTGGTTGGTCGCCGCCAGCACCTGTACGTCGACCCGGGTCTCGCTGTCACCGCCCAGACGCCGCACCGTCCGATCCTCGATGACCTTGAGCAGCTTCGCCTGCAGGTCCACGGGCATCTCGGCAATCTCGTCCAGAAACACGGTGCCGCCATGCGCCTGCTCGATCAGCCCGCGCCGGCGGCCTTTGGCGCCCGTGTAAGCGCCGGCCTCGTGACCGAAAAGCTCGGATTCCAGCAGCTCGCGCGGCAGCGCGGCGCAGTTGACCTCTATCAGTGGCCCTTCGGCGCGCGGCCCGGCGTGGTGCAGAATGCGTGCCGCCAGTCCCTTGCCGGTACCCGTTTCGCCGGTAATCACCAATGCACTGAACGGCACCTGGGTGAGTTTGCCCAGCAGTTCCCGCACCTGCTTCGCCGCGCCGCTGGAACCGGAAAAGGAAGCCGGCGTGTAGCGCCGCGAGCGGTTCTCGCTTTCCTCCTTGATACGCCGCTGGGCGCGCGCGCTGCGCGCCGCGCCCTGTACAACGATATCCAGGCGCTCCTGGTCACAGGGCTTGGTCAGAAAATCGAAAGCGCCGAGGCGCATCGCCCGCACCGAATCGGGCACATCACCGTAACCGGTGAGAAACACCCACTCCCCTCGCCCGCCCTTTTCCCGCACCGTGTCGAGCAGATCCAGACCGCTGCCATCCGGCAGATTGATATCCGAGAGCACCACCAGCGGCCCCAGCTCGCGCACCAGCAGCGCTCGCTGCGCCTCGGCGATGGTCTTTGCCCATGCCACCTCCCAGCCGGCGCGTCGGTAGTGGCGCACCAGCTCCGAACCGAGCAGCTGCTCGTCTTCTATGATCAGCAATGAGTCAGACATCGGCCCGACCGCAAGGCAATTCGAGCGTCACGCAGGCTCCATGAGGTTCACGATTGGAAAGTTTCACTTCTCCTCCCTGGGCACGGACGAAGCGCTGCACCATGGACAGTCCCAGACCCATCCCGTCGGCCCGGCGACTGACAAAGGCGCGTATGCCGGCATCGAGCACGTCGGCGGAAAATCCCGGGCCGTCGTCGCACACGGAAAGGTTGAGCATGCCGTGCTCGACGCGCCCTTCAAGGACGATAGTGCCGTCGCTTTCGCCGAGCGCCTGGCGGGCATTGAGTATCAGGTTCAACAGCGCCTGGCGCAGCATGGCATCCGGCAGACGGCAGACCAGTTCATCGGGTATATCCTGCCGCAGCACGATGCGCTCGGGAACCTGGTAGCGCACCAGGATCAGCAGATCGGCGACCGCACGCCCGACGTTGATATCGCGCAAGGGTTCGGGATTCTGGCGCGACTGATCCAGCAAGGCGTTCAGCACTGCAATGATACGATCCAGTTCTGCGGCGATAATGTTAACGCGCTCGGTGTACTCTTCCGACTGCGGCTCCTGTGCCATTTCCCTGCGCAGGTTGCCGCAAGCCATCTTGACGCCCGCGAGGGGATTGCGCAACTCGTGGGCGATGCGCGCCATCGTTTCGCCCACAGCCGCCAGGCGTTCGGTATCGGCAAGACTGCGTTGTTGTTCGAGCAGTGTCTGCGTCGCGTTGCTCACCTGCGACTCAAGATGCCGCTCGCGCGAGTCGTGTTCCAACTCCAGTTCGGCGAGCCTGGTCACCATGGCATTGTAGTTCTCCGTCAAGGGGCGCAACAGTGGATCGACCGATTCGACCGACGCCTTGGTGTAGTCGCGGCGCCCGAGCAACGTCATGAGAAAACTCAGGCGATCCAGCGGCGCCAGGATGCGTCGGCGCATCAGGTACAGCAGCAGGACCGCGCCGACCGGAAAAAGCACCAGCGTGATCGCACCGATGCGCAGCTCCAGGGCCGTGCCGCGATCGATCTTGCTCACCAGCGCCTGGTGTGCGCGCGCCTCGAGCTCGACGGCTTTGCGTGTCTGCACCAGCGCCAGAATCAACGCCTGTTTCGGGCCCTTCGAGAGGTCGGTCAACGCCCCGAGCGCCGCCGATACCAATGCCCCCGTGTCGTCGGACAGAAGCACATTGGCATCCAGGATCGCTTTCAGATCCGCGGCCATCTCCCCGCGTTCGGCGGCGGTAAATTCACTCTCGGCGCGCAGATTTTCCACCAGTTCCCGCTGCAGTTCGATATTGACGGCCTGCAGCTTCACCATCTGGCCAATGTGCCGGCTGATAGGCTGAAGGCGCTGGTGAGACTGCCAGGCCAGTACGAACTCGGTTCCCAGCGTCACCACCAGCAGACCGCCGAGCAGCGCCGCCGGCAGCCACAGAGAGCCATACACCCATGCCCTGGGGCCAGCCGGATAGTTGTTGCGCCATTCACCCACGGCCCCCCCTGCGCGGCGTGAGTCGCCAGCCAAGATAAACCACGCGAACCCTCCTGCTGTGCCGATGTTTCACCATACGCGCGGCTGACCTTCCGGCCCCGACACCGCACGGTGGTAAGCATCGTACACCAGCGCGAATACCAGCATACTGCCTACACAGGCGCCGCCGGCAACGGTGTTTGCCGGCGGCATCAGACAAGGATACAGACTGCCGGCGAGCCCCGCAAAACACAGCGCAAAGACCACCCGGCTGGCAACGCGGGACGCGTGCTCGCGGAGGGCGCGACTGAACGATTGGCGCGGGCGCCGGCAGCGGCAACAGGTACAATCCACGGCTCGTTGCCGCGACAGGCATGGCGGGCCGTCAGGCCCGCAACACCCAAACCGGTCGTGCTGTTTTCCGGCAAAACGAACGGGGCGGCGTCTCCAGGCGCCCCGTTCGGACGCTTACAACACATTGATCATATCGCCCAACTGTTGTTCAAGTGCCGTATACAGCGAGGGTCCGGCATTGCCCGGCTTGGTGCTCAGCGCGTCAACGCTGCTACGCAGTTTTTCTATCTTTTGCTGGTAGTCGCCCTTGGCGGTATCGCCTCCGGCTGCTTTTGCAGCCTGACCCAGCAGCTTGTCGGCTTTGTCGAGTTCTTTTCTGGCCATGTCGGTTTCCTGCCCGGTGAACAGATCGATCCGTGCATTCGTCAGGTGCAGCTTCGCTTCGATCAGGTCAGATTTGAACGGATGACCTTCGGCGCGATACCGCTCCCAGCCGGTGGTGAGATACTCGATGCTGCGGTCGGTGTAGGCCTGCACCCGCTCCAACAGCCGGTGGAATCCGGCACTGACAGTATTGCCGTGTTCCAGGTCCGCCATGAGCGGCTGTGCCTCCTGCAAGAGTTGCCCCGCGGCTTCCCGGGTAGTGTCATCTCCCGACTGTTTGGCCGCGTGGAGAAAGTCGATGGCGTTCTGAAAATCCGCCTTCGCCAGATCGTCGTTTCCCGCGTCCATCGCAACCACCCCTTGATACAGGGCCGCCTTGGCGGAAAACAGCGGCTGCTGAATACCCACGGAGATAAACACCACGGCATCCTCGGCCGACTTCAGTGACTTGTCGGCGTCGTCAAACTTCTTGTTCCTGAGATCGGCCTCGGCCTGCGCCACCAGGCGGCGCGTGGTACTGAGCGGCAGATCGATCTCGGTATACTGCAACGCGGCATCGGTTTCTTCCAGCGCCTGCTTTGCCTTGGCCTTGTCGCCTGCCTTGAGCTTGGCCCTGGCCTGGTCGAGGTGCTGTTTGGCGGCCTTTACCGGCATGATATCGGTCAGCTCATCCAGCGAGCTGTAGATGGGAATCAGGTCGGGCAGCACCTCCTCGGTGTTTTCGTATTCCAGGTGCTTCCTGGCCACCCAGATGCGATCCTTGACCGAGGTTGTCGGCAATGCCTGGTGGATGATGTCCAGCAGCTTGTCCGCCTGACCCAGTTCGGTTTGCGCCGCGCCGGCATCCTTGTTGTGAATCCCCGCGCGGGCCTGTGCGATGTGACGCAGCACCTTCACACCGGCCGAGGAAATGACCGCCTCCTCGCTGGGGCTGATGGTCTTTTCGGGGCTCACCGATACCTTCTCGTGGATCGCATCGGCATACAACGGCGTGGACAACAGGGCCGGTCCCGCACCCGCAAGCAGGATCGCCACGACGACAGTCTTCAGTTCGTGTTTTGACATGATCGGTACTCCTCTAACGTGACATTGGGTAAAACCCCTGCCAAGCCTTGAGCACTGACCGTGCCAACTGAATAGCATCAGTCACATCAGAGGGTTACCAGCCCCCTGCCGGCACAGGCGCGGGCAATATTCCCGTCACTGGTTAGAATCACCCATTATTGTCCGCCAGCCGTCGCGTCCATCAACCCGGCGCCTGGCGCGCTATACTGACCGACACCACACGGCCGCAACCCGGTGCAGATCAGGCCCAAAGGCATCCCTCACCGCATCGCGACACATCAACAGCGCAGCAGCCGACACAAGAGCAGGTAAGCATTGCTGGAACATTTCCTCACACTCGCCAAACCCTGGTTCGACCAGTACGGCCTGAGCGTGCTGTTTGCCGCGGTTTTCGTCGAAGGTTTTGGCATTCCCGCCCCCGGACAGACGTTCATGATCGGCGGTGCGCTGCTCGCGCAACAGGGCGAGTTACACCTCGGTGGCGTCGCCGCCGTGGCCTGGGTCGCCGCCGTGTCCGGCGACAACCTCGGCTATGTCATCGGTCGCCTGGGCGGTAACCGCCTGCTGCGCCGCCTGCACTTTCCACAGGCGCACCTGCAAAAGGTTGAACAGCAGTTTCGGCGTTACGGTATCTGGATCGTGGCGTCGGCGCGGTTTTTCGAAGTTCTGCGCCAGCTCAACGGTGTCGTCGCGGGCAGTCTGGAGATGCCCTGGCTGCGTTTCCTGGTGTTCAATGCCATCGGCGCATCGCTGTGGGTGGCCTTGTGGGTGCCTGGCGTGTACTTTTTCAGCGGCCGGATCGCACACCTGCTGGGCACTTTCGGCAAACTGCATGCAGTGGTCGCGGTTGCCAGCGGCCTGGCGGCTGCCGCTACACTGCTGTGGCTGGTTCGCCGCTGGCGCAGACAGTCAGCCGACGCTGCCGATACCTCCCCACACGACCACTGAAGGCTGACGGCACGTCGGTCACAGCGCGATCTGCAGGCCGATTTCCAGCACCCGTTCCTCCGGCAAACGATAGTAGGCGGTGGCCAGTCCGGCATTGCGTGCCAGCCAGCTGAAAAGCACCTCCTGCCAGTACGGCAGACCGGGCACGTCACGTTTCGGTATCAGCGTTTCGCGCGCGATGATGTAGGTGACCGCGTCGGGGTCAACCGGGATGCCGATGTGCTCTCCGAGCTTGAGCGCCAGCGGGACATTCGGTGGTTGGGAAAAACCATAGTGGGCGCGCATGCGCACCACACCCTGGCCGAGTTTTTCGAAGTCCAGCCGTTCGGCGGCCGGCACATGCGGACGATCTTCGGTGGCCACAGTCAAAAGGATGACCCGCTCGTGCAGCACGTGGGTGCGCGCCATGTGATGCAGCAGCGCAGCCGGCACACACTGGTCGTAGTGGCCGGTGAGCACCACCGCGGTACCCGGGACACGATACGGCGGATCGTCGTTGATCTGCTTTAGAAACGCATCCTGTTGCATGGCCCGCTGCCCGATGCGCGTGGCGAGCAATGCCCGGCCCGCGCGCCAGCTCGACATAATCACAAAGATCAGTCCAGCGACCATCAGCGCGTACCAGCCGCCGTCGGGAATCTTTGCCAGGTTGGCACCCAGGAAGGCGCTGTCGATGAGCAGGAACAGCGCGCCACCCAGCAGCGCCAGTTGCGGTCGCCAGTGGAAACGGCGCGCTACCGCCACGGCCAGTAGCGTGGTCACCACCATGTCCAGAGACACCGCCACGCCGTAGGCCGAGGCCAGCGCATCCGAGCTGCCGAACCCGACCACCAGCGCCAGGCAGGCCGCCAACAACAGCCAGTTGACCAGCGGCAGGTAGACCTGCCCGGCTTCTTCCGACTGGGTGAAGATCACGCGCATGCGCGGCAGCTGGCCCAGCTGGATCGCCTGCCGGGTCAGCGAGAAGGTGCCGCTGATCACCGCCTGCGAGGCGATCACCGTGGCCAGCGTGGCCAGCACAACCAGCGGCGCGCCCGCCCAGCCGGGGGCGAGGTGAAAAAACGGGGCATCGATGGCTTCCGGCGTGTGCATCAGCAAAGCAGCCTGACCCAGGTAGTTGAGCACCAGTGCGGGGAATACAATCAGGAACCAGGCGCGGCGAATTGGTCCAATGCCGAAATGTCCGAGGTCGGCATACAGCGCCTCGCCACCGGTGACCACCAGAAACACCGCGCCCAGAGTCAGAAATCCGGTCATCCCGTTGGCGGCGAAGAAGCCGATGGCGTAAGCGGGATTAAAGGCCGCAAACACGTCCGGCTCCATGACCACGCCGCGCAGCCCCAGCAGCGCCAGCGTCAGAAACCACAGCAGCATGACCGGCCCGAACAGTCGGCCGATGTCGCCGCTGCCGCGCTTCTGCACGGCAAACAGCGCAACCAGAATAATCACCGTCACCGGCAGCACGAAGGCATCCAGGGACGGGGCAGCGACCTTCAAACCCTCCACTGCGCTCAGCACCGAGATCGCCGGCGTGATAGTCCCGTCGCCGTAAAGCAGGCAGGCACCGAACAGCCCCATGAGCATCAGCACATGGCGCGGCTCGCCCGGTCTGCACCGCCAGGGATTCAGCAGGGCCACCAGGGCGATAATTCCACCTTCCCCCTGGTTGTCCGCCCGCAGCACGAACAGCAGGTACTTGATCGATATAACCAGGATCAGGGCCCATAACACCAGCGACAACACGCCCAGCAGGTCCGCCGGGTTCAGCGCAGGCGCGCCCGTCCCGCCGAAACTCTCGCGCAGCGCATACAAGGGGCTGGTGCCGATGTCGCCGAAAACCACGCCCAGTGCAGCCACCAGCGCACCGGACTCTGCCGCCGCACCGGGTCGCGCTTCTGCCGCTTCTGTCATAGTGCTTCTGCCGTCGTTGTTGTTTCAGTGCCCGATGCCGGGCTGTCCGGATTTGCCGTCGCCGCCGCGCGGGATGCCGCAGAATAATAAAAATCAGCTCAATTACAAATAATTGCCAAACCGACCGCGAGGTTACGGCACATCCCCCGAGGCGACTGATGTCGGGTCCTTAATTGACCTGAATCAGTAAGTTTTTTCGGGCCAAATGATACACTTTCGGGCGAAAGTGTTATTGTTTGACCAATAATTATGACGCGCAGCGTTCCATGCCTCTTACCCTCGAAAAACTGAGGTATAGGTTTTACGGGATGTGTAACCCGGCGTGGTTTTTCAACCAGCAGCAGGTAACAAAATGACGCCGAACAGTCTCGACCCGGTAGGCGGGCGCGCAGCAGCTCAGGTGAGTGGCAGCATGACCCCGAACGATCTCAACCCGGTACGCGAATACATCGCATCTCATGTCATCGGCCAGCAAAACCTGATCGATGGCATGCTTGTTTGCCTGTTGAGCGACGGCCACATGCTGGTGGAGGGCATGCCCGGCCTGGCCAAAACGACCGCCGTGAACACCCTCTCCCAGGCCATCGAGGGAGACTTCCACCGCATCCAGTTCACGCCCGACCTGTTGCCCTCTGACCTGATCGGTACCGACATCTACCGCCATGAAAAGGCCGAGTTCGAGTTTCGCCCCGGCCCCCTGTTCCACAATATCCTGCTGGCCGACGAGGTCAACCGCGCGCCGGCCAAGGTGCAGGCGGCACTGCTGGAAGCCATGGGCGAGCGTCAGATCACCGTAGGTCAGAAGACCTATCCCCTGCCCAGACTGTTCATGGTCCTTGCGACCCAGAATCCGGTGGAACAGGAAGGCACCTATCACTTGCCCGAAGCCCAGCTGGACCGTTTCCTGATGCAGGTGGTGGTCGACTACCCGACTCACGCAGAGGAATTGAAAATCCTTGCCCTGGACAATGACCGCCAGCGAGAGATTCCCAAACCACCCTCGGACCCGCTGCCGCAGGCCGACCTGTTCGCCATGCGGGGCAAAGTTGCCGAACTGTTCATCAATCCTAATCTCAATCGCTACATCGTCGACCTGGTCCAGGCCACCCGCATGCCCCAGAAGTACGACAAGGACCTGGCCCGCTGGTGCCGTTTCGGCGCCTCGCCGCGGGCCAGCCTGGCGCTGGCGCGGTGCGCCCGCGCACGCGCCTGGCTGCACGGCGAGCCCTATGTTTCCCCGGAACATATCCAGGAGATCGCCCCTGACATCTTGCGCCATCGCCTGTTGCTGACATTCGAAGCAGAAGCCGAAGGCATCACCAGCGACGACCTGATTCAGCGGCTGATCTCCCTGGTGGCCATTCCCTGAGGCGCTCGATGAGTTTGCAGCCGCGCCTGGATGACCTGCTGGAACTTAGACACCAGGCGCACACGCTCGGCCTGGCTTCCCATCACCTGGTCAATTCCTCGTTCAGCGGTCTGTACGCCTCGGTATTTCGTGGCCAGGGGCTCAACTTCGAGGAAGTCCGCGAGTACCGCGAGGGCGACGACATACGCAACATGGACTGGAAGGTCACTGCGCGTACCGGCGAACCGCACCTCAAGGTGTTCCGCGAGGAACGCGAACGCAGCGTCATGCTGTGCGTGGACAAGGGCGCGCACATGAATTTCGGCACGCGAAACACCTTCAAGTCCGTGCAGGCCGCGCGCGCCGCGGCACTTGTGGGCTGGGCCGCCAACAGCCTGCACGATCGCGTCGGCGGACTGCTGTTTGGCAGTGACCGTCGGGACAACAGCTACTTCCGTCCCACCAAGGACCGGCGCGCATTGTGGCGGCTGCTCAAAACCCTCACCGAAGCGACCACGGGCACCGCGGAGTCACCACCCGAATTGCTCTCCGACATACTTCGTCAGGCCGCAAGGGGCATCGGCACCGGTGGCCTGGTATTTGTAATCGCCGACTTCAACCGCGAACACAAGGGCCTGGTGAAAGGCCTGGCGCAGCTTCGCCAGCAGCATTCAGTGGTACTGGTTCCGATAGACGACCCCGCCGACCGCGATATCCCGGACATGGGCGATGTCCTGTTCCGTGCCCCCGATGGGGAGCTGGTGACAGTGAACACCGCCGACGAGGCCGGCCGGCGTACATACCGGGCTGCCTGGCAACAGCGGCGGGACGCGCTGATTCAGATCGCGCACGGCTCGGGATGCGCACTGATTCCCGTGGAAACCGGCGATGACGTGCACGCCGCAATGGTCCATGGGCTGGAGCGCCGCCTGCGTATGAGGTCCTTTCTGTGAACCCCGAACTGGTCAGTCAGCTACGCGATATACACGGGCTCGACAGCATCCCCTGGTGGCCGCTGGCACCGGGCTGGTGGCTGCTGGCCGCGCTGGCCGTGGCGGTGATTTTTTTATTGATATCGCTGGTCCGCAACATGTTGCGCTACCCGGCCGGGTCCTGGCGCCGGCCTGCCTGGAAGCAGTTACGCAACCTGAAACAACGGGCCGCGCGCTTGCCCGCACAGCAGCTCGCCAGCGAACTGTCTGAGCTGCTGCGCCGCATCGCCATTGCACGCCTTGGCCGCGAACACGCCGCCGGGCTCACTGGTAAACGCTGGCTCGCGTGGCTTCAGGAACACGACCCGGCGGGCTTCGACTGGACGCATCACGGCCGGCCGTTGCTGACCCTGCCTTACGCGCCCGCCCAGGCTTCACAGCACAGCAGCAAGCAGTTGCTGCCGCTGATCGATGCGGCGTTCACCTGGGTAGATCGTCGCGGAGACCGCCGGCATGCTTAACTTTCAGTGGCCGTGGATGGGTTTACTGCTGCTGGTGCCGCTGCTTATGTGGTTGCTGAATCGCGATCGCTCGTATGCGTCGACAGACACGCAGGAACGCAAGGTAACCCTGCTGCACCCGGACCTGCACGAGCTGCAGGCGGCGTTCAAGACCCGTCACGCCGCCACCACGCTCGGAACCCGCCTCTACTATCTGTTGCTCGCCCTGCTCTGGACGGGGCTGACCTTTGCCGCCATGCGCCCGCAATGGCTGGAACCGCACACGGAAGAACGCAGCGAGGGCTATGACCTGATGCTGGCGGTTGACACGTCCCACTCGATGGAGGCCCTGGACTTCACCGTGGACGGCAAGCAGGTCAGCCGCATGCAGGTCGTCAAGGGTGTTATGGGCCGCTTCATCGAGGGGCGGGAAGACGACCGTGTCGGTCTGATTATTTTCGGCAGCCGGGCGTTTGTCCTGTCGCCGCTGACCATGGACCGCCAGGCGGTGCGTCACCTGCTCGACGACCTGGTACCACGCATTGCCGGCGATGGCACCGCCATGGGCGATGCCCTGGGACTCGGCGTGAAGAAACTGCGCGAACGCCCGCCGGGTTCACGGGTACTGGTGCTGATTGCCGACGGCGAAAACACCGCCGGCACGATTCCGCCACTGGTGGCGGCGCAGCTCGCTGCCAGTGAAGGTATCCGCATTTATGCCATCGGTGTGGGCAGCGACCGCAAAGAGGTTCCCATTGTGGAAAACGGCCGCCTGATCACCCGCGACGACCTCGGCTTTGACGAAGACGTGATGCGCCGGATCGCCAAGATAACGGGCGGCGCCTATTTTCGCGGCACCGATACCAGCGCGCTGGAAATGATCTACCGGCGCATCGATGAACTGGAAAAGACCAGGGCGGACTCACGCACCGTGATGATTCCTCACCCCTTGTACCGCTGGCCGCTGGGCCTGGCACTGCTGGTGCTGCTGACGCTGGGGCTGTTTCCGGGTGCGCGCGCGCGCCGTCTGAGCCGCAAAAGCTATGGTTGACAGTGGCTTCCATTTCGCGCAACCGCTGTGGCTGTGGGGCCTGCTGGCGATACCGCTGGCGATAGCCTGGCTGCTGTATTCGGCGCCTTTCCGGCAGCACGGGCTGGAAGCCCGCTACGCCGATGCCCACCTGCTGCCTCACCTCAGCAGCGCCGCCACCACGCACCGCGTCGGCAGCAAAACCCCATTGATCGGCTGGGCGCTGGCCTGGAGCCTGCTCTCGCTGGCGATGGCCGGACCGCGCTGGGATTTCCGTCAGATGAGCCCGTTCCAGCCGGGCGCCGACCTGGTGATCCTGCTCGACATATCGCGCTCGATGGATGTCACCGATGTCGACCCGTCGCGTCTCGAACGGGCGCGCCAGGAAATACAGGACCTGGTCGCAGCGAACTCGGGCATCAGCATCGGCCTGATCGCCTTCGCGACGGTCGCGCACGTTGTCACCCCCATCACCGAGGACGGCGAAAGCCTGCTACGCCAGCTCCCGGCGATCTCCACCGGCCTGGTGCAGTTGCAGGGCAGTCACCTGTCAGACGCCATCGACCGGGCTAATCGCCTGCTGGCCGGACAGGGAGACGATGTCGCGCATAACATACTGTTGATCAGTGACGGCGATTTCGCCGACAAGGCGCTCGATCAGCAGGTGCGGGAGTTACACGACAAGGGCACGCGCTTCCATGTACTCGCCGTGGGCACCAGTCAGGGCGGCCCGGTGCCCGGACTATGGGGTATCAACCACGAGCCGGTTTTATCCGGGCTGGATGAGGAAAGCCTCCGGCGTCTCGCCGAACTCGGCGGCGGAGTTTTCCGCGTCGCCGACTACCGGGACGACGACACCAGGGACATTCTCCGGGCCATCATGGCCCACGCCACCACCAGGCAGAATCAAAAGATGCATACCCTGGTGTGGAACGAATACTTCTACTGGCTGCTGCTACCCGCCGGCTTGATACTGCTGTACCTGTACCGCCCGGGCGCCGGCATCTCGCGTTTCGGCAAGCACGGGGAAGTTCGATGATACGCCGCCGGCCGCTGTTGTTGCTTTGCCTGCTGTGTGCGGCCCAGGCCGCGCACGCCAGCCTGTTCGACAACCGGGAACAACAGGGCGCCAAGCTGTTCCAGAAGGGCGAATACGAAAAAGCGGCTGAAACATTCAGCGACCCCTATCGACGCGGCGTTGCGCAATACCGGGCGGGACAATACAGCCAGGCAGCGGAATCGTTTACCCGCGTCGAACGCGAAGCAGTAAAAACCGATGCCCTCTATAACCTCGGCAACAGCCGCTTCCATGAAGGCAAGCTGGATGCCGCAGCCGAGGCGTATCGAAAAGTGCTACTGCGCGACCCCGACTATGCGGATGCGCGGCACAACCTCGGGCTGACCAGCGCGATGCTCGCGGAAGCGGAATCCGAGCAGCTGGAACAGCAGCGCACCAGGAAGCAGCCGGACAAGAAGGACAAGCAGGAACAGAAGGACGAGAAAGAACAGCAACAGCAGGACAAGAAGGACAAGCAGGAACAGAAGGACCAGAAAGAACAGCAACAGCAGGAAAAGAAGGACGAGCAGGAACAGAAGGACCAGAAAGAACAGCAACAGCAGGAG
>Ga0316577_10000667_pt1 | contig 14363 bp, 18 predicted proteins | sample S5NA_FD_203073 | JGI IMG/M metagenome (GOLD analysis project Ga0316577, IMG submission 203073) | Rhizosphere microbial communities from salt marsh grasses in Alabama, United States - S5-7_050615r2r1 | ecosystem: Host-associated > Plants > Roots > Rhizosphere | place: USA: Alabama | collected... | reverse complement strand
GGATTCCCATCTACGACCGGTCCAGCCTCGACGGCTTCTACATGGCCGTGGGAACAAGCGGGAATCAGTTCAAGAACGCACCGATGGTGGGAAGGCTCATGGCGGAGCTCATCGTGGCATGCGAGTTGGGCCACGACCACGACATGGAGCCGGTGACCGTGCGGGGGCCGTTCACCGGCAGGGATCTCAACCTCGGCTTCTACTCACGGAACCGCGAGATCCACCGGGACAGCAGCTTCTCGGTTCTCGGCTAACGGGCCTTCTACTTCCCGGAGTAGGGCAAACCCTTCGAGATCCACTCCGGCGAGGGTCTGGTCCGCGAATCCCGGTCGGGGGAGACCGGTTCCCGACCACCTCCGGGAGCAGGTCGTTACGTGACTGCCACCAGGTGGAAGAGAACAACCACGTGAAGCCGCTCTTGCGACCAGGTGGCTCTCGGCATTATGCGTCCATGATCCCTTGAGCTGAGGAAGCTCTCGGAAATCAACGCGGATGGAGCTTTCGGCAATGGCACCAGTGACACGCATTGTCCTCTTGGCATCGGTTGTTGTCACGACGCCGCTTTCAGGTCAAAACATGGGCTCTGCCGATGTCGATGCACTGCCGGCTGCTTCACCGACTCTTATCCAGAATTATGGTACCGACTCATTACAGTTCGGCGAGTTGCGTTTGCCATCAGGCCTGGGCCCATTTCCTGTAGCCGTCGTAATCCATGGCGGCTGTTGGACCAAGGGCTACGCCACATTGCGGAATACCGCGCCCCTCGCGACTGCCCTCGCGGAGCACGGGGTTGCGACGTGGAATATTGAGTATAGACAGATTGGCGACCCGGGCAGCGGCTGGCCCGGTACATTCCAGGACTGGGGTGCCGGTTTCGACCACTTGCGTGAACTGGCGAAGACGTACCCCATAGATACCGCTCGGGCCTTCGTTCTTGGCCATTCCGCTGGCGCACATGCCGCTTTGTTTGTTGCGGCGAGACCGAAGCTCGAAGCGTCAAGCCAGATCCGCGGCCAGACACCCCTACGCGCGGCGGCGGCTGTGGCCATCGATGGGCCGGGGGATATCAAGGGCATGATTGGACGAGATGAAGAGGTTTGTGGCCGGGCCGTAATCATTCCCCTGATGGGCGGAGCACCTGAGGCCGCCCCAGATCGATACCGAGACGCGTCGCCTTTCGAAATCCTCCCGATCAACGTGCCACAATACTTGATCGCATCCGCCGTAATGACCGTGGACGAGGCAAATCGATACCGCGATCGGGCTGTGTCGGGGGGTGACGTCGTCGCAATCTTCGCACCGGTCGGCGGAGGCCACTTCGATATCATAGCGCCAGGCAGCGCGGTATGGCAGAGCATTGAGAGCTTCATCCTCCACGCCCTGCTCGGTTAAACCCGGTAACGGTGCCTCTTTCTTCCGTGCTCTTCAGGTCATTTGCATGGAGGGTCCTTCGGCCGGTTGAGGTGGGCGGCAGTCTACGTAGCGCCCGGTTCCCGCGCGGGCCCTCAGCGCTCGCTTTCGCTCTGAACTGAGGTGGCAGTATCCTGAACACCACGGGCCCGGCCCTCCGGGGCCTCGCCGGGCGTCGATCGTAGGATAGCTGCTGTCAGAACTCCGCCCGGCCGCTTCGCGGAAGGTCGCCGAGGGGACAGTTCAGATCTGACGCGATCTGATGGGCGGCTCCCTTCGGGAACCGAACGGTTCGTTACCCCACGAACCGATGAGCCGCTGCACTCCCACGCTTTCCCAACCCCGTCGTATTTGACACTTAACCCGGTTTTCCTGCGAATTGGGCTCTTCTGAAACCGAAAGGGTAATCCGAGAGCCAACCGAAGTTATTGGAGGTCAAGCATGTCTGAGAACGCTGAATGAGCTGGAGTTGGTGGGGCGCCCCTGGCGTTCTGGTTATCGGTCTTGCGTGGACGCTCGCCGTGGTCGCGCTTCGAGCAGGCCCTGGTCGCCGCCTCAACCGACTCCTTGCATGGCTTCTCTTCCTTGAAGGGGCCTACACCGGCACCAATGTCGGCCTGATACTCTTTGTCGAGGCGGAGTCGGCTGCGAAGATCGTCTCCTATGTAGGCCTATTCACTCAGGTCGCCTTACCTCTTCAGTATCTCCTCTTTCTCGGGGAAGCACTTCGCACCCCACTCACGCGCCCGTTTCGAAGTCGACGCGCAACCGTCATCATCGCAGTAGGCACGATTCTCCTCACTGCTTTCGCCTTCCTCCGCCCGGCCCTGTTTCAGACCGAAGTGGCTCCGTCCGATCTAGGGCATTGGAACTATGGTTACCAGGGGTTCGGCGCGTGGGTGGTCCAGCTCTACGGATTGACTGCACTGTTCGGCCTTATCGCCGCGATCCACGCGTTTCGACGATCCTCTCGTGGCTCCATCGCCCGAAACCAGGCCGGGTGGTTTATCGTCGCTTTTGGGCTTCGGGATGCCTACATGGGCCCAATAGCCGGTCTGTATCCGGTCCTGCGCCCTATCCCCGTTTGGGGCGATTTCCTCTACAACCCCGGGATAGGGTTGATCTGGGCCGTTTACATCCCACTCCTAGCCTATGCAATTTTGAAATACCAGCTCTTTTCCATCGATCTCCGGCTCAGGTTCGTGCTTCGGCAGGGATCAGCCGGAGTCTTGATCGCGACCGTATTCCTGGTGATGAGCGAGGCTCTGGAGTCGGTGGTGGCTGTGGATGGACTTGTCGCGGGTGTCCTCCTGGCAATGTTGGTGGCCGTGTTCCTACGGCCCGCACAGACGTTGGCCGAGCGGATGGTGGTGAAGCTCATGCCGAACGTCAATCCAAACGACGCCTATCTCGAGGAACGACGGTTCGAGATCTTCAGAGCTGCGCTCGAAAGCGCGGCGATTGATGGGAAGATCTCCCCGGATGAGCGGGAGATGCTCGATCGCCTCCAGGCCGAACTTGGCCTCGATGCCGGGCTGGCGAAGAGACTCGAGCGGGAGGCCCTTTCCCAGCAGGGCATCGTTGGTTTCTAAAGCGCGTTTTCTGCCAATGACCGGACTCTCGGGTTTGTCCCCTTCTCTGGTCGGTTCGTTGGGTAACGCCCGGTCAAAGCACGGGCCTCAGATCCGCTTTCGCAGGGGGGCTGCTTAGCCCATCGGGAGAGCATCGGCCCGGCCCTCCGGGATCTCGCCGGGCGGTGAAAGCAGGATAGAGGCTATCAGGTATGTGCCCGGCTCCGGCCGGGAACCGAATGGTTCGTTACCCCACGCAGCGGATGTGCCCCCCCCCTCCTTCTGGCTTCCACACTCGTCGTCCTTGACAGTTAACCAGGTGTCCATGCGAATTGAGAACCTTCCCATCAACACAACCAAGTGTCTGGCCCGAGAGCGTGCACGGCCGACGCCAAGGAAGATGAGTGCATGATGTCCGATCCGGTGACCCGCCTCAACTCGGCTCTGGAAAACCGTTACCGCATCGATCGTCAACTCGGTGAGGGCGGGATGGCGACGGTCTATCTCGCCGACGACCTGAAGCATGAGCGGAAGGTTGCGCTCAAGGTGCTGAAGCCTGAGTTGGCAGCGATCGTCGGACCTGACCGCTTCCTGGCCGAGATCAAGACGACAGCGAACCTCCATCACCCCCACATCCTTCCACTTTATGACTCTGGTGAGGCAGGGGAGGATCTCTTCTATGTGATGCCGTACTTGGAGGGTGAGTCCCTCAGAGAGCGACTCGACCGTGACCATCAGCTACCCGTTTCTGACGCGGTTCGCATTGCCACGAACATTGCGGAGGCGCTGGATTACGCTCACCGGCAGGGTGTGATCCACAGGGACATCAAGCCTGCGAACGTGTTGCTGCACGATGGTAAACCTGTGGTGGCTGACTTTGGGATCGCGCTGGCTGTGGGCGAGGCCGGCGGGGGTAGGCTCACCGAGACCGGACTCAGCCTTGGAACTCCGCATTATATGAGCCCGGAACAGGCGACCGGCGATCTCGCTATTGGCCCAGCCACAGACATCTATGCCCTTGGATGCGTGCTCTATGAGATGTTGGTAGGTGAACCGCCCCACACCGGAGGCACACCGCAAGCCATACTCCGGAAGGTTATCGCGGGCGAAGTCGCGTCTGTCACGAAACAACGGTCATCGGTTCCCTTGAACGTGGACGGTACTATTCAAAAGGCGCTAGAGCCCGTGCCGGCAGATCGTTTCACCACTTCAAGAGACTTCATCAGGGCCCTCTCTGATACAGGTTTCCGGTATCGAGACGACCGGAGTGACGTGGCCGCGATCAGTCCTGGTCCGTGGAATCGACTCTCGGTTGTCACTGCGGCTTCCACGGTTCTCTTGACCTTGGCCCTGGGCTGGATCCGTTTGCGGCCAGGCCCTCCCCGCCGAGTGACCCGAGTGTCTGTCCGAGCTCCTGGGGGTCAGTCGTACGAGGGCAGCCTCGACATTTCCCCTGATGGATCGTTTCTGGTTTATGGAGGCAGTGATCCCGAAGATGCTACGTACAGGCTTTGGGTGAGGAGATGGAACTCGCTAACGGCCACGCCGCTGGAAGGCACGGCCAATGCGATCTTTCCGGCGATCTCTCCCGATGGGCAGGAGGTCCTATTCGCGTCGCCCGGGGGAGTTCGGGTTGCATCGATTCAAGGTGGGGAGCCGCGGACTCTTGCCCAGGGAGCACTCGCTGGGACAGCCTGGAGCGAGGATGGAGATTGGGTCTACTACGCCGACCTATTCTCAGGGTTGAAGAGGGTGCCCGCGTCGGGTGGGCCTGTCGAGATCATCACCGTGGTCGATACGGTCGCTGGGGAGGTGGGGCACGCGGATCCGCGCATCCTACCGAACGACAGAGGGTTGGTCTTTGCCATTGCCGAAACGCAAGGGGGCAAGATCGCCGTGGTCGATCTGGATACGAGGGCGGTGAAGCAGCTCGTGTCGGGTACCTCCCCACGATACAGCCCTTCCGGACATCTACTCTTTATCGATGAAGAGGGGACTCTGCTTGCGGCCCCTTTTGATACCCAGAGGCTGGAGCTCCAAGGTGCCGCGGTCCCTTTGATCCAAGGTCTGGCCATGGCGAATCCCCCCAGGGGGTGGCACGCGATCTCCAAGACGGGGACCCTTGTTTACCTTGCCGGTGGCATAAGCGACAAACTCACCCCCGTATGGGTGGCCAGGGACGGCACCACCGAAGAGATTGACCCTGGCTGGCGAACTACAGGACTCGTTTCTGGTGTGGCCCTCTCTCCCACTGGGGATCGCCTCGCGATCTCGACGCAGGACCCCACGGGGACATATGACCTCTGGGTGAAGCAGTTGGACAAGGGACCGCTGTCACGGCTGACCTTCGAGGGAGGGGTCAACCGCTGGGCTTCCTGGGGTCCAGATGGGCAGTCCCTGACATTTATCTCGGATCGTGCGGGGCAGTACGATCTCTGGACCAAGCGCGCCGACGGGAGTGGTCCGGCCGAGGTGCTTCTCGACCGGGATGCAGCGGTCTGGGAGGGGTTCTACTCCAACGACGGCAGGTGGTTGGTCTTCCGCGACGTTCAGGGTAGCCCCGGTTCCAGTGGAATCTTCGCCGTTCGACTTGGGGTCGACAGTGTCCCGGTTCCTATTGTATCGCGATCCGGTTTCAATCCCCGCTTTGCGTCACTGTCCCCGGAGGGTAGATGGTTGGCCTATGTCTCCGATGAGTCAGGTCAACGAGAGGTCTATGTTCGCCCCTTCCCTGATGCGGATCGGGGCCGGTGGCTGGTATCCGGAAACGGAGGAGACGAGCCGGTATGGGCGCACTCCGGGCAGGAACTCTTCTACCGGGATGGGGATGACCAGTTCGTCGCCGTCCAGGTGAGTGCGGAACCCTCGTTCGCCTGGAGCCGTCAAGAAGTGCTGTTCTCCGCATCCGACTACTTGGCTCGGGGCGGGTATCCCATGTATGACGTGAGCCCCGACGATGATCGATTTGTGATGCTCCGTTCTACCGCTGAGGGGCCCTGGGAGCTGATCCTCGTTGAGAACTTCGTCGAGGAGTTGGAGCGACTCGTGCCTACCGGAAATCGATAGACATCAGGAGCTGGAGGACGGTCGCCAGATCTCTCCAGATCGGTCCGTTGGGTAACGCCCACTTCCCGCGCGGGCCCTCAGGTTTCGCTTTCGCTCTGAACTCGGACGGCAGTATCCTGAACACCTTGGGCCCGGCCCTCCGGGACCTCGCCGAGCGGTAGGCGCAGGATAGAGGCGATCTTCCCAGTCTCGTTCCCAAGCCAACTCCGATACTGCGGGAGCCAGAATGGCGAAGAAGGCTGCGAAGACAGGGCCAGGCCCAAAGCAAGGTGGGCGGCTCGGCCGGGAACCGTTTGGGTCGTTACCCAACGAACCGGCGAACAACCGGCCGAAACATTTTCCTAAACCCATCTTTCTTGACACGAAAAGATGTCGGGGCGGTTATTGGGGCGTCCGGCAGCATGGAGATTTGTCGGGCCACAGAAGGAAGGCTACCCCCCAACCACCGGGAATTGGAGGTTCACATGAAGCGTGTCACCGGCATCGGCGGGATCTTTTTCAAGGCGAAGGATGCAGCTGCGTTGCGGGCCTGGTACAAGCGTCATCTCGCCATCGATGTCCAGGAGTGGGGCGGTACCGCATTCACTTGGACCGACTCGGATGGCAAGCCCACGGGCGGAACGACCGTCTGGTCCGTTGGTCCGGAGGAAAGCGACCAGTTTGCACCAAGCAACGCCTCGTTCATGATCAACTATCGCGTCGAGGACCTTCACGCTGTGGTCGCGGCGCTGAGAGCGGAGGGCTGCAACGTCCTCGACAAGATCGATGACTCCGAGTACGGCAAGTTTGCCTGGGTCATCGATCCTGAGGGAAACAAGGTTGAATTGTGGCAACCACCTTCCGGTCAATGATACGGGCCACGTTCCCTTTCATCCTCGGGCGACAGGAGACCTATGAGCCTTTTCGAATACGTGATGATTCCGCCAGCGATCGTCCTGGGTCTGGCCATGACTCAGGTGTTAACGGGTCTTGGGCGAGCAGTTCATCGGCTTGCTGGGCATGGGCAACCCTTGCGCCTTGACTGGATCCATCTCACGTGGGTTGCCCATATCTTCATCTGGATCGTCTTCTTCTAGTGGTACAGCTACGCCTGGACGACCCACTTCGAGTGGAGCCTCCTGGTGTTCATGTTTCTGATCTTCTACGCCGTCACGCTATTCGTGATGTGCGTAGTCCTGATCCCAACGGATCTGGCTGACGTGTCCGACTTCTCCAGCTATTTCATGTCACTCCGCAGTTGGTTCTTTGGGGGTGTGATCCTCCTGATATTAGTCGACTTCGCGGACAGTGCGGCAAAGGGGTGGGAAAATGTCGTTGACCTTGGCATAGGGTACATACTTCTCCGGAGCTTTCTCCTTGTTGGGGCACTTGCAGCCATTCGGACTGAGAAGCGGTTCTATCACGGTGGGTTTGCCGTGGTGGCATTTCTCTGGACTTTCGTGTTCTTCTGGTCAAACCGCCCTCAGATCGAGGTGGGGTGAAGTCACTGCTGGCTTCTCTTTGCGCCGCCATCGGTTGAACGTTCGGAGACATAGTTGACCGGTTCTTGAGACCAAATCAACACCTCTGAGACTGGACCCGGTCTCGTTTCAGGGGGGCATTTCAGATGCACCTCTGCACCAAATGCATTCTCTCCGGCGGTCCTTGACCATCGCAACCCATATTTCTTATCGTAAAACATGTACTCTTACGCTTTCCTTATCGATCTGAGGTTAGTCTTGTGTCCGTCGTAACCATCTCCTCGAAATGGCAGGTCGTCATCCCAAAGGACGTCCGCGAAAAGCTGAAGATCCAGCCAGGGCAAAAGGTTCAGGCTTTCGCAGTGGGCGATCGCATCGAACTCGTGCCGGTGGTTCCTCTCGAAGAGCTCAAGGGATTCCTCAAAGGCCTGGTACCAGAGTTTGAGAGGGAGCCGGACCGTCTATGAACGTCGTCGACTCCTCAGCGTGGATCGAATACTTCACAGGCGGTCCAAACGCCAAGTTCTTCGAGGCCCCGATCCTGAATCAAGCAGAACTGGTCGTCCCAACCATGGTCCTGCTGGAGGTCTACAAGCATATCCGGCGATATCAAGGGAGGGATGAGGCGTTGAAGGCAGTGGCCGGAATGAAGCAGGGGGAGGTCCAAGATCTGGACGAACGCCTGGCTCTCTACGCCGGAGAAATCGGAGTGGAGTATGGGCTTCCCCTTGCCGATAGCGTGATACTGGCAACCGCGCATCTCAACGAGGCCACGCTTTGGACGCAGAACTCTGACTTTGAGGGGATGGACGGAGTCCGGTTCAGAAAGAAGAGGGGCTAAGGAGAATGCTGCCAAGGCTTCTTCAGAGGTGGCGAGTGAGGAACCGGGTCTGCGTTCGAATTGAGAAATCGAGCTCGGGCGACGGATCGAACATGAGGCCGAAGTGACCCCCCTCGATGTCCACGATCTCTGTGGGCCCGGCGATGGCCAGGAACGCAGCCCGGGAGACCTGCGGGTTGGCGCCGGGCATCTCGTCGTCGGGCGAAATCAGGGCCAGGGTGGGGACGGTCACGAAGGGGGCCGCGAGGACCGGGTTGTAGGGCTCGGGTACCGGTGGCGCGGCTCGGGTAGCCTGGTTCTGCCAGCCACTGTTGTGGCGCGCTCCATATTCGATGAACCACCGAAACGCCGTCAGGGGCGTGAGCAGTGAAGGGGTACCTGCTTGATCGGCGGAGACCACTGGAAGTGGCCCCACGGTGGTGCCCGGTGTCGGGTTGATGTCGCCCTCGAGGAGAGTCACGCGAATCTGCGCGAAGCGCTCTCCCTCCGGATCCTCCGGCGGCGGCGTCCGACCGCACGCGGGAACCTGGGCTACGACGACTCGAACACGCTCGTCGCAGGCGGCCACCACCAACACGATACCTCCGGCCATGCTGTCGCCCCAGACGCCCATGCGCTCAGGGTCGACCCTCGACTCCGCCGCAAGGAAGTCCAGGGCGCTCCGGTAGCCACGCGCCTGGAGCCAGGGATTGATCTGCTGCCTGGGCTCACCGTCACTGATGCCGAAGTTGCGGTGATCCCAGAGCAGGGCCGCAACTCCACTCGAGGCGAACGCCTCGGCGTAGCGCTGGATCGTCATCGTGATGGTCGCACTGAACCCGTTCGCCATCGCGACGACGGGAAAGGGCGGGTCGCCGACGGGAAGGTAGAGCCTCCCTCGGAGAGTCGCGCCCTCCGACTCGAATGCGATGGGCTGGATCGTCACAGACATGGCCTACAGTCTGCAACCAGGGCCGACGACCGAGCAAGCCGGCGGCTGGACGGCCGAGCTGGGCTTCATCAATTGGCCCGTGCTGCGGGAGATCGACGTGTTCCTCGATCCCATCCGGGGTGGCCCAATCTTCGAGGAGTTCCTCGAGGAGGTACGGGTTCGGTGGGAGGGATTCAAGCCCTAGGTCAACCACTCGAAACGCGCTTGGCGTACTACAAATCGAGTACGATTCTCAAACCCGCATCGACCTGGGCCATCAAACGCGGCGGGATCTTTCCAGCACGCTCGGACAGGTAGTCCTGATCGAGGGTGATGACTTGTGTGACGACGGCTGCGGAATCCTTTGGCAGACCGGTGACTTTCGAGGGCAACAATACGTTCCCGGGGGCATCCAACAACCGGAGGTTCGAACTGAGAACGACGGTCAAGATGGTTCGGAGGCGACTACGGTTGAAAGCGTCGGCCTGGACAACAAGGACGGGGCGCCGGAATCCGGGCTCGGACCCTCTGGGTTCCTCCAGATCTGCCCACCACACTTCCCGGCGTTCGATCACCACCCGGAGGATCCCACGCTGCGGGCCTGGGCAGTCCTGAACGCCCCTTCCACTCCGCTGGGTTCCTCAGCATAGACTTTGTTGAGCCTCGCCGTGACATCACCGGTCCGGTACTTGGCCACATACTCTGCAACAGCCGTCGCATAGAGGTGACTGCGGGACACGCCCATCTCTTCAGCCAACTCGTCGGCAGACTCGAAGAGTTCGTCGGGGATAGAGATTGCTGTTTTCATACTAAGATCATACTATGGTATAACCCATGGTGCAACACTCCCCTCCTTCTTGACACCAAACCACTAAGCATTGCAGCCCCCTCCCTATTGTAATTACAATGTATATCCATACTGGAGACTGTAATGAAGACGAAGATCGTGCGAATCGGAAACTCGCGGGGGGTACGGATCCCCAAGCCACTCCTGGAACAGGCTGGCTTGGAGAACGAAGTACTGCTCCGGGTCGTGAAGGAGGGGATCGTCATCGAGGCTGCTGACAGACCGAGGGCCGGTTGGGGCGAAGCCGCTCGCATCCTCCATGAACGACGAGAGGATGGACTCCTCGACGATGTGACGCCGACGGACTTCGACGAGACCGAATGGGTATGGGAATGACGGTGCCCCGTCGCGGTGAGGTCTATCTAGTCTCCCTCGACCCGACGCAGGGCAGGGAGATCAAGAAGACCCGGCCGTGCGTCATTGTCTCTCCGGACGAGCTCAATTCCCACCTGAGTACATCCATCGTCGCTCCGATGACCACCGGGGGGCATTCCTATCCATTCCGGATTCCGTGCAGATTCCAGCGCAAGGATGGGTTCATCGTCATCGATCAACTTCGGACGGTGGATGGAACGCGCCTGATTCGCCGGCTGGGCAAGGTCCATGGGACAACGATGCAGAAGGTCCTCGGAATTCTGCAGGAAATGTTCGCAGACTGAGCTGAGGGACTCCCAGCAGGGGGGGCGATTCTTCTTCGCAACGCCCGGCTCGGGCCGGGAACCTCATAGAGGTTTGTTGAGGGGAAAACCGGTAAGCGGACGGTGGACTAGGTTCGCGACGATCCGGCCATTCCCAGGAACACCAGGATTGCTCGATTGAGGCGAACCATGTCTTCGTCGTCGAGGCGTCCTATCCTGGATCCCAACTGCTCTCTGGAAATGGTCGTGAGCTTGTCCACCATGAGCTTGCTGGGGGCCCGCAGACCATTCTCCTCCGACGGCCCAATTGGAATCCGGAATAGGGGGGCGTCGGTGGGATCGGTCGTGAAGGCACAGATGGTGACCGAAGCCGTGGCGTCGAAGCTGTCATCCTGGACAATGACCGCCGGTAGAGGTTTTCCTGTGTAGTCCGCTCCTCCAGCGATGGTCCAGACCTCGCCACGCCTCACACCGAATCCAGTTCGGAAATCGCGTCGATGAAGGCCTGGTCCTCATAGGCCATCGCGCTCTCCGCAACCGCCAGGGACTGACGGTGCGCTTGAACTCGAAAAGAGGGAGCCCGAACATCGGGTACCCAGATCTGGATCGGTCGCAAGCCCTGCTGCCGCAGGCGCTCGCGGTATCTCCGTACCTTCTCTCGAGATGACCTGCTCTTTCCTGAATCAGACACTGTCCCTATCCTACCAAAGGTTACATGTAACCTAGATTGGAGACGAATTCCCGACAAGGATCCATAGCTCCAGCCGGGGCCCGAATTGTCCGTTGCCAAGAAAGCTGGGGGGCTACGAAAACGGGAATCGCTTCACGGCCGCGGATGCGGCACAGCTCACTTTGGATCATGACTCCAGGCCCTCTTATCCGATCCTCAGCAACCAGGGTAGCCTGGCTCCTCACCGGGTTCTTCCTTTCTTGTGGGCAGCCTGGAGAGAACGTGGACCAGAATCAACGCCTTCCGGGTCCTGACCAGGACCCGAGGTTCTTCTCTGAGCTGGTCCACATTCCTCCCGGCGGGGACGGGGCCTTCTTCTCCTACTTGCGGGCCTGCGGGACACCGGACTGGGAGGATCTGCTGGAGGAAGGTGCCCTCCAGGACGTCCGCGTGTACGAGCTGGAACCGGCCGAGGGGTTCCTGGAGGAACCCCAGTCCTGGGACTTCCTGATCCTGTTTCGGGCCGCTCCCGGGACGAAAGCGGAACGAGTCTTCGGGCAAGACCATGTCCCCGGCGGCTGCCCGGACTTCACCCATCCAACCCACACGGTCCTCCGCACCGAGGCACTCGCCCCGACTCCGGGTTCCTATTATCCGGAGCCGAATCCCATGCAGAGGGGCCGAGCCGCGGAGATCCAGTACCTCATCGAATTCACTGGGGTTCAGGACACGCCGGAAGCGCTGGAGACCTACCGGAACCTGATGGAGACCTACTGGGGCCCCGAAAACGGCGTTCTGGTGAAGCAGGGGACGCTCCACAGTCTGGTTGCCCTCGAAACGACGGAGGTCCTTTTCCAGGCTCCTGGCGTTTCGCCGTGGAACCAACTACATGTCAGCGGGAACTTTCCCGAGTACTCGGACCTGGACTGGGACTCCGTCTACGCTGAGCTCCATCAACGCCTCTTTTCTCTTGACCTCGACTCCACCTGGAGCCAGATGCCCCCGATCCGTGACCGGCCGGGGAACTACCACGCTCGCCTAGTGGAGGAATTCTGGGTGCATTAGATACTCGCGGCCGTTAGAGGGCCCGAGGACTGGGGGATAAGCCGGCAGGAGGGCCGGACCGCACGATCGCATCCAAGTGACTGATGATAAGCTCCGGCCCGGCCCCCATAGACAAGGAGGGAGAGAGGATGCCTGCGTTTCGCCTCCTCAAGGTTGGCGGTTACAGTGGTCTTACCTTCTCGGTCGTCTGGATCGTCTGCTCCACCGGTTATCTGGCGGTGGTCGGGATCCCGCCGGAACCGCCGGGATTACTGGAAACCGTGGAATTGCTCCGGCAGCCCTCGTACCAGCTGCTCTTCTGGCTCTGGCCCATCGCCTACCTGGCGGCGATTCCGTTTGCCCTCGGGGCCCGGGAATACCTCCAATCGTTCTCGTCGGTGGCCGCTCGCATGGGCTCCGCGTTCCTCCTTCTCTACGCGGGCCTCTGGTTCGTTTTCCATGCCGTGGTCATGGCCGGGATCTCCGTTGCCCGGGCTGACCCGGTGGACGAGACCCAGCTCAGCCTCATCTTCACTCTCACTCGGACACTGGGCTCTCCTCTCTTCTGGGCCATCGCCCTCTTTGAGGCCATCTGGGCCACGTCCTTACTGCGGCAGCGCGGGTTGCCTCGGGTGGCCGGCTGGGTCTTCGTCCTGGGGGCGGCATCGAGCGTCCTGTACTTCGTCCTGCGGTACACGGGTCCGTTCCGTCCCGCCGAAATCATGCACGAGGCGCTGATCTTATTCATGATCCTGGGCGTCGGTTCCTTGAGTATCACGCTCCTCCGGGAGGCGGGCCGGAACGCCGCCTCGGAGGTCACGTAGCCCTCGGGAATCCGCAGCGGGTGGGGGTCCGCCAAGCCAACATGGGGAAGAAAGAGTGGGTCTGTGAGAATGAACCTCAGAAGACTCCTGCGTGCCACCAACTGGCGTCTCGCCCTCGGCGAGTTCGCGCTGATCTTTGTCGGCATCATCGCTGCTCTCGCAGCGGATGACTGGAACACCCGGCGCCTCGAAAGGGAAGACGAGATCGAGGCCCTCGAGGGCATTCGCGCCGCCCTGGCCTCCGACCTCGAGGAGTTGCAGACGTTGTCGGACCTCTTCTGGGAGAAGAGAGATCTCGCCCGGGCGCTCCATGCGCACTTGAAAGCGGGGCTCCCCTACCATGACTCCTTGGCCGCGTCCTTCGGCGCCGTCTACGGGTTCAAGGAGTCATTCCTGAACCGAGCGGCCTATGAGGCCCTGCGATCCAAAGGGTTCGATCTGGTGTCGGACGACTCCCTGAGGGTGCAGATCATTCGGCTCTATGACGAGGAGTACAGAGAAGTCGAGCTCGTGGACGAGAGGCATCGCTCCACCGTGATGGAGCTCTACCGACCCTATTTCCTCGAGCGTTTCGTCGATATCGACTTCAACAATAGCGCCACGCCGTTGGATTACCCGGCGCTCCTACGGGATCAGTACTTCATCAACCTCATCGAATACCGCGCTGCCCAGCTGCAGTTCGACACCGGACCGGTTTACGAGACCGCAGCTGCCCGATCCTCTGCTCTACTCACCTCCCTCGAGAGAGCGTTGGACGGTATGCGGGAATAGACCGGAGCCGCCGTGACACGGTGAGCAGCTCCTTCGGAGATCCCAATGCGTGAAATGGAGGCCAAGGAGGCCGAATGAGAAAGCTCCGCTGGTTGTTCATCCTCGGGATCTTCCTTCCGTCCCCGTTGCTCGGCCAGGGCCCTCCGGATTCCGATGTTCTCGCGAGGATCCGCCAGGAGGGATTCCAGCGCTCTCAGGTGATGGACCTGGCCTGGTACCTCACGGATGTTCTCGGCCCGAGAGTGACGGGATCCGAAGCCATGCGCCGAGCCCAGGAATGGCTGCTGGCCCACATGGGTGAGATGGGCCTG
>Ga0316577_10000666_pt1 | contig 14375 bp, 13 predicted proteins | sample S5NA_FD_203073 | JGI IMG/M metagenome (GOLD analysis project Ga0316577, IMG submission 203073) | Rhizosphere microbial communities from salt marsh grasses in Alabama, United States - S5-7_050615r2r1 | ecosystem: Host-associated > Plants > Roots > Rhizosphere | place: USA: Alabama | collected... | reverse complement strand
AGGGCACACGGCCCACGCCACATACGAGGAGGCGCAGGAGGAGACGCGGCGCATGTTGGGCGTCTATGCTGACTTTGCCATTAACGACGCAGCCATCCCTGTGATCGAAGGGCGGAAGAGCGAGTCTGAAAAGTTCGCCGGGGCCGATGCCAGCTACAGCATCGAGGCGATGATGGGCAACAAGTGGGCCCTGCAGGCGGCCACCAGCCACATGCTGGGCCAGAACTTTGCCAAGGCCTTTGACATCCAATACCTGGACGAGAACAACGAGCTGCAGTATTGCTGGACGACCAGCTGGGGACTGAGCACGCGTATGGTGGGCGCCATCATCATGGCCCATGGCGACGATCAAGGGCTGCGGCTGCCGCCCAACTTGGCACCCCACCAGGTCGTGGTCGTTCCCATCTGGCGCAACGAGGATCAGAAGCGGGCTGTGCTCGAGGTCACGGAGCGTGTGGCGGCCCACCTGCGTGGCACGTACCGGATCACGGTCGACGATCGGGAGGAGGTGACGCCTGGCTTCAAGTTCAACGAGTGGGAGTTGCGCGGCGTGCCGCTACGCATCGAGATCGGCCCACGCGACGTGGAGAACGAGAGCGTGGTCTTTGCCCGGCGCGACATTCCCGGCCGCGCCGGCAAGACCGTCACCCCCTTAGCCGGGCTGTCCGAGGCGGTGGGTGATATGCTGAAGACCATCCAGGCCGACATGCTGGCCTCGGCTACGGCGTTTCGCGATGCCAATATCCGCGAACCCCAGGATTATGAGACGTTCAAGGACACCGTGGTCCACGGCTGGGCGCGAGCCTACTGGTGTGGCGATCCCGAGTGTGAGACCAAGATCAAAGAGGCGACCAAGTCTACCAACCGCAACATCCCGCTGGATCAGGAGGGCGCCGGCCCCGGTGCGTGCATCGTCTGCGGCAGGCCGGCAGAGGAGTGGTCCTACTGGGCTCGGGCATATTGAGCCCCAGGGTAGGACCCCGCTGGCCAGATGGCCAGCCGAGACTGAGCGATGGCTCAGCACCGGAATCGATAACCTGACAGGGCCACATGGCCCCAGATCCAAGGCCCCTTCTCGCGAGAAGGGGCCTTTTGGATCGATCCATATGCCTGCTCTCGCACCGGTACAACCCCGGCGTTGCCGGTGAAGCGACCCTTGCGCGTCAATATCTCGCCCCGTACAACTGTCCCCGATTGGCTGCCCCCAAAAGAGTATCCAGTAAATAGGACGGCATGAAACAGGCCTCAGAATGGTGTGCAGTAAATTAGATAGGCAGATCTGACTTTCCAGAATATTGGTTGGAAAGCTTAATATTGGACTCCATTTGGCTATAGATACTTGACAAGCGTCCACTATTGTGATACAATCTATCCACAGTGAATAGGGCATGTTCATTATTCAGTACTAAATAGTGAAGCCTAACGAAAACATCCACGAAGGAGCAGAAACATGAAACTAACCAGACAGGATGGGGAGCTAGAGTCCTCCCCACCTTTCTCCCCACATCGCCAGGCTGATGGCATCTCCCGAAGGGCCCTCTTCAAGGTTGGCGTCGGCGGTGCCCTCCTCGTCGCTATCGGCGGCAAGTGGATGCCCTTCTCCCAGGCCCTCGAGGAGGTCAAGGCGGACTATGCCTTGATCATAGACCTCAACAAATGCACCGGGTGTGGCGCCTGTGCGCAGGCCTGCAACCAGCGCAATGAATTGCCAGAGGGAAAGAGCTTTATCCGCCGCTTGCGCAAGGAGGAAGAGGATCATGAGCACTGCTGGTGCCTGCCGGTGCAATGTCAGCACTGCCAGGACGCTCCCTGTGCCCGCGTCTGCCCTGCTGGTGCAACCTATCGCCATCCAAGTGGGGTGGTGTTGGTCAACGAAAAGGCGTGCGTAGGCTGCAAGTATTGCGCTGTGGCCTGCCCGTACGACGCCCGTATCTATGATGAGCACAAGGGCGTAGTCGACAAGTGCTGGCTCTGTCTGGACTGGGTTCTGGGCGGCGGGCAGCCGGCCTGCGTCCAGGCCTGTGTGACCGGTGCGCGGATCTTTGGCCGGCGAGACGACCCCGAGATCGCAGAGATCCTGGCCTCAGGGCGCGCTCAACCTTTGCATCCAGAGTTCGGCACCCGGCCGGGTGTGGTGTCCTACATCTTTCGCGGTAGCTGAAACGGAGGGTAACTGTGGCTGAACATCATTGGGGCTGGTTGGTTGCCATCTATCTCTTCCTGGGCGGCATGGGTGCTGGTGCCTTCCTGATGGCTGCCGTGGTGGAGCTAACTGGCATGCGCTACCGGCATAAGTACTGTCCTACCGCTTTGGTGGGTGCCGGCGTCAGTGGTCCGCTAATCCTCATCGGGACGCTCTTGCTGATCCTTGATCTAGGCGCCGGCCTGCGCGAACCATGGCGCATCCTGCTCATGTTCACGAATTTTCAGTCGGTCATGACCTGGGGCATCTGGATCCTGACCCTCTTCCTGCCCATCGCCTTTGTGTATGGCATCCTGGAGGTCATGCATGTCTATCCCGGGATCCTGGCCTGGGTGCGTAAAAGAGTACGTTTTCTGCCCGAGACGCTGCCCTACCGGAGCATCAAGCGGGTGCTGGCCGTTGTGGGAGGCGTCCTGGCCATTGGCACTGCCATCTATACTGGCGTGCTGTTGAGCGTGGTCTCGGCCGTCCCTTTGTGGCATACCCCCGTGCTACCGGCCCTGTTCTTGGTTTCGGCGGTCTCGACTGGGATGGGGTTGACCTTCGACCTGGCAGCGACCCTGGCCGTGCCCGAGATCCACCGGCATTACAGGCACATGCCTGTTATCCACATGATTTTCATCGGGCTGGAGATCGGCTTGCTGGCTCTGCTCCTCGTCACAGCGCTGATGCAAGGTGGGGTTGCGGCTGAGTCGGCCAAACTCATCTTGATAGGCAAGAGCAGCGTCGTGTTCTGGGTTCTGGTGATGGGCTTTGGCATGTTCTATCCCTTCATGGTCCACGTCTATGCCTTTGCCCGCAAGGCCCACGGCTACCGCTCTGGTGTTCTGTCAGGGGCGGGCATCGTGATCGCCGGCCTCTTTGTCCGGTACCTGATCGTCGCTGCGGCCATCCCCGTAGCACTATAGCTGTTGAGGAGATGCGATGAGTCCAAGACTATGGCTTCGCAGAATGAGACAGTGGCCCCGGTGGACCATCATCCCCATCGGCCTGGCCTTGGCCGGCTTTGCCATCCTGTTGGGGCTTGTCCTCGAACCTGCCGGCTATGCGCTGAGCCCGACCTTGATCGAGCCGACGCCCACTCTGCCGGCCATCACCTATAGCCAGGGCGTGGACACTGCCTGCGAGGATTGCCACTTCTCGCAGGATGCCCTGCAGGCCAGTGCGGCCGACCCGTCGACGGCCAGTGACTACTACATCGACCCTGAGTCGAGGACGACTGCCCATGGCCGGCTAGGCTGTCTGGCCTGCCACGGCGGTGACGGCATGGCCCAGGACAAAGAAGCCGCCCATCAGGGGCTCGTCCCGGATATGACCGCGGAGAACCCGCAGACATGTCTCATCTGTCACGAGGATCTACCGGACGAGATGCCCCATGACCGCTTGCGTGTGCCCCACGGCCAGATCATCGACCATATCGAGAAGGGGGAACCGTGCGGGGTTCATTGCAGCGATTGCCACGGCGGCGTGGGCCATGGCTTTGACCCGTTGTCGGGCGAAGAATATTGCTCTATGACCGTCTGCCTCGATTGCCACCAAGAGCAGAACCTGGAGGTCCAGATAACAGATTGTGATGCCTGCCACATAGGTCCCCACGACGTGGCTGTCTCGCTCACCTGCAACGACTGCCACACCTCGACAGAGACGTGGAAGGAGGTCGCCCTGGGCATTCACCCCGTCGAGCTGCCGGGAGCACACGGCCAGGTCCCCTGCTTCCAGTGCCACCAATACCCTGACTTCAAAGGGCTGAACAACGTCTGCACCGACTGCCACGTCTCCGGCCATACTGAGTGGGGAGACCATGACTGCTCTACGTGCCACGATCCGGGGGCCACCTGGGACTTGGTCGCAAACACCTGGGACGAGCACATCGAGCACTGGGACCAGTACAAAGGCGCTCACTTGAAGGTGAGCTGTGATGGTTGCCACTTTGAGACCTACACCGACCTGGATCCTAACTGCAGCACCTGTCATGCGGTCCCAGAGAGCCATGAAGGTACGCGCTCCGAGGTCGAATGCACCAACTGCCATCAGGCTGACCAGCCATGGACGGAGTAAGTCAAATGCGATCGGGAGAGGGATCGATGCATAGACGGAGCGAGAGATCGGTCTGGGGGGTGGTCGTCCTGCTTGGGCTGTTGTTACTGGTCGGCGCAGCCCTGAGCAGCTGTGCCGGGCCGCAGGCCATCGCCGCCGTTGAGCCGACGCCCACGTCCTTTCCACCTACGCCGACCGACGTGCCACCACCACTGCCACAGCCGACGCCAGAGGCATTGAATTTTCCGCTGGCGCCGCCGAAGGACGTCAACCTGGAGACCCCGGATGATGACGCTTGTGTGAAGTGTCACACGGATGAGGAGATTCTGAAGGCGGTTGCCGAAGAAGATCAAGATGTCCAGGAGACCCTCTCCGAGGGGGAGGGTTGAGGGGGCTCGCTGCCTCCGTTGGAGGCATGGGAGAGGGTCTTGATCAGTCAGCCGTCGTTCTTTGAAACGGTGCACGGGCGCTATGGCTGCATCACCTGCCATGGTGGCACACCTGGCACGGGTGGCAAAGAGGAAGCCCACGAGGATATGGTCCGTGAACCAGCCTCTGCGGAAGCTTGCGGGGACTGTCACCCGGACGTGGTGACGGCCGATGCCGATAGCTTGCACTCCACGTTGGCGGGGTACACCACGGCACTCGCTGCCCGCAGCACGCCCGACAAGATGGCTCAGCTTGACATCATGATGGCTAACCATTGCGACCAGTGTCATACCAGCTGCGGCCAGTGCCATGTCAGCCGGCCGACCAACCTGGATGGCGGCCTGGTCGATGGACACCTTTTCAAAGAGACGCCAGCCATGAACTTGACCTGCACAGGCTGCCATGGCTCGCGGATCGAGGATGAGTACAAGGGCAAGAACGAAGGTGTGTCTGCCGATGTCCACTGGATCAAGGGCGGCATGTCCTGCTTCACCTGCCATTCCGCCGACGAGATGCACGGCGCGCTGGATGGAGCTGAGTATCGCTATGACGGTGCGCCGCAGCCTGGCTGCCAGGATGCTGGCTGCCATCCGGACGTGGGTGCAGACGACGACATTCAACAGCACACCGAGTCTCACTTGGAGCTCATGAGCTGCCAGGTATGTCACTCGACGACCTACAAGAACTGCTATAGCTGCCACGTGGCCCAGCAGGATGGAGTGCCCTACTATCAGATCGAACCTTCGGTCATGAGCCTCAAGATTGGGCGCAACCCCCTGCAGAGCGAGGAGCGGCCCTGGGAATACGTCCCGCTGCGGCACGTGCCCATCGATCCAGAATCGTTCCATTACTACGGCGAGAACCTGCTGCCCAACTTCGATGCGCTGCCGACCTGGAAGTATGCCACACCCCACAACATCCAGCGCATCACGCCACAGAATGAGACGTGCCAGTCTTGCCACGGCAACGCAGAGTTCTTTCTGACGGTTGACGACGTGCTACCTGAGGAACTGGAGGCAAACAAGGAGGTCATCGTCGAGGACTTGCCTTTCGAGATCCCGATACCGTAGAGCCTGGGCGGGATCCTGCCCGCCCTGATCTCACATCCGACCCGGAGTGAAACGAATGGGTGCACCGGCAACGACTACGAAAACCGACCTGTTACTCCTTGGCCTGCTCCTGGACAGACCGATGCACGGCTATGAACTGTACCAACAGATCCAGTCGGAGGGCATCGATCGCTGGTTCAGTATCAGCGCCGCTGGTGTCTACTATTCGTTGCGCAAGCTTCGCGATCAGGGATGGGTCATGGAATCCCGCCCGACGGGCGGCGGGAGTTCTCGCAAGGCGACCTACCACCTCACCGACGAGGGGCGCGGTGCCTTTTTCACCGCCATGGAGGCCGAGCTGGCCAGCCACGAGGAGTCGTGTCTGGAATATGACCTGGTCATCTACCTGCTGAATCGCTTTCCCTGGCAGCGGGCCATCCCCCAGCTGGAGAAGCGTCAGGCCTTCCTGGATAAACAAGCCGCATCGGTCGAGGCCACCCTGGCCAGCGAGCACGAGGATGGTAGCTCGCCCCTGGTCCTGGCCATCCTGGACCACAAGCTCCGTTTCCTGGAGATGGAGCGAAGCTGGCTGGCCGAACTGGTGCAGAGCATCCAGGAAGAGGGAGAGGCTGTCGCCTCCGAGGACGAAGGACGCCGCGGCTTCATGATCCTAAACGGGGACCTGCGTGACTTTCACCTGCCGGACCTCTTCCACCTGATTGTCTCCGGCCGGCACAGCGGCACGCTGACGATCACGGATGGTGCCGACACACGGATTCTGGCCTTCCAGGGCGGGCAGCCAACCTATGGCGCCCTGCGGCATCGGGGCGAGGCGCCTGTCCCGGTCTCTTCCTGCCAAGAAGTCATGGAGGGGCTTTGCGAGCTCTTCTGTTGGCAGGAGGGTCGCTTCACCTTTGACCAGCGCCTCCAGCCACCAGATGGTGGCGTGCAGCTGGATTGTAGTTCGGAGCAGATGATCCTGCGTGGCTGCCGCAAGGTGGATGATTGGTCGATCATCCAGCAGCTCGTACCATCTGCAGACACGATCTTTGAGATGGGCCCGGGCTACGATCGCCTCGAACGGTTGGCATTGACATCCACTGAGGACGAGGTCGTGGCTGCTGTGGATGGTGTGAAGGATGTGGCCACCATCGCCCGCGAGCTGGATCTCACGCTGTTTGAGACCAGCCGGGCCCTGTATTGCCTGACCGCCGTTGGTGTCTTGCGCACAGCGGACCTGGACAAGATCCATCTTCGGCGCGTCTTTCGCGAGATCGCCGAGTTGATGTGCAAGAGCACCTTGGCCTGGCGCTCCTCTCCCGAGGATCTGGCCTGCGAAGAGGAAGTCAACCGTCGCACCCGCGAGCTGCCCATCCGCATAAACAGAGGGCGGGTGGAGGACCAAGCCGATCCCCAGCTGGCGGCGGAAGAGCTGAAAGAGATCTACAGACAGTTCTTGGAGAATCAGTACAGCGTAATCGATCGACGCTTTGGCCAGTCCAATGCCCGCCAGGCTTTTACGCGCTCCGTCCAGCAGTTGCCGCCCGAACTGCGAGGGGTAGTGCGACGTTACGGCTTTGATCGGATCGTCGAGTCGTAGGAAACGATGGCGGCCAACTGGCCGCCACAGAGAATAGAGGTTGTGTGTTCATCTATGTACCACGATGGAGGGAGGAAAACGATGGCAAGGGTTCAGAAAGCACAGGACGGTTGGACCAAGTCGATGCGCTGGGTGGCGCGGATCTTGGCCCTCATCGCCACGGGTCTCTTTGTCTACTTTCTCGTAGAGTCTGGGGCGGAGGTGGTTTCGTCGTTGGCGTGGGGGCCGCAAGGTTTCCCGCTCCTCATCGGCCTGGCGGTGGCCCTGATTGGGTTGCTCCTGGCCTGGCGCTGGGAGCTGTTGGGTGGCGTGATGGCCGTGGTCGGTGGGGTGGCCACCATGGCCCTGGTCTGCATCGGATCTGGGCCGGACATGCTCTTCTGCGCGCTGCTTTTCACACTGCCCATCCTGGTGGCCGGCGTGCTATACCTGGGCTGCTGCTGGCGGACCCGGGCGGCCGAGCCCCGCGACGCGTAAGTGAGACCGCGCAGGCCGGGAAGACAGAATAGGAGACAACCCATGAAAGACGCATCTATTTCGGAGGACAGCGGTACGGTCATTATCCGCTGGTTTGCCAGGTTGCTGGCTCTGGGGGTGACCGCGCTGCTTGTCTATGCTGCCAGCGAGTTCGGCAGCAGCATCTTCTCGGCACTCGACTGGGGACCACAGGGCTGGCCGCTGCTGATCGGTTTGATCGTCGCAGTCGCTGGGCTGTGGTTGGCCTGGCGCTGGGAACGGGTCGGCGGCCTGATGGCGGTTGCGGGCGGCACAGGGGTCATGATTCTCGTCTGTGTGGGCTCTGGAGCAGACATGCTACTCTGCGCCCTACTGTTTGCCCTGCCCATCTTGGTGACGGGTAGCCTGTACCTTGCCTGCTGTTGGCGTTCCAGGGCCGAGGCAGCCTATCAGTCTTAGGCAGGTCTCTGCTGGGCAGAAAAGAGCAGCCGGCAGCTGCAAGCTGCCGGCTGGCGAATCCTTGACTGGTAAGGGCGACGGAGGACAGCACATCCCGTGCTGCTTGGAGCCGCTCAAGGATGCAGGTGCTGGTTCAGAGACTCTTCGCGCTGCTCGCTGGCGGTCATGATCATCAGAAAGAGGCAGGGTTCATCGGTGGGATTGCGCCAGCGATGGGGTTGGCTGGCGCGGAATAACAGGCTGTCCCCGGGCTCCAGGCGATAATGCTGCCCGTGAATCTCATAGTCCACCTCGCCTTCGAGGCAGTAGACCAGTTCGGTCCCGCTATGGACCATCATCTGGCGGCCGCTGGTGGCACCCGGTTTGAGAATGACGTGGAAGGAGTCACACGTCTGATCCTCCAGGCCATAGCCTAGGCTCCCTAGCTCGACACTGGCACTGCCGGATACGATCCTTTTATCCGCCTTGGTAAAGATCACCATTTTCCTCTCCACCGGCTCGGTGAAGAATGAGGTAATCTGTACCCCAAGCGCTACCGCCAGATGCTGTAGGGTAGACACACTCGGAGAGGTTTCTCCCCGTTCGATCAGACTGATGGTATTGGGCGACAGGTCCGCAATTTCGGATAGCGCCCGCAGTGAAAGACCTCGTTCCTGGCGAAAAGCCCGAACCCGGGTCCCAACGTCACCACCTGTGTCTTCGCTCATCCCTCACCTCTCTTTCGGCAGGTACGACCGTCTGCCGGATTGGCACCAGTCCGCTTGGGCTAGGATTGTGCCTCGAGGAGCCGGTCGAAGCCATACCGCTTGGCCACATCCTGCAACTCTGGTGCCAGCTGGCGCAGGGTGCGTTCAAAGGACTGGCGGGCGTTCTCGGGCCCAAATCGGCGGCTCACTACATCCAGTTGTGTCAACAGGAAACTCCGGTACATCTCGACCATTTCATCCGTCTTGCGCTGAGGTTCGGCACGATCCTCAATGCGCCCCCGATTGAGGTGCAGTGGCAGATGTTCGGTCAGCTCGTTGACTTCTTGCTCGCAGGTGATGTTGGCTGCTGAGGTGCGCCAGGCAACTGTGCTGCTACACATCAGCTCAGCGATCTCCCGGAACAGACGCCGCAGGCGGATCTTGTCCAGGTCGGCGGTGCGTAAGATCCCGACCGCGGCCAGGCAGTAGAATGAGCGGCTGGCTTCAAACACAGTTAGCCCCAGCTCCCGGGCGATGGTGGCCACATCTTTGACCCCATCCACGGCTCCGACAATCTGCTTCTCGACGGCCGTAAGCGTGAGCTGGTCTAGCTCTTGGGCGTTGCCGCCCAACTCAAAGATTGCGTCGGCCGAGGGGACCAGGCGTTGAATGATGTCCCAATTGTCCACCCAGCGGCAGCCGGTCAGGATCAGATCTTCGGCGCTCATCTTGACCGGGACGCACCATGCTTCCTGCTCCATCCGCTGATCGAAGGTGAACTTGCCCTCCTGCCAGCGGAAGAGGTCACAGATGCCTTCCAGTACGTCCTCACGAGGCTGATCCGTCTGAGGCGGTTCCCCGACGCGCCCAGAGGTGATGCAGACCGGACGCCCCTTTTCAAAGCTCAGCGATCGTCGCTGAACACCATCGGTCACCGCCAGCGTGCCACTGTGTTTACCGGAGACAATGAGGCGGATCAAGTCAGGGAGGTGATAGTGATGCAAGTCGCCGCTAAGGATCATCAGCCCACGACCTGGCCCAGCAAGCACTTCGCTCTGCCCGCCTTCGCTGCGTATATCGTGCAGGACGTCGGCCAGCCAACCGTGCTCCATCTCCAAATAGCGAAGCTTGTGGCCCAACACGGCTGCCCTCAGAGACGAGCCATCCTGTCTTCGTTCCGCTGCTAGCAAAGCGTCCGCTGCCCGGACCTGCTCCTCCAGGAAGGTTTGGCGCCCTTCGAGCAGGTCAGCCGCCTGTTGCAGGGGGATCTTGTTGAGGAAGTAGATGACTACATCGTAGTCGAGATAGGCCTGCTCCTGGCTTACGGCATGGGCCTCCATCGCCTCAAAGAAAGCGGTCCGCCCCTCTTCTGTGAGACGATAGATCGACTTGCGCGTGCTCCCGCGCTGCGGCGATTCCGCGACCAGCCCCTGGTCCCGCAGCTTGCCCAGCGAATAGTACACGCCGGCCATGCTGACGTTGAACCAGTCATCGATCCCCTCGCAATGGATCTGCTGGTAGAGTTCGTAGCCGTGCATCGGCCGGTCCAGCAGCAGGCCGAGGAGCAATAGGTCGATTTTGGTCACCGCTGTAGCCATCAGGTGTCGTCCTCGTTCGGAGTGGCGCCAGTATACCAGACAAACAGGGAAAGGTCAAGCACGATCCGAATTTTTGACAAGGGGTCGATAGGCTGGTATAATCTGCAACAGCAACTTGACCAGAAAAATACTCAGACCTGAGTATTCGCATATAGAGGATGAACATGGCAGACTCTGGGGCTGGACGGGCGATCGCGCCCGGCCTGACTTCTCGGCCCATCATAACATCCCGCACGAACGGCAGGCCACAACCTTCCATCATTTTCCATGGGTCTGTTACAGTTCCACCCTTGTCGCGTTTGGTCCCGACCGGTGAGATGTTGTTCGCTCCCCGGGTCGTTTGACCCAATATCCCCACACAGTGCGAAAGGAGAAAGTCGCAATGAAGAAACTTGCAGTTCTGAATCTGGTCCTGGTGCTTAGCCTGCTTCTGGCTGGCACCGCCTTCGCCCAGGAGCCGACGGGAGATTTCGGCGTCGTGCAGCGCACGGCTGAGTCTGCACTAGTCGACTGGGCGCCAACCATTTCGGCCGATGCCCTCTACGAGAACCTGAATGACGGGGACACCTCGAACGACCCCTTTATCCTGAGTGTCCGCAGCGCCGAACATTACGCACTGGGTCACATCCCCGGGGCTGTGAACATCCCCTGGAAGCAGCTAGCCAAGCCTGAGAGCCTGGCCCAGCTGCCGACCGACCAGCAGATTGTGACCTACTGCTATACCGGGCACACCGGCCAGGTGGCTGCTACCGTCCTCCGGCTGTTGGGCTACGATGCGGTCAACCTCAAGTACGGCATTATGGGCTGGACCAAGAATGACGAAGTCTTGGTCGCGACCCGATTTGGCCCGGACACAGACCAGCGCGATTACCCGCTGGAGACCGAGGAAAACGCGGCCACAGAGACCTATGACTATCCGGTCTTGGATACCGGCCAAGATGACCCCGAGGAGATCGTCCGTGCCGCCGCCGATGCCTGGCTCAGCTCTGATGCTGCACCGACCATCTCGGCCGACGCCCTGTTCGACAACCTGGCCGATGGCGACACGAGCAACGACCCGGTCGTCGTCAGTGTTCGCAGCCCGGATCACTATGCCCTCGGTCACATCCAGGGTGCCATCAACATCCCCTGGACCCAGATCGCCAATCCCGAGAACCTGGCCAAGCTCCCGCCCGACCGGCAGATCGTCACCTACTGCTACACGGGCCACACGGGCCAGGTTGCGGCAACGGTGCTTGCCGTATTGGGCTATGACGCTGTCAACCTCAAGTACGGCATGATGGGCTGGACCGAGGATGACGAAGTGCTGGCCACCGCCCGCTTCGATCCGGCCACGCAGCCGGACTATGGCCTGGAGGGAACAGCAGTCGCCACGGCGGCTGAGACCACTGCCACGACGACAGAAGAGACCACGACTACGGAAGCCCAGCCTGAGGCCTTGCCCCAGACGGGTGGCGTGCCCTTCCCGGTGGAGGCGGTGCTGCTGGGCTTTGGTGCCCTGACCGCCGCTGGAGGCCTCTACCTCCGCCGGCGCAACGCCGCCTAGCCAAAGGCGTTCTCATCGAAGAACTGGGTGGGCGCAGCTCGAAGCTGTGCCCACCCGTGCGCGACTCGGCCCCCTAGCCAATGACGGTGGGGTCGTTGGTCGCGAGGGAGAGAAAGCCCATGACTACGATTAGGACCAAGTCGTCTACAGCTCTATGGAGAGCACTTGTGCTTGTCGGGGCGCTGATTCTCTTGCTGTCCATTGCCGCCTGTGGTGCAGAGCCGACCGACGTTGCCGTCGCGCCGACCGAACCTCAGGCGGCTACGTCTGCACCGACTGAACCCCCAGCGCCGACCGATACCGTCGCGCCGACCGACACGGTCGCCCCGACGGATACCGTAGCTCCCACAGATACCCCCCTGCCGACTGATACACCGGCGCCCACAGACACGGCAACGCCAGAGGTCGTGGATGACTCGGCATGTGTCACCTGTCACACCAGCCAGGAGACCCTCCAGGCCCTGGCCACCGAGGAGGAAGCGCCTGAGGTTGAATCCGAAGGCGAGGGCTGAGGGGGCTCTGTGCCTCCGGTGGAGGCATGGGAGAAAGTCTTTATCAGCAACGAGGAGTTCATCGGGTCCATCCATGGCCAACTGGGCTGTATCACCTGCCACGGCGGCGTGAGCGGAGCCCAAGGCATGGAGGCCCACGAGGGTGTGGTGACCGATCCTGACTCGGTCGAGGCCTGTGGCCCCTGCCACGCCGAGACGGTTGAGGCCGACCAGGACAGCTTGCACTCGGATCTCGGCGGCTACTGGGCCGTGCTCACTGCCCGCTCCTCGGCCGACGCGATGCCTCAGCTCGAAGAGATGATGGACAACCACTGTGCCACCTGCCACACGAGCTGCGGACAGTGTCACGTCAGCCGGCCTACGAACTTGGGGGGCGGCCTGGCTTCGGGCCACGAGTTCAAGGCGATCCCGCCTATGAACTTGACCTGCACGGGTTGCCACGGCAGCCGTATCGAGATGGAATACAAAGGTCGCAACGAGGGTGTGCGGGCCGACGTGCACTGGATCAAGGGCGGTATGCCCTGCTTTGACTGCCATTCGGCTGACGAGATGCACGGCGCAGCTGGGGACTTTGAGTCCCGCTACGACGGCGCGCCGATGCCTAGTTGCCAGGACGCGGACTGCCATCCGGACGTCGCACCGGGCGATGGCGTGGCCAATCACACCGAGTTCCACTTCGAGGCGCTGAGCTGCCAGGTATGCCACTCGACGACATACAAGAACTGCTATAGCTGCCACGTCGCCCAGGAGAATGGCGTACCCTTCTTCCAGATCGAGCCGTCGGTGATGGACTTCAAGATTGGGCGCAACCCGCTGCAAAGCGAGGAACGGCCCTGGACTTATGTTCCGCTGCGACATGTGCCCGTCGATCCCGAGTCCTTTGCCTACTATGGCGAGGATCTGCTGTCCAACTTTGATGCGCTGCCGACCTGGAAGTACGCGACACCTCACAACATCCAGCGAAACACACCCCAGACCGAGACGTGCGACGCTTGCCATGGCAACGCCGAGCTCTTTTTGACGGCTGACGATGTGCTGCCTGAGGAGCTTGAGGCCAACCAGGACGTCATTGTCGAGGAACCGCCGCCACCCATGGGGGGCGGGAACTAGACGGTTACCATCCACTTGCTGAAGAAGGCTGGTTGCACCCCGGCGACATACGTCCCGGGGTGCAACCAGCTGGCGTTTTGACACCCATATCCAGATAAGGTATAATGCCTCGCAGCGGTTCCGCGTCCAAGCCACGACCGCGGCTTCTGCACGAGGAGGTGTATGTGACTGAGTCTAGTGAAAACGACCGCCCGAAGAAGGGCAATGACAATAGGAAGCGACTTGTCCGTCGCACGCTTATCACGGGCGTGGCCTTTATCGTGGGCTTTATCATCTTTGGCGTCATCGCCATCCAGGTATGGGAGTACTCCAACAGCGTATCTTTCTGTGCCAATGCCTGCCACGATGTCCATCCCGAGGAGATTCCGGCCTACCAGGACTCGTTCCACGCCAACGTCAAGTGTACCGAATGCCATATGGGCCGCGTCGGCACCATCCGTAACATCATCCTCAAGGCGAGCCATTTCCGGCATCTTCCGGAGGTCATCTTTGACCAGTACGAGCGCCCTTTGGAATCGGTGACCATGCGCCCGGCCAATGAGTCCTGTGAGCTGTGTCACTGGCCGCCGGCCTTTCACGGCGATACGGTGCGAGAGATTGTGAGTTTTTTGCCGGACGAGGAGAATACCGAGAAGCGTACCTATCTCATCCTGAAAACGGGTGCGGGCACCCGGGAGAAAGGGTTGGGCT
>Ga0316577_10000665_pt1 | contig 14376 bp, 12 predicted proteins | sample S5NA_FD_203073 | JGI IMG/M metagenome (GOLD analysis project Ga0316577, IMG submission 203073) | Rhizosphere microbial communities from salt marsh grasses in Alabama, United States - S5-7_050615r2r1 | ecosystem: Host-associated > Plants > Roots > Rhizosphere | place: USA: Alabama | collected... | reverse complement strand
CAATGTAGACACCCATGGAAATCACCGAGCCGGTCTCGACAATGACACCTTCAACGACTTCGGAACGGGCGCCAATAAAACAATTGTCTTCGATGATGGTCGGAGCGGCCTGCAGTGGTTCCAGTACGCCACCGATACCGACGCCGCCGGACAAATGTACGTTCTTGCCAATTTGTGCGCAGGAACCGACCGTGGCCCAGGTATCGACCATGGTGCCGCTATCCACATAGGCGCCGATGTTGACGTAGGACGGCATCAGTACCACGCTGGGTGCGATGTACGCGCCCTGGCGCACCGTGGCCGGGGGTACAACGCGTACGCCTTCATTGCGGAACTCGCGCGAATTGTAATCGGCATACTTGGCCGGCACCTTGTCAAAATAATTGGTGAAACCGCCTTTTATGAAGTTGTTATCGTGAATGCGGAAAGACAACAGCACGGCTTTTTTAAGCCACTCGTTGACCACCCAGTCGCCGTCCTTTTTTTCAGCCACGCGGACTTCACCCTTGTCGAGCAAATGCATCGCTTCAGTGACAGCTTCACGAACGATAGTGTCGACGCTGCGCGGCGTGATCTCTGCGCGGTTCTCAAAGGCATTTTCGATGATGTTCTTGATGTCGCTCATGCAGGTGTCTCCAACGGGCTTGGGCTTATAGCAATGTAAAGTGGGTAAGTATAACGAACTGACGGCGACCTAGCCTACCGTCTTGAGGTATTCGGTAATGCGGCGGGCCGCATCTGCACATTCATCCTGGCTGGCCACCAGCGCCATGCGTACACGGTTCTGGCCGGGATTGATGCTATTCGCGGTACGTGAAAGGTAACTGCCCGGCAGGACCGTGACATTCTGATCGGCAAACAGTCCCCGGGCGAAACGGGTGTCATCTTCAGGCGTTTGCGGCCACAGATAAAAACCCGCCATGGGTTTTTCCACCGCCATGACCGGTGACAGGATTTCCAGCGCCGCATCGAACTTGGCACGGTATTGGTCCCGGTTCGCGATGACATGCTGCTCATCGTTCCAGGCAGCGATACTCGCGGCCTGATGATGCAACGGCATGGCGCAGCCGTGGTAAGTCCGGTATTTCAGAAACTGTTGCATAATACTGGCATCCCCGGCCACGAAACCGGAGCGCAGTCCGGGCAGGTTGGAACGCTTGGACAGGCTGTGGAATACCACACAGCGGCGGTAATCGTCGTGACCGGCGGCTGCCGCGGCCTGTAGCAGGCCAGTCGGGGGATGCTGTTCGTCAAAATAGATTTCCGAATAGCATTCATCGGCGGCGATAATGAAATCATGCCGTTCCGCCAGTTCAATCAGTCGTTGCAGGGTCGGAGTGTCGATGACGGCGCCGGTTGGATTGCCGGGCGAGCAAAGATATAACAACTGGCAGCGTTGCCACTCGGCGGCCGGAACCGCATCGAAGTCCGGTATGAAATGATTGTCGGCCAGGGTGTTGAGGTAAACCGGCTTTGCGCCGGCCAGCAGGGCAGCACCCTCGTATATCTGGTAAAACGGATTGGGCATCAGGACCGTCGGCTGCGGGGTGCGATCAACCACCGCCTGGGCAAAGGCAAACAGGGCCTCTCGCGTACCGCTGACCGGTAACACATGGCGCTCTGGATCGAGTGATCCGGCAGGCAGTTTGAAGCGGCGGGTCAGCCACTGACTGATGACTTCACGCAGCGCCGGTTCGCCCCGGGTCAGGGGGTAGTGAGACAGACCATCAAGCGCATTACGCATGGCGGTCAGGACAAAATCGGGGGCGCTATGTCGGGGTTCGCCGATTGACAGCGAAATGGGGGTCCGATCGGCAGGTGGTTGCACCCCGACCTTGAGGGCAGCGAGTCTTTCGAAGGGATAGGCGTGAAGCTTGTCGAGATCCGGGTTCATGGTATAAATGACACTGCCCTTGAGACAAATGGCCGGCTAGACAGCTCTGAAAAATGGTCCAAGAGTATAGACGAATCGAAACGCGTGACAAAGCCACACCATCTTCTACCTGTCTTCAGCCTACTGCTCACCGCCACCCTGTGGGGCGTATTTTGGTACCCGCTGCGTCTGCTGGAGTCGCAAGGTCTGCATGGCCTGTGGAGTTCATTGTTGTTGTATACCGGGACGCTGGTTGTCGCACTGCCCTTGATGCGGGGTCGGATACACGAGTTGGGTCGGGCGCCCTGGCGACTGTTTTTGATCGGCCTGGCCAGCGGAATTTGTAATATCGCCTTTATTCTGGCGATGTTGGAAGGCAATGTGGTGCGGGTGCTGTTCTTGTTCTACCTGTCACCCCTCTGGGCGACCTTGATGAGCTGGGTGTTTCTGGGCGAAAAGGTGTCAGCCCGCACTGTCGGCATATTGTTTATCGCGCTGACCGGAGCGGTCATCATGCTCTGGCAGCCGGGTACCGCCATACCCTGGCCGCGTGAAGCGGCCGACTGGCTGGCCCTGTTGTCCGGATTCAGTTTCGCTTTCCTTAATGTGGTCGTGCGGCATTTACAGTCCGTGTCGGTGTATACCAAGACGGTCGTGGGTTGGCTGGGCGTCATTTTTATAGCAGGACTACTGATAGGGGTGACCGGCCAGTCCCTGGCGACAGCAAGCACAGCGGCGATCATTGCTGCGCTCCTGATCGGTCTGGTGGTTCTGGTCGTGATGACCCTGTCAGTCGTTTACGGGGTGACCCACATGCCAGTACAGCGCTCCGCAATTATTCTGTTGTTTGAAATTGTCGCGGGTGCTGTCTCGGCCCAGTTGTTGACCGATGAAACGATTTTGCCGCGTGAATGGCTGGGCGGGATGCTGGTCATTACTGCTGCGTACCTGTCGGCCCGCTCTCAGCACTCATCCTGACAGGACTAAACAATGACCGAACTTACCCGTATTTTACACGTGAGCCTGATCGTTGCTGATCTGGATCGCGCGCTCGATTTTTACAACGCTGTTCTGGAACTGCCGATTGATTCCGATCGGCCTGAACTGGGTTACCCTGGCGCCTGGCTGAATATCGGCGTCCAGCAAATCCACCTGTTACAGCTACCCAATTGTGACCCGATAACGGGCCGGCCAGAGCATGGTGGGCGGGATCGGCATGTGGCATTTGCGGTGAGCGACCTTGAAAGGTTGGTTGCACGGTTGACCGCGGCCAACGTTCCATTGACCTACAGCCGGTCCGGACGGGCGGCCCTTTTTTGTCGTGACCCGGACGGCAATGCACTGGAGTTTATTGAGCAGGTCGACTGAATCAGTCCGACAGATAGGTTGTGATGGCCTGTTCGAGTTGCTGCAGGGTTGCCGGATTATCAGTCGGCTGGTTGTTTGGCCCGACCAGATAGAAAATATCCTCGGCCCGTTCCCCGAAGGTGGCGATACGGGCATTGCTCAACTGCATGTCACATTCCAGCAGGGCCCGGGCAATGCGGGAAAGCAGGCCGGGCCGATCATAGGTCTTGACCAGCATGATGGTGCCACCGCTTGCTGCATCCTGCTCAAATTCCACACTGGTTGGAAACTTGAATTGCTTGCGCTGGCGCGACAGCTGGGGTGTTATAGCAAGGATATCTTGTTCCGGGTGGGTAAGGGCCTGGAGTAGCTGCTGCTGTAATTGGTGGGTCTGTGCGTCGTCTCCGAGGGGATCGCCGTCGTGGTCGACGACCAGAAAGGATGCCAGGGTAAATCCGTCACGGGTATCGAAGATCCGCGCATCCATGATAGAGACATTGCTGCGCTCCAGAATCGAGGTCGCGTGCAGGAACAGGGACGGGTAACTGTGGCTATAAATAAAGACTTCGGTGCCGCCACGACGGGGTATGTCGCGGATCAGGACAACCGGTTGCGACGGCGTTTCGCGGGTTAGAATGGCCCGGGTTTGCCAGTCAATTTCTTCGGGCCCGAAGCGCAGAAAATATTCCTCGCCAATGGTGTCCCACACTGCGCCGAATTTTGTCATATCGAATCCCGCTGCGGTCAGATCCTGGGTTGCGAGGCGGCGGGTTTCAGCGCGGGTTTCCGATTGCAGCACCGGGTTGTGCAGTCCGCGACGCAGGGCGGCCCGGGTGGCATCGTAAAGCTCCCTCAGCAAGGTGGCTTTCCAGCTGTTCCACACCATGTCACTGGTGCCACGGATATCGGCCACAGTCAGCAGATAGAGGTAGTTGAGCCGGTTCTGATCGCCCACCTGGACGGCGAATTCATGTACCACGTCCGGATCGCCGATGTCCTTGCGCTGGGCCACGTCGGACATCACCAGGTGGTAACGCACCAACCACATAACCAGATTGGTATCGTAATCGCTAAGGCCATGCCGGCGGCAAAAATCCCCGGCGTCGACTGTTCCGAGTTGGGAATGATCGCCACCGCGGCCCTTGGCAATGTCGTGGTACAGGCCAGCGACGAGTAATAGCTCCGGCTTCGGAATACGCTGGATCAGTTCACTAAGGAACGGAAACTCGTGGCTGAATTCCGGCACAGTGAAACGGCGCAGATTACGCACCACCATCAGGATGTGTTCGTCCACTGTGTAGACATGAAACAGATCATGCTGCATCTGGCCGACGATGCGGCCAAACTCGGGCAGGTAAGCTGCGAGGATCCCGTAGCGGTTCATCCGGCGTAGTTCGTGCGTGATGCCGGTGGTCTGGCGTAAGATTTCCATAAACAGGCTACGGTTGCGTATATCGGCCCGGAAGGCCGCGTCGATGAGCTCCCTATCGCGGCGGATCAGCCGGATGGTGTTAGCACGTACCCCTTTGAGTTCCGGATGTTGCTCGAGCAACAGGAATACCTCGAGTAGTGCAAAGGGATATCGCTGGAATACCCTTTCATTCCTGACCTCGAGATAACCCTTGCGGGCCAGAAAGCGTTTGTTGATCTTGATCGGCTCACCGGGATCATCGGCATACAGGATTTCCTCCTGGAACAGCTGCAACAGCATTTCGTTGAGCCTGCTCAGTTCCATCACTGTCCGGTAGTACTGCTTCATGAACTGCTCCACCGCCAGCCGGCGCGGATTGTCCCGATAGCCGAATTGGCGAGCCAGTTCACGCTGGTAATCGAATAACAGGCGGTCCTCGCGTCGCCCGGCCAGAATATGCAAACCGAAACGGACTCGCCACAAAAAGGCCTGACCTTCGTGCAAAACCCGGTATTCGTCTTCGGTCAAGAAGCCGTGTACCACCAGTTCGTGCAATGTATTCACACCGTAGTGACGTTTGGCCACCCAACCAATGACCTGGATGTCCCGCAGGCCGCCCGGGCTTTCCTTGATATTGGGTTCCAGGTTATAGGCGGTCTCGTGATACCTGTGGTGGCGTTGCTCCTGTTCCTCAAGCTTGGCCCTGAAGAATGCCGGGCCTGGCCAGATTTTGTCTGCAGCGCAGAGGTGTCGCTGTTCCTCGAACAATTCGCTGTTGCCGATTAGCAGGCGCGATTCCTGGATATTGGTCGCAATCGTGATGTCGTCGCGTGCCTGTTCGACGCATTCCGCCACATTGCGAACACTCTGGCCGATTTCCAGACCCATGTCCCACAGGAAAGTCAGAAAGGCAGTGATTCCCTCGCGAAAGGGCGCATCATCGTCGCGCAGCAGAATCATGACATCAATGTCGGAGGCCGGATGCAGCTCACCCCGGCCATAGCCGCCTACCGCCACTAACGCAATGTCAGTGGCATCAGCCGGCAGGTACAGGGTCCAGGCACGGCAGAGCAGGGCGTCGATGAGCGCCGCGCGGGCATATACCAGCTCGGTGGCTGCGCGGCCTTCATGGAAACGATCGATGAGGATCTGGTTGGCGGTATTCAGGGTGTCCCGAAACAGCGCAAGCGGGGTTGAGTTGCCCTGGAGGCGGGTATCAAAGTGTGTCGCATTGAACAGCTCTGCGTCGAGCTGGTGGCGCATTAAAAGTCTTCCTCCTTGCGGCGGGTCAGGACCTCATGGCCCTCGGTGGTGACCAGAATCGTGTGTTCCCACTGGCTGGACAGGGAATGGTCTTTGGTGACCACTGTCCAGCCGTCCTTGAGCAACTTCGACTGGCGTTTGCCTGCATTGATCATCGGTTCAATGGTAAAGGTCATACCAGCTTCCAGCGCAAGGCCATTCCCCGGCGTGCCATAGTGGAGGACCTGCGGATCTTCGTGGAATTCCTTGCCGATGCCATGACCGCAGTATTCGCGCACCACGGAGAAATGATTGGACTCGGCATGATGCTGTATGGCGTGTCCAATATCGCCTAGCCGGATTCCGGGCCGGACCTGCTCGATGCCGATGCACAGGCATTCATAGGCGACACGGGTGATACGACGGGCCTGGATAGAGGGCTCGTCGACAAAGAACATCTTGCTGGTATCGCCGTGGTAACCGTCCTTGATGACGGTGATGTCGATATTGACGATATCCCCCTTCTTCAGGCGTTTCTCATTGGGGATACCGTGGCAGATGACGTGATTGACCGATGTGCAGATCGACTTGGGGAAACCGTGGTAGTTGAGCGGGGCGGGAATGGCGTGCTGTTCGTTGACGATATAGTCGTGGCAGATCCGGTCCAGCTCGTTAGTGGTAATGCCCGCCTGGACATGGGGTTCAATCATTTCCAGCACTTCGGCGGCCAGTCGGCCGGCAATGCGCATTTTTTCGATTTCGTCGGGTGTTTTGATGCTGACTGTCATGATAATGGTATCGTGATTTGATCCCGCAGCGAGCCAGGCAGGACAAATGCCCTATACAATATAAGGGATTAGGTCGCAGGGCGGGCTGTCCGTTGTTGTCCAAAGCCGATTATGGTATAAAGCGCGCGCGTTTTACGCAAACTTAAATGCCCGTAATTACGGGGAAACTTCGCACATATACCGGCACACCTGTCCGGGTGCCTGATTCGTCAGGTTGGTAGGTGGGGTATATGGAGGCTCAACCCATAGTGGAGACTATCTATGACTGACGTAAGCATGCGCCAGATGCTCGAGGCTGGCGTGCATTTTGGGCACCAGACCCGTTACTGGAACCCGAAAATGGCCCCCTTCATTTTCGGTGAACGCAACAAAATCCATATCATCAACCTGGAAAAATCACTGCCGCTTTACACCGAGGCATTGAATTTCATTGGCAATCTGGCCGCCAACCGGGGCACTGTCCTGTACGTGGGAACCAAGCGTGCTGCCCAGGACATTGTTCGGGAAGAAGCAGAGCGTTGTGGCATGCCCTATGTCAACCATCGTTGGCTGGGCGGAATGCTGACCAATTACAAAACCGTCAAGCAATCCATCAAACGACTGAAGGAACTGGAAGCCATGCAGGCCGAGAGTGGTTTTGAAGGCCTGAACAAGAAGGAAATCCTGAATCTGACCCGGGAGCGCGACAAGCTTGACCGCAGTCTGGGTGGTATCAAGGATATGAATGGTTTACCTGACGCCCTCTTTGTTATAGATGTCGGTCATGAAAAGATCGCCGTTAATGAAGCGGTCAAACTGGGTATTCCGGTGATTGGCGTGGTGGATACCAACAATGATCCGGACAAGGTCGATTATGTCGTGCCTGGAAATGACGACGCGATTCGTGCCATCAGTCTCTATGCAAAGGGTGTTGCCATGGCGATCATCGAAGGCCGTGCAGCCAGTGCTACGGCGGGCCCGGCGGATGAATTCATTGAAGTGGGTGGAGCTGATGACAAGCCGGTCGTACAAAGAGCGAAGAAAAAAGTCGCCAAGCAAAAAGTAGCGGTCAAAAAAGCCGAGCCTGAAACTGCAGAGACAGTGGCAGAGCCGGAGCCGGAAAAAGCAGAACCGGAAACGGCTGAAGCCCCTGATGTAGAGAAAGAAGCGAAACCGGCCGCGAAGAAGAAAACCGCCGCCAAAAAGAAACCGGCTGCAAAAAAGAAAACTGTGGCCAAAAAGAAGACCGTGGCTAAAAAGAAAACCGTTGCCAAAAAGAAGGCTGCAGCCGACGATGAGAGTGCAAGTGCCGAACCGGCCGCTGCAGAAAAAGAACCGGCCGCAGAGTAACTACTATCGCATGAGTTCAGGTAAAGGGGGGCTTGCCCCCCTTTTTCGAATACATGCTGACAGGATTACAACTTTAACGATTTAGCAAGAGGATACGATCATGGCAATCACAGCAGCAATGGTTAAGGAACTGCGTGAACGCACCGGTGCCGGCATGATGGAATGCAAGAAAGCTCTGGTGGAAACGGAAGGTGACATAAATGCCGCAATCGAGCTTATGCGCAAGAGCGGCATGGCCAAGGCCGACAAGAAGGCGGGACGAACTGCCGCCGAGGGTCTGGTCGCAATCAAGCTCAGTGATGACGGTAAAACGGCCGCCATCGTTGAGGTGAATTGTGAAACTGATTTTGTAACCAAGGGCGAGGATTTCAAGAATTTTGTCGACGCCGTCGCCCGGCAGGTGCTCGACAAACAGCCCTCAGATCTGGATACGCTGCTCGCCATGTCAATTAGCAATGATGATGACACCAGTGTTGAAGATACCCGCAAGACACTTATCGCCAAGATCGGTGAGAACATGAATGTGCGTCGGTTCGATCTGGTCAAGGCCAAGGGACAAATTGCCACTTACATGCATGGCAACCGGATTGGTGTGGTGGTTGATTTGGAAGGCGGTGAGGAATCTCTGGGCAAGGATCTGGCCATGCATATTGCCGCCAGCCACCCGGTATGTGTGTCTGAAGCGGAAGTTCCGGCTGATGTTATTAAAAAGGAAAAGGAAATCTTCTCGGCGCAGGCCGCCGAAAGTGGTAAACCGGCCGACATTATCGAGAAAATGGTGGATGGTCGCATCAAGAAATTCCTGAAAGAAGTGACGCTATTAGGTCAACCCTTTGTTAAGGATCCGGATCAGACGGTTGAGAAGCTGCTTAGCAAATCAGGCGCAAAAGTCAGCTGTTTCGTGCGCTATGAAGTGGGTGAGGGCATCGAAAAGAAACAGGAAAACTTTGCCGATGAAGTCATGGCGCAGATGAAAGGCTAACGGACTGAACTGAAAAATATGGCCAGCGAAAACGGTTACAGGAGAGTTCTGCTTAAACTCAGTGGTGAAGCCCTGATGGGCGAACAGCCGTTTGGGATCGATCCGGTAATCGTTAACCGGGTTGCCGAAGAAGTGAAGGAACTATGTGAACGTGAGGTGCAGGTCGCGCTGGTCATTGGTGGCGGGAACATATTTCGCGGTGTCAGTTTGTCTGCTGAAGGCATGGATCGGGTTACGGCTGATCACATGGGAATGTTGGCTACCGTAATCAATGCTCTAGCCCTGCAGGAAGCGATTGAGCGCCATGGTCTTTATGTTCGAGTGATGTCTGCTTTGCCCATGCAAAGCGTGTGCGAGGATTACATCCGTCGTCGTGCCGTGCGTCACCTGGAGAAGGGGCGCGTTGTTATTTTTGCGGCCGGAACCGGCAATCCATTTTTTACGACCGACACAGCGGCAAGTTTGCGTGGGATTGAAATCAATGCCGATGTCGTCATCAAGGGTACCAAGGTAGACGGAGTCTATTCATCAGATCCAGTAAAAGATCCAACTGCAAAGTTATATAGCAAGCTGGATTATGAACGTGTCATTGCAGAAAACCTTGCAGTTATGGATACCACGGCGATCGTTCTGTGCCGCGATAACCGGATCCCTATCCGCGTCTTCAACATGAATAAGCCGGGTGCATTACTCCGGGTGATTATGGGAGAAGACGAAGGGACACTTGTTGAGTAAGGGGAATATCGATGATTAACGAACTAAAAAAGGATGCGGAAGTCCGGATGGGTAAGAGCGTTGAATCACTCAAGAGTGAACTGATTAAATTGCGTACCGGCCGCGCTCATTCGAGTCTGTTGGAACATATTATGGTGGACTACTATGGTTCTGAGACGTCTCTGAACCAGGTTGCGAACATTTCCGTATCAGATGCGCGTACTCTGACTGTAATGCCATGGGAAAAGCAGATGGTAAAAGTAATTGAGAAGGCCATCATAAATTCCGGGATGGGTCTGAACCCGGCAACGGCCGGTGATGTCATCCGCGTACCGCTGCCTCCGCTAACTGAAGAGCGTCGCAAGGATATGATCAAGGTAGTGCGGCATGAAGGTGAAAATGCGAGGGTTGCGATCCGTAACATTCGTCGTGACGTGCTGGGTGATATCAAAACCCTGCTAAAAGAGAAAGAAATTACCGAAGACGACGAACGCAAGGCGCAAGAGGATATCCAGAAAATTACTGACAAATATATCGCCCAGGTCGATGCGCTAATTGTGGAAAAAGAAGAGGACCTGATGGAAATCTGACGAGGCGTCTAACTGATCTGCTGTTTCTGGTGTGCAACCGGAGGTGGAATGGCCGGTTATTTGTAACCACGATAACGAAGTGAGCGCGTGAGCAAGAAAGAACAAAGCGACAGGGTTCGGAATTGCCTGAAACTGCTGGGTAAGGAAGGTTTGCCCCGGCATATTGCGATCATCATGGATGGTAACGGCCGCTGGGCGCAACAACGGAAAAAGCCCCGGGTGTTCGGTCACCGTGCTGGAGTGGAAAGTGTTCGGGAACTGGTACGCGCCTCGGGTGAAATGGGGATTGAGGTGCTGACCCTGTTTGCATTTTCCAGCGAAAACTGGCGGCGCCCGGAAAAGGAAGTCAGCCTGTTGATGGAATTATTCCTGATGGCGCTGGAAAAAGAGGTACGCAAACTGGATACCAATAATGTTCAGTTGCGAATAATCGGTGATGTTGCTGACTTTCCTGAAAAAATCCGTATCCGAATTGCCGAAGCGGAATCCCTGACCCTGAACAACACCGGTTTGGTGCTGAACATCGCTGCCAATTATGGTGGCAAGTGGGATATCTGCCAGGCCGTCAGGCAACTTGCCACTCGGGTTAAGCAGGGTGAACTTGAGCCAGACGAAATCACTGAAGAAAAAATTGCCGAACGGCTAAAACTGCATGACCTGCCTGAGCCGGATTTGTTTATTCGTACCGGTGGCGAACAACGAATTAGTAATTTCCTTGTCTGGCAACTGGCCTACACCGAATTATTTTTTACGCCCGTCTTGTGGCCGGATTTTAACCGGGATGAATTTGAAAAAGCCTTGATCTCCTTTTCTCACCGACAACGCCGTTTCGGCCAGACCGGTAAACAGGTAGAGCAACGGCGTAATGCTTAAACAACGGGTGTTGACCGGACTGGTGCTGGGACCCCTGATTATCTGGGGTATTTTTGCTCTGCCTGAAACGGCGTTCAATCTGATCCTGGCCGCAGTGATCGGCCTGGCGGCCTGGGAATGGGCGCGTCTGGGCAACCTGCAAGATACGCTGCACCGTATAATGTACGCAGGGTTGATCCTGGCGGTGTTGTACGGCGTATCTATTCTGCCCCAACCGGAGCTGGTCATGCAGGGGGTGTTTGTAACAGTCCTGTTGTGGTGGCTGGTTGTGGTGTTCCGGTTGTTCAACCATTGGCAACGTGCCTTACCGACCGGGATCAGTGCCTTGCCAACCCTGCTGGCCGGCCTGCCGGTTTTGGCGGGTTTTTTTTTCGGGCTGGTGCAGTTACGCCTGCACTACGGTCCGGTCTGGATTCTCGCCCTGTTACTACTGATCTGGATCGCCGATTCCGCCGCCTATTTTGTTGGCCGGCGCTTTGGACGTCGTAAATTGCTGGTTTCGATCAGTCCGGGCAAGAGTTGGGAAGGCGTATATGCGGCGCTGCTATCGAGCCTTCTCGTGGCAGGGGCCATCGCCTACTATTTTCATCGTATCGATCACCTCGCCATGCTGGTCGGGATTTGTCTGTTAACGGTACTCATCTCCATCGTGGGTGATTTGAACGAAAGCTATTACAAGCGTCGTGCCGGTTTGAAAGACAGCAGCCAGCTTCTGCCGGGACATGGTGGCATCCTGGATCGAATCGATAGTTTGACCGCGGCTGTGCCTGTGTTTTATGTCAGTTTGATGGTGTTCGGATTGTGAGCCGGCAAGGAATCACGATTCTCGGTTCGACGGGATCCATTGGGCAAAGTACCCTGGATGTTATCGGGCGCCATCCCGACCGGTTTCGCGTCGTGGCGCTGAGCGGTTATCGCCAGGTTGAACAGATGTTCGCTCAGTGCCGCCAGTACCAGCCTGACTATGCAGTGATGGTCCACCAGCAGGCCGCGAATCAACTGGCCGAAATGATTCGCGCGGCCGGTATGGAAACCGCGGTTCTGGCAGGTGAGGAGGCCTTGATCACGATTTGTCAGTTGACAGAGGTTACGCAGGTGATGGCCGCCATCGTGGGAGCGGCCGGACTGTTGCCGACCCTGGCAGCAGCTCACGCCGGAAAACGCGTACTGCTGGCCAACAAGGAAGCGCTGGTGATGTCCGGCCCGTTGTTCATGCAGGCGGTGCATGAACATAAGGCCGAGTTGTTACCGATCGACAGCGAACACAACGCCATTTTCCAGTGTCTTCCACCAATTGCAGCAGGTGGATTGCCCCAGGCCGGTGTCAAACAAATCCTGCTCACCGGATCAGGCGGACCATTCCGCACGATCCCTTTGCAGGATCTGAAAACGGTAACACCGGACGAGGCCTGCGCCCATCCTAACTGGAGCATGGGACGAAAAATCTCCGTTGATTCGGCGACCATGATGAACAAGGGACTGGAACTGATCGAGGCTTGTTGGCTGTTCGACACTACGCCTGACATGATCCGCATCGTGATTCACCCGCAAAGCGTGATCCATTCCATGGTGGAATATGTCGATGGATCGGTGCTTGCCCAACTGGGTCAGGCGGACATGCGTACCCCGATCGCCCATGCCCTGGCCTGGCCGGAGCGCATGGATTCCGGGGTGGAACCCCTTGATTTTCTTGATGTCGCAAATCTTGAATTCGAGGCACCTGATCCGCAGCGCTTTCCCTGTCTACGCCTGGCCGAGCAGGCAGCCCGAACTGGCGGGACAGCGCCGGCGGTACTGAATGCGGCGAATGAAGTGGCGGTAGCGGCATTTTTGAGCGGGCGCATACCATTTACCCGGATTTCAGACCTGGTGGAAGAGGTTCTGATGGGCGTTTCCGCTCAGCCGGCGACCGACCTCGAGGTCATTCTGGAAGCTGACCGAACCGCCCGGGCTGCGGCAGATCAAATCGTGAAGCGTAACCCTACAGGTTGACTAATGTGGAAATTCTGACCAGCGCCATCGCCTTCCTCGTTGCTATCAGCGTGCTGATTGCCGTCCACGAATTCGGCCATTTCTGGGTGGCGCGGAAATTGGGTGTCAAGGTGCTGCGCTATTCCATTGGATTTGGCAAACCCCTGTGGAAAAAGACCCTGGGCAAGGACCGCACCGAAGTGGTTGTGGCGGCCTTGCCGCTGGGCGGCTATGTCAAGATGCTGGACGAACGGGAAGGGCCGGTACCTGATAATGAAACGGCGCGGGCCTTCAATCGCCAATCTGTGGCAACCCGCTTCGCGATTGTATTCGCCGGACCGGCATTTAACTTCTTGTTCGCCATTGTGGCCTACTGGATGATGTTTGTGGTGGGGATCAATGGCGTCAAACCAGTTGTCGGCGAGGTGATCGCGGAAACGCCGGCCGCCCGGGCGGGCCTGCAACGCGGCCAGGAGATTGTAGCTGTCGACGGCCAGGCCACACCGATCTGGGACGTGGCGATACAGAAGCTGGTGCCAGCCATGGTGGATCGGGGCCATGTCACACTGGAGGTACGCACAGGCCAGGAAGCGACCCGGACCGTGCAGCTGGATTTATCCGGCATCAAAGGTGATTTGGAACCAGGCGAACTGTTTAACACACTGGGGATGAAACCTGATCGGCCCCGGTTGTTACCTGTGGTCGGTGAAGTGGTGGCGGGCTCGGCCGCCGAACGGGCCGGGCTGGAGCGAGGCGACCGGATCCTGTCCATTGATGGGACAGGTATTGACGATTGGCCGGGGCTGGTCGAATACGTCTCGGCGCGACCCGATCAGGCGATGCAGCTCCTGATTCAGCGCGACGGGGCCGAGCAGTATGTGCCGCTTCATACTGACACCAAACAGGTGGATGACAAGATTATCGGCAGAATGGGAATTGGACCACTGATACCGGAACAGGAAACGGTACTATACCGTTACTCCCTGTTTGAATCGGTGGGCATGGCACTGGGGCAAACCTGGGACAGTACACTGCTGACACTAAAAATGTTTGGCAAAATCCTGACCGGTGATATCTCAATCAAGAACCTCAGTGGTCCGATACGAATTGCCGAATATGCAGGCTATTCTGCAACTGCGGGATTTGCCCGATTCATGGATTTTCTCGCTATTGTCAGCCTCAGTCTCGGCGTGCTCAATCTTCTGCCAATCCCGATTCTGGATGGTGGACACTTGATGTATTATATCGTGGAGATC
>Ga0316577_10000664_pt1 | contig 14376 bp, 11 predicted proteins | sample S5NA_FD_203073 | JGI IMG/M metagenome (GOLD analysis project Ga0316577, IMG submission 203073) | Rhizosphere microbial communities from salt marsh grasses in Alabama, United States - S5-7_050615r2r1 | ecosystem: Host-associated > Plants > Roots > Rhizosphere | place: USA: Alabama | collected... | reverse complement strand
AGGGGGGGGACCTGGTGGGTCTTGATCAGATCCCGGGCTCTCTCCCGCGCCCTACCTGCCATATCCACCGACCCAGCTGCCTCCCATGCCTCGTAAGTTCGCCGGTCGGCGAGGCGAGGCAGAAACTGGGTCCTTCGCCACAGACTCAGCGTGTGCAAACTCTCCAGGAAATTGCCCGATTGGCCAACCTCTTCAATGATATCCAGGGCCAGCGTCTCGTCCGTCACCGGAATACCCTCAAGAATGCGCCCCACCATGCCATTGATCTCGTTGTCGATTACCAGTTGCGCCGGTGACCACACCTTTTCCGTTTCCAAGGCGCCGCCGTTGGAGATAAGATGAGATCCTGCCCGAGCCAGTAACACCACGTTCATGCCTTTTTCCAAAGCCGCTTGCTGATCCAGGCACTTGGAGTCGGTGATAGGGAACTCGGGGTGGGATGGAACGCCATAGTGCCTGGCGATCTGGGCCAGACCCGCTCCAAGCAAGCCAATTTCCACGGCGCCGACACAAAACCTGGCATCCCTGACGTCCATCAGGTGAGGATAGCTGGCCAGGGTGACTGGAGCACCGGGCTGGTAGAGCTGCAGCAGGACCACAGCCGCCAGGTGTTCGGCGTTCTGCAGCACTAGGGTACCAGCCAACGTGACGGGACTATTGGCACCAAGGGTCGGGCCGGGTAGAATGCAGACAGGGTGCCCGGCCCGCACATAAGCCAATCCCCCTTCAATTTGGTCTCCTGGAAAGGTCAGCGGTGTGATCGAGTTGATCTGACCGTAGACCTGTTGGTCCGTGACCCGCGCCATCTCGATCACCCAGGGTGTGCAGCCATCAAAGATGCCATTGGCTGTCACCTTTTGTGTGTTGCGCATTTGCTCGGCCGTGACCCACTCGGTCATCACGGGCGATGGTTTGTCTGAAATGGTACTGGTCGGCATAATCGCCAGATGGATATTCTCCATGGCGTCCACCAGCCGCACCAGGGGCCCGATGTCGTCCAGGGTCGCCATGCGCCGGGTGTTTGATTCGAGATCCAGAAGGGCAAAGCCCGGGTGGTTTTGGAAGTAGAGCCGGTCGCCACCGATCTCCAGATCGTACTCGTGATTTCGGGCCCGGATCGTGAAACAGGATGGACACAGGTCGAGGCATTGCTGGACCAGTGCTTGAGGAATCCGCACTCGCCCGCTTGCCCGGTCAACCTGACAGCCGCCCTTTTCAAGAATGTCAAGGGCCTTCTCACTGGCGAACACCAGACCCACCTGGCGCAGGATTCGCATGGTGCCTTCGTGAATCCGGTCCAGGTCGCTATCGGAAAGCGGGCCTTCGGGTCTTGCAAAGTTGTGTCCTGCCAGCGGCATTGCTGTTACCCCTATGAACCCCTGGGATCGGCCGGCTATCAGCTCCTGGGGGAAAACGAACGCTCAATTAGTGCCAACCCTATGAGCGAAGTGAACCCTACCCAAGCAAACCACGAGAAAGCCTGGAAGAAACAAGGAGACTGGCCTGCACAAATACACGCGATTGACGACGTAATTGATATAATAACTGGACCCAGACATCATATCATATCTCTAGCTCTTTGTCAAGGGTCCAGGCACGACTTTCTCTTCAAGTTGCTGATGCCCCTTTGATAGCGTATCCTTCAGGTGTTTGGGGGGCTGTCTTGCTGATCAGAGCCGTCGTGGGCGCTCAAATGTGATATCTCCGAAGGCCAGGTCAATCGCGAAAAACGGCACTTGACATCCGTCCCGATTCATGATATAATCTTTCGCAGTCCTTGTTATATCCACTTTAATGTCGATGTCTGGACATTTATTGCCGGCGCACCGAGGATGCGAGAATGGCAAATGGCAGTTGACACCCTAAGCCAGGTCTCCCGAGATCGCCCAGCCGAGATCCCCCTCTATCGCTGCATTGAAGAGGATCTTCTCGGTCAGATCCAAGATGGAACTCTGAAACCCGGTGGAATGATCCCCACGGAGCGGGAGCTGTGTGAGCACTATGGCGTCAGCCGTATCACCGTTCGCCGTGCCATTCGCGAGCTGGAGACCCGAGGCTATGTGCAGCGCTACCAGGGCAAGGGGACCTTCGTCAGCCACTCTCGAATCCAGCGGGAGATGGGTGAACTCCGGAGCTTTTCTGAGGAAATGAGGGCTCAAGGCCACACACCAAGTTCTAGGCTCCTGAACCTTCAGCACTGTCCCGCGGACAAGTCGATCGCTTCCGCCCTCAAACTGGATGAGGGAGAACCGGTCTGGATTGTGGAACGTTTGCGACTCGCCGATGGTGAAGTCATCTCCCTGAGCACCTCCTACCTTCACTTGCCCTTGGACGTTTACTTGACGCCGACCGAACTGCGCGGAGAGAGTTCGCTCTGGTCTATACTTGCCAGCAAAGGTGTGCACATCACCGAGGGAAATACCTCAGTCCGTGCAGCCGTGGCAGATAGCCATTATATAGAAATGTTGGGAGTCAAGGAGGGCGATCCTTTGCTGGTCCGCGAGGGTGTCAACTACTCGGGAGCGGACCAGCCAGTTCCTGTAGAAGTCTTTGAGACGGTCAGCCGTGGGGATCGATACCAGTACTCTTTGCATCTGATCCGCCGGGTGGTCGGCTGACCGAGCCGACGCCGTCGTCCGATCGACAGAGCCATCAATATTCACTGGGGGAGGACAGTCCGGGTCCATCTGGTCGAGGGGGCTTTCGATGAGGAGGTTACAAGTCCTCAGCGGGCGCTATCTGAACCAACCGTGGATCCCGTTTCCCGCGTGATTTGGTTCGACGGACGAGATGTGGACAAGCTGGTGAGGTTGGAGGAAACTAGCTCGCGTGACCACATACGGGACATTCTCAAACAATGCATGCCTGGTGGGCGTGTTGCTCTCGGATCGGGAAGTACAATTCCGGAGCTACCTTCCCGTTACGCACAACCTCCTGATCTTTGAGGAATCTCGGCGGTGGCGGGCATAACGTGCAGCACGCCAGCCTCTGCCCAGGGAGGTGACGATGCTCCCGCGCTGTCGGGAACAACATGGGTGACAGTCACTGCCAACTTGGTATTTGACAAGATTCTGTTGATGTTGCGTCGGCAGTAGGCAGACGTGTGATTGAAGGGAGAAGGAATCCTGCGGGTATCTGGTCCATACACAGGTCGGCACCAGCCAAGCCTGCAGCGTACCCCGGGGAAAGGAGGGATGACCAGCGAAACGAGAGCTTGATTGGAGCATAAGGTGTGAAGTGATGTTCAAACAAATCCATTTCAACTAGGGAGGAAGAAAGATGTCAGCGAAGCGAGTTCTGTTTCTAGTGGTGGCCCTGCTTCTGCTAGCCGCGTGTGGGGCAACACCGGAGCCCCAGACGATTGTGGAGACTGTCGAAGTCGAAAAGCAGGTCACGGTTGTAGAGACCGTCGAGGTCGAAAAGACAGTCATCGAGACCGTTGAGGTCGAAGTACCGGTCAAGGAGACCGTGGTGGTTGAGGTGGAAGCCCCGGCCCGGACGCAGCTCTCTTTCGCCGGGCACCAGTACTTTAATCTGTCCTTCGGCGCTGCCCCTGCCCCTCTGGAGGACATGCGGGCCAGGGTCACGGAAGAGTACCCCAATATAGATGTCCAGCTGATCATGCAGCCCCTGGACGCCAACAAGTGGCACGACAACCTGACCACCTACTTTATCGCCGAAGATCCGACGGTCGACCTGCTCTATGTCGCTGGCTACTGGATCGCCGAGTTTGGCGCCGCCGATTGGCTGGTTGACCTGAAGGACCTGGTTGACCCGGAGCTGTTGGCCAAGTATGATCCCGCCTACCTTGATGTGTTCACCTACGATGGGAAACTGCTGGGCCTCGGCCCCTCGTGGGGTGGCATCGGCGGGCTCTACTACCGCGCCGACCTGCTGGACGAGTATGGCATCGAGCCGCCCGAGACGTATGATGATATCATCGCTGCCTGCGACACAATCCAGGCAGACTATCCCGAGCTGGGCTGTTGGGACTGGCCGGCAATGAGGAACGTCGTGCTGGTCAACCGCTGGTCTGAGTACCTCTACGGCTTTGGCGGCAGCTACCTGAACGACGACGGAACCTGCGCCATGAATTCACCAGAAGGTGTTGCGGCCCTCGAGTTCATGACCATGCTCTTCGAGGACGGGTACACGCCCGAGGAAGCCCTGTCGTGGAAGGAAGAGGATGCCAACGTGCGCTTTGCGAGCGGCGAGACCATCTTTTTCACCGGACGGCAGGATCTTCTCTTCTGGATCAACAACCCTGACAGCTCCAAAGTTGTTGACATGTGGGGCTTCATCCCCAACCCCGCTCAGCCAGGTGGCAGGCACTCGGGCTTTACCGAGTTCTGGGCATTCTCCATCAGCAAGTTCAGCGACAATCCCGAGGAGGCCCTGGACGTTTTGGAGATATGGGGCGGCTTTGACACTATGAAGAACTTTAACCTGGCCTGGGGACCGATTCAGGGCCATAGTGACGTGTACACCGATCCGGATGTTCTGGAAGCCAACCCGTACCTGCCTCTTGTTGAGGAAATCGCCAAGACCGCCCTGGCTCCCATGCCCAGTGAGAACTATGGCGAGGTATCCGACATTTTGCAGGCCGAAATCCATTCGGCCCTCTCTGGCTTGACTTCACCGCAGGAAGCACTTGACAATGCCTGCGCTGCCATCGATGCCATAAGCATGCCATAGAAGTTTCGTGACTGTATGATGGCGGCACCCTCTGGGCTCACAGGGTGCGTCTTTGTCGCCAGGGAGGGAGATGCGAAGCGAGGCCCGTCCAGCACTCGAGGCAGCATCTGCCACCCAGCGCTCAAGATCATCGTGAGCCCAGCGGCTTCCCTTTCCAGAGCCCAAACAGGGAGTGAGAATCGGGCCAGTCTGTCCATCAAGAATGGGACAATTGTCTCACACGAGGTGACCTGCGATGAAGATCAGGCTGCGAGAGCCAGCTTTGGCTGTTCTGTTTATCATACCTGCTTTCATATTTGTAGTTCTCTTTCTTTATTATCCCCTTCTTCAAACGTTTTTTTATAGCTTTTTCAAGTTACACCGGACTGTGGATTGGCTCAATGAACCCTTCGTCGGGCTGAGCAACTATGCGGCCGTATTCAAGAGCGAGGCCTTTCGTGATTCCTTCCTTTTCACCCTCTATTTTACGATCGTTACGGTAGTGTTGGAGTTGTGCCTGGGCTTGGGCATGGCCATCGCCACCTTTTCGGTTCACCACAGGCTGCGAGGCATTTTGAGGGCCGTGATGGTAGTTCCCTGGGCCATCCCACCCATCGTCTCGGCGATGCTGTGGAAGTGGCTCTTTCACGCTGATGCCGGGGTGTTTGCCTACCTGTTGAGGAGCAGCGGGCTGGTTGAGAATGCGCCACCATTCCTGACCAACCCGACCCTGGCCGTTCACAGCATCATCATTGCCTCTGTGTGGAAGAATGCCTCCATCATGGGCATTCTGCTGCTCGGAGGGTTGGCGTCCATTCCCAAGGATGTCTACGACGCTGCCAAGGTAGATGGAGCCCGAACCTTGTTTCGCTTCCGGCGCGTCACCCTTCCCCTGCTTTTGCCCACCATTCTGGTCACGGTCCTCTTTCGGGCTCTGCTCGCGCTCCGTATGTTCGAGCTTTCCTACGGGATGACGGGCGGGGGCCCGGGCACCACTACCGACACCCTCAGTACCTTTGCCTACAAGTATTACTTTACCTACGCCAGGTTCGGTGTGGGGTCATCCTATGCCATGGTGATCTTTGCCATAGTCCTTGCCGTGGCCATAATCTATGTCAGCAGGGTACGAGGAAACCTGAGGTTCAAGGAATGACAAGAGCAAACCGCAATCGACGCAGACACATCATCAACGGGGCCTTTGAGGTGTTGGTCACCTTCGCTGTCGTCGCCTTTTGCCTGGGACCCCTGTTCTGGGTGCTGTCAACTTCGCTAAAGCCGATGGGTTCCGAGTACCTGATCCCACCCGAACTCTGGCCATCCAAACCCACCTTGCAGGCGTACGAGATTATTCTGGGACTCTCTCAGCCAGGCAGGGATGATCCCTCAGATGGCAGCACCGTCACAGGTGCCGAGGAGGTTGGCATATCAACCCTTGGCTTTCTTGTTCCCATTCGGAACAGCTTGATCGTCGCATCCTCGGTTGCCATCTGTACGCTCTTGGTCTCGTCACTGGCAGCCTATGCCATCTCCCGCCTGCGTTTTCGGTGGAAAATCCAGTCTCTGATGCTTTTATGGGTTGGAGGGTTGTTACCAGCAGTCATGGTTATCGCTCCGACCTTTGTGCTCATGCGAAGCTTGGGCCTCCTCAAGACGCTCCCCTCGATGATCCTGCCCAATATCGCCTACAATATTCCCCTGGCCACCTGGCTGCTGGCGATCTATTTCTCCCAGTTGCCATGGGAGCTTGAGGATGCGGCGAAAGTTGATGGGTACAAACCCCTCCAGATCTTTCGGAAGGTGATTCTCCCACTGTCAGCTCCAGGACTGTTCTCGGCCGGGGTCTTTGCCTTTCTCGGCTCCTGGGGTGAGTTTATGCTGGCCAGCGTTGTGACCATGGGAATCGCCGAGGTACAAACGGTGCCGGTCGCCATCCTCAACCTGTCCTTTGAGTACCGCTATCAGTGGACGTGGATCTCAGCCGCCATTATCGTGTCAGTGGGCCTGATGGTGCTGGTCGCCCTCATCTTCCAGCGTTGGGTAATCCAGGGATTGACGGCAGGCTCGGTCAAGTACTAGATTTAGACATAAAATGCGCCCTTCAGGCTTGAGTTCTCGGGCACAAGCCTGAACGTCGCTTCTGCAGAAGCAAATGTGAGGCGCCTCTTGGCGCCAAGTTCGGAATAGAAAGGGATTTCTCCATGGCTCAAGTACGTGTGGAATCCATGTGCAAGCTGTTCGACCAGGTAAAGGCCCTGGACGACGTAAGTTGCACGTTTGAGGACGGACAGCTTACAGTGCTCGTCGGGCCGTCCGGCTGTGGTAAGACGACGCTGCTGCGCTCCATCGCCGGACTGGAAGATCCTTCGAGCGGCTCGATTTTCATAGGCGAGGATAACGTCGACGGTGCCCCTGCCTGGGAGCGCGATCTCGCCATGGTGTTTCAGAGCTATGCCCTCTATCCGCACATGACGGTCTTTAAGAACATTGCCTTCCCTTTGCAGGCTGCCAAGACCTCCAAGGACGAGATCAAGGATCGCGTGCATCGGACAGCCAGGATTCTTCAGATTGAGGAGCTGCTGGAACGCAAGCCCCGTGAACTGTCGGGCGGACAGATGCAGCGGGTGGCTCTGGGACGAGCAATTGTTCGCGAGCCCGCTGTATTTCTCATGGACGAGCCCCTTTCTAACCTGGATGCCAAGTTGCGGGTGATCATGAGGGCCGAACTCAAGCACCTGCAGCAGCAACTCGGGGTGACCACCATATATGTGACCCACGACCAGGCGGAAGCCATGACCCTCGCTGACAAGCTGATCGTCATGAACGCGGGCTGCATACAACAGATTGGCAAGCCAGAGGATGTCTATCGCTACCCACAGAACAAATTCGTGGCAGGCTTTATCGGCAGCCCGCCCATGAATTTCATCGACTGTCGGCTGGACACGATGAGGAACGCGCTGGTAGGCGAAACCTTTGAGCGCAAGCTGGACCCTGCTGTGATTCAAGCCATGACCTCAACGGCTTCAGACAAGCGAATCCTGGGGGTTAGGCCCGAAGACCTGAAGGTCGAGACAGCCCCATCTCCAGGCGCGATACAGGCCCGCGTGTATGTGATGGAGCAGCTGGGAAGAGAGATGCTGCTCAACGCAAGGACGGGCGAAGAAATGGTCAGGGCCTTTGTTCCGGCAGACTCCGAGCTGAAGGTCGACGAGCAAGTATGGCTCACGTTTCAGGACAGCTGTCTTCACATTTTCGATGGAGAGACTGAAGAGACGCTCTATTCCGGCAACCGGCTGGCGGCCTAGCCCTTGCTCGGGTGACGCCGGGCTTGTGCCGTAAGGACTGAAGTGCCCATGAATATTGTTCTGATCATCTCCGACACCTTTCGCCAGGATCACCTTGGCTGCTACGGCAATACATGGATCCATACTCCTCATCTTGACCGGTTGGCAAGACGGTCTACTGTATTCGATCGATGCTACGCGGCTTCGTTTCCCACAGTTCCCCATCGCGCCGATGTGTTGACCGGCAAGTACAGCTTTACCTATCTGGGCTGGAAACCCCTGCCCCAAACGGAGAGCACGCTGCCTCAGATCCTGAGCGAGGCTGGCTACAGCACGATGGGCATCGTCGATACACCCTTCTATATCAGAAGAGGTTACGGCTACGACCGAGGTTTTGCCGATTTTGACTTTGTTCGAGGGCAAAACTATATGTCGCCAACGTGGCAGGATGCGATCCAGGGTCGCTGTTATGAAGAGGACTACTTTGCCCCATTGACGATAGCCAGGGCCGAGCGTTGGCTGGAGAAGCATTACAAGGAGCGCTTCTTCCTGCTTGTGGATACCTGGGATCCCCACGAGCCTTGGGATCCGCCAGTCCACTATGCCTCCCTGTACCCCGGCTATGATGGCAAGCCGTCCCACTGGCCCTGCTACTGGGATTGGCAGGAGGCTGGACTGACCGAGCAGGATGTCAGGAGGGCCCACGCCCACTATTGCGGGGAGATTACTATGGTGGACCGCTGGGTCGGCCGGCTCCTGGAACGACTGGAGTCGTTGGGGCTCATGGACGACACGGCCATTATCTTTACTTCCGACCACGGACACTATTTTGGGGAGCATGGGATGTTTGGCAAGGCCATGCAGAGAGACGAACATGGTTTCAACACCGACACCTTTGCGCCCGGGCGGTGGTACCGTTCCCCCCTCTATGACGAGATCACACGGGTTCCGCTCCTCACATACCTTCCCCAGGAAGAGCCACAGCGCATCAATGCCCTGACCACCTCGCCCGATCTGATGCCAACGATTCTGGAACTTGCGGGGGTGGAGGTTCCGGACTTTGTGCAGGGCTCCTCACTGGTGCCTTTGCTCCGTGGCGACCGCAAACGGATCCACGATTTCGTTGTCACCTCTTGGCCTTTGTACAATCCCGGACAAACCATCCGGGTGGTGGATGACTTGGAGCGGGGGGTGGTCGAGCCACTGCCGAGTGCCATTACCGATGGCGAATGGACTTTGCACTATGCCATCGAGGGCGCTCCGGTGGAATTGCACCACACGGCATCCGATCCCGGACAGGAAGAGAATGTCTTTGAAGAGAACGAATCGATCGCCAGCGAGCTGCATACCAGATTCGTCGCCTTCTTGAAAGAATTAGGAACCGAGGATTGGCGCCTTACCCCGCGCCTGAGGTTGCACTAGCGGGGCAACCGTCAGGCATAGGGCCCAGGAGATAGATCTGCCCAGAGTCTGCACGGTCCTGAGGCATGGCAAAGGAAAGAGCGTTGACCACCGGTCGAACAGATGTTGCTGAGGTAGACCTTCTAATCCGGAACGGTGTGGTCGTCACTATGGATGACAACCAGACGATCCACTACGATGGTGCGGTGGCGATTGACCAGGGACGGATCGTGGCCGTGGGGCCGGCGGATCGAATTGCCGGACGGTACACGAGCAAAGAGACCATAGACGCACACCATAATTCGGTCCTGCCCGGCCTCATTGACACTCACCACCACTTCTTGCAGAACCTACTCAAGGGGGCGCGGGACGATCTGGCCTTCGTTGACTGGATCGACCAGGTTTCCTCCCCCCTAATCAGTATGGCTGTACGAGACTATTTGGAAGGGAACCCTGCGCTACAGTGGCAGGCTACACGCCTGGGCTGTGCCGAAGCCCTACTCTCGGGGATCACGACCATCGTGAACATGGAGTGGGCTACGGCGCCTGAGGTCGTCGACGTGTACGAACAGGCTGGAATCCGTGTGGTTCATGCTCTCTATCTGACCGACGTAGATCAGTGGGGCAGCCCGGGCATGCTGCTTTCTCTGGATGCCACGATGGATCTGGCCGAACAGCTGATCGCCCGCTGCCTTGGCTCCGAGGGCGGGCGGGTTACCTTTCGTTATGGTCCAGCCTGCGAGAATTCGGCCAGCAGTGAGCTACTGCAAGAGGTGAGGCGACTGGCGGACAGGAGTCAGGTCGGCATTCACATGCATATTGCCGAAAGCAAGTTCGGGTGGGACAACATCCAGGCCAGGTACCGCAAGACTCCAGTACAGTATCTCCACGACCTGGGTCTGCTGGGCCCTGACCTACTGGGCACCCACTGCATCTGGCTCTCCGACACGGACATCGAGATTCTCAAGGAAACAGGGACCTCGGTTTCTTACAATCCCGAGTGCCACATGAAGCTTGCCCTGGGAATCGCGCCCGTGACCAAGATGCTGGAGGCGGGCGTGTCGGTGTCATTGGGCACCGACACCTGTGCCGTCAACGATGACATGGATCTCTTTGAAGCCATGCGGGTTGGCGCATTCCTGCAAAAGATCTCCACCATGGACCCTGCCGTGTTGCCCGCCTACGAAGCCCTAAAGCTAGGCACGATCGGCGGTGCCAGGGCCCTCGGCATGCAAGACGAGATCGGGTCACTGCAGGTAGGAAAGAAAGCGGACGTGATTGTGGTGGACCTCGATCGGGTGCACATGCGGCCCATCAACAACCTGGTGAACAACTTGGTCTACTGCGCCAGCGCGTCCCACGACGTGGAAACCGTGATTGTCGATGGGCGGGTGGTGGTGGAGGATCGTGTCCTGCTGCCCTGGGATGAACAGAGCGTCATCGCCGAGGCCGAGGCCTACGCGCACCAGAGGTTCGCAGAGGTGGGCCTGCCCGTATCACCGTTCTACGAGTAGGCTCGTACGTTCCCGGTCGAGCTGAAAGAGTCCCTAGATCTTGTGTTGGAGGAAAAAGAGCCATGAATTACCTGCTTGTAGATGCTATTGCCGACATGCGAGAACAGGAAGCCTTGGCTGCGGTTCAAGAGTTGTTAGTATCGGGCACAGACCCTATGACGGTTCTGGCCCTATGCCGGGATGCCATGACAATCGTCGGTGAACGGTTCGAGTCGGGCGAGTATTTTTTGCCAGAGCTGGTTCTCGCCGGCGAAATGCTGAGCCAGATCGCAGATATTGTCAAACCGAGAATTCAATCCGACGCCACGACAGAGGGTCTTCAGTCACCCAAGGTCCTCCTCGGCACAGTGCAGGGTGACCTGCACGACATCGGAAAGAACATTGTGGGCTTTATGCTAGATGTGAATGGCATCGACGTCCACGATCTGGGGGTCGATGTTCCGGTGGAGCGTTTTGTCGAGGCAATTGAGAAGGAGAAGCCAGACGTTGTCGGACTGAGTGGATTCCTGACTGTTGCCTTTGAGGCCATGAAAGAGACGGTAGAAGCCATTGAGAAAGCGGGACTTCGGAACCAGGTCAAGATCATGATCGGCGGCGGCATGGTAGACGAGCACATCCGGGCCTATACGGGTGCCGATGCCTACGGCCGTGATGCCATGGCGGCGGTTTCGTTGGTCGAAAAGTGGAGTGGAAAGGACTGAGACATGGACATCACACCCGAGCAACTGTATCAGGAAAGGATGAAGCGCGTTGAGGATGCCATCCAGTTGAGGGTGCCAGACCGGGTACCCTTCTTTTTGTTCTCTGGCTACCTGCCCTGCCGGTACGTGGGAATGCCCTTGCAGCAAGCTCATTATGACAGCGCCAAGTACTTTGCGGCCTGCAAAAAGCTGACGGTGGACCTGGCGCCTGACCTGTACTTCAATGCCGGCAGCCCGGTCAAGACGGCCGGTGCCGCGCTCGACGCCTTGGGGATGAAACAGATCCGTTGGCCAGGGCATGGGATCCCGGCCAACTCGCCCTTTCAATTTGTGGAGGACGAGTATCTCAGGGCCGACGAGGTGGATGCCTTTCTAGAGGATCCATCAGACTTTACCGTGCGCAGCTACCTGCCCCGCGTATACGGAGCCCTGGAATCCTTCAGCATGCTGCCACCACTCAACTGGATGATGATGGGCTACATTACCACCGGCCTTGCTGCGGCCATCACCATTCCAGCGGTGGCCGAAGCGTTGGAGGCCCTGGCTGCGGCAGGACGCGAGGCGGCCGCGTGGGCCGCTGGCGAGGCCGCCCTCGACCAGGAGCTGGCTGCGCTGGGCTTCCCGGTCCTCGCCGGGTCGGGGACCTTTGCCCCCATGGATTTTGTGGGAATCATCCGCAGCTCCAAAGGGATGATGCTCGACATGTACCGCCAGCCCGACAAGCTCCTGGCCCTGATTGACAAGCTGCTGCCAACCACAATCGATACGGCGTTGGCGCTGGCGGAGATGAGTCACAACCCCAGGGTGTTCATGGCCATCAACCGTGGCGCCGATGGGCTCATGTCCCTCCAGCAGTTCGAAAAGTTCTACTGGCCGGGATTCAAGCAGGTAGTCCTGGCCGTGGTCGACGCAGGACTGACGCCCGTCATACACTTCCAGGGCTGTTTTGATACCCGCCTCGAGTACTTTACCGAGTTCCCCAGGGGCAAGGTCATTGGCCTGTTCGACCGCACGGACATATTCAGGGCAAAGGAAATCGTCGGTGACACGATGTGTATTGCCGGGAACATGCCGCTTACCCTGCTGCGAGCCGGCACGCCTGAAGAGATCAAGGACTATGCCCGAAGACTGATCAACATTGTAGGCAAGGATGGCGGATTCATCATGTCTTCGAACACAGTCCTCGATGACGCCGATCCGGAACGGGTCCGGATTTGGATGGACTTTACAAGGGAGTACGGCGTCTACCGTTGACGCGTCCCATACGCTGTGTATCGATTTTGAGCCGGTGAGCTGAAGCCTGCGCCCACCGGCGCTTCCGGGAGGCCGGGCTGGCCGTCTCGCCCAGGTACAGCGGCTCGGGCTAGGTTCCCTCGCTCGGCTCCTGGCCGCGCCAACTGGCCAGTTCGGGCACCTGGGCCAGGGGCAGACCAGGCAGCAGGATAAAGGTCCCCGTCGCATGCCCCACCAGCCGGCCCGCCCCATCGTACAGGCGCATCTCGGCCACGTCTTGCCGCTTGCCCTGTTTGATTAGTCTCCCCACCGCGCGCAGGGAGGTGCGCTCCGCCGGCGCCAGGAAATGGATCGACAGTTCGGCCGTGGCTAACCAGCAATCGACGTCGCGGGCGGCGGCGGCCGTGAACCAGCCGGCTGTGTCGAGCAGAGTGGCGTACACCCCGCCGTGCACCCCGCCCAGGGCGTGATCCAGATCAGGATTGTAGGGCAGGTCGACGATGGCCTGCCCCTCATCGTCGTAGGTCAGGCTCATGCCCATGGTGTGGGCGATAGGCGCCACCCGGTTGAACATGTGCAGCAGCTTGGCCAGGCGATCGGGATTGAGGTTCACGGGGCTATCCACTGAGTTCACCCTCACGGGGTGTGGTCCGCGGTGCGTCAACAGCCGGGCTCGCCATAGTTGCCACAACAGGTCGAGCCGGTGCGGAGCTTGATGGCATTGTTCCGCAAGACGAGCTTGATCTTGCGCGCCAGTGGCATGGGCTGGCGCATGTTCTGCAGGTATTCCGACGGGGTACCGAGATCCCACTTGTCCTTCTGTTCACTGCACATCTGCTTCCTCCTGGTCCGCCTTGTCGTTGCGTATGCTGGACGGGGGTTCAACACGAGCAGAGGGAGCGCCGGCCTAGGAGATCTCCAACTCAGTCCAGGGGCCAGCCAGCAAGCGGACGGTTCTGGCGTTTGCATCGAACTGCACACTCTCTACTACCTCTCCATCGAGCCACACCTGCGCTGGCGCGGCGTCCAGGCCGTGGATCTGGATCTCGAACTGGTCGTAGCCCGGCTGGAACGGGCCTTCGACCTCTCGGCTTACCGACCAAGCACCGTTGCAGGCCTGGCAGACAAAGCGGGTGACCTGGGACTCGCCCGAGCGATAGGCCAGGCTGTGGCCGTCGTCCTCGTAGAGCCAGCTCTCGCCGTCGCCCGGATAGAGATGCAGGGTGAGCGTTTTGGGCGGCCATTCGCCCGTGTGCTGCAGGACCGGCCCCATGGGCAGGACCGTCCCGGCCCGGACGTAGACCGGCATCCGTTCCAGGGGCGCGCTGGCTTCCACCTCGCCGCTGAGCGGCTCGCCGGACCAGAAGTCGTACCACGGCCCGCCCGGCAGGTACACGCGCCGCGAGGTGTGCCCCGGGCGGCCCACCGGTGCGGCGAGCAACGAGTCGCCCAACAGGAATTGGTCGTCGAGGCTGTAGGTGCGCCGGTCGTCCGGATAGGCCAGCGACAGAGGTCGCATCATCGGCAGGCCGGTCTGGGATGCCTGCCAGGCTGCGGTATAGAGGTAGGGCA
>Ga0316577_10000662_pt1 | contig 14409 bp, 14 predicted proteins | sample S5NA_FD_203073 | JGI IMG/M metagenome (GOLD analysis project Ga0316577, IMG submission 203073) | Rhizosphere microbial communities from salt marsh grasses in Alabama, United States - S5-7_050615r2r1 | ecosystem: Host-associated > Plants > Roots > Rhizosphere | place: USA: Alabama | collected... | reverse complement strand
GCGGCGAAGGCCAATTCACCGTCTTCGCTCCCACGGATGACGCTTTTGCAGCCCTTCCCGAAGGAACCGTGGAGTCCCTGCTTGAGGATCCCGAAGGCGCACTGAAAGATATCCTACTTTACCACGTGCTTGGCAGTGCAGTACCTGCTGAAACAGTTGTTACGCTGGATTCCGCCGACACCATGCAGGGCGAGCCCGTAAGCATCGCCGTTGTTGATGGCGAGGTAGTTCTCAATGATAGCGCCAAGGTTGTCATACCGGATATCGCAGCCTCCAACGGTATCATCCACGTTATTGACGCCGTGATTCTGCCACCCAGTGTGACCGAAGCGACCGCTGAGGGCGAGATGGCTGAAGAAGCGATGGAAGAAAAGTCAATCGTTGACATCGCCGTAGAAGACGGCCGTTTCACGACGCTCGTGGCCGCGGTAGAAGCAGCCGGATTGGCCGAGACGTTGAGCGGCGAAGGCCAATTCACCGTCTTCGCTCCCACGGATGACGCTTTTGCAGCCCTTCCCGAAGGAACCGTGGAGTCCCTGCTTGAGGATCCCGAAGGCGCACTGAAAGATATCCTACTTTACCACGTACTCGACCAGGCCGTGCCGGCTGCTGAAATCGTGAACTTTGAGGGTGCGGAAACGGTGCAGGGCGAGAACGTTGCCATCGCTGTTAGGGATGGCGAGGTTGTCCTGAATGACAGCGCAAAAGTCGTCATTACAGACCTCAAAGCCTCGAACGGTATAATCCACGTCATTGACGCCGTGATTCTGCCGCCAAGCATGACCGAAGCAGAAGCTTCGGAAGAGGCCATGGCGGAAGAGGAAATGATGGATAAGAAGTCCATCGCTGAAATTGCCGTAGAAGACGGCCGTTTCACGACCTTGGTTGCCGCCTTGGATGCAGCAGGCCTAGTTGATACGCTGGATGGAGAAGGTGAATTCACTGTCTTCGCACCGGTAGATGATGCATTCGCGGCCTTACCGGAAGGCACAGTTGAAACGCTGCTGGAAGATCCGCAAGGCGATTTGACCAACATCCTTCTCTATCATGTGGTTGAAGGTGCCATACCTGCAGAGACAGTCGTGACCTTGGATTCAGCCCCAACCCTTCAGGGAAGTGATGTACATATCACAGTCACTGATGATGGCGTATTTCTCAACGATACCGTCAAAGTAATTCTTACCGATGTTTTGGCCTCCAACGGCATCATCCACGTTATTGATGGCGTTCTGATCCCTCAGAGCTGATTCATCAACACATAAATAACTTGGTTTCTCCCTCCTTGTGCGGTGATTGCGGGCCCGGTGAAGTAATTCTAATCCGGGCTCGCACTCACCAAACAACAGAAATCCTGGAACAAGACTGATGAAAACAATTGCCTTTCTTTTATTGAGCGGCTTTATCCTTTTTGGATTCAGTTCTCTTTTCCGAGGACCCATGGATAGATTTACTTCTCAACCAGGAGCAAAGTCAGTAAGTGAGGACAATATCAATGACCCCGGTAATAAAGCTCCTTTAGACATGAATCGACCACACACTTCCGAGAGTAAGATTAAAAAAGACATTTCTGCAGAACTCGGAATCAGCTCCATTCAAAAGGAATCCAGGTCACATACTCGCGGGCCAGGCACCCCCCTGTTTAACTTTAGTAGCCCGGATCCTGCATGGTACACAGTTAATGACAATGTCATGGGCGGTGTTTCACATAGCCTGGTCGTTGTTGATACCGAACTGCAAAGGCTATCTTTCTCCGGTGATGTCTCACTGGAGAACAATGGCGGTTTTGCTTCTACACGTTCGCAATGGACAAACTATAACTTGGGCGCCTTCGATGGCATCGCTCTGCGAGTGCGCGGAGATGGTAACACATACCGCTTCCGGATTCGCACGGAAGAAACTGGATCTGGAATAGCTTACACGAGTCTTTTCACCACCGAGGCCGATATCTGGCAAGAAGTCTACATTCCTTTCTCAGAGATGGTTCCATTGCACCGTGGATTCGTGGTCAACATTGCAGGATCTCTGAATCCGGAATCTATTCGTTCCTTTGGTCTGATGCTGGCCGACAAGCAAGAGGGGGATTTCTCACTAGATGTTGACTGGATCAATGCCGTGGCCGAAAGCAAGGTTGAGATTAAACATGCCGCCAACACGGCTGATAAAGAGCAGATATTGGATTCGGCTTTTGTTGATGGCTGGCTTATAACCACTTAAACACAAACAGGAGGATTTTTTAATGAATTCAAGAATGCGGATTGCTAAAGCATCCATATTGGTGGCCGCGTTTATCTCTTTTTTACTATCGGTGTACCTCTGGTTCACCGGGTCCCAAGATCAGGGCATCTTCGTCGGCCTTTGGGTTCCCTCAATTTTGAGCTTCGGGGCACTGGTTTTCGCAGGGAGTAGTAGCCATGAGTGACTTCTGGATCTTCATATGGGGTATACTTGCCTTTCTCCTGGCTGTGGGCCCGCTTATGGTAGCCGCTTACCTTGACTACAAGGATAAGGGTCAAGAATAGTAGATCGTAGCTACTTTCAGGAACGTAGCGCTCATGAATGAACAGGTCAACATTAACACAATCCTTGTTACTGGCGTCACAGGCTATGTCGGCGGCCGTTTGGTGCCGCGTCTTCTTGAGGCGGGCTATCATGTCCGTGTATTGATCAGGGGGAATGCCCAGCGTCTGGACGGGCGTCCCTGGAAGGACAAGGTCGAGATCGCCATAGGCGATGTTCTAGCGCCCGAAACGTTGCCAGCGGCAGTGGAAGGTATTGATACTGCCTACTATCTCATCCATAGCATGGGCGGGGAAAATGGGTTCAGCGAACGCGACATTCAGGCGGCGTCAAATTTCGCTTCTGCTGCAGCGGATGCAGGCGTCAAAAACATCATCTACCTCGGCGGTCTTGGCGATCCCGATAGCAATCTTTCTGAGCATCTACGATCACGCCAGCAGACGGGAGATGCTTTACGCCATTTTGGCGTCCCTGTCACTGAATTTCGTGCGGGGATGGTTGTTGGCTCAGGTAGCCTTTCATTCGAAATGATGCGCAATCTAACCGAACGATTGCCCGTTATGATCGCTCCTCGCTGGGTCTACACTAGAACGCAGCCCATAGCCATTCGTGACGTGCTCAATTACCTCATATCTGCGCTTCAGACACCAGCCAGTCAGGGCAAGACAATTGAGATTGGCGCGACGGATGTGCTAACGTACGCTGATATGATGATGACCTACGCCAAGATTCGCGACCTTCATCGCGTTATCATTCGCGTACCCGTGCTGACGCCACGCCTTTCATCATATTGGGTTCATTGGATAACACCTGTTTCGGCGGGTGTGGTTACCCCGCTCATTGAAGGTCTGCGAAATGAATTGATTGTACGCGATGATTCGGCCAGCATTCTGTTTCCAGAGATTAAGCCCATCGATTTTGAAACGGCCGTCCGCCTGGCACTGGCACGTATCGAAGAGGGTGATATTGAAACCCTCTGGAGTGATGCCTTAGCCTCCAGCAAGGGCGACATTAGCCCGGTCTCTTTGACACAAGAACAAGGTATGCTCATCGAGCATAGACAACGGCATGTCGATGCACCTCCAGAATTAGTTTTCAAGGCGTTTTCAGGGCTGGGCGGAGAACACGGATGGCCACCTTACAACTGGCTTTGGCAGGCGCGCGGGGCAATCGATCGTCTGCTAGGTGGCGTAGGCATGCGCCGCGGCCGTCGCCACCCCGATAATATTCGGCAAGGGGAAGCATTAGATTTCTGGCGCGTGGAAAAGGTAGACCCTAACCACCTTCTCCGTCTACGGGCAGAAATGAAACTGCCGGGTGAGGGTTGGCTGCAATTTGAGGCGAACGAGGGTGAAAACGGAAGTACCAACCTGGTGCAAACGGCATACTTCGCTCCAAAGGGTCTCTCCGGACTACTTTATTGGTATGGTATTTATCCCCTTCATGGCGCCATCTTCTCACGCATGATCGATACCGTTGCTCAGAGAGCAATTGATATTGCATATAGTGGTCAAGCTGCTGGTGGACAGACGCCACCCGTATTGCCTGCCGAAAACATTGGGAGCGAGCGCTAAATGCAATTACCAAGGGTTAAGGGTAGTAACCTGAAACGCCAGAAGATGATCTTTCCAGATGATTTTGCTGGGGATGTCAATCTGGTTTTTATCGCCTTTTTACGCCACCATCAAGATCTAATTGATGAATGGGTCCCATTTGTCGAAGAACTGGCAAAAGAACATCCTGAGTTCCATTATTATGAATTTCCGACGCTGCCACGTAGAGGACCCATCTATCGCACTTTTCTAAACGAGGGTATGCGCGCCGGTATTCCCGACGAGGCCACACGCGAACGCACGATTACGCTTTACCTGGATAAACGCGCATTTAGAAAAGCACTCGATATCGAAAACGAGCAAGATATTTGGGTTTTCCTGTTTGATAGATCAGGCAAAGTGTTGTGGCGTATAGAAGGGAAATTCTCGCCCCAAAAGGGAGATGCCCTCAGCAATGCGTTGACTCATCTTTGTTGAGGAACCACCAACCTTCCTCAGCTTTCATTTGTCAAATTCAACACAACCCCCAATTCTGACTCCTGTTACTCGGCCATCAACCCCACATTAACCTACGAAATCTAACGTCCTAACGAAGTCCATCATCAGTTTTCGTGAGAGATGTACCACGTTAAAAAAGCGAATAGAACATCCACTAATGCAAATTCCAGGAGAATTATGAGAGGTTATTCATAATGTATATTTATTCTATACATTATTTATACAAAACGTGTACAATATTAATGTCGCTGGCATTTTTAGAGTGTATCTGGCTTTAAGGATCAGCACATAAACAAGATAATTTATTTATTAATGACAGATAGCAAGGAGAAAATTGTCATGAATCGTGTGAGTAAAGTCTTAGTAGTTGTTGTTCTAATGCTCTTAATGGTAGTACCTCTGGTAAGTGCGCAGGAACAGAATATTGTTGAAATCGCCGTCAACGACGGCCGTTTCGATACGCTGGTAGCAGCCGTGGTTGCCGCCGAGTTGGATGGTGCTTTGTCTGGTGGCGAATGGACTGTATTCGCCCCAACCGACGACGCCTTCGCAAAATTAGGCCTGGATGCTTCCAATATCGCCAGCGCCATGAGCAAAGAGGAGCTAACAGATATCTTGCTCTATCACGCCCTACCCGCCAGTGTTTCCTCAGCGGAAGCAAAAGGCCTTCTGGGTGATGTAACAATGGCCAATGGCAAGATCGCTGGCTTGAAGTTTTTCGACGATTCGCTGTGGGTCAACGACGACTCGCGCGTCATTATCCCGGATATTGTTGCCTCTAATGGTACCATTCACGTCGTTGACAACGTCATTTTGCCCCCCTGGCCACGCGTTGAAGAAAGCGCTACCCCGGAAACATCAACCGAAAGCGAAATGGCTGAAGAAGAGGTGATGGAAGCAACTGCTGATAATGTACCGGCTCCAGAAGCTGAAATGGTTGCGGAACAGCCATCGGCCGCTATTCCCAGCAACTCCATTGCCGGCATCGCCATTAATGACGGCCGGTTCAACACACTGGTCGCCGCCGTTGTAGCAACTGATCTTGTGGACGCCCTTTCAGGTGGCGAGTGGACTGTTTTCGCACCCACAGATGACGCGTTCGCCAAATTGGGCCTTGATGCCAGCAATATCGCCTCAGCCTTCACTAAAGAAGAATTGACTGATATTTTACTCTACCATGTCCTCACTCAAAGCGTCTCCTCAGCAGAAGCGAAAACGCTACTTGGCGACGTAACCATGGCCAATGGTAAGCTGGCCGGTTTGAAATACTTTGACGGCTCCTTATGGGTCAATGACGACTCCCGCGTAATAATTGAGAACGTCATCGCCGATAACGGCACAATCCATGTCGTCGACAATGTCATTTTAGGGCCGTGGCCACGCGACTAAGAATTCATTTTTCGTAAAGTACAGTAGAGCAGCTATCAGGTCGTTCTCTGGTAGCTGCTCTTTGCCGGATTCTTTGAGAAGCAGTTACATACAAGAGAGCTATAGGTGAGGGTTCTTTATGTCAAACCGAGAAATTGAAGTCAAAAATCTTGAAAAACGATATCCAGGTGACGTAATTGCTGTAGATGGCGTGTCATTAAAAGTGGAAGCAGGACAGATCTATGGATTTCTAGGACCTAATGGGGCCGGGAAAAGTACCACGGTGAAGATATTGACCACTCTGGCCTTGCCTTCTGCCGGATCAGCCACCGTTGGTGGTTATGATGTAGTTGAAGAAGCGGGTGAAGTTCGACGCATCGCCGGTGTTGCTTTGCAAGACGTTGGCCTGGATCCACTGATGAAACCTCTGGAACTATTGACACTGCAAGGCAGGTTGTTTGGTGCTAGCCGCCGTGATGCACGTGCCAGGGCTGAGGAGCTGATGCAACTCGTACGATTAGAAGAGGCTGTGGATCGTCAGGTAGGCACTTATAGCGGCGGCATGAAGCGTCGCCTCGATCTAGCGATGGCCCTCGTCCACCAACCTGAAATCCTTTTTCTAGATGAACCGACGACGGGTCTCGACCCGGCCAGCCGGCGCGATGTTTGGCGCGAAGTACGGCGGCTGAATGAACAGTTGGGAATGACGATTTTCTTGACCACCCAATACCTGGAAGAAGCAGATGAACTGGCCGACATGATCTCGATCATTGACCGCGGCAAGATCGTGAAAAGCGGATCGCCAGCAGCGCTGAAAGCATCCCTTGGAGCAGAATCCTTGAATCTAGCATTTAGCGAGCGCGAATCGGCCGAACGTGCCAACGTACTTCTGCAATCAATCGCCGATCGAACGCAGTTGGATAGAGTCACCGTCCGCGTGTACATGAATGATGTAGCACATAAGATTCCCTCAATTATTGAGCGGCTCAGCAGCGCTGAGTTGGACCCTGTATCACTGACACTGACTCAACCAACATTGGATGATGTCTTTTTGCAGGTTACGGGGACCACGTTTGATAAAGAACGAACAGAAGCTGAGATACAAGAACTAGCGCTTAGTTAGAATGACCCAGTTCATCGCGAATGGAGATTATCATGGCATCACAAGCACTTAGTTAGAATGACCCAGTTCATCGCGAATGGAGATTATCATGGCAGCACAAGCACCAACCGTTAAAACAATTCCTTCGAAAGCCAAATTTAGAGCACCAATCTTGGAGCAAATTTTTTTGGTAACCTGGCAAAACCTGGTGACCATATTCCGTCGCCCGGCAGCGCTTATACCGCCAATCGCCATCAGCCTCTTCTTTCTGGTCATATACAACTCAACACTGGGTGGGGCCGCAGCTTTCATTCCCAATCTTGGAGCTAATAGTTACCTAGGCTTCATCCTGCCACTTTCTATTGTTAGTGCTTCACTTTCCGGGGCAGGCATTGCTGCCCAGAATCTGGTACGCAATATCGAAAGCGGGTATTTTGACAAATTACTTTTGACGCCTATAAAGCGTTCCGCATTATTAACCGGTACCATTCTTTCTGGTGCGGTCATTCTAGGCTTGCAAGCTGCATTGGTCTTGGGCGTTGCCATGCTAATGGGGTTACGAATCGAGACAGGAATATTGGGGGCAGTGGCTGTAGTCGGCATGTCGGTTCTTCTTGGGCTGGGATTCGCCGGTTTTACGATGTCCGCCGCCTTGGGCAGCGGCAGTGCAGCCGTGACGCAGAGTGCCGGTTTTATCTTTTTTCCTCTTACTTTCTTGGCACCTACTTTCGTACCCCTAGAGCTGCTTTCCGGCTGGCTGCGCGTGGCGGCGCGCCTAAACCCCATAACATATGTGCTGCAAGCGATGCGCGCAATTATCAATGAAGGTTGGGTATGGCCGGAGATCTTTGCCGGCATCCTGGCCTGTGTGATTCTCGGCGGGGCAATGTATCTGCTGACACTCTTTGCCCTGCGTCGTCGAACAGCTCGAAGTTAGTTATTGGCGGAGATAGGATGCTTCCCCTTGTAGTTGCTGCGGGTCTTTTCCTGCTAACAGCCATGACCCTGCTCTGGCTTCTGAGCCTGAAGCTGCGCGACAGCAGCATCGTCGACGTATTCTGGGGCTTCGGTTTCGTTGCTGTCTATTGGGTAGGCTTCATACTTGTTCACTCGGGCATCATCGCGAGCCAGCCCATTTCGACCCGCCAACTTCTGGTTGGCCTCCTGCTGACGATCTGGGGTTTGCGCCTCACCTTACACATATTGCTTCGTAACTGGGGACATGGTGAGGATTTTCGCTACGCTCTCTGGCGAGGCAAGGCTGGGCGAACCTGGTGGTGGCGCAGCTACTTCAAGGTCTTCTTGCTGCAGGGATTTATATTGTGGTTGGTTTCCTGGCCGCTCTTGGCCGTCCTTGCTGGCCGTATTTCGCCATCTCTCGGGCTGCTTGATCTCCTTGCCGTTTTAGTTTTGGGTACCGGCTTTTTCTTCGAGGCTGTTGGCGACTACCAGCTGCGCCGTTTCAAGAAAGATCCCTCAAAAAAAGGGCAATTATTAACCAGTGGGTTGTGGCGCTACACGCGCCATCCCAATTACTTTGGTGATGCACTGGTCTGGTGGGGATTTTATCTATTTGGCGCAGCCTCAGGCGCTTGGTGGACGGTATTTAGTCCGCTCATTATGACTCTCTTGCTCCGTCACGTATCGGGCGTTGCTATGTTGGAACGCACGCTACGCGAGACAAAACCAGGATTTGCAAATTATATTGCACGCACAAATGCCTTTTTCCCTGGATGGCCGAAAGATATTAAAGATACGGAGATAGAGAATGAGGTACCAGCATAGTTTCACCGTAAAAGCGTCATTGTCGGCCGTGGCCCAGTTTCACAAGGATACGCGTGCTTTACGCGATTTAACACCACCGCCGATGACTGTAATATTCAACAATGTAGAACCCCTTGGCGAAGGATCCGTGGCTGATTTCACGATGCAGTTTGGACCTATTTCAGTGCGCTGGGTAGCAATACACAGTGAGGTAACAGAACAGAATGGCTTTATAGACACGCAGACGAAAGGTCCGTTTCAGTTTTGGCAGCACCATCATAAGTTCCGTGCTATAGATGGTCAGACAACAAAAGTAATAGACGAGATAGAGGCCGAATATGGCAGCACGATAAGCCGCTTCTTGTGGCTGAATCTACCGGTACTGTTCGCCTATCGTGCACGTCAGACCAAGAAAGCACTGGAAACGAATAATTAGAAAACAAAATAAAGAGCATACAGGATTGCGGGATATCTAGGTACAGCGGACGCGTTACGAGATGCATCATGCTGCATGCCCTTGATTCTGTTCTGAGAGGTTTAGATGAATAGCGAAGTCGTACAAAGAAGTGATTTAGCCCAGTTTGAAAACCAGGCTTATATGAATCTGGAAACTTACCGCAGGAATGGCGAGAGAGTGAGGACGCCAGTCTGGTTTGTGCAATTTGGCAATACATTCTACGTGCGCACGGGTGAGGATTCATGGAAAGTTAAGCGGCTGCGAAGCAATCCGCAGGCGAGTATTGTGCCCTCTACCAGCACGGGAAACCCTCTTGGGGAATGGGTCACCGTGACGGCCGAACTAGTCGAGGATGAAACAATGACGCAGGAAGTGAACCAGATGTTCAACCGCAAATACGGATTTCAGAAACGGTTCTTCGATTTTATGGGCCGCATTCGCGGCTACAACCTGGCCACCCTTGCGATTTCAGCAAACCAATGATGGAGTTCAATAGAGCCAAATGAAACTAAATGTTAATGGCGAAGAGAAAACGGTAAAAGATAATCCATCTATGCCTTTGCTATGGACATTGCGGGACGAGTTGGGGCTGACGGGCACTAAATTTGGCTGCGGTGTGGGCATTTGTGGTGCGTGCACGGTCCATGTGGATGGTCAAGCTGTCCGTTCTTGTATCACACCACTTGCTACTGTTGAAGGCAAAGAGATTCACACAATCGAAGGTTTGGCGAGAATCGACGCGACCGGTTCGATCGCCTTGCATGTTGTTCAACAAGCCTTCATAGATGAACAAGTTCCGCAATGTGGTTGGTGTATGAGTGGTCAGATCATGACTGCAGCAGCTTTCCTGGAAGAGAATCCAACTCCCAACAGCGATGAAATTGTAGAAGCACTGGGCCAAAACTACTGCCGTTGTGGCTGTTATACGCGCATATTTACTGCCGTTGAAAAAGCGGCCAGAGAATCAGCCGTACAGCAGCCTATGGAGAGCGCGACATGACGGAGAAAAACACGGCTGAATCAGCCAACTCGGAAGAGAAGCAACGATGGCATCTTTCAAGGCGCCGGTTCCTGATTGGCGCCGGGTTGGCTGGCGGTGGATTGGCGCTGGGTTATTTATTTGGCGTACCGGCTGCACGACTGCGTATTGCCGAAAGCACCGATGAAGGGGGCGGTGGCTTCTTTAGCCAGAGTAATGAGCCCCTGGCCTGGTTTGAAGTGAAACCTGACAGCAGCATTACGCTCTATGTACCTAAGGTCGAGATGGGGCAAGGGGTGCACACGGCATTGAAACAGATCGCCGTTGAAGAACTCGGCGCTCCCTGGGATACCGTCACGGTGATGCAGGGTACGACCTCGCTAGGTCCACAGGATAGCAGTGGCACCCAGGGCAGCACCTCCGTTTCTTCTTCATTTACACCTTTACGGGAGGCAGCGGCAACGCTACGTGAAATGCTTCGATTGGAAGCAGTTGTGCAATTGAAAACACCTTCAGGATCGCTGCTATCCCAGGGTGCAGGCTTCACCACTACCGGTGGGAAATCAATCACATTTGGCGAAATCGTATCCAACAAAGTTGATGCCTGGGAAGTTCCCGAGGGACCGGCTCCGTTGAAATCGGTTAGTGAATATGAGACAGTGGGCCAGTCAATCACCCGTGGGGACATTCCTGGAAAAGTGACCGGTGAGGCTGTCTATGGCTACGACGTGAAACTGCCGGGAATGAAATTTGGCGCGGTGCTGCGACCGCCGACGATTGAAGGGCAACTCAAAAGCGTGGATGCCACGACAGCCGAGCAGATGCCGGGCGTGGTGAAGGTGGTAGTAGCAGATGATTTCGCAGGCCTTGTCGCCAATTCGCGCATTGAGGCATGGGCAGCCCTTAATGAATTGCAAGCCGAATGGGATGAGGGTAAGCTCTGGCAACAAGAGGAACTGGAAGAATTAGTCACCGCCGGTGGTCCGGGCGGGGTGACAATCCAAAAAAAGGGTAACGCAAATCGAGCCTTAAATGGCGGAAATGTTGTCGCGGCCGAGTACCGCACACCATTGATGGTACAGACCCCACTCGAAGCACAGGCAGCGCTGGCTGATGTGCGTGAAGATGGCGCACGAATCTGGGCCTCAACACAGGCGCAATCAAGGGTACAAGAACTGGTAAGCAAGGCCACGGGTCTGGACCAGGAAACGATTGAGGTAGTGCCTACCTTATTAGGCGGGGGCTTCGGCCGCAAGTTAGGCGATGTGGCAGTTGAAGCAGCACGTCTCTCAAAGGGATCGGGTGTGCCCGTGCATTTGGGCTGGAACCGTCCTGAAGAGCTAAGACATGGTTTTTTCGCGCCGCTGTCGCACCATCGATTACAGGCAACTTTAGACCCAAACGGCCGTATCCAGGCTATAAAACATGAGTTAGGGAGCGGCGATATTCTCTTTGCCTTCTTTTCACCGCTGCTGACAGCTGTCTTTGGCGCCGATATCGGCGTGTCCCGCGGCGCGCGCATCGAGTACGACGTACCTGATGTTGAAACAGTAATCTGGCGGCGAAAGCTGCCTGTAAAAACGGGGTCCTGGCGTGGGTTGGGGTTCTTGCCCAATGTCTTTGCCGTTGAAAGCTTTATGGACGAACTGGCCAACGAAGCGGATATTGACCCGTTGCAATTCCGTCTTATGAATCTTCCAGGTACGGAACGTGGGCGCAAGATGGGTATGGTACTCGAGGCAGCAACCAACGGTGCAAACTGGGGCGGATCGCTGCCAGATGGGCGCGCCCAAGGGTTGGCCTGCGCCCATGATTTCGGCACTTCTGTGGCTGCCGTAGCTGAGGTGTCCGTCGATGAAGCAACGGGGAAAATTCGCGTACACCACATTACCTCGGCAATGGATTGCGGGCTTGTAATTAATCCAGATGGCGCAAAAGCCCAGATGGAAGGGAACGCGATGTGGGGTGTAAGTGCGACCTTAACGGAAGAGGTGCGTATTGAAAACGGCCGTGTAGCCCTTAACAATTTTGAAACCTACCCGCTTTTGACTTTGAAGGAAGCGCCGACGGTAGAAGCTATCCTGGTGAATACAGGCGGGCAGGAACCAACAGGTGTAGGCGAACCACCTATTGGTCCGGTTGGGGCAGCGATCGCTAATGCCGTTTTTTCTCTGACCGGTCAACGGCTGAGAAATATGCCTTTGAGCCTGGCGTAAATGTTTGGATGGTAAAGAAAGATCCGAAAATAGTTGTCATTGGTGCGGGCGTCGGAGGATTGACGGCCGCTTCATTATTGTTGAAGGCAGGTTTCCCCGTTACTGTTTTGGAGGCGCATGTCTATGCAGGGGGCAGCGCGGGCACATTTTTTCACAAAGGGTATCGTTTCGATGCTGGGGCGACCCTAGCCGGCGGTTTCTCGCCGGGTGGGCCTCATGCGCAGGTAGCCGAAATTCTCGATTTGTCTTGGCCGGTGAAACCCGTGGACCCGGCATGGGTCGTACATCTACCGGACAAGGATATCACGCAGTGGGCAAATCAGGCGCGTTGGGAGGAAGAACGCCGGGAGAAACTACCGGGCACCGAGGATTTCTGGCGTCTACAGGAAAAGCTTGCGACCGTCTCATGGGATATCTCGGCACGGCCGTTTCCCTGGCCACCTCAAACAATGGGCGATTTATGGACATTGGGACGCGCGATAAAACCCTCAACGATGGCGGCGGCGCCGTACTTGGCGCGAACGATAGATAGCCTGGCGCGCTCGCGCTTTTCAGCAAATGGTAGTTCCTTTGACGACTTCCGCAATTTTCTGGATGCGCAGCTGTTGATATCGGCACAAACGACGGCCGCGCGTGCCAATGCATTATATGGAAGTGCGGCTTTAGACCTACCAAGGCGCGGCGTGAATCACGTGCACGGAGGTATCGGTAATCTGGCGACGACGTTGGCGGAATGGTTTAGCCACCATGGAGGTGAACTCCAATTTCGTCAGCAGGTAAACGAACTGGTGATTCGCGGCGACGGCAAGAAGCTAGTGCGCACAAATAAAGGCATGGAAGTCGAGGCAGACATTGTGTTGGCTAATCTGACGCCATGGGGATTAGCCAAGTTGGTGACTGACAAGGCGCCCCCTTTTTTGGAGCAAACCGTGCGTCAAACACCGCCAACCTGGGGTGCATTTACATTGTATCTTGGGCTCAACGCCGGAAAGTTACCTGGAGGAATAGCTGACCATCATCAGGTTTTGGTCGATCCAGGAAAGCCATTGGGAGAGGGAAATTCCGTTTTTATATCGCTTTCAGAGGCAACTGATGAATCGCGCGCGCCGGCAGGCCATAGGGCGGCGACGCTGTCGACACACACCTCGATCGCGCCCTGGTGGCAGCTCAAGGAGAAAGATTTCGTGGCTTATGAAGAACGCAAGGCAGAATATGTGAATCGAATGCTTACAGCGGCCGAGCGGGCTATTCCCGGTCTTCAGAAGGCTGTTCGCCTTTGTTTGCCAGGCACGCCAGTGACTTTTGAGCGATTTACCAGACGGCCGAAGGGTATGGTAGGCGGCTTCGCTCAAGAGTCGCTCTTCTCGGCGCGTGGTCCGGCAACCGGATTACCGAATGTTTGGTTGGTTGGCGACTCTATTTTCCCCGGCCAATCAACAGCCGGTGTGACCCTAGGGGCAATGCGGGTTGTAACCTCAATAACCCAGAACGCTTACTCTTAAACATCGCTTTATTCAACCTGACCCATATAGATTCAGAAAACAAAATAGACATGACAAATCTCACTACCAAATAGGCCTTGAATTGGCTAAAATACTATTGCGTAGTGAGCAAGCATGTTTGGACGAAATTAAAAACAAAGCATTAAGACGAGCCCCAAAATAGCCAGCTCTTCAGCTCACTTACCGTTGTTATTTCATCCAGGATTTTTTCGTCTAAGACGAGTAAAGGTTGACACGCCAATAATCAACGAAGCTGATAATGAAGATGCAGTTGGAAGCCTGGGAGAATCACCTGATAACACTCGCTTATGCTCCTCTTGAGGATTGGACGGCTGAGCATACCCATTCTCCAGAGGAAAGCCCCACACTCGATCTTGCATATTGTACCTGCGAGGAGATCACCAGGGAACACAGCGCTACCTTTTATCTCGCATCCTCCTTGCTGGCCGGCGA
>Ga0316577_10000661_pt1 | contig 14421 bp, 17 predicted proteins | sample S5NA_FD_203073 | JGI IMG/M metagenome (GOLD analysis project Ga0316577, IMG submission 203073) | Rhizosphere microbial communities from salt marsh grasses in Alabama, United States - S5-7_050615r2r1 | ecosystem: Host-associated > Plants > Roots > Rhizosphere | place: USA: Alabama | collected... | reverse complement strand
CGACTACTCCCATCTGAACATCTGCGGGTACGCCCTGGGCGCCGAGGGCCTGCCCGAGGGTCAAGTCGGCGGTCCCGACAACACCCTGTTCCCGATGGTCAACACCGAGACCGAGTACGGCGTCAAGAACAAGGTCAAAATGGCCATGCCGGTCTTTACGGGTGCGCTGGGCTCCACCGAAGTAGCCCGCAACAACTGGGAGCACTTTGCCGTGGGCGCCGCCATCTCCGGCGTGACCATCGTGTGTGGCGAGAACGTGTGCGGCATGGATCCCGACCTTGAGCTGGGCAGCGACGGCAAGATCGTCGAATCGCCCGACATGCGCCGCCGCGTGGAGCAGTACCGCCGCTACCACAATGGCTACGGCGACATCATCATCCAGATGAACGTCGAGGACACCCGCCTGGGCGTGGCCGAGTATGCCATTGACAAGCTGGGCATCGAGTCCATGGAGCTCAAGTGGGGCCAGGGTGCCAAGTGCATCGGCGGCGAGGTCAAGCTGCCCTCGATGGAGCGCGCGCTACAGTTGAAGAAGCGCGGCTACCTGGTCACCCCTGATCCCACCGCGCACGACATCCAGGCCGCCTACGAGGATGGCGCGCTGCACGAGTTCGAGCGTCACTCGCGGCTGGGCTTTATCGACCAGGAAAGCTTTATGCAGGAAGTCGAGCGGCTGCGAAGCCTGGGCGCCAAGCGCGTCACCCTCAAGACCGGCTCCTATCCGATGCGCGAGCTGGCCATGGCCATCAAGTGGGCCTCCGATGCCAAGCTGGACATGCTGACCATCGATGGCTCCGGCGGCGGCACGGGCATGAGCCCCTGGCGCATGATGTGCGAGTGGGGCGTGCCAACCTTCTACCTGCAGGCGATGACGTACGAGCTGTGCACGATGCTGGCCGAGAAGGGTGCCTTCGTGCCCGATATCGCCATCGCCGGGGGGTTCTCCACCGAGGACCACATCTTCAAGGCCATCGCCATGGGCGCACCGTTCGTCAAGGCGGTCTGCATGGGCCGCGCGCTGATGATCCCCGGCATGGTGGGCAAGAACGTGGCACAGTGGCTGGCCGAGGGCAACCTGCCCAAGACCGTCTCTCAGCACGGTTCAACCATCGAGGAGATCTTTGTCGAGTACGAGACGCTGGTCCACATCTACGGCAAGGAAGAGGTCGAGCAAATGCCGCTGGGCGCCATCGGCTTTTTCTCCTACGCCGACAAGCTCAAGATCGGCCTGCAGCAGTTGATGGCCGGCAGCCGCAACTTCCGCATCTCCACCATCAGCCGCAAGGACCTGATGGCCCTGACCGAAGAGGCCGCCAAGGTCTCTGGCATTCCTTACGTGATGGACGCCTACCGCGAGGAAGCCATGGCGATTATGAATGGGTGATCTTGGCTTCGCCAAGATCACCTTGGAAAAACCCAAGTGCTTCGCACTCGAGTTTTTCCCGCTTGCGACAAAGAATCCCGGCGCCGAACGCCGGGATTCTTATTCCCAAAGGTTTCGATAGCACTTTATGCAGAATTCGGCCTTGCCGAATTCTGCATAAGGCGCTCGAGTCGCAAGGCGATTCGAGCGCCCTTTGACTTTGCGGGGCTTTCGGTGTAATATTGTGATCCACGTTCGCAGATCACACTCGCAGCAATACATCGAAAAACTTGTTTCGTTATTCACAGTGAAGAGTAACACCATATCGAGATTAAGAAGGAGGCTACACCATGTATCATAAAGTCATCATCGTCGGCAACCTGGGACGCGATCCGGAAATGCGTTACACCCCCGACGGCACACCCGTCACCAGCTTCTCGGTCGCGACCAACCGGAAGTGGAACCGACCGGATGGCAGCCAGGGTGAGGAGACAGTCTGGTTCCGGGTCACCGCCTGGCGACGTATGGCCGAGGTCTGCAACCAGTACCTGCAGAAAGGCCGACAGGTGCTGGTCGAGGGCCGGCTCAAGCCCGACGAGAGCGGTGGCCCTCGCGTTTGGACGGGCAACGACGGCGTGACCCGCGCCTCATACGAGGTGACCGCCGAGACCGTCAAGTTCCTGGGTGGACGCGGTGAAGGAGCACCCGCGGACACATTCGGGGGGCCCGAAGAACCCCCTGCCGAACCTGAGGAGGAAATTCCCTTCTAGGCAAATCGGCAGAAATAACATCGGAACAACCTTGGCCGCCGCTCTTGCAGCGGCGGCTTGGTTTCTTTGCCCCGATATTGACAGCCCATACATTTTGGAGTACGATGGGACGCAGTCGCCAGGCAGTTATAATCCTATGGAGGTGCCCACTATGAAAACACCACCCCACCACCAACAAATCAATATTGAGGTTCCCGCCGACCTGGAAGCCACCTACGCCAACCTAGCCGTTATCACCCACACAGCATCCGAGATCATCGTGGACTTTGCCCGCGTGCTGCCCAACACGCCGAAGGCCAAGGTCTATTCCCGCATCATCACCACGCCAATGCACGCCAAGCTCCTGCTGCGGGCGCTGAACGACAACCTTACCAAGTACGAAGAGCAGTTCGGCGAGATCAAACTACCTGCCGGAGGTGACGCGCTGGCACAACAGTTCTTCGGAGCCATCAAGCCTCCCGAGCCCCCTGAGTCATAACCCTTACGGAGCATATAATGAGCCAACTCGATACGATTGCCCAACGCATTCAGGCCGATTTCGAGGCCCGCAACGACGCCCGCGACGAGGCGCTGCGCCGCTCCCGCGAGCTGATCCGCACCTGTGCGACAGCCATCCGCGCCAGTCACCGGGATGAGTGGGATACAGCCCACGACCTCCTGGCCGAGGCGGACAAGGTCGCCCAAGAACTGCAAGAGGCCCTCAGCCCTTACCCAGACCTCCTATCTGCAGGTTACACTCAGGACGCGCTGAAAGAACTGGTGGAAGCACACGTCACTTTTGCACTGGCCAGCAACGCGCCCATTCCAGAGCCAGAAGCGCTAGGCATGTGCTATTCGGTATACCTGAACGGTTTGTGCGAGGGCGCCAGCGAGATACGCCGCCGCTGCCTGGACGAGATGCGGCGCGGCGAGATGGCCGAGGCCGAGCGGCTACTGCAAGCGATGGACGAGATATACGATATCCTGGTCACCTTTGACTTTCCCGACGCCATCACCGGCGGGCTGCGCCGTCGCGTGGATCAACTGCGCGGAGTCCTGGAGCGCACCCGCGGCGACCTGACTAACAGCCTGCGCCAGGATCGACTGGCCCAAGCGTTGGAAGAGTTCGAGGAGCGTGTGACAAGTGAATGACAGGAACGGCAGCGGCTATAGCCGCTGCTACGAATGCCGCCGAGGCGGCATTCGCATCATCCGCGCCAGCGAGATCGGCCAGTACGCCTACTGCGCCCACGCCTGGTGGATGAGCAGTGTCGAGGGATTGACCTCGGGCCACCAGCGGGAGATGGCTGCGGGCGAAGCGACCCACCAGCGCCACGGCCAAGGCGTGAGAAGGTCGCTCGGGCTTGCACGGCTGGCTTACGCAGTGCTGCTGTTGGCGGTGGTGGTCGGGATCGTGTGGTTGGTTAGTTGGTTGACTGGTTAGTTATGGCGCTGGGGTTTCTTGGACTACTGATTCTGGGCTTGCTGCTGCTCTGGTTGGCGCAGCGCGGGCGGGCGCGCAGCGGGCTACCGAAGGGGCGCGTGGTCTACAGCGATACAGGGGGATGGGATCGGCTGGACCGCCCGCTTTTCTCGCAAGAATTCCAGCTCACCGGAAAACCCGATTATCTGGTAGCCGACGGCGCCGACATTATCCCCGTCGAGGTCAAATCGGGCCGCGCGCCAGCACAGCCTTACGAATCCCACGTCCTCCAACTGGCCGCCTACTGCCTGCTGGTGGAGGAGTGCTACGGACGCCAGCCACCCTACGGCATCGTCAAGTACGACGACCGCACTTTCGAGGTGGATTACACACCCGAGTTGGAAGAGGAACTGCTCGAGATACTAGAGGATATGCAGGCGGACTTGGCCGAGGGGGACGCGCCGCGCAGCCATGAGGATGTGCATCGGTGTCGAGCGTGTGGGCATCGCGAACAGTGTGATGAAAGTCTGATATAAGCGATACGTGATGCGTGATTCGTGAGGATAGATCACGTATCACGGATCACAATCAAGGATCGACCTATGCCCAAAACCCTACTCGCCATCTTTGCCCACCCCGACGACGAGACCTTCGGCCCCGGCGGCACGCTGGCCAAATACGCCGCCGAAGGCGCGGCCGTGCACCTGATCTGCGCCACGCGGGGTGAGGTAGGGGAAAGCGACCTTGACGACATGGGCGATTGCGAGGACCTGGCCTGCCAGCGCGAGCAGGAGCTGCGCTGCGCAGCGGACGTGCTTGGGATGACGGACGTGCACTTTTTGGACTATCAGGATTCGGGGATGGCGGGCTCCCCAGCAAACGAGCACCCCCGCGCCCTCATCCAAGCCGACCCGGACGTGCTGACCGAACAGGTCGCTGACTGGATACGCCGTCTGAAACCGCAGGTGGTGCTCACCTTCGATCCCTACGGGGCCTACGGCCACCCCGATCACATCGCGATATACCGCGCCACCGTCGCCGCCTACGAGCGCTTGCCGGAAGAAGAACGCCCGCAAAAGCTCTACTTCACCGCCACCATGCAGACGCTGCTAAAGTGGACGGTGTGGATAATGCCACTCTTCGGCTTTGATCCAAAGGCCGTGGGCAAGAACAAGGATATCGACCTGCGCGCCGCGCTCGATCACGCACTGCCGATCACGACGAAAATCGACGTCGGGCCCCATTATGACGCCAAGCGGCTGGCGGCCGCCTGTCATCGCAGCCAGCTTTCAGGACCGGGACCGTTTTGGGAAAGGCTGCCTCAGTGGCTGGTGCGCCGCGCGCAATCGATAGAGACGTTCCACCGCGCCTCGCCGCCATTCCAGCGAGGCGAGCGGATAGAGAAAGATTTATTTGCGAATACAGACCCGGAGGTTTAGATGCCCTTCAGTTTTCAAGAACTCGAGATCCCTGGAGTCATCCTCGTCGAGGCTCGACGCTTTGCAGACGCCCGCGGCTTTTTTCTAGAGCTCTACAAGGCATCCGAATTTGCAGCCCACGGCATCCCCCCCTTCATCCAGGACAACTGGTCCCGCTCCGTGCATGGCGTGCTGCGCGGGCTGCACTACCAGATCCCCCCAAAGGCCCAGGGAAAGTTGGTGATGGCCTTTAGCGGCCGGGTCTTTGACGTGGCCGCCGACATCCGGCTGGACTCGCCCACGTACAAAAAGTGGGTCGGCGTGGAGCTTTCAGCCGATAATTGCCGTATGCTGTACATCCCGCCCGGCCTGGCCCACGGATTCTGCGTCCTCAGTGAGAAAGTAGACCTTGTCTACAAGGTGACCGAGGAATATGCGCCGGAACTCGAACGGGGCATCATGTGGGACGATCCCGAGATCGGCGTCCAATGGCCCATCGCGGAGCCCATCATCTCACCCAGAGACGCGCAACTCCCATCCTTCGAACAAGTGCGCCGGGATTCGGCGAAAGGGAGGGACTGATGCGCATCTTTATCACCGGCAACAAGGGACAACTGGGGCGCGCGCTACAGGACGCGCTACCTGAAGACACGCTGGCAGGCTGCGACCTACCGGAGTTGGATATCACCAATCGAGAGGCCATCGGCACGGCCATCGCCGACTTTGCACCCGACGTGGTGATCCACGCCGCCGCCTGGACCGATGTGGACGGCTGCGCCCGCGATCCCGATCAGGCCTATCGAGCCAATGGTATCGGCACGCAGAACGTGGCCCTGGCCTGCGCCATCTGCGACGCGAGTCTGGTCTATGTGAGCACCAACGAGGTTTTCGACGGCACGGCTACGCAGCCCTACCGCGAGTGGGATGCAGCCAACCCGATCAACCCCTACGCCAAGTCAAAGGCCGCCGGGGAGTGGTTCACCCAAAACCTGCTCAACCGTTTCTACATCGTCCGCACAGCATGGGTGTACGCCCTGGGTGGGCGCAATTTCTCCACCCCTAGCCGCATCGTTCAGGTCGCCGATGAGCGAGGCGCGCTCAAGGTCGTGACCGACGAGGTGGGCAATCCCACCTACGCTCTCGATCTGGCGGCAGGTATCGCCGCGCTGGTCGAGACCGGCGCTTACGGCGTCTATCACTTGACCAACACGGGATATACCTCCCGCTACGATTACGTCCGCGAGGTGCTGCGCCTGGCCGGACGGGAGCACATTCCCGTCGAGCCCATCAGCCTGGACGACTTTCAGCGCCCGTCCACCCCACCCCGCTTCGCGCCCCTGGCCAACACGGCGGCGGCGGCGTTAGGAATTGAGTTGAGCCCCTGGCAAGATGCCGTAAAAGATTTCCTCGAATCTCAATGACCAATTCGCAAATAGCAAATAGCAAATCGCAAACAGCAGACCGCAACAAGCCAGCCGACGATCGACCTGCCAATCTACCACTGACCAGCATCGTCATCCCCAACTGGAACGGAGCACACCACCTGCCCACCTGCCTTGATAGCCTGCGAGCCCAGACCTACCCCGGCGTCGAAACAATCGTGGCCGATAACGGCTCCACCGACGGCTCGCTGGAACTGCTGGCCCGCGATTATCCGGAGGTACGCGTGCTGGCGCTGAGCGAGAACCTGGGCTTTACCGGCGCGTGCAACGTCGGGATGCAAACCGCACGGGGCGAGTTCGTCGTGCTCCTCAACAACGACACCGAGGCCGATCCGCATTGGATAGAGGAGGTCGTCGCCGCCTTTGAGCGCCACCCGGAGGCCGGCCTGGTGGCCTCCAAGATGCTGCTCTTTGACCAGCGCGATACGTTCCACACGGCGGGTGACTTTTACCGCGTGAACGGCATCCCCGGCAACCGAGGCGTGTGGCAAAAGGATGAGGGGCAGTATGACCACGAGGAGACTGTCTTTAACGCCTGTGGGGGCAGCGCCGCCTATCGCAAAACGATGTTGGATCAGATAGGTCTCCTCGACGAGGACTTCTTTTTTTCCTGCGAAGATCTCGACCTGGCTTGGCGGGCACAGTTGGCCGGCTGGGAATGCATCTATACCCCCTGCGCCGTCGTCTACCACAAGCTCAAAGCCAGCGGCGGCGGCGTGACCGCCAGCTTTCACGATGGGCGCAACTTTATCTACCTGCTGGCGAAGGATTACCCCGGCGATCTATGGCGGGCCCATTGGCGCGCCATCCTGCGAGCGCAACTGCGCATCACCGCCGAAGCGCTGCACGCCTGGCGCGGAGCCGCAGCACGCGCGCGCCTGCGCGGCCAACTGGCCGGGCTCCTAGGAATCCCCAAGATGCTGCGAAAGCGGCCCCAAGTGCAGCGTAGCCGAATCGTCGACCGATCGTACCTCGACAGTATCCTCACCGAGGTTGACGAAAGCCCCTGAAGCGGTTATCATACGAAAAAGACTTTCCCAAACACTCGCGAGATACCTCTATGCAAAACAAAGAACCCTACGTCTCTGTCATTATTCCCTGTTACAACGAAGAAAAGAACCTTGAAAGAGGCGTACTGGATGAAGTGAATCAATACATCGCCGGACAAGATTACCCGTGGGAAGTCATCATCGTCAACGACGAGTCCACGGACAACAGCAGAAGCCTGATCGAGGATTTTGTCGAGAACACGGCCCACTTCTCCCTGTTCGATATTCCCCACGGGGGCAAACCGGCGGCGGTCTGGGCAGGCATTCAGAAAGCCAAGGGGGAGATCGTCCTTTTCACCGATATGGATCAATCGACGCCCATTCACGAGTTGGGCAAACTTCTCCCATGGTATGAAAAGGGCTTTGACATAGTGATCGGCTCCCGGGGAACCGCGCGGGAGGGCTTTTCGATTGTCAGACAAATTGGCAGCATCGTTTTCCGCACGTTTCGCCGCCTCTTTCTGCTGCACGATATCAGCGACACACAATGCGGCTTCAAATCGTGCCGCCGCGAGACCGCACAGAGCGTCTTCCCCAGCCTCCAGTTCTTCAAACAAGGGAACAGGCCCACCGGGTGGAAGGTCTCGGCCTATGATGTCGAACTCCTCTATCTCTTTGAGAGATGCGGCTATTCGATGAAGGAAGTAGAGGTCGAGTGGCAAAACCGCGACGAGAGCGACACCAAGGATCAGTCAGGGCATTTGAGCCGATATTTCAAGGAATCCATCGAGATGGCGAAAGAGATCCTGCGCGTGAAACTCAACCAGATCAAGGGCCTTTACGACTGTCACTCAACAGATCAGATGGCTAACTCATGATGCTTCCCGACCTATCCGAAGAACGCGCGCTTTTTGCCGCCGGTTACCATCGCATAGCCGGGATCGACGAGGCCGGGCGCGGCGCATGGGCCGGGCCGGTCTATGCAGCGGCGGTGGTGCTGCCCCTCGACCGCCCAAATCTGGCCGAGCTGCTGGGCGACGTCCGCGATTCCAAGCTGCTGAGCCCGGTGCGGCGAGAGGCGCTGCTGCCCATCATCGAGGAAGTGGCGGTAGCCGTGGGCGTAGGCTGGGCCGACCCGGCCGAGATAGACGAGCTGGGCATCGCGCCCGCCACGCGGCAGGCGATGGCACGCGCGCTATCCGGCCTGAACGGTCAGGTCAGCGCACTCCTGATCGATTACGTGCGCTTGCCAGAGAGCTCCTTGCACCAACGCGTGCTCCCAAAGGCGGACGCCCGCTGCCTGAGCGTCGCCGCCGCCAGCATCGTCGCCAAGGTGACGCGCGATAGGCTGATGGCAAAACTAGATGAGGACTTGCCCGGCTATGGATTCGCCCAACACAAAGGTTACGGCACGCGCCAGCATCGCCAAGCCCTCTCGCTGTTGGGGCCGTCACCCGCTCATCGAATGAGCTGGCAGCCGCTGAGAGCTTTCAAATGATCCAGAACACTCTTCTCTCATCCACGCGACGCGGGAGCACGCCCCCCATCACACTGGAGCGCGTCCTGCGCGACGTGGCGCGCCGAGTGCCGGAATTACACTGGGCCACCATCTCCTCGCTGAACGGCGCCATACAGGCGACGTACGACCCTTTCCAAAAGGAGCAGCCCGACCGCATCCTGGCAATAGCATCCGCTGTGCTCTCTCTAGGAGAGCGCGTGTTCCACAAGCTGCAGCACGGCCAACTGACTCACCTGACGCTCGCCGGCGACGCCGGCGTGCTCGTCGTACGGCCGGTCGGGAAAGAGTACATCCTGGCCATCAGCATACCACCGTCGGTAGAAGTAGCCGCAGCCGTCGATGCGCTGGCACATGCAGCCAGCGCTCTACGGCCCATAGTTTCAAAGTGAGGCTTGAGAAATCCCGTGCGCTTGGCTCTCGTCCACGACTGGCTCAATCAGATCGGCGGCGCGGAGGACGTCTTGGAAACCCTCGCCGAGATGTTCCCAGACGCCCCGGTCTATACCTCGATGTACTGGCCTGAGAAAATGAACCCGGCCTACCGCGAGTGGGACATCCGCACCACCTGGATGGATCGCCTGCCCGGCATCTATCGCCACCATCAACCCTATCTCCCCCTCTACCCCCTGGCCTTTGCCGGGCTCGACCTCTCCGGCTACGACCTCGTGCTGAGCAACAAGTCCGGCTTTTGCCACGGCGTGCGCACGGGGAATACGACGCACATCTGCTACTGCCTGGCTCCCACCCGCTACGTGTGGGATTTCGACGCCTACGCCGCCCGCGAGGCGCTATCCCCCGCGGCCAGAACCGCGCTGCGTCCGTTGGTCGCCCTGCTGCGCCGCTGGGATTATCGGGCCGCCCAACGGGTCGATCACTTTATCGCCATCTCTCGCGAAATCCAAGACCGCATCCAACGTTACTATGGCCGCGACTCGATCATCATCCATCCACCGGTGGACACCGGGCGTTTCGAACCAGCAGCAATTCAAGACGACTACTACCTCATCGTCTCGCGCCTGATTCCCTACAAGCGCATCGATCTGGCGGTGCGCGCCTTCAACCAACTCGGGCTGCCTCTGCTCATCGCCGGTGCTGGACGGGACCGGGAGGCGCTGGAAGCGTTAGCCGGCCCCGCGATCACCTTCCTGGGCTATGCGCCCGATGACGACCTGCCCGACCTGTTCGCCCGCTGCAAGGCCTACATCCTGCCCGGCGTGGAGGATTTCGCCATCACCCCGGTGCGGGCCCAGGCTGCCGGGCGGCCCGTGATCGCCTACGGCGGCGGCGGCGCGCTTGATACGGTGATCGAAGGCGAGACCGGCACCTTCTTCTCCGAGATGACACCCGAGGCGCTGGCGAAAGTCGTGCGCGAATTTGATGCCGCAAACATAGACCCACAAGCGTGCGTCCGCAACGCGATGCGGTTTGATGCGGGCGTGTTCAAGGGACAGTTGAGCGAATTCATAGACAAGGTGACAAGGAGATAGAAACCACATCTACCTGTCTGATCACAAGGAGTGCACCATATGGAACTACGAACATATTGGAAGATTCTCATCCGCCGCTGGTGGCTCGTCGTCGTGCCAGTGCTCGTCGTCGCCATCTACGCCGCCGCGACCTACACCCCGCCAGGGCCGGTCTACCAGGTGGTGATGCGTTTCTCCGCCGGGACAAAGCCCGCCGGGCTCAGCGAGGACTATGACCGCTACTATCCGTGGCTGGCCTCCGAGTACGTCGCCAACGGCCTGGCCGACGTCGCCAGGACGGGGGTCTTTGCCGAAGCTGTCGCCGAGCGGGTGGGCGACCCTGGGCTGGCGGGCGCCATCCAGGGATCTATCGTCACCGACAGCGCCCAGTCTGTGATGGTCGTCTACCTCACCTGGCCCGACCCTGCGCAGATCGTCGACGTGGCCGATGCTGTCAGCGCCGAACTGACGCAGAACGGCGCCGCCTACTTCCCGCAGTTGACGGGCGTCGAGCCCGCCGTCCACAGACTGGACACCCCCTCGCCCGTCGCCCTCGCCCCTGGCCTGCGCACTCAACTGATGGGCCCTGCGGTCAAGATCGGCCTGGCGCTCGTCGTCGGCGTCGCGCTGGCCCTGCTTTGGCACTATCTTGACCCCACAGTCCGCGAAGCTCAGGAATTGGAGGAGATGGGGTTGGCGGTGTTGGCAGAAATACCGAGGAAATGAACAATGTCTCATTGTTCATTGTTCATTGTCATGGTACAATACCGCGCGCTTGCTTGAGGAGGCTCTAGATCATGGAACTTGACGACTATATCCGCATCGTCCGCAAACGCTGGTGGATCATCGCCGTGGCCGTCGTGCTGACCGCCGCCAGCGCCCTCGTCTTTGGCGAGCTCCAGGACGAAGAATACACCTCCACCGTCGAGGTGATCATCGAGCCCGCGCGCCCGGACCTGGGACTCACCCAGTCGACCAAATGGCTCCTGCGCACCTACATGACCGTGGCCGACTCGAACAAGTGGGCCCAAAGGGTGATCGACGAGCTGGGGCTATCGATGACCGACCAGGAGCTGCGGGGCAACGTACGCTTCGCCGCCCTGGACGACCGCATGGTGATCAAAATCGAGGTCGAAGCATCGGACGGCGACCTGGCCAACGACATCGCACGGACTTGGGCGGACCTGCTCGTCCAGTGGCGCAATCAGGAGAACGCCGAACAGCGCAAGGAAGATCGCGTTTCCGCCGAGTTACGCGACCCGCCCTCCTACTCCCAGTCGTGGCCACCGAAGCGAAGCATCCTTGGAGCCGCAGGTGCCGTCTTTGGACTCGTGGTCGCGGGCGTGATCATCTTTTTCTTGGAGTGGATTGAGACCGGCGTCATCCGCACGCCTCAAGATCTCGAGCGCCAACTCGATCTACCCGTCATAGGTACCATCCCGCCGGCAAACTAACAAGCCAACTAACCAACCAAGAGGTAACCCATGGCTAATCAACCTGACTTAATCACCTTGACCGATCCCCGCAGCCCGGCCTCCGAGGCCTACCGCACACTGCACACCAATCTGACATTTGCCGCGCTTGATGCGCCCCTAAAGACCCTGGTCGTCACCACGGCCGCACCGGACGACGAAAAAGGCAAGATTCTGGCCAACCTGGCAATCACGATGGCGCAAAGCGAGCAGCGCATCATCTTGGTCGAAGCCGACCTGCGCCGCCCCAGCCTGCACGACATCTTTGGCGTGGCCGGCGAGCCCGGGCTGACGACGATGATCGTCGACGAAACGACGCTCGACAACCCGCCGCTGGCGGAGACGAGCGTGCCAAACCTGTGGCTCCTGCCCAGCGGTCCGCTGCCGCCAAATCCATCCGACCTCCTCGGGTCGCAGAAAATGGAGCAGGCCATCGCCGCCCTCACATCGCGCGCCGACGTCGTCATCTTTGACGCGCCGCCCGTCGTCTCTGCCACCGACGCCGTGGTGCTTGGCACCAAGGTCGATGGCGTGCTTCTAGTCGCCAGTGCCGGACGCACAAAGCGGGAGCACGCCCAACGGGCCAAGGATCTGTTGGAGCGCGTACACATCCGCATCGTGGGCACCGTGCTCAACAACGCGCCGCACGGCATCACGCTCGGCGGCTACTAGCAGACCCCGGCCGCTAGGTCCAAGGCATACAAACTGAGCTCGGGCGACTATAGCCAAGTTGGCATTCTGTGGCCGGATAACTCTAGTCGAGCAACCCCAGCCTCAAGCATCCAGGCTCGCCCGCCGCATCGTCCCAGCACAACAACTCCGGCAAACCCTCATATCCCCACGCCAGGCGGAAGAAGGTCAGCTTTTCTCGCGCCTCGATTGGCCCCTTCTGTTCAAAGATCTGCACCCACGTGCCGGTGTTGACGTACCAAGCATCCCCTATAGGTTCTAGAGCAGCCACGTGGTCGTGCCCCAGGATAATGTAGCGAACCGCGTGTTCGGCTCCCAAAGTCTCTTTCAAATCCTGCGCCACGCGAAACATGAGATCCTCGAATGAGGGAAGCCTGCGGCTCGCGATAAGGCGCACGACGTAAAGAAGTGCCGCCGCTCCTAGGCATGCCACTCCCACTGACCACAAACCTCCAAGAAAGCTCACTCCAGCCGCAACAATTAGCGCGACGACTAACAAGACGAGCAAGATCAACAGCGTCCCGCCAACCCACTCCGACCGCGAGTCCTCGGCTTGCCTGTGCGCCAGCGCGGCAATTTTCTCCGTCACTTCTGCCGGCAAGGGAACCAGATCAGACTCCCCAACCCGCTTCTGCCCCTGCCGCCCCTCAAGAGCAGCCCGCGTGACGTTCCAATAGGCCCGCAAAAAGATCCACCCACGGGTCACGATCAAACCGAGCGTCATTAACGGGTCCTTGCGAAACGCCCACACGAGGTAACGCGTGGGAGGCTTGACGTTATCCGCGAAGGGATGCACGTCCTCGATCTGATTGAACAGGTAGCGGACGAACAGATTTCCCCATATCACCCCAAGGTGTGTGGGGTCGTCTGGAGCCTCTGGGTTCAAATAGTCGGGAAGATGGCTGCTCGACTCGTACTGCCCGCCGTGCTCGATGTAGAGGCGGTTGGGCTCGTAATAGAACCAAGGGTAGAATCGTATGCGCTCTTTGAGCTCGTCCAGGGTGACCGGTGGTCCCTCGCCCAGCATCTGCCGCTGGTGAGCGTACGCCCGCTCCACCTCAGCGACAAAGCGCTCCTGCACGGCGGGCCAGTGAAACTCGACATCGTGATTGCCTTTGACGATGGCGACGTGGTTGCCGTGGGCGATGAACCACCCCAATGCGGCAAAGAAGCGTGGATGCCCCCGGGCGATCCGCATCAGCTTCCAGCCGGATTCCACTTCCGTCGTGCCCAGGCCAAAGTTCCGCTCCTCGGCGCTCAGCTCAGAGTAACGTTCTACCCCCTTGACCTGCTTGAGCGATTCCCCCTCCTTCGGCAAGGCGTCTATCTGCGGAAAGTCGATCAAGTCGCCAGCCACGATCAACAGCCAAGGGCGGCCCCCAAAACGGGGTTGGGCCTTGACTTTCTCATGATAGTACAAGAAACGCGCAAAGGCATCGTCAAAGAGGAAATCCTCCTGCCGCGAGTACCTACCGCTATCCGGGTCTATACCCTCGCACAGATGCAGATCGCTGACCACTAAAAGATTGCGTTCTTCCATCGGCTCATCCCTCCTGGCGTCAGTATAGCACGAATACAACACGTCGCCAAACTCACAAGGTGAATGATGCGCATTTGTTCCCTGGGACAAACCCTTTGCCCTGGATGACGAATACCTCCCGGCGTGGCTGGACAAGTTGAGCTAAAAAGGCTATAATCTTCCTCGTTTCGCTTTTCGCCCATCGAGGAAAGTATGCGCTGTCCCGAATGTAAAACCAAAGTCCCCGACCATCTATCACTCTGCCCCGTGTGCGGCGAGATGGTGCAGGATACGCGTCCTATGCGCGGCCAACGTTCCAAAAAGGCCGATGAGACGCAGCCTATAAACATCGTCGATCCAACTGTCGAGGC
>Ga0316577_10000660_pt1 | contig 14436 bp, 18 predicted proteins | sample S5NA_FD_203073 | JGI IMG/M metagenome (GOLD analysis project Ga0316577, IMG submission 203073) | Rhizosphere microbial communities from salt marsh grasses in Alabama, United States - S5-7_050615r2r1 | ecosystem: Host-associated > Plants > Roots > Rhizosphere | place: USA: Alabama | collected... | reverse complement strand
GCTGATCTTGAACACGGTGAAGCGGCTAAAGCCAAAGAGCCTGCTTGATATTGGTTGTGGCTCGGGTAGCTACGGCGTCCTATTTCGAGACATCCTCGATAGGATGAGGAGTCGCTATCACAAGAAGGATTGGTTGGTGCGGATCGACGCTATCGATATCTGGCCCGATTACTTCACGCCGGTTCACGAATACATCTACGATACAGTGCGTTCCTTCGATATTCGGGAGATCGCCTTCGGCCGATGGCCGGGAGACCTGCTCGAAGAATATGACGTGATCTTCATGGGTGACGTGATCGAGCACCTCGATGAGGAGGAAGGCGTCGAGATTCTCAAGCTGCTGATAGAGCAACAACCTGACGCTTCAATCGTAATATCTACGCCCGTAACCCCTTACAAACAGGGCGCATATAGAGGCAATATCTACGAGGCACATCGGTCTATCTGGACGCCTGAGGATTTCACGAAGCTCGGCTTCGAGGTGCTCACCAAAGGCCCTCAGCACGTGCTGATCACGGCCGTTCGTCGTTCATAATCCTTGCAATTCCATGTAGTTGGGATAACATGGTATGATTGGCGCGAGAGGGCCTACCTATGCCATTTGCCAACGACTGCCTACAGAGCGGATATTCTTCGCTACGTGACGTTCCAAGCGTAGAAGTCGATCAATGTACGCTTGGATCCTCTACTCTCCAGCTGAGAGATCCGAATACGGGCGTTCCTATAGATCTCACACAATATCAGCCGGAAGGCAGTTCCAGCTCGTCCGGCGATATCGACGAGATCCGCGTACGAATCAAGGAACTGCCCGAAGATCACAACGTGTGGGCCGAGATGAAGGCGGAGATCGTAGATCCAGCGACGAACGGTACGATCACGTTCGACTACAACGAGCATATCACCCGGCAGGGCGGCATATACACCGCCGAGGTGCAATTCTGGAAGAATAGCCACCTACGCCGCGTGGCTCCGTTCTTCTTCATAGTTAATCCCGATCTCGCGAGCGACGACGGCGCCCAGCTTACGATTGCTGAGATCCGAATGTCGATTCGTGATATCGATCCCGAGGGTAACTTCCTGCTCGACCAGCTTGAATTTAGCAGGCAGGAAATCGCGTTGTGCATGCGTAGATGCATAGATTACTGGAATGAAGTGCCGCCACCGATCGCATTCTATAAGCCGACCAACTTCCCGTATCGCTATCACTACTCCCGTGCCGTCGTCTCACAGCTCTACTTCATGTCTGCGCAGCACAAGCTCAGGAACGATCTGAGCTACAGCGCCGGTGGCGTTACGGTTCAGGATACGCTCAACTATACGAAGTATCAGGAGATGGCGGACAAGCTGTGGGCCGAGTGGATGCAGTGGGTGAAGGACACGAAGTATAACCTCAACGTGATGGGTGCCTTCGCGGTTCTCGGCGGCTATCGTCGGTATGAGTACTATCGCTAATGAATTGTGAATTCAAATCATTAGAGATTTGGCACGTCACGAGAGGCGGGACCCAGATCTGTTGGGGACTCAGCCAGAATACGTTTTTCCGTGGCCGACATCACTTCTTCGTCGATTATGGGCAGCCGGCCACCGACGAGTGGATAACGCTCAACGCCGAACCGATCGTCGACGACTGCTGCTACTTCGACGAGTGCCAGCGCAACTGGGCCGATCTCATCGACCACTATTACCGGGTACGTCTCGTGCTGCCGGACGAGCCTGGATGCCCGGTATTCAAATCCATGCCCCAACGAGCCAATGGACGACTGGATCGAAAGAAGTGGCTCGTAGCACGGGATATAATCCGTCGTGAGTATCTCCAGCAGCGGAAGGTCGTCGGGGGAACGAAGGGCTTCCTCCTGAAGCGCAAGAAGTTCGGGCGGGCATGTCCGGTCTGTCTCGATTGGGACACCAAGGAAGTCAGAGATTCCGACTGTCCTGTATGCTATGGGACCGGTTTCGAGGGCGGCTACTATCCGGCGATCGAGTACTGGATCACGACAGACGCCAATTGGAACAGGAAGATCGTCAGTGGACAGCCACCGAGAGGCACGTCTTCCGACATCGATAAGACCGGCCGATGCATCCTGTACCCGGTGATTGATACTAGGGATGTATGGGTTCGCGCTGATAATGACGAGCGCTATATCATTGATGGATATGGAATTATATCTGAAATAGCGAGCGTGCCGCTGATAGCACAGGCCCGAATAAAACTTGCACCAGCAACAGACATCGTATATTCTGTACCATTGACACCAACTCCGTCCTCCTCTTCGGTTTCCTCACAGCAGTCGGACGGAGTTCAATGTGGTGTGGATAGCGGGCTCGATAGCTCGTACGAGGACTGGTAAGGAGGGTTGGCAATGTCGGAGGACAAGAAGGCTGCCGAGAGGGAAGGCACCGAGCGTCTCATGTCGTTCGCGATGGGAATTGGCCGACGCTGCAAGGAATCACAGATTTCCTACGGTGATCTTGCGAAGGCTTCGAACATCGACGAGAACATGCTCGCTCCGTCGCTCGCGAACGTGATGGCGCAGGCCGCCGAAGCGCTCGCGTCGCAGAAGGAATGACCGTGGCGTCCGATGTTCCTGAGATCGACGAGATGCGCCCACCAAAGATGCTGGGTACTATCAGCATCATGAAGTGGAAGCCCGATCTCGATAAGGTCAAGGAGACATTGGACGGCATAGTTCCTCCGCAAAGAGATGATGTTGTCACTCGTGGGGGCAGTCAGTGGCCGACGAAGCCCGAATAGCAGACGGTTGTCCAACCGCGCCGTCGACCGACGACGTGCGGCAAGGGCCTACACTCGTCGACTTAGACGAGTTTAGTAGCCTATGCTCAACCGGGCATACCCCGCAGATTCTCACAGGCGCGATTCTTCGTATTCTGCAGAACCATTTTTCCTCAGCTAGCTATATCGAAGATCCCGCGCTCAAAGACAATCTCATCAAGCTACAGCCGGACGATACGACGGAGGGACTGTATCCAACAGGAATACTGATCGAGCCCATCTACAAGTGGAACCCAGCACAGCTAAATCAGCGTATCGCGATTTACATAAAGCGAAATCCCATTCGTACGCAGCGATACGGTATCGATGATGGTCTGACTACCGGGCTCGGCAAAGATAACCAGGGGCAGCTGGAAACCCTTCGTGGCGATTACCACACCCTCGCAGTCCTAGGAAGCCATACGCTGTTCTGTATAGGCCGAACGGGCGCGGAGACGGAGGTTCTTGCCTACGAGGTGTTCCGAGAACTCGTGCAGTTCGGTCCCGCCATCAGAAGAGATCTCAAGCTGCATCGATTCGGCGTAACTGAGATGACCGATGTCAGCAGGATCGAAGAGTACGATCAGCACTTCGTGGCAGGAATTGTTGTAGGATGGGCGTATTTCGAGACATGGCGAATCATTCCTGATGCGCCGTGGCTCAAGACGCTCGTCATTGACCTTAGGCCCACTGATAGTGAGGGAGATTGATCATGGCCTATGTAGTGCCGCAGGCACTCATTTATCAAGAGTTTTCGATCCTCCCAACCGCGCTTACCGACCCGTTGCGGGCATGCATCATCGGCCCGCATTACGCGCTGAACCGGTATTCGGATGAGGATGAGAAGCCGAACATCAAGGTCACGAACAGCTATGACCCTGATACGGACGAAGTATTTAGCTGGCCAAACAGGACAGCGGGCGCAGTTGTCGATACTGACTATACGTCAGTCTATTTCGATGATGCGCTACTTCAGTACTACCAGGACCCAGGCGGGGATGCGAGCGGTATCTACGCAGTAGAGGGATATCGCAACCGAATTCGCTTCGGGTCGCTCGTCCTCCAGACCAAGAACGGCTACAACCGGACTTCGGTCTTCTGTGACCGCGACGTGGCGCCGGGCGATGTCCTCGATATCATCGCGAGCGCATGCGGTGAGCCGGTTTCGCTGCGCACCCAGATTCTCGATTTCATCCCGGACCCGATTCCGGCAGTCATCGGCGATGCGGAGTCGGATCCCAGCAACAAGCATTCTCAGTCTCAGGGCGGGGACTATAATCAGACGGCCGGTGACGAGAATAACGTCTGCATAGAGTCCATCGACGTGTCGAGCTTCGACGGCCGTGATGACGGCCTTATCGAGGAAACGTACACGATCGAAGTCGTGAGCAGCGGAAACGGCGGAGATGCCGAGACCGCGCTGCTGAAGGTTACCGCAGCGAGCGGCACCGAAGGTCCGTTCACGATCACGCCGGAGGCGTTCGGCAGCCCGACCGAAATTGGCGGACGTGGCTTGACGGTCACGTTCAACAATGACGGCTGTGGTAGCTCGTCGAGCCCGGGCGTCGGTATCGATCCGAACGATTTCATCGCAGGGCAGACTTGGGTTGTAGAGGCTCAGCAGACGTACGATGCCCCGGTCGCTGCAAGCGGTGGGCTGTATCTCGGCTCGGCCGATACGACCTACATCGTCGAAGTTGTGGATGGTGGGGACTTCGGAACCGCGCGTATCCAGGCGACAACCTCGACCGGCGTGGATCAGAGCGCGCCGACGGTGGTTTCGGCCTTGAACACGCCTGTTGCTATCGGCTCTCAGGGCCTGACGATCAAGTTCACGTCGGCAGCAAATGGCCTCTGCAAAGGCGATAGATTCACTATCGAAGTCGAGGCGGAAAAGGACGGCGCAGTCCGGACCGTCGTGCTGTCCAATCCCCTTCCGTACGAAATGCGAGGCATGTGCAACTTCGGGGACGAAAGCTCCAGCAGCTCGGAGGCTCCGCCCGATCTTGCCGTCACCTTCTACATCAAGAAGGACATCGAGGTTCCCGAGGATCGAGAGGGATTCGCGCCGCTCGTCAACTGGGAGCAGTCAGACACGCAGATCACGCTCAAGAGCGGCGTCATCGCCTACGATTCGAGCTGGACGTGCAGCGGGGTCCTACAGGCGCTGCCGGTCAAAGACGGCATCGTCTACGTCGAGCACAGGGATCTTCTCACCGACCTCTGTGGTGAGGTCAACTCGATCTCCGACGTATCGGAGATCAACACGGATAACTTCGGGGCCGGTGCAGTGATCGATCCGGACAACCCGCTCGTCTTCGGTGTGTACAATGCGCTGCTCAACTCCAGCGGGACGCCGGTGAAGTACATCGGGGTATGCGCGTCGAGCCCGATCGAGCTGGAAGACTGGACGGAAGCACTCGAAGTCCTGCAGGACCGGGACGACGTGTACTCGCTCACGCCGATGACACAGGATCAGCAGGTCCTGCAGCTCGTTCAGGGCCATATCGAGGCCATGTCTTCGCCTGAGAAGGGCCGATGGCGAATCGGCTGGTTCAACCTGCAGGCGACGACCGAGAAGGGCATGTACACCTGCTCCGAGAAGCTGGGAGCAGGCTCGTGCGATCCGGTTCTCGCGACCATCACGGATGATCCCGATGCGGCGGGTACGCAGTACACCCTGCTCACGGCGGCAGGAGAGAAGTTCCTCACGTCGATCGATCAAGAGGTTGAGGCGGGCGATATCGTCCGTGCGCAGTACCAGGATGACGGGTTCGGGAACGTCACCTACAGTGAGTACGTTGTAGATGAAGTTCTCAACGAAGAGGAAATCCGCCTCTTCACTGGACCGTCCGCGCCGATCAACACGCCGTCGAAGATCGAGATCTGGAGAAACCTCAGCCGCACCGAGATCGCGCAGGAATACGCGACGAACGCCGGTACTTTCAACAGTCGACGCGTATATCTCGTATGGCCGGATCAGGTTGGCAACGCCGGGGAGACTTTCGCAGGCTACTACCTGTGCGCAGCACTTGCCGGACTCCGCTCGGCATCGCTGCCGCATCGCCCGCTGACGAACGTCGAGATCCTCGGATTCGACGATATCAGCCGGACGACGGAATTCTTCAACGCACCGCAGCTGGATACGCTGGCGGCGGCCGGAATCTGGATCGTGACGCAGGATCCTAACGACGGCGACGTGTACACCCGCCATCAGCTGTCCACCGACAACCTGGACCTCAATCGCAAGGAGCAGTCGGTCACGACGAACGTGGACAGCATCAGCTATACGTTCCTTCGTCGGCTCGCGGTGTACATCGGCCGTGGAAACGTCACTCCGACGATGATCAACATCATCCGTGGAGAGATCCTGTCCGTGCTGGACTTCTTCTCCAGCTTCGTCGTTCAGGACATCCTCGGCCCGCAGGTGATCTCGTATGAGATTGATCAGCTGGAACAGCACCCGGTTCTCCGTGACCGCGTCTTGGCGGTGGTGAACCTCGTGATTCCGTACCCGCTGAACAACATCGAGCTTCACCTCGTAATTTAGCCTTTCCGGAACGGGGCGACCGCTTAGGTCGCTTCCTCCTCGGCAGCCCCAGGGGGCTTAGCTCCCTGGGGCTGTCATATTAGCTAAAATAAACCCCATAATCGCGTAGTATACGTTGAGTGGATAACTGGTATCCACTCAAGGGCGGGATGCGCCCTTTTATCGCTCTTGGGAAAGGAGCAAGCAATGGACGCGAGGGTCAAATGTTTATCTTCCTGATCCGGCCCGACATCAAGGGTGGCCAAATCGAAGAGAGCACCGGCTCCTTCGAGGATGCATGGCGCTACGTCGTGGCAGCCATGCATCGACGGCCACGCTGCCGCAGGTACTTCATAGAGAGGCTCGAACTCTATGAAGGCTCCCCGACTCTGTACAGAGTCGCGGAGCGGATGCCCAACGGAGATATCGCTGGGTTCCTGCCGGAGGTCGAGCGAGTGCTGGCATTGACCAGCTGATTGTGCTGTAAAGAAAGGAGGGCGAAATGAGAATCGTCCAAATGATGGTGATGGTGATGGTGTTCGCCTCCCGCGTGGAGGCGGCAAGTTTCTTGGTGGAGTCGGACCCCGCAGGCGCCACCATCACGGTGGACGGGGAGGAGCGGGGAAAGACCCCCGCCCACCTGCGGCTTCCCGACGGGACGCACAGCTTCGTGCTCTCCCTCGAAGGGTACGAGGACTACGCGGAGACCGTCACGGCGGATAACCTCGTGAGGGTGTCCGCGAAGCTCGTCCAGAAGACGATTTCCGTGGATGTCTTCTTCGAAGACATCGGAGAGAAGGATTGGTGGGCATTCGAGCAGCTGGAACGAGGGAAGTTCCAGTCACTCGGGAAGGTGCCGGGCACCTTTCGGCTTCCCGAAGGGAAGCATGAGCTGGTCCTCGCCAAGTACGGTTTCTGGGACATAAAGTTCCCGCTGACCGTCACGGGGAAGTCCCAGGTGGTTAAGGTCGAGGAGAAGCCAAGAAAGGGCCATAGTTCCTTCCTTCGGCTGTCGCCGTACCTGATCGCCGGGACATGGATTCAGGTTCCGGAGGACCACGATGGGCAACGGCGTTTCGAGTTCAAGGCCGATGGTACCTACACATATATCGGCCCCGGCCACAATCACCCGGGACGATGGATGCCATCGTTGGAGAAAGGGAGGATAAACATCCGGGTGCGGAATTGCCACAAGTACAAGCCGCACCTGTGGCTGGACGGCGATCGCCTGACGGGCAAGAGGGACCCGAGGCACAGGTGGAGAGGGCAGATGTGGAATCTCCAGAAGCAGGAGGCCCGATGATCCCATTCTCCTCGGACGTGCGAGAAGATGGGAACGTTGTCCACGTCTTCTCCACGGACGGCAAAGAGAAAGAAGTGGACGAACGACAGCCCGGCGACATCCTTGTCGTCGAGTACCCGAGGCTGCTGGCGTTCTACGACGTGACCGACACTAGCGTGGAATACGTGACGGCCATGTCAAAGGCTAAAATACTGCCGCTTTTGCGGTAGTATCCTGTGATGGCGAATAGTGCTATTCGCCGGTCATCGGATCGGGGCATCAATTCCATCTCACCCCGCTGATGCCCCGATTTTCTTGGAACGGTGGGCCGTCCCGACGACGGCCCAGCCGCCGCCCATCTCAACGAGGTGAGCGGCGGCTGTAGGTAGCTCCTACAGTAGAACTGGCACCGCTATGTGGATGGCGGTGCCAGTTCATCATCCACAATCATCCACGGCAAAGGAGTACCATGTACATAGTAATCGACGGGATGGGAGACGTGATACTCGTCGTTTCGGAAGCAGGCGTGGCCGTTGAGGTGTGTGGGGGGCGTGTGTTTCACGCCCCGGAGCTTCACGATGCCGACGGTTTCAAAGACGTGAATTACACGGGCAGGAAGTTCCCGCGCGCCCCTGCCGCGCTGGTCGATGCAGCGCGGCAGCGGGCGGCGGACGTGATCGACTGACCTGATATAGGCGCGTGAGTGCCGAGTCCTATATCACATCATCTCTCACTTCGGCGCTAGTGAGGCGAAAAGCGCAAATATGCGCAGCAGCGCTCGAAGTATAAGGCTCGCTTCGAGCAACATAAAGACAGAGCCTGCGGGGTTCCGCGAAGTTGAGCAGAGTCTGCTCGACAGTGAGAGATGATAACGTCTTTCGGTTGGCCGTCCCGACGACGGCCCAGCCGCCGCCCATCTCAACGAGGTGGGCGGCGGTTGCACCCCGCCGACTGATCATCATAAGGCGGACTTCCTGTCGTACGTAGTTTCGGCGCCCACGCGGTCGCGCCATTGGCCGGGAATTACCGATCCCGGTTTCAGGCACTCGCGTGGGCGCTTTCCATTTGAAAATTAAGCGCAGGATGCGCGCTTCGATATAAGGGATTTTTCACCTCTTGGGAAAGGAAGGTGAGAAATGGCGAAGAAGAAGCGGAAGGCGCCGGAGAAGGCGCCGGAGAAGGCGCCCGATGGTGCCACGACGGCCAACCTGAGGGTGGCCGTCACGGAGGCAGGCTTCAAGAGCCAGAAGGGTATCTCGCGCGCGATGGCGATCGTGCGGGACAAGTTCGAGAAAGAGGGAATCATGAAGAAGAAGACCAAGGCGGCGAAGAAGGAAGACCACAGGGACGAGATGGCGAAGCTCCGCGAGGACATCGCGGGCCTCCGCAAGGAGGTCCGGTCGCTCGACAAGGCGCTCCGCAAGGAGCAGTCGGCCGCGAAGTCCAAGAAGCGGGCCGCCCTGATGAAGAAGATCAGGGCGCGCACGCTCCGGCTCGCGAAGCTGGTCGCCTGCGCGGGGACGTTCCCCGTGCGACACCCGGTCCGCTCGGTGAAGGCCATCGGTCGCGCCATGAAGGCCGGCGCCTACTGGACCGGACGGCAGGCCAAGCGCGTCACGCAGCCGTTCGCCTGGCTCGCCTCGAAGTTCAAGTCGGAGGCGGCCGAGGCGACGGCGTAGGATCCTCCTTTCCCAGAGCTGCCGGGGCATCCTCCCGGCCAGCTCCGCCATCCGCCTCTTGGGAGGCGGATGGTGAAGTCGTCAAGCTCAGGGAAAGCGACAAAAGGGAAAGGAGATAGGTATGGACGACTGCCCCAGATGCGGAGGTCTGGGCATCATCTGCGTGTCCAGGAGCAGCTGTTTGGACATCAGCTGCAAGGACTGCGGGCAGATCGAGCCGTGCCCCCTCTGCAAGGGAGGCATGAAGCTCGTGAAGAAGCCACAAGACCCTAAGGTCTTGCGGTTCAAGGGAAAGGAAAAGACATGAAAAAGGTCGCGCTCGTGCTCGGAGTCGGCGTCGCACTCGTCGGCCTCGGGTTCGTATTCCGGGAAGCGATAAGCTTCTCGGGATGGTTGGCAGGCCGCCGAATGGCGTTCGGTGGCGTGCTAATCATGGTCGGGATGGCGGTGCTGGTCCTGGAAAATATCCGGGGCCTGCGCGATCACGCTGATCCCCCCAAGGCGTGGGTGCCACCGATCGTGCCCATGCCGCCGGAGCCGGAACCGACGAAGGAGTCGGAACCGACGAAGGAGCCGGAACCGCCGAAAACAGACGCACAGGCCCCGCCGACGCCACTGGCGGAGCCCAAGGGCGGAAACCCCAACTGGATGTATGGGCTTCTCCGGGAGAGGAATGCATCATGAGCCCCGTGAGAGATGCAGTATTGGGGTTTGCCATCTCGTCACAGATCATTGGCCTGATCATGGGCGCGATGGCAGTCTCCTGTGGCGAGCGGTGGCTGGGGGCAGGGTTTCTCGCCCTGGCCACCGTTGGATTCGTCGTGAAGAAGCTCATGATGCGCAGAGAGGAGGGCTGAATGTTACAGTCGTTAGTACTCCTCTTTGCACTGGGGAGCGTGGGATGGACCGCGTTGCTTGCGGCCTACTCCATGGATGTACCAACCGAAACCGTTGCCGCGTGGACGGTTCCGGTGGCGGTGGTCGTATCGGCCGTCGCAAGCGCATTTGCGACTTACACGGCCATACGGCTGATTCGAAAGAAGCGCCCGTAACAGGGCGCTTCTTTTTTTGCTATCAGTTGCCTAAGTCCATATTCGAGTTGACGTAGTATGCTTTTATCCGTTAAAATCCCCATGTGAGGGTCTAGAGCCGTCCCGGGATCAGAAGAAGGAGCAGAAAATGGCGCAGCCTGACATCCTCGGCCGTACAGCGACGGTTGGAGAGCCATTCAGCGCCGACGATACGGAGCTACTCTTCGTCGGGGCCGAATCGCAGTCGCTGGTCATCCAGAGCCTCGATATCGCCTACCGGCAGAATATCACGAGGCTATGGGAGATCGGCACCGACAAGCAGTATTTCGTATCGGGCCATCAGGAAGGAAACATGACGATGGCTCGCGTGGTCGGGCCAAAGCCTCTCGTAGGTGCCTTCCTCCAGCAATACGGGGATGTGTGTAACATTCGCGACAACCACATCACCCTCTGGGTGAAGGGCGCCTGCGGTACCGAGGCGGGCCAGATCAAAGCCACCGGCGTGGTCGTGACCCAGGTTGCGTATCGTGTCGCTGCACAGGACATGGTAATCAACGAAGCAGTATCGATGCTCGTGGCGCGCGTTGAGCAGAATCAGGCCTAATAGCCTGCAACGGACAACACGAGCATACACGATGTGGCCCGCTCTGACCGAAGCGCTTCGGCCTGAGCGGGCCTCTTAACAGAAGCAGAAGTAGGAACGTCATGGCCAAGCAGAGGGCGCTCGCCGAGGGAGCGGCCGATCGTACCATTACGGGTACGAATCGTATCGATCCCATCGATCCACAAGCCATTCCCGATCCCATCGACATGATCGAAATAGGCGTCATTCACGACGCCTTCGCGCATACGTCCGCGTACGTATTGACCATGCCGTCGGGCGAAAGAAAGCTCGCGGTAAAGCTCACGGCGGTCAGCGCAGGACCGCTCGGCGGTCGAGAGATAACCCAGTTTCAGATTGGCGATTCCGTCGCGTGCTATTTTCCGCCCGGCTATATCTACGGATTTATCCTGGGCTCGGCACCAGCGACGGCAAAAGATGCCCGCTTCATCCTGCCGGACTCGCTCGTCATGCGCAGTCGCGTCGGGTTCTTCGAGGACTCGATGCATTACTCTCCATATGAGAATGTCGATAACAATCTGGCGAACTTCAGTGGAGCCCGTCCGGTCGATGTGCTGCAAGGGGATTGGGGGTACATAAACGAGCTGGGTGTCGCGTTGTGGATCGGCAAGCTTATGACGCAGCTTCGAGCTTCCGATATCGCGAAGGTCGAAGCGTTTTGGGGTGATGATCTCGTTCGTATTTTCGGGTACAATTTCCACCTGCTAACAGCTGGTCGAGAACGACTTGCATTTGACGACGAAGGCGAGTATGACGAGGTCGACAGGTGGACTCCATTCATGTGGGAGTCGCTCGGCTCCTACGAACCCGGTACCGAGGTATTCGAAAAGAACGAGGGGGATTCAGGTGGTCTTAAGCAAGGTCAAGAGAAATCGCGTTTCGAACCGAAGGAAAAAGACAAGCAGACGACGGTCTTCCGTGGGCAATCGCTCAGAGGGTATATCGGAGATGGCGTCCGCGACACCATCACACTCCTCCCGCCGGACGCAGAGGGAATCTCAAAGCGAGATCCAGACTCAGACGATGTCCCAGAGTATCGCGGAATTCTCGAAGCAAGCAGTTCTCTCGATGGTACCTTCGCTGTCAGATCCGCAAAACAGATCGTCCTCGAAAAGTCACTCATTCTTCCTATCCCTTTCCAGCGACGCGATCCAGATGACCCCTCTGGAGATCGAGCTACCGGCGACAGCGCAGAATACAAAGCTGCTAGCTACTACGGTAGCGGAGATGCTCAAGAAAAGAAGCCATTTGAATGGCCGACAGATGACGAGTACGCAGCGAACAGGGCAACGCTCCTCTGGGAGTACGAAGAGTACCTCTTCAACAAGTTCGCGCTCCAAGTCATCGACGCGCACGAAAAAGACTGGAAAGCGCCGGAAGTCGAAGACCTTAAGATCGATGACTCGAAAGAAAACGAAATAGATCCGGACCTCTTCTCCAAGCCGCTATTATTCGACGCGGCGAAAAAACTTCCCAAATACGGAGAGGTGAAGATCGATCAGCGTACAGGACACACGATCCGCTACTACCAGTCTCGATCGTGCTTCCACATGCTGGACGACGGTTCGATCGTGATAGAAGACGGGTATGGCTCCCAGATCATCATGTCCGGGGGTCATATTCGTTTTACGTGTCAGGGCGACGTATTCAGCCAGCCCGGCCGCAATTTCATCGTATGGGCTCCCCGAGATTACATCGCGCGTGCCGGCTGGTGCGCCGAGATGTCGGCTGCTGAAGGCGACCTGCGTCTCAAGTCCGAGAACAACATGCACATCCTCGCCGGTGACGGAACCAGCGGGAGCATCCTTATCGAAAGCCGCTCGAAAACTAAGCCGACAAAGTCGGATTGGACCGGAAAGTACGGGGAGGACATTATCTCGTCCGGCGTGATAATCAAGGCCGAAGAGTCGGCGATAGACATGTGGTCGAAGCGAATCTTCGGCGGAGTTCCCAAGGAGACGGTCGGGCAGGTCGAGTTCAGCTCCGGCGACGGTAAGACGGTCATCGACGGTCGTGATGTCGGTATCGAAGCCACTTCGAAGTTCGGCGTGCTGGTGGGCGCCAATAGGAGTCAGACCGCCGATCCCGGGCAGATTGTGCTGGACTCATCATCTCTGCAACTCATCGCGACGACCGACATAGTCGGGGATCTCGGCGTATGGCAGGGATCGAAGGGTGCAGGGACCATCAAATGTGATGGTGAGGTGCAGACCGCTTCAGGCATCGGGGCTGATGGCAGCGTGTATTGTCAGGGCTCGATGATCGCGAATGGGATGGTCAGTACGTCGTATCACAATGCTCTCGGCGAAGGATTCGGGCCGGAAGTGGAATCCGAGAGTGGCCCTACGAAGCAGAAAGCCGAAGCCGCCAAACCGACTCTATATCAGCAGTTTGAGCAGGAAACCCAGGAAGACTCCGAGACTGGGGCCGCGAATCGGACGGTCTGGGATGAGATTGGCTTCAGCTTCCGGAAATCGGTGGAGCACTATAAGATCGCGACCGATTTCAAGATCACGGAGGCTCGATGGCAGCAGTTGTATCGTGTGAACGGATCGATTAAGCAATGGGAAGAGCCGGTCGTAGAGGCGCCAGATGGAACAAAGACACGGCCGCACCCTGGTTATGCCGCGTGGGAGCAGACGAAGCACTACAGCTATACGGACCCGAGCGCAGCGAAGAACGTGGATTACATTAAGGGACGTTCCAAGAAGCGGGAAGATCAAACGGAAGAATCGCCCGAGATGACCGATGCGACGCTGAAGGATCAATATCTGATCAACGTACAGTTGCCGTCGTGAGGAGGAAGCAATGGCCAAGGCGTTTGAACAGCCTCCGAAGGGGCCTAAGATCGGCCCCATGCAGGAGTTCAAGAATCTGCCGCCCCACAGGAAGGAGCAGCTCGGCGAGCTGGATAAGCTAGGAGCCGAGATCGTGTCTCAGCCGGCGAAGCTCGACTCGCGCGTCGAGGAGGCCGCACAGGAGCAGGCGGAAGCCATGCTCGAAGAAGAGAAGCCGGAAGCGCCGAAGAAAGCCCCGGAGGAAGTGGCCGAAGAGCTTGAGGCGCTGCAGGACGTTCTGAGCGAGGAGGACGAAGAGCCTGATCCGATCGATGTCGCGGCCGAACCCACGTCCGACGATCGACGGAATTTCATGCGGAGCATCCTTGGTGACAAGGCGTACGAAAAAGAGTATGTATTGTTCGGAGGGATGCTGGTTTTGAAGATGGTGGATATCTCTCCCGAGCAGGAGGACGGCATATTCGCACAACTGGCGGTAGATCAGCGCGAGGAGATCGTCAGGACGCAGGAGGACTGGGAGATACAGCTCGACAGGTATCGCGCGGTTACCAACGTGCAGAAAGTGATCAGCTCGGGAGCAGAGCTTCCCAGCGAGCAGCCCGATAATCTCAGGGAGCGCGCGGCGCTGCTCTGCAAGAATAAGAACTCGACGATTTATCGGGCGATTCTGAGAACGGTCAGGGTATTCCGGAGACATCTCGACTTTCTGGTCGAAAGGTCGATGC
>Ga0316577_10000659_pt1 | contig 14437 bp, 12 predicted proteins | sample S5NA_FD_203073 | JGI IMG/M metagenome (GOLD analysis project Ga0316577, IMG submission 203073) | Rhizosphere microbial communities from salt marsh grasses in Alabama, United States - S5-7_050615r2r1 | ecosystem: Host-associated > Plants > Roots > Rhizosphere | place: USA: Alabama | collected... | reverse complement strand
CTCGAGCCCACCGACCTCAAGCTCGAGCTCGGATGCAACGGCGCGATGAACGCCGACGTGATCTTCACCGGGCACGCAGCCCACGCCGCCCGGCCGTGGCTCGGGGAGAACGCCGTCACGAAGGCGGGTGCGTGGCTCGCCGCGATGCACGAACGGCGGCCCGAGCGCTTCGAGGTCGCCGGCCTCGAGTACTTCGAGGTCTTCTCCGTGACCCGCGGCAACGGCGGCGTCGCGAACAACGTGCTGCCGGCGCGCTTCACGACGAACGTCAACTACCGGTTCCCGCCGATCTTCAGCCTCGATGAAGCGGAACAGCGTCTCCGCGCGGTCGCTGCGGCCGCCGACGAGATCCTCATCACCGACCGGGCCGCCGCGGGGACCGTGCCCGAGGGCAATGCCCATCTCGACCGGCTCGAGGCCCTCGTCGGTGGAGCGAAGACGGCGAAGCAGGGATGGACCGACGTTGCGCGGCTCACCGGGCGCCAAATCCCGGCCGTCAACTACGGGCCCGGGGAAGTCGTTCAAGCACATCAGGCATCCGAGTCCGTGCCGGCTGCGAACCTCGACACCGTCTTCGGCGTGCTTCGCCGCTTCCTCACCACGTGACGATCGACCCTCCCGCCGCAGCCTCGCTCCGATAGTCTGGAACTCTCGGCAACTTGAAGGGGCGGAGGCACGTGTCGGGCAACACCCTCGAATGCGCAGACCTGCGCAAGGCCTACGGGGACGTCGTCGCCGTCGACGGCGTCGGATTCACGATCGGGGCGGGCGAGACGTACGGCCTGCTCGGCCCCAACGGTGCGGGCAAGACGACCACGATCTCGATGATCGCCGGCCTGCTCGAGAAGGACGGCGGCACGGCGGTCGTCTCCGGCCGCGAGGTGACGACGACCGGCACTGAGGCGAAGGCGGCGATCGGCCTCGTCCCGCAGGACCTCGCGATCTACCCGGATCTCACGGCCCGCGAGAACTTGCGGTTCTTCGGCAAGCTCTACGGCATCGGTGAGGACCTCGGGAAGCGCATCGACGAGGTGCTCGAGATCATCGAGCTGACCGACCGGGCCGACGACTACACGAAGGAGTACTCCGGCGGCATGAAGCGCCGCCTCAACATCGGGATCGGGCTGCTCCATCGGCCGGATCTCCTGATCCTCGACGAGCCGACCGTCGGTGTCGACCCGCAGAGCCGCAATGCGATCCTCGAGGGCGTCGAGCGCCTCGGCGAGCAGGGCATGGCCGTGCTCTACACGACGCACTACATGGAAGAGGCCGAGCGCCTCTGCGACCGCGTCGGCATCATCGACGAGGGGAAGATCATCGCCGAGGGGACGCGGCGTGAGTTGGTCGCGCTCGTCGGCGGCCGCGACCGGGTGAGCCTCGAGACGTCCGGCGACCCGTCGGCCGCCGAGCCCGCCGTCTCGGCGCTCGAGCACGTCGAGTCGTGCTCCTCGACGGCCGCCGGCATGGAGGTGGTCTCGGTCAATGCCTCGCAAGCCCTCCCGGACATCGTCCTCGCGATCAGCGCCGCCGGCCTGGACGTGCAGGCCGTGCGGGTCTCCGAGCCCGACCTCGAGTCCGTGTTCCTCCACCTGACCGGCAAAGCGTTGCGCGACTGATGCGGACCGCGCTGACGATCGCCGTCAAGGACCTCAAGGAGCGGCTGCGAGACCGCTCGGCGATCATCTTGGCGATCGTCGTCCCGCTCGGGCTCGCGTTCATCATGAACTTGACGATCGGCCCGGCGGCGGACCAGACGTTCGAGACGACGGTGGCGGTCCACGACGCCGACGGCGGCCAGGTTTCGGAGGGGTTCTCCGCGATGCTCGCCCAGGTTGAGCAGATCGGCTTCATCACCGTGGAGACTGCTGCGAGCGAGGACGACGCCCGCCGCGCAACGACCGAAGGCGACGCGTCGACGGCCTTCCTCCTCCCCGCCGGTGTCTCCGACGCGATCGCTCGCGGTGAGGCTGCGTCGATCCAGGTCGTGACGAACCCCGACCAGCCCATCGGCGCTTCGGTCGGTGTTGCGCTGGCGGAAGGCTTCGTTGCTGAGGTCAACGCGATCCGGCTGTCGGCCGCGACCGCGATCGCCCTCGGCGCAGGTGATCCCGAGGGGTTGGCGGCCGCCGCCGCGACCGAGCAAGCGCCGGTCGTGCTCGGTCGGGCAGACGTCGAGGGTCGCGGCTTCGACTTCGCGACGTTCTACGCCAACGGCATCGCGATCTTCTTCATGTTCTTCACCGTCCAGTTCGGCGTGCTGAGCATCATCGAAGAGCGTGAACAGGGGACGATGCCCCGGCTGCTCGTCGCGCCGATCTCCCGCTCGTCGATCCTCGTCGGGAAGCTCGGAGCATCGTTCGTCATGGGGGTGGCGAGCACCGTCGTTCTGTGGATCGCCACCACCTTCCTGATGGGCGCCGTCTGGGGGGACGCGCTCGGCGTGCTGCTGCTCACGACGGCCGGCGTGCTGTCGGCGGTGGCGGTCGCATCCGCCATCGCGACCTTCACGAGGACCGCCGAGCAGGCCGGGGCGGCGACCGCGTTCGTCGCCGTGATCTTCGGCGTCCTCGGAGGCGTGTTCTTCCCCGTCACCCGCGTGTCCGGGGCATTCGCGGCCGTCAGCCGGCTGACACCGCACTACTGGCTGATGGACGGGTTCAAGCGGCTCTCCGCCGGGGAGGGCGTGGCGGACACCATCCCTGCGCTCCTCGCGGTCCTGGCGTTCGCTGCGGTGCTCGGCGCCGTCGGCCTCGCCCGTTCGCGTGATCTGGTGAAGTACTCATGAAGCTCCTCACGATCGCCGGGAACAGCCTCCGCCGCCTTCTCCGGGATCGGGCGAACATCTTCTTCATCTTCGTGCTGCCGATCGCGCTCATCCTCACCCTCGGGATCGTGTTCGGCGCCGGGTTCACGACGCGCGTGCTGGTCGTCGCGCCCGACGACGAGCTCGCCGGCGACCTCGTCGCCGCAATCGCCGATACCGACGTCTACGAGGTGAGGGAGACCGGCGACGTCGACCAGGCCCGTCGGCAGCTCAGACGCAACGAGGCCGACGCCCTCGTCGTGATCCCCGATACGTACACCGCCGATCTGCTCGCCGGGGGGACGGTCGAGATCGGCTACGCGCAGTCGCCCAACATCGGCGGCGAGGTGCGCTCCGTCATCGAGGCGGCGATCACCGACGAGGCATCGGTGCTGCGCGCTGCGCGCTTCGGAGCGGGTGCGGCGGGCACCGACCAGGTGGTGGCACTTCAGACCGCCGAAGCGCTCGCTGCCGTGATCCCGGCCGTCGCCGTCGACGTGGAGGGGGAGGCAGCCGCCGGAGGCGGCGGCGGCTACAGCTTCGACACCGCGGCGGCCCAGCAGCTCCTCCTGTTCATGTTCATCACCGCGCTCACGTCGTCGACGGCACTCATCCAATCTCGACGGCTCCGCGTCTCGCAACGCATGCTCTCCACACCGACGAGCGCCGGCACCATCATCGCCGGAGAGACGCTCGGACGGTTCCTCGTCGTCATGCTCCAAGGGGTGTTCATCGTCGTCGCCGCAGGGGGCCTGTTCGGCGTCGCCTGGGGGAACGTATGGGCGGCGATCCTCGTCGTCATCGCGTTCGCCCTGACGGGGACGGGCGCAGGAATGCTGCTCGGGTCGACGTTCTCGAACGAGCAGCAAGCCGGCGGTATCGCAGTGTTCCTCGCCCTCGTGCTCGCCGCGCTCGGCGGCAGCATGGCCCCCCTCGAGATCTTCCCCGACACGATGGTCACGGTCGCCCACTTGACGCCTCACGCGTGGGGCAACGACGCGTTCGCGACGCTCGTGCGTCGCGGAGGCGGCATCGCCGACGTGGCGACCGAGATCCTCGTCCTGACCGCCTACGGACTCGGATTGATGGCCATCGCGTCGGTCGTGTTCCGCCGCAAGCTCACCCGGTCCGGCGGCTGACCGGGAGCATCGAGAGCCGGTCGAGGAAGAACTTGACGAGCGGGCCCATCCCGAAGGCGAAGAGCACGGTGCCCACGCCGACCGTGCCCCCGAGGAGCCATCCGGCGACGAGGGCCGTGATCTCGATCCCGGCACGGACCCATGCGAGCGAGAGGCCGCGCCGCGCGAGCCCGGTCATGAGGCCGTCGCGTGGCCCCGGCCCGAGACCTGCGCCGATGTAGAAGCCGGAGCCGATCGCGACGAGGACGATGCCGCCGAGCATCGCACCCCACCGGAGAACGGCGGCGTCGAGGGTCTCGGGCAGCAGGAGGAGGGCGGCGTCGAGGACCGCGCCGATGACGATCGCGTTGGCGACCGTGCCGATGCCGAATCGCTCGCGCAGTGGGATCCACATGAGCATCACGGCAAACCCGGTCATGATCACGACGTTGCCGATGGAGATGCCGGTCCGGAATGCGACACCCTGGTGGAAGACATCCCAGGGGGCGAGCCCGAGATTCGCGACGACCATGAGGGCGAGGCCGATACCGAACAGGGTCAACCCGAAGAGGAGCCGTGCGAGGCGCGGCGCGAGTTCGCTCAACGGGGGGAACGGGAGCACGCTGCAAGGCTAGGGCTCCGGGGGTGGGGCCTCGTTGCGCGAGCCGTGCAACGGTGGGACGCGGAGCGGCCCGCGCCCAGGGAGGGTGGGCGCGGGCCGTGGTCGGGGGAGCGGGCGCTAGGCCTCTTCGGTCGCTTCGGCCTCGATCGCCTTCGACGAGGTCCGTGCGACGCTGACCCTGCGCGGGAGGGATTCCTCGTGCACGGGGATGGTCACGGTCAGCACGCCGTTGTCGTAGGAAGCGTTCACCTTCGACGTCTCGAACCGCTCTCCGAGGCGAACCTCGCGGCGGTGGGTCCCGGTGGGGCGCTCGCGCAAGAGCCACGTGGCGTTCTCCGGCTCCTCCTCCGGCCGGTCGGCGGTCACCGTGAGGACGTTGCGCTCGACGGTGACGTCGACGCGCTCGGGGTCGACGCCGGGGAGGTCGAACCGAAGCGTGTAGGTCCCGTCCTGCTCGTAGGCGTCCATCGGCATGACGGCGCCGTGCAGCGGGCTCCCGAATGGGGCCATCCAGCGCTCCATCTCCTCGAAGGGGTCTCTGATACGCAGGGGCATGGTGCTCCTCTCTCGTTGGCTGCTCTAATAATCTAACACTTTATGACTCAGATTATTTCAACTTCTGCGACTCCAGTCAAGGGGGGAGGTCGATCACACGGAGACACCCGCCGGGACGTCGAGGGACATGGAGGTTGCTGCGCCCCGGTGGCGCCGGGGATCCTTCTGGATCCTCGGATGCGCTCGACGTCGCGGCGGCGGCCGACGGATGCGGTGCAAGCGGTGAACCGTCACCGGCGGCGGTACCATCGCAGCCATGCCCGTCGACATCGACATCGCACGCGTCGCGCACCTCGCTCGGATCGCCCTCGGCGACGACGAGCTCGCGATCTATGGCGACCAGCTCGCCCACATCCTCGAGCACGCCGAGCGCGTCCAAGCGCTCCCGACCGAGGGTGTTGAGCCCACCTCACATCCGTTGCCGATGGTGAATGCGTTCCGGCCCGATGTGGTCACCGGGTCGCTCGAGCGGGACGAAGCACTCGCAGGGGCCCCGGACACGGAGGACGGCTACTTCCGGGTCCCGAAGATCCTGGACGAGTCGTGACGGACCTCGCGGACCTCACGATCGCCGAGGCGGGTGCCGGCCTGCGGGCGGGCGAGTTCACGGCCGTCGATCTCCTCGAGGCGGTGCAGCGGCGCGCCGCAGTCACCGAAGCCCATCTGCACGCCTTCCTCACCCTCGACCGGGACGGGGCTCGACTCGCCGCCGAAGCCGCCGATGTCGCCATCGCCGACCGTGATCCGCGGCCGCTGCTCGGGATCCCGGTCGCACTCAAGGACAACATGGTGACGAAGGGGATCGAGACGACCGCCGCGTCGCAGATCCTCGCCGGCTGGATCCCCCCGTACGACGGCACCGCCGTCCGGCGCCTGAAGCGTGCCGGTGCGGTCATCGTGGGGAAGACGAACCTCGACGAGTTCGCCATGGGCTCGTCGACCGAGAACTCCGCATACGGGACGACCCGCAACCCGTGGAACACCGACACCGTCCCCGGCGGGTCGTCGGGCGGCTCTGCCGCTGCGGTCGCCGTCGGCTCGGCGCTCGGGGGGTTCGGCTCCGACACCGGCGGATCGATCCGGCAGCCGGCCGCGCTGACGGGGACCGTCGGCGTCCGGCCGACCTACGGCCTCGTGAGCCGCTACGGGCTCATCGCCTTCGCGTCGTCGCTCGACCAGATCGGGACCTTCGCGCGCTCCGTTCGCGACGCCGCCACGCTCCTCGAGGCCGTCGCCGGCTGGGACCCGCTCGACGCGACGAGCTACCACGGCGACGTCCCCCCGCTCGCCCGCTCGATCGACGCCGGCGTGGCGGGGCTGCGCGTCGGCGTCGTCACCGAGCTCACCGGTGAAGGCATCGATCCCCAGATCCTCGCAGCGACGAAGGCGATGGTCGACCGTCTCTCCGATGCCGGGGCCGCAGTCGTCGAGATCTCGATCCCGGCCATCGAATACGCCCTCTCGGCCTACTACCTCATCGCCCCCGCCGAGTGCTCCGCGAACCTCGCCCGGTTCGACGGGGTGCGCTACGGCCTGCGCGTCGACGGGGCGACGACCGAGGAGATGATGGGGAAGACGCGAGCCGAGGGGTTCGGGCCCGAGGTAACGCGCCGCATCCTTCTCGGGACATATGCGCTGTCGGCCGGCTACTACGACGCCTTCTACGGCCAGGCGCAGCGCGTCCGGACGCTGCTCCGCAATGAGTTCGCGACGGCATACGCGAAGGTCGACGTGCTCGTCTCGCCGACGAGCCCGACGACGGCGTTCGAAGTCGGGGCGAAGACCGAAGACCCGCTCACGATGTACCTCTCGGACATCTGCACGATCCCGACGAACCTCGCCGGCGACGCCGCCATCTCGGTCCCGATCGGGCTCGACGACGGCGGCCTCCCGATCGGCTTCCAGATCATGGTCCCCGCCTTGTGCGAGGAGACGATGTTCCGCGCCGCAGCGGAGGTCGAACGCCTCGCCGGCTTCGCCGCGCGCCCACCGCTGGCGACGTCCGAGGTGGTGGCGCCGTGACACATTGGGAAGCCGTCATCGGGATCGAGACGCACGTCGAGCTGCAGACCCGATCGAAGATGTTCTGCGGGTGCGCCGTGGATTTCGGCGACGACCCGAACACCGCCGTCTGCCCGGTCTGCCTCGCCCTTCCCGGAGCGCTGCCGGTCCCGAATGAGGCCGCGATCGAAGGGATCCTGTCGATCGGCGACGCACTCAACTGCACCCTCACCGAGGACTCGCTCTTCTACCGGAAGAATTACTTCTACCCGGACCTCCCGAAGAACTACCAGATCTCCCAATACACCTTCCCGCTCTGCGTCGACGGCAGCCTCGAGATCGACGATGACGAAGGATCGGCGACGATCGGCATCACGCGCGTGCACATGGAGGAGGACACGGGGAAGAGCACCCACGTGGGCGAGAGCGGCCGGATCCACGGGGCCGAACACACGCTCCTCGACTTCAACCGGGCCGGGGTGCCGCTGGTCGAGATCGTCAGCGAGCCGGACATTCGGACGCCGGAGCAGGCGCGCGCCTACGGAGCGGAGCTGCAGCGCGTCGTGCGAGCCCTCGGGGTCTCCGATGCGCGGCTCGAGGAAGGCTCGATGCGATTCGACGTGAACACCTCGATCCGCCCGGCGGGCGCGGACGACCTCGGGACGCGAACGGAGATCAAGAACGTCAACTCACTGCGGTCGATGCAGCGGGCGATCGCCTACGAGATCGACCGCCAGATCGCCGTCGTCGAGGCGGGCGGCACCGTGAAGCAGGAGACCCGCCACTGGGACGAATCCGCGAGCGTCACGAAGCCGGGCAGGGCAAAGGAGGAGTCCGAGGACTACCGGTACTTCCAGGACCCGGACTTGCTGCCGCTCCATGTCGACGCCGACTGGCGCCGACGCGTCGCGCGCCGCCGGCCCGAGCTGCCGGCTGCTCGACGAGCCAGGTTCCGCGGGCTCGGCGCGGATCGTCGTACCGCCGAGCTCCTCGCGGATGCCGAGGACCTGGCAGCGTTGTTCGAGGCTGCAGTCACCGCAGGCGCCGACGCGCGGACCGTCGGGATCTGGCTCACCGGCGAGGTCGTCGCGTACCTCCGACGCGAGGAGCTCGAGCTGGCATCGACGGGGCTCGACGCGGCCGCGCTGGCTCAGCTCTCGGCGATGACCGCCCAGGGTGAGCTGTCGGCGACTGCGGCCAAGGAGGTCCTCGGGGCCGCATTGGCCGGCGAAGGGGCGCCGCGCGAGATCGCCGTGTCTCGGGACCTCCTCCAGGTTTCGGACGAAGGTGCGATCGAAGCCGAAGTCGCAGCGGTGCTCGAGCAGCACCCCGACGCGCGCGACAAGATCCGCGCCGGGGACATGAAGCCCATCGGCTTCCTCGTTGGGCAGGTGATGCGGGCCACCGGGGGGAAGGCCGACCCGAAAGTCGTTCAGGAGCTCATCCGCCGAAGAGCCCCGGAGTAGCGGTGCTCTCCGCCGTCATCTGGGACTGCGACGGCGTCCTCGTCGACAGCGAGCCGCTCGCCGACGAGATTTGGGGTCGCGTCCTCGCCCAGCGCGGCTACGCACTCACCGCGGAAGATGCGGCGGCATGCCGGGGGATGAGCGACGTCGCTTTCCACGCGTACCTCTCGGACCGGGCCGACCTCCTGCCGTACGACGCGCACATGGCGGCGATCGACGCGCTCCGCGTCCCCATCTACGAGGAGCGCCTCGAAGCCTTCCCGGATGCTGCGCGCGCCGTTCGCGAGCTGGTCGCGCACGGCATCCCGATGGGCGTCGCGTCCTCGTCACGACGGGAGGCGGTCGACCACAAGCTCGCCCTCACCGGGCTCGGCCGCTTCATCACGGCGGTGGTCGGAGGTGACGAGGTCGCGACGGGCAAGCCGGCGCCTGATGTGTACCTCGCGGCTGCCGACCGGCTCGGCATCGCCCCGGCGTCGTGCATCGCCGTCGAGGATGCAGAGCTCGGAGCCGAGGCGGCCCATGCCGCGGGGATGCGCGTCGTGATGGTCCGCCGCGACGGGTCCCTCTCTGCGGACCACGCGACCGTCACTGAGGTCACGGCCGATCTGATCCTCAGCTGGATGGGGCGCTGACTCGCGTCGTCTGGTGAGATTCGGGCTCGCCCTGCCGTTCCCGGTTCGGGCTGCGCCTCGTCAACCGATGATGAGCCATGCGAGCCACCCGGCGGCCGAACCGTAGAGGCCGGCGACGACGTCGTCCATCGTGATCCCGACCGCCCCGGGGAGCTCCTCGGCGCGTCGGACACCAGGGAGCACCTTGAAGATGTCCGCCAGTCGGGCGACGGCGACCCCAACGACCCACGGCCAGCCGGTGAGGCCGATGACGGCGACGAGGGTGCCGGCGATCTCGTCCATGACGACCCACCCGGGGTCGGCGTGATTGCCGGCAAACGGCTCGGCAGACCACAACGAGAGCGAAATCGCCACGATGAATGCGCCGCCGCCAACCCACCATGGGAGCGGCCACAGCAAGAGCGAGACGATTGCAGCGAGTGCCGCGCCGAAGGTCCCGGCGCCCGCATCGGACCCCCAGAGGCGCCGGGGGATGAAGCCGACGAAGAACCCGGACGCGACGAAGCGGTGCACAGACCGAGCCTATGGCATCGCGCGGCGCCAGTGTGCACGACCACCGCCATAATCGGTGCCCCCGAACCGAAAGGCCCCGTGATGCGCCCCGACCAAATCGGTGAGTACCGGTCCGTCAGCGACCCGCGCCTCCATCCCGACGGCACCCGCGTCGCCTTCGTCGTCGGACGGATGGATCTCGAGGAGGATCGCTACGTCAAGAGCATCTGGCTCTGGGACGGGACGGAAGCGCGTCGGCTCACGTCGGGATCGATGGATACCGCTCCGCGCTGGTCGCCCGACGGGGAGCGGCTCGCGTTTCTCCGGAAAGGCGCGTCGGACGACGACGCGCCGCAGGTCGCCGTACTCCCGCTCGACGGCGGAGAGGCAACCGTCGTCTCCGACTTCGAGCTCGGGGCGACGGAGCTCGCATGGTCCCCCGATGGGTCGAAGATCGCGGTCGTCGCCCTCGAGTGGACCGCAGACTGGAAGGACGTCGAGAAGAACGAGCGTGCGCGGCGCCCGCGTCGCCTGACCCGCCTCGGCTATCGATTCGAGGGCCGCGGCTGGATCCACGACAAGCGATCCCACGTCTGGGTCGTCGATCCCGACGGAGACGGCGACCCCCTGTGCCTCACCCGCGGCGACTTCAACGAGACGGAGATCGCCTGGTCGCCCGACGGGGGGCAGATCGCCTTCGTATCGGCCCGCCACGACGACCGGGACGTCGATCCGGGCAGCCAGATCTGGGTCGTTCCCACCATCGGCGGCGAGGCCACCGCTCTCACCGGCGTCGGCACGTGGGCGCTCCCACACTACGACCGGAGCGGCCGCCTGCACGCGATCGGCGACGACGACCGCTGGGCGTACCCGGACGTCATGCCGCTCCGCCGTCACCGCGACGACGAGACGTGGGAGCAAGTCACCGACCTCGACCGAAACCTCGTCACATTCGCTCCGCCACTCGCACCGGGCGGCCCCCGCTGGCTCGACGACGACACGGCCTTCTCGACGCTCGAGGACTCCGGCCGCGTGCGGGTCGTGCGCATCACGACGGACGGCCGTTGCGAAGACGTGATCGGCGGCGACCGGCTCGTCACCGGGATCGACCCCCGGCCCGACGGCTCCGCCGCCGTGTTCGCCGCGACCGCGCCGACGGATCCCGGCGAGCTGTGGTGGTGGGAGAACGGCGAGGAGCGTCGCCTCACGAACCTCAACGATGCGTTCCGCGCATCCGCGACCCTCACAGCGCCGCAGCGGTTCGTCATCGAGCACCACGGCGTCGAGGTCGAGGGATGGGTCTACCTGCCCGAAGGCGACGACCCGGTCCCGCTCCTCCTCAACATCCATGGCGGCCCCGCGACCCAGTACGGGTACGGGTTCTTCGACGAGTTCCAGATCTACGCCGGCGCCGGGTACGGCGTCGTCGCGATCAACCCGCGCGGGGCGAGCGGCTACGGCTCCGACCACGTTCGCGCCGTCGTCGGCGCCTGGCACGAGGCCGCGCCGCCCGACCTCGTCGACCTCCTCGCCGCTGCAGACACCGCAGCCGCGCGATTCCCGCGCCTCGACCTCGATCGCATGGGGGTCATGGGCGGGTCGTACGGCGGCTTCGCCACCGTGCGCGTCACGGCCGAGGACCGCCGCTTCAAGTCGGCGATCGCCGAGCGAGGGCTCTACGCCTGGACGTCGTTCGGCGCGACGTCGGACATCGGGACGTACTTCGACGCCATGTACATCAAGCGCGGGGCGACCTACGACGAGCTCTGGGCGGCGTCTCCGCTCCGCCACGCAGACCGGATCACGACCCCAACCCTCGTGCTGCACTCCGAGCACGACTGGCGGTGCCCGATCGAGCAGGGCGAGCAGCTCTTCGCGGTGCTCCAACGCAACGGTGTGGCCTCGGAGATGCTGCGCTTCCCCGGCGAGGGGCACGAGCTGACGCGCGGGGGGAAGCCGAAGCACCGCAAGGAGCGCTTCGACGCGGTCTTGGAGTGGCACGGCCGCCATCTGCGCTGAACCGCCAGCCACCCGCCGAATCGGCAACTGACGGAACCGACAACCGAGAAAGACTGTGGGTCTCATGCCCGACAGGTCCTCCATCCCGCTGGCGATCACCGCGGTGAACGCGCTGGCCGCGGTCGTCGAGCAGCGCGGTGGCCAGCACCGGCAGGGTCAACACGACATGGCCGCGTGGGTGGCGCAAGCCCTCGAAGATCGCCACCACCTGATCTGCGAGGCGGGGACGGGAGTCGGGAAGTCATTCGGGTACCTCGTGCCCGCGATCGTGTCCGGCCGGCGCATCGTCGTCGCAACCTCGACCAAGACCCTCCAGGATCAGATTGCGGCAGATCTCCCCGAGGTGGTCGGCGTCCTCGCTCGGGAGGGCTTCGACGCCTCCTGGGCCGTTGTGAAGGGACGCGCCTCGTACGTCTGCCCTGCGAAGCTCGCCGAGCGCCATCCCCGGCTCCTCGACGCCGGAGCCGCAGAGGATGACCTCGAGGCGATCATCGACTGGTGGCTCGACGGCGGTGACGGCGAGCGCGACCACGCGCCGGCCGCCGTCGACGACCGGACATGGAGCGACATCAGTGTGCCCGGCATGGAGTGTCCCGGCCGGCGCTGCTCCTACGCCGGCGAGTGTCCGGCGATTGCGGCGCTGGACGCCGCCCGAGACGCCGACCTCGTCGTCTGCAATCACCACCTCTACGGCACGGACATCAACGCCGACGGGGGAATGCTCGGCGATCACGACGCCGTTGTCTTCGACGAGGCCCACCGGCTCGAAGACGCGCTCTGCGCGAGCGTCGGGATCACCCTGACGCCGGGCCGCCTCGCGGCCTACGGCCGTTCGGCATCGGACACAATGAAGCGGCTCCGGATCCCTGCAGTCGAGCGCGGGCCCTTGCTCGCGCGCCTCTGGGACGCCATCGGGGACGCGCAGACGTGGATGAGCCGGCTCCCCGCCGGGACGGTGCGCCTCCCGATCGAGGGTCACGATGCTGCTCGAGTCCTGGCGCTGCAGCAAGCGGCGAAGACCATCGACCTCGCGATGCGGGGCGCCTCGATCGATGACCCCGTCGTGACGGGCATGCGCGAACGTTCGGGGAACCTCTCCGGGCACCTCCAGGGCGACCTCAGCGTGCTCACGAGCTCGACGACCGACCATGTGTGCTGGGTCGAGCACGGCCCGGCCCTGAGAACCTCACCCGTCTCCATCGCGGAGACCTTTGCAGAGCGGTCCATCGCGCAGCGCCCGACCATTCTCACGTCTGCGACCCTCTCGGTCGGCGGCAGCTTCGACGCGATCGCGCGCCGGCTCGGCTACAGCATGCAGATCGACGACCCGTCCGCGCCCTTCGAGCGCTCCGACGACCCGCTGCGCTACGCCGCGGTCACCGTCGAGAGTCCGTTCGACTACGAGCGCCAGGCGCGCCTCTACCTGCCCGATCTCGAAGAGCCGACCGCCGAGGGCTGGGGAGAATCGGTTGCCCGCCTCGCCGAGGTGCTCGTCGATGCGGCCGGCGGGCGCGCGCTCATCCTGTGCACGTCGAACGCCGCCGTGGCGCGAATTGCGACTCGACTCGAAGGCGGGCGCCACCGCATCCTGCGGCAGGGTGCGATGGCACGCGGTGTCCTGCTCTCCGAGTTCCGCGTCGACGAGACGTCCGTCCTCGTCGCAACGATGGGTTTCTGGGAAGGGGTCGACGTGGCCGGCGACGCATGCCAGCTCGTCCTCATCGACCGCATCCCGTTCCCCCGTCCCGACGATCCGCTCTGGGGCGCTCGTCGCGATGCGGCGATGCAGGACGGGCTGCCGGCATTCAGCGCCGTCGACCTTCCGCGTGCCGCCATGCTGACGGCGCAGGGCGCCGGGCGCCTGATCCGCAGCACGGACGACCGAGGCCTGATCGTGCTGTGCGACCGGCGGCTTCGGACGAAGTCCTACGGCCGAACGATCATCGACACGCTCCCCGAGATGCCGGTGATCACGGATCGTTCGGAGGCCGTGGACTATCTCCACGCGCTGCGATGAACGTCTGCCGACCGCCCGGGTGTGGCAAGGTGGGGACGTGCACCCCGTCCTGATCCTCAGCGCACTCCCCGAGGAGATCGGGGCTCTGCGCGACGCGATGCTCGGGTCCGAGCCGGTCACCGTCGCAGGACACGAGTTTTGGTCCGGCACGGTCGACGGCTCTTTAGTCGTCGCAGCGACCGTCGGGATCGGGAAGGTGAGCGCAACGATCGCCACAACGCTGGCGATCAGCAGATGGGCACCGCGAGCCATCCTGTTCGCGGGGGTGGGTGGTTCCCTCGACGAGGCCGTCCGCATCGGTGACGTCGTCGTTGCCGAGCGCGTCGTGGCACACGACACCGGAACCCTCGGCCCGAACGGCCTCGAGCGATACCAGCCGGGTCATGTGCCGTTCCTCAATCCGACGGCGCGATTCGGCTATACACCGCCGGACGCGCTCCTCGAGCGCGCGCGCGACGCGCTGGCCGACATCGATCTCGCGCCCGTGCTCGGGCGGACGCCCGGCCTGCTGTTCGGGATCGTGGCGAGCGGAGACCAGTTCGTGAACGACGAACGCGTGCGGCGCCGCTTGCACGAGGATCTGGGAGCGCTCGTCGCAGAGATGGAAGGTGCTGCGGTCGCGCAAACCGCCGAACGCTTCGACGTGCCCTGCATCGTCGTCCGCGCCGTGTCGGACCTCGCAGGGAGTGGTGCGCCGATCGATTTCGCC
>Ga0316577_10000658_pt1 | contig 14437 bp, 14 predicted proteins | sample S5NA_FD_203073 | JGI IMG/M metagenome (GOLD analysis project Ga0316577, IMG submission 203073) | Rhizosphere microbial communities from salt marsh grasses in Alabama, United States - S5-7_050615r2r1 | ecosystem: Host-associated > Plants > Roots > Rhizosphere | place: USA: Alabama | collected... | reverse complement strand
CCGCGCCCGCGGCCGGCTAGCCAACGTCGCCCGCCAGATAGGCCCGGGTGCGCTCGTCACTGGGCGCCTGAAACACCCGAGCTCCGGGGCCCGCCTCGACCAGCTCGCCCAGCCACAAAAAGATGACATGATCGGCCAGCCGGCGCGCCTGCTGGAGCGAGTGCGTGACGATGACGACGGTCATCGCCTCTTTGAGCGCCACCAGTTGGTCTTCGATCCGCTGCGCCGAGATCGGGTCGAGGGCCGAGGTCGGCTCGTCGCACAGCAGCACCTCGGGCTCAACGGCGAGGGCGCGGGCCAAGCACAACCGCTGCTGCTGCCCGGTAGACAGCCCCGAGGCGGGCGCGTGCAGCCGGTCCTGCACCTCGTCCCACAGGCCCGAAGCGCGCAGGTAGCGCTCCACCATCTTGTCCAGGTTGCGGCCATTGCCCTTGTCGAGACGGCCGTGCATGCCGTGGATGCGCCGCCCGTACGCCACGTTGTCATAGATCGACATCGGCAGCGGGAAGGGCTTGGGTGCTAGCATCCCGACACGGGTGCGCACCTCGGTCACATCGACACCGCGCCCATAGATGTCGATGCCGTCCAGCCAGACCTCACCCGTCACCCGGGTGCCGTCGACCTCCTCCAGAAGACGGTTGAGGCTGCGCAGGAGCGTGGTCTTGCCGCAGCCCGAAGGGCCAAAAATAGCCGTGATCTGCCGGGCCGGGATGTCGGCGGTGATGCCTTTGAGAGTATGGGCGCTCCCGTACCAGGCGTTCAGGTCTTGAACTCGAATCTGTGGTTCTGCCACGCGCGTACCCCCTAGCTGATGACGTGTTTGTTCAGACGCCTGGCCAGCCCGCGCGAGATCAGGCTCAGGCCCAGGACGATGGCGGTCAGTACCAGGGCCGAGGCATAGGCCCGCTCCTGCACGGCCGGGAAGGGCGTGCCCAACTGGAAAAAGACGGCCAGCGGCAGCGAGGCAGCCGGGCTCAGCAGCGAATCGGGCAGGCGGTCGGTGTAGCCGGCGGTAAAGAGGACCGAAGCCGCGTCGCCGATGCCCCGCCCAAAGGCCAGCAGCACCGCCGTCAGCAGGCCGGGCGCAGCCTGCCGCACTGCCACCTTGGCGGCGGTCTCCAGCCGGGTGGCGCCCAGCGCGTAGGACGCTTCCTTCAGAGCCGGGGGCACCATGGCGATGGCCTCGTCCATGCCGCGGACCATGATCGGTAGCTCGAGAAAGGCCAGGGCGATGATACCGCCCAGCAGCGAGGCGCGCATGCCCAGCCAGAGCATGATGATGAAGCCGAACGCTCCATAGACGATGCTAGGCACGCCCCACAGAACGTCCAGCGCCAGGCGGGCCAGCTCGGCAAAGCGCGAGCGGGCTGCATAGAACTGCAAGTACAGGGCGATGGGCAGGGCAAAGACCAGCGACAGGGCCATGGCGCCGCCAGCCAAGCAAAGCGAGCCGACGATGGCGTTGAGGATTCCGCCCTCCTCGCCCAGGTAGTAGCCGCCTTTGGGTACCTGCGTCAGCATGTCCAGGTTCAGGGCTGAGATGCCCTTGTAGACCACCGTCGCCAGGATCAGGACCAGGCTGCCCAGCACGACGGTCGCCGAGGCGATCATCAATATTTGAAAGAATCCTTCTACGAACTTGGCTCTACGCCATTTCATATCGCTATCCCGGTTTCAAGAATCGCACCAACACCAGCCGCGAGGCGGTGTTGAAAGCCAGCACAATCAGCAGCAGGATCAGGGCCCCGCCCAGCAGCGCCGCATCGTACAGCGGGATCGACATCATCTCGCCATAGTTGTTGGCAATCAGCGCCGTCAGCGGGTAGGCCGCGTCAAAGACCGAGTGGGGTACTTGCACCACGTTGCCCACCACCATCAACACAGCCATCGTCTCGCCAAAGGCGCGGGACAGGCCCAACACCACGGCAGCCATCACGCCGGGCCAGGCCCGCCGCAAGACCACGTTGCGGATCGTCTGCCAACGGGTGGCGCCCAGGGCGAGCGACGCCTCGCGCAGCCCCTGGGGAACGGCCTGGATCACCTCCTCAGCGACGGCGATGATGATGGGAAAGACCATCACCGCCAACACCAGCCCTCCGGCCAGCACGCCGTATCCGGTGGGATTGTCGATGCGAAAGAGCCCCAGGACGCCCAGAGCACGGTTCAGCACGGGGGCCACGGTTTTCTCGACAAGGGGCACGATGGTGAGCATGCCCCACACGCCATAGACCACCGACGGGATACCCGCCAGCAGGTCGATGAGCGGCTTGGCGACGGCGCGGAACCAGGCGGGGGCATACTCGGCCAGGTAGATGGCCGTCAGCAGCGAAGGCGGCACGGCCAAGACCATCGCCACCCCCGTCACCCACAGGGTGCCCATGATGAACGGGTAGAAGCCGAACTCGCCCTTCAGGGGATGCCACGCCGTCGACAACAGCAAATCTTTCAGCGGCACGGCAGCCAGGATAGGCCGGGCACGCAGGAAGAGGGCCACGGCGATCACCGGCACCAGCAGCGTGGCTGCCAGTGTCAACAAAGCCATCGATCGCCGGGCCCAACGATCCTGCTGTCGCCGCCTGGGCCAGGCCAGCGAAAGCCACCGGCGCTCTCCGCGAATCCTGGGGAGCAGAATCCCCGAAGTGTCTTCCATCGCTCCAACTGCCTCTAGTCCAACTTTGCCCGCTCGGCGTCCAGCTTTTCGGGCGACAGGGCAATATAGCCCACCTCGTCCACAAAGCTCTGCCCTTCGGTCAGCACCCACACGACAAAGCCTTTGGTCAGGCCCTGTGGCTTGCCCTGCGTGACCAGGTTTAGGTCGCGTGCCGGGGGAGAGGGATAGTCGCCATTTGCCACGGCGCTCACCGCCTGGGCCTTAGTTTGGTAGACCTCGCCCGGATCGGCGATGCCGTTGCCGTTCACATCCACCGGCACCACTCGCACGCCCGCCAGCGGCGCGCCGGTGTCCATGTCAAAGACATAGTTCAGGTTGTTATAGCCGATACCTGCCGGGTCCTTGACCACCGCGTCTAGGAGTCCGGGGTCGCCGTACACGCCGATGCCCAACAAGTCCTCTTGCACACCGCCCAGGTATTCGGCCCAGGTAGCCGCCGCGCCGCAGGCATCGGAGCGGGTGAAGATGTGGATTGGGTCGGCCACCTCGGGGCGGCCCACCGCCTGCCCCCAGGTGGTGACCTCTCCTGTTATGTAGATGCCGACGAACGTCTCGCGGTCGATGCCCTGCTCTCGCAGGTCGTCCCAGACGGGGTTGCTCTCGCTGGCGGTAGGAAAGACGGCATCTTTGGTGACCGAAACCCAGAAGGCACCCTTGTCGACCTCTTCGGGATAGATCTCGCGCGAGACCATGCCAATGTCCACTGCGTCGGACAGGGCATCGGCCATGCCCTTGCCCGCCCCGCCCGCCGAGATGTCAAAGCGCACGTCGGGATGCAGCTTTTGGAATTCTTCGCCCCAACGCACCATCAACGGGTAGAGCGCCCAGGCGCCCGAAATGGTGATCGTCCCTTGCAACTCGCTGCCCGATCCTGACAGCGACCCGCCGCTCGGCGAGCCGCAGCCAACCGGCACAATCAACAGGGCGATCAACACAACCGCCATCAGTGCTTGCTTGTGATGCGTGTCTAGTTGCACCAAGAGTCCTCCTCGTTCGGGTAGTAAAAGTGCCGCAGACAGTTCTGCGGCCCTAGCAACAGCGCTTCCACAGCAGACCTGTCCCTTCCATTGCCGGCGGGGTTAGCTGACGGGTTAGGGCGGGAAGGTGCCCCTCACGCGCTCTCCGGCCCGCGTTGCCGGGCCAGAGGTGACGAGATACACCCCAGATGATGGATCCCCCGCTCGATCCGAGCCGCTCGAATGCCAGAGCTGGGTTCGAATCGATTAGGCGACAGCCCTATTCAGTTTTCGGCTCCACAAAGAGCACCGGCCAACTGGCCCACTTGAGCAGCAAGCAGATGGGATCGCCCTTGAGCTGGCGCAACCACCACTGGCATGGCCTGGTAGCCATAATGGCCAACTGATAGTCGCCCTCGGCCATCTCCAGGCTGATCTGCTGCTCTGGCCCGCCCTGGCGCAGACGCAGCGTGCTGCGCACGCCGCATTCGACCAAGCGCTGCGCTGCCTCACGCATCTGGCGGCCCAGGGCCGTTTCGGTGCTCAGTAACGAGCGCAAGCTGTGCTCCATGCGCGAGAGCCCGCGGTACATGGCCTGCACCGACGGGACGACCGCCAGGACGGTGACCGCCGCGCCGCTGGGGCCTGCCAGGCGCAGCGCCCAATCGACCGCCGCGGCATCGGACGCTCCTCCGCAGAGAAGCAGCAAGATGCGCTGCAGCGGCAAGCGCGGCTGCTGGGCAGCCAACACGCCAAAGGAAGCCGGGCTGCCGTCGCAGGTGGCGGCAGCCTCGGCCAGCGGCAGCGAGAGCACGTGGCGGATGAGCGAGTGGGAGCCGTTGCCCACGACGACCAGGTCGCAATCGCCGATCTGATCTCTGGTCAGGGCGCTCACCTCTCCCGGCGTGATGGCACGGTTCAACCGCCCACCCAACAGGTCGGCGAGCGCCGCGGCGTAGCCCCACAGTTCGTCGGTCAGCGATTCTGGGCAGGCGCAAACCCGTAGTGTGGTCCGACAGCGGGCCATGTCACCCCAGACCTCGGCAAGCAGGGCGTCAATGGCCATCGGATCGGCCCGCACCACACACGAGTCGGGGCCCAGCGCAGCGCGTATCGCATCGCGGGCCTGCGCGTCGTCGGGATCGGCCACAGCCACTGTCATCCGGCCATGATCCTCGGCCAGTGGCAGCGCGCGGTAGCGCCAAGCGAGATCGAAGGGCAGGCACCGGGCCAGTTCCAGCCTCCTGGACAGTTGATCTCGCACCAAACTTGGTGTTGTGTACCCTACATCATTTTGCAGCATGCATAGCACCCCTACCTGGTTTCCCCTCCCAGCATAGTCGGGGGAAATTCCAGCGGTCGTGACAAGCCCGTGACAAAGCTGTGACAATCTGGAGGGGCGCGGGCGGCGCGATCTAGGCCTTGCCGCGCTTGGTTGGATTGCCAGGCTGGTGCGGAGAGAGGAAGAGGTCAAGCACCCGTCTCACCAAGAAGGCACGTCCGCCCAGAGGCGCCTCCTCGTGAGGGCGGCGGTAGATGAACCAGTAGACCGCGGCTACCATAAAGCCGCCGCCAAAGATGTTGCCGGTGGTCACCGAGACGAGATTCCCGAGCATCCCCTGCAGATTAAGATTGGCAAGGTCGGCGGCTGCCTTCCCGGCTGCTGCTACGACCTCGGGCTCTCCCCGGAGCAGGAGTCCCATGGGGATGAAGTACATGTTGGCAATGCTGTGCTCAAAGCCAGAGGCCACAAAGGCCGTAATGGGGAACAGAATGGCCAGGATTTTGTCGGTCACACTCCGCCCGCTCAGGCAGAGCCACACTGCCAGACAAACCAGGGCGTTGCACAGAATGCCTCGGGCCAGTCCTTCGGCAAAGGAGAGGTTGACCTTGGCTATGGAGATACTGAGCGCCGTGGCGCCCACGTGATAGTCGGCAAAGGACCACTGGCGGGTGAGATAGACCAGCAGCACCGTGACCAGCGAGCCGACCAGGTTGCCAAAGTAGACAATGACCCAGTTGCGCACGACCTGCCCCAGCGTCAGCTTGCCGCTGACCCAGGCCATGACGATCAGGTTGTTGCCGGTGAAAAGCTCGGCCCCGGCAATGACCACCAGGATCAGACCGAGGCTAAAGACCAGGCCGCCCAGCACCTTGCTCAGCCCGAATCCCAGTCCGCTATCGGTGATGACCAGAGTCGAGAACTCAGCACCAAGGCCAATAAAAGCGCCGGCCAGAACGGCCAGCGCAAATAGACTCCAGAAGCCCAGGTGGGCCTTTTTGACGCCGACGTCCTCCATCCGCTCCGCCATCTCGGGCGGTGGAATGGCGTCCAGCGTGATGCGATCTTGGGCAGTCAACCCTCTCCCCCCGGCTGCTGCGGACTAGTGCCCGGCCACCGGCTGGTGGTGCGCAACCTGCGAGCCGGCGTCGGTCCGCTGGACGTACCGCTCCTGCGTGAAGCGTTGGACGAACGACGCTGCCTGGTGGATCTGCTCGCGAACGAGCTGGTACAGGCCAGCCATCAGGGTGGTCCAAACCAGAACCGAGACAAGCACGCTAACCGTCAGCCCAAAGGCGATGGACAGTATGTTCTCCACGGTTGTGACTCCTTCCGCCTCTACCAGATTTCCTGCGCCAGCCGGCAGTCCAGCCAGGTGCGCAGGTGGGCATTCAGCTTGCCCAGGCGGGCCTCGATCCAGCGGATGTCCCCGCTGAGAAGCGCGGCCTTGGCTTGCAAGGTGAGCTTGTAGCCCTCAAGTGCCTTGGCGCCCCGGTAGGTCAGCTCGGCGATAAAGTTGTTATCATCCGCCGCCCGCTCGAGCACGCGCTGGATCTCGGAGTTGCACTCGCGCTCGGCGAGCGCCTCCGAAAACGCCCGCTGGTATCGCAGCAGGTCACCCGGCGGAATCGGCCGCTCCTGCAGCCACGACTTGGTCCCGGTCCTCGGAACTTCTTGTACTTCCAACATCTTGCCACCTCCCCAGTCGAACGAAACCACCATGCTTCCCGAGCTTTGTTACAGTATAGGCGTCTGGGGTGACAAACATCGTAACGGGGACATGACAGTGGCGTGACAGTTTAGGCCCGAACCTGATCGGTGCCGCAAGCGCGAATCCGGCATAGATCGCCGCCGGGCACCGTCAGCGCGATGGCGCTGGCAAAGCTATTGCCGCACACCACCGGGCTCGCTACGCCTCCGGCGATTTCGAGCGGGCCTTGCAGACCATATGGACGGCGGCAGAGGGCACGAGACTCTTATGCCAGTCAGAGTTAGGCATAGTCAAGTGTGTCGACCTCTCAGCTGGAACGAGACCGCTTTTTGAGATTTTTATCACAATGTTGACAAAAAGGGAATCCGGGTGTATAGTGTTTTGGTTGGTTCTTGGGCGTTTAGGCCAGCCAGATCGCCCATCTAGATCCCAGGTGTCGTAACCAGAATTGAGCGGCTACTGATGCCATTGGGATCTCGGCAGCGCTGAGTGAAGCGGTAGATCAATCCATCCCAAACCCCCACAACAGCATATCAACTTGATTCCTATAGCCCCTATCATAGGAGCTATGTAAAAATCTCAAGGAGGCATAACGATGAGGCTACAGGGGAAAGTCGCGGTGATCACGGGCGCTGCTTCGGGGATGGGGCTGGCGATGGCCACACGCTTTGCAGCAGAGGGGGCCAGTGTTGTTGCGGCCGACTGGAATGCAGAGCGGCTTGAGGCCGCCGTCGAGAGCATTCAGGCGAGTGGTGGGACCATCGTCGGTTCGCAGGGCAACATTGCAGAGCAAGAGACGGCTGAAGGCCTTGTCGATCTGGCGGTCGATACCTATGGCGGCCTGCATGTGCTCTGCAACAACGCTGGCGTAATGGATTACATGGCAGGTATTGATGCGCTAACGAATGAGATTTGGCGCCGTGTGTTGAGCATCAATCTGGACGGATACATGTTTGCGACTCGGCGGGCCGTTCAGCACATGCTGGAGCACGGCGGTGGTTCGATTATCAACACCGCCTCAACCGCTGCTCTCCACGGTGGGGCGGCAGGCGTTGCCTACACCGTCTCCAAACATGCAGTGCTGGGTCTCACACGCAACACAGCCTGGATGTACGCCCAGCGAGGTATCCGCTGTAATGCCATTTGTCCGGGCGCATGCAAAACAAACATAGGTGAGTCAATGCCAGAAGCTCGGCTAGACCCTGTCGGTGCTAAACGGGCGGGTGTGTTTGGGGCTCTCGCTCCAGCGTATCTCGATCCAGAAGACATCGCGGCAGTGGCGCTCTTCCTTGCTTCGGATGAGTCCCGCTACATCAATGGCGCGATTATTGCTGCCGATGGCGGTTGGGACGCCGTCTAGGTACGTGTTGGGCTGCATTCGGCAGCAAGCGATTCACTAGCACAGCTGTGACAGGTCGGGAGGGTGGGGAATCCCCACCCTCCCGGACCGCGATCCATGCAGCGAGCAGGGGGGAAGCACAGCGGGACTATAGTAGCAGCAACTACGCCGCCCGCACCAGCAGGAGCGGGACGCGGCCCGCCCGGAGCACCCGATCGGCGACGCTGCCCAGCGCCCACCGCCGCAGGCCGGTCCGGCCGTGGGTGCTCATGGCGATCAGGTCCATGCGGTTCTCCTCGGCGTACCGGACAATCGAGTCGGCCACGGCACCGATCGCGGTGACGGTGGAGGTCCGGACTCCCTCCTGCTGCAGGCGGGCGGCAACCTCGCCCAGATAGACCTGGGCATCCTGCTCGGCCGTCGCCAGAACGCCCTGCACAGGCAAGAAGCCCTCGCCCATCATCCACCCGGAGACGTAGCAGATGGGCACCTGAAAGAGGACCAGCTCGCTGTCGAGGGCTTTGGCAATGGGGACTACCACGGGCAGGACCCGTTCGGACCGGAACGAACCATCCAGCGGCACCAGGATCCGCCGGCAGCACATGGGCTGCCGAGGGTCGCCAAACTCCGTCTCTTTGACCCGGATCAGCAGCACCGGCACGCTGGCGGCCTGCACCACGCGCTCGGCTACGCTGCCATGCGTCCAGCGGTTCGGACCGTTGTAGCCATGGGTAGCGATGACGATCTGGCGGACCTCCATCTGCTCGGCATAGGCGACGATGGCCTCGGCTGCCGGGCCGCACTGGAGCACACGACGGGCGGTCACCCCGCGCTCGTGCAACTGCCGGACCACCTCGCGCAGATGCTCGTCGGCCTCTGCCTTGAGCTCCTCCAGCAGCGCGTCTGGCTTGACTCCCGCCCTGTCGAGGATCACCTCGGTGTCGCACGGCAGGGAGACGGCCCCAAAGAGAACCAACTCAGACCCAAGCCCCTGGCTCAGCGCTATGGCGCACGGAAGCACCTGCTCGGCCAGGGGCGAGCCGTCCAATGGGACAAGAATTTGCGTCATCGCCTACCTCTTACTTCCCTACCTGCCGGGCAGGCTCGCTACACGTCGCGGGCATCCACCACATGATCACCGAGCGTATCAAAGGCGCGCACCAATCGGTCCCGGTCCACGCCGCGCACTTTGACTACCAACCCGCGCTCGCCAGGCCGGTGTCCATCGAACGAGCCGACGCTCATAATCGTGCCGCCCAGGTCGTGGATGGTCTTGGACAGCTCTAGCAGGACGCCCTTTTCCGCCAGGATTTCCAGGGTGAGGCGCACACCGGGATGGCCGCTGGCGAACATCTCGACAAAGGCTTGAAAGATATCGGTCTCGGTGATCATGCCGACCACCGCTCCATGCTCGTTGACCACCGGCAATCCCCCGATCTTGCGTGCCACCATCATCCGGGCTGCGTCTTCGACGGGCGTGTCAGGCGTCGTAGTGATCACGTCGGTGGTCATGATCTTGTCTGCGCGGAGCTTGGCAAGCAGGTAGTGTACCTCCCAAATGCTGAGCGAGGTAGCGGACGACGGGGCGGCGTACATCAGGTCACGCTCCGAAACGATGCCCACGAGCCTGCCTTTCGTGTCCACTACCGGCAGCCTGCGAAACTGGTGCTTGCGCATCAGTTGCAGAGCATCTGGAAACGTCGTGCTCGGTGTAATCGTCACCGCCGGCGAGCTCATACGATCGCGGACAAACATGGTCTTTCGCCCTCCTCTCTCTTGTGCATCGCACCAGTGGCGCGCGCTGTCCCATGAGTTTATGTCATGCTTCTATTCTATCGCGACAGTCTGAGACCTCTCAGTCGCTACGCTCCTTCGGTGTGACGCTTTTGGGACAGTTTCTTCTTTCCGCTTCAGTCCGATCCGCAGCGCCAGCGCCCCGGCCTCCAACCGGCTCTCGATCGGCAGCCCACTGCGCCGGATGACTCGCAGCACGCGATCATTGTCAAAGCGGACCGTAGCCAGAAAGGCGCATACGCCGTGGGCAACGGCATACGCTGCCAGGTGGTTCAGAAGCTGCGTTCCCAACCCCAGGTTCTGATAGCAGTCCTCGACGACAATGGCGGCCTCAGCCTCGGCCGGCTCGCTGCCGGGTGCGACGGCGTACCGCGCCACGCCAATCACCTCTTCTTCCCCGCTCTGTCGGCGGGTCGCCACCAGGGCCATCTGCGTGTGGTAATCCAGCTCTGCCAGACGCTTGGCTTCTTGGTGCGTCATCTCCTTGCGAAACTCCAAGAACCGATAGTAGATCGACTCCCGCGAGAGCCGCCCAAAGAGCGCCTGCAGTCGGGGCGCGTCGTCCGAGCGGACGGGCCGAATGAGGACCGGTGTGCCGTCGCACAACCGGACCGTCTCAACCTCGTTTTCCAATTCTCCTGATTGCATAACTCGACTCAATATTCGTTTTCCCGATCTGGCCGGATGCCGGCCGCCGTCCCCTGGGCAGCTATGCACTGCCGCCGCCGAGGGGACTGTTCCTATCGTTACGAACATGATACCTATCAGAGCTGACAGGCACTGTGATAAAGGCGTGACAAACTTGTGACAAAACGCACAAATATCGAAGGGAGACAGCCACGAGCACGCCGCCACAGCTGTGGCAGCGTGTATCTGGTTAATTCAGGAGGATTTCAGTCTTTGGGCGCAGCAGGGATCATCAGCCCGTAGCCCAGGCCGGTGACCGTCTCGATATACACCGGCCCCGACTCGGCTGCAACGTCATCGGTCCCGCTGGCCTGGGCGATCTTGACGCGGAGGCGGTGCACCAACTGGCGGAGCATGTCGCGGTCTCCACCCTCAGCGCCCCAGACGTGGCTCATGATGGCCTCGGCGGTCAGAATGTGCCCGGCGTTGAGCATCAAATAGTCGAGCAGGCGGCTCTCCAGCGGGGTCAGCGCGACGGCATCGCGCCCGCCGATGCTCAACTCGCGCCGGCTGGGATCGTGCGCCAGGTCGGCAACCCTGCTGACGGCGGGCGGCGTGGCCTTGCCGGCCCGGCGCAAGACCGCCTGCGCCCGGGCCACCAGCTGCCGCGGGCTGAACGGCTTGGTGATATAATCGTCGGCGCCCAGCCCCAGCCCGTGCACGATGTCGTCCTCTTCGCCGCGCACAGTCAGCAGGATGATCGGCGTGTCGGACTGGGCCCGGATGCGGCGGCAGACGGCGAACCCGTCGAGCCTGGGCATGTTTACGTCCAGCACGATCAGGTCGGGCTGCTCCTCGCTCCAGGTCCGCAGGGCCGCCTCGCCGTCGTAGGCCAGGATCACCTGGAACCCCTCGCGGCGGAGGGTAAAGGCCAGCACATCGGCCAGCACGCGGTCGTCATCTACAATCAGAGCTTTCATGATTCGAGCACCCTTGGCAAGGTAAACCAAAACACGGAGCCGCCACCCTGGCGGTCCTCGAGCCCCACCTCCCCGCCGTGAGCCTCTACCACCGCCTTTACGACCGAGAGCCCAAGCCCGGCTCCAACCTGGGCCCTGTCGTTGTCGGTATGGGGATAGATAAAGCGTCGGAACAGCACATCGCGGTATTCGGGCGGCACGCCCGGCCCGGTATCGGCTACCGTGACGCAGACCCAATCGCCGCTGACCGCCGCCCCGACCTCGATCTCCACGTCGTCGGGACCGTAGCGGCTGGCATTCGAGAGGAGGTTGACCAGGACCTGCACCGTGCGCCGGGCATCGGCCCGCACCAGGGGAATGGCCACCGGCAGCTCGACCACCAGGCGCTGGTGGCGCTTGTCCAGCAGCGGCTGCATGACGCGGATCGCTTCAGCGATGATCTCGCTTACGCTGGAGGTGCGGGGATAGACGCGAAAGCGCCCGGCCTCGATACTGGCGCTTTCCAGCAGGTTGTCGATCAGGGTCTGCAAACCGAACACACCCAGGTGGAGCGAGTTCAGCAGCTCCTCCAGCTCTGCCGAACTGAGATCGGGCGCCTGGTCCAGTAGCAGCTCGACGGAGGCCGCCAGCGCCGACAGCGGCGTGCGAAACTCGTGGGCCACGTTCGCCAGGAACTGGCCCAGCAGGCGGTGCATCGTCTCGGCTTCGCTGACATCGCGAAAGACCAGCGCCACCTGGGCATCGCCCCCTTCTGGGGGGAGCAGGTGGGCGCCGGTTATTGCCAGGATTGCCTCGCGCCCGTCGCGCAACTCGACCGGGATCTTTTCGCGACGGCCTGGCTGCGGAATGAGCTTGCTGAAGGGTTCGTCGGTCTCAAGGGGCCGGAACAGGTGATCGCAGGTCTTGCCCAGCACCTCGTCGCGCCCCCAGCCGGTGATCCGCTCTGCGCCATGGCTGAAAAAGGTGATACGGCCGCGGCGATCCAGGGTCACGATGCCCTCGATGATGGCTTCGAGCAGGTGGTCGGTCCAGGCTTTTTCCTGGCGCAGCTCGGCCAAGGAGCGCTTCAGGTCGGCGCGGGCGCCTTCGAGGGCCTGGGCGACGAGGGCCACCTCCCGGACGCGGGCCTTGATGGCCAGCGGGGTGTCCAGGTCGCCCTTGCTCATGGTCTGCGCCGCATCGGACAGGCGGGCTAGTGGGCGGCTGATCCGCCGCGCGAGCAATACCGCCAGCAGCGATGCTGCCGCCACGCCGACCATGATGCTCAGCACCAGTGTCCAGATCAGCCGTTGCTGGGTAACGGCGATCTCGGTCACTTCCAGCGCAACCTCCGCCGCCAGCCCGGCCCGGTCCAGCAGGAAGCAGGCGGCATAGTAGCGGAGGCCTTGCAGGTCGAAGGTGGTGCGCGCGGCAGCGCCAAGCTCGGCGCACGAGGTCGCCGGTCGAGCCGCGAGGCTGGACGCCACCGGCTGTCCCTGCAATACCACAGTGTGATCTAGCCCGGTGCGGGCGCGCATCTGCGCCGCGAACCCGCCGTCGAGTACATTGCCTACAAAGACGGTTCCCAGCGGTTCAGCTTCTAGATCTTCGATGGGATGGGCGGCAAAGAGCCACGCCTGGGGAAAGGGTCCATCGGGGTAGAGATGAAAGCCGGAGGCCGATTCTTCGGCGCACAGGTTGTGGTCGAATGCCTGCCCGGCCTGGGCGATCGGCTCGGCGGCATCGCACACCAACACCAGGTCGAGGCCCGAGCCCTCCTGGAGCGTTTGCAGGTAGGCCCGGGTTGCTTCGTGGTCCCCCTGAATCAAGAGTTGTCTCAGGCTGGGGCGCTGCGCGGTGAGGGTTGCCAGGCTGGCTAATTCGTTCTGCTGGGCCTGGTAGAGCGCCTGGGCAGCGGTGCTGCCCTGATCCACCTGCGTCCAAGCCTGGCGGTCGAGCTGGTCGCGGATCAGCCAGATTGCCGGTAGGCCAGCGGCGGCAGCCGTCAGCAGGACAAGCGCGATGGAGCTGAGAATCATCTGCGCTGAAAGACTATGAAGGTCGGGCAGCCAACGCTTTGTTGCAGACATTCCAGATGGCGCGCCTCGTCGCGGACCGCAAGCTGGATCTCAGGCCAACCATAGCCTGACCCACCCCGGAATGACCAGATGGAAAGACGATCTTCCGTCACTGATCATTCTATCCGATGGGAGCCGGGTTGTCAACACGCCCGCTGCCTCAGGCGGCAGCGAACGTTGGAGAAGTTCGCGCAGGGCTGGCCTGTGCCGGTAGGGGCTGACTTCCGTGCCTGCCAGGGCCGCGGAGGGTTCCCAGGCAGGCTGAACTGTGGAAAGGGGAGAGGCGCAGGACAGAGCGGGCGGGGCTCGTAAGCCCAGCCCGCTCCCCGCATCCGTGCTACAGCCCGTCCGCGTGGAGGTCCGCTGACCCACCCCAGGACAGCAGCCGCCACATGCCGGGTGTAGCGCATCGACAGCGCCCTGGTACAGGCAACCGTCTCACATAGTATACCGTACAGACACGCAAAAAGGTACGGTTGCCGCGCGAGATTGCACGAATTCCTTTGAAACTCTACATATCGTGCATAGGCTGTGCCGTAGCACTACAGGTTGTGTTTAGCAGCCGCGATGGGCAAAGATCGGCCAGGTGGCTATATGAGAATCGTCCAGATGACCGATGTATCCAGCGTCGCTTTGACGTATAATGATAGTTGCGGTCCGCTGGCCGCTCACATAGAATGACCATTGGTGGTACATGGAGGAAAAACCGCATGGCGATGATGAGCAAGATGCTAGGGCAATGCCGGAAGCCGGCAGGCTGGCTTGGAAGGATGGTAGCCAGAGGCATGAACATCAGCCATGCCCAAATGACCGACTGGGGGCTTGGGCACATCTCTATCGGGACAAGCGACACGATCCTGGACGTTGGCTGCGGCGGAGGCGGCACGATCCGCAAGCTGGCAACCATCGCCTCGGAGGGAAAAGTCTACGGCATCGATTACTCTGACGAGAGCGTCAGGACATCGACGCGGACAAACAGGGAATTGATAGACGCTGGCCGCGTCGAGATCAGGCAGGGTA
>Ga0316577_10000657_pt1 | contig 14440 bp, 10 predicted proteins | sample S5NA_FD_203073 | JGI IMG/M metagenome (GOLD analysis project Ga0316577, IMG submission 203073) | Rhizosphere microbial communities from salt marsh grasses in Alabama, United States - S5-7_050615r2r1 | ecosystem: Host-associated > Plants > Roots > Rhizosphere | place: USA: Alabama | collected... | reverse complement strand
GTCGGCCGTGAGAATAAAGCTGATCAGATCGCCGCCGATGTAGCCGGAGCGGGAGGGCATCACGTAGAGCATGGCATCCGGATGCAACTCCAGGCCCAACTCGGCCGTGCGGAAGGTAACCCCCTCGGTGATCACCGGCGTAAAGGGTGCTTCGGCAATACCGCTGGGATCCAGGCCCATCAGGAAATGCTGCATGGTGGTATTGCCGGCCGCCACGGCCACCAGAATATCCGCTGGTATCAGGCGCCGGGTTTCCAGCAAACGCCGCGTAATCAGATTGATATCGCGCAGGAGCAGCTCGCGCATTCGTTTAAGGCCCTGTTTCTTCTGCCGGACGTACGCGATGCGGTTGATCACATCGCTGCCGAAGCGGACCTGGGAGTTGAGCCGTGAGATGACGCTGATTTCTCGGCCGTTGGTCAGATCGATCAGCTTTCCCACCAGGGTGGTGGTGCCGATATCGAAAACGATCCCGTAGCGGCCCTTGACACTGTGGCGGGCCTGCCAGGCCAGGAGGCATTTCTGATGGATCAGGGCCCTGCCGTTGAAATTAGTGCGTCTCAGGTCACGGAACAACGAGCCCAGGCAACGTGAGGTGATGGTGAGGTTCTCGTAGCCCGGGCCCAGCGCACTGCGCAGACGGTAAAAATCAGAAGCTGGATTTTGCAGGCTGGGGGGGGTGACCTTGATTTGATGGGTGTTGATCAACGGGTCGAGTTTCAGCGGCGGGGTTTGGCCGTATTTCAGGATCTGAAACAGATCCATGGCGCTGGGAGACGCGGCGGTATGCACCACCAGGTCTTTTTCGATGCGGATCCGACAGGCCAATCGGTCACCAAGCCGCAGCTCCTCTTCGGTGAGCACGGCTTTCTCCTGCTCGTCCGGTTGTCCCACGGCGGTGACCACGCGCACCTTACACTTGCCGCAGGTGCCCAAACCACCGCACTCCCCGTCGATCTGCAGCTCATTTTCCTGGAGTGCATCAAGCAGGGTGATGTCCCGTTTGACTTTAAACCAGCGGTCTTCAGGCAGCACATTGAGCCAAATGGCTTTGCGGTGCTTGACCTTCGGCGCTGTACGATAGGCTTTTGAATGCTGTTTTACGTCAGGAGGGCGACTTCTTTTCATGGGCAATCAACTTCAACTGTTCGTAAAGGCGGGTTAACATGCGCTTCAGCTGGCCGTAGTCGGCGTCATAGCACTGGTACGCCAAGCCCAGGTCCGCGGCGATGCGGCGCGCCCGGGGCGCCAAAGGCGGATCCGAGGGTTGGCGAATATAGACCAACTGATGGTAGTGTTCGAAATACCAGTGACGCACCTGCGGGTCGTCCAACTCCAAAGGTTGCCAGCAGTAGGTTTCGAAATGTTCCAGCAGTTCTCTTTCCACAAAAAAGCGTCCCGGATCCTGGTTGATCAGCTCGGCGTAGCGCTCCGGGCCGATGAGGGCCTCGAAACAGTGCCGGGGCGGCATGCGCACGATTTTTTTCTCCTCCAGGATCGCGTCGATATCGGCAAAGCAGTGGCCGTACAGGCAACCCATGCTGGCGCAGTGCGTTTCAGCCCGGGCCACTTCGGCCAGTAAGCGCTCTTTCAGGACAGCCGGCTGCAGATGCAGGTAGGCCGGCAGGTAGTGCAACCGGAGGCGTGGGTGGCCCCGGGCAAATCCCAATTGGGTCAAGGCATGGCGGAAAATATCGCAAGTGATGAGGCAAACAGACATGATCGGTTCCTGTGCATTCATCCGGTTTGCGGTTCCTGCGGATCGATGATCTGCGGAAACCGCCGGCGCAGCCGTTGGACCATTTGCGGGGTGAGCCGTTGCACCGCTGCGCCGAGATACTGGTCCACTAGGTCACGGGCGCGGGTCAGGGGTGTGGGCCGGCCGCGCTCGACCCAGCGGTCGTATTGGTCACGTACCGCCAGGGTCGGGTAAAAAAACTCATCAAACATATGGCGCACGGTGTGGTCGTCCATCACGTAATTGCCGCCGGGACCCACCCTGGCAATGCTGTCGAGGCCCAGGGTGTCGTCCGTCACCGTAATACCGCGCAGGATCCGTTCGATCATCCCCAAGAGCTCATTGTCGATGACATACTGCTCATAGGCGATGGCATTGCCGGCATCGATGAGACCAGCGGCCAGATGGATATAATCGGCACCGGCCATGCCCAGCATTAGATTGGATACCCCCTTTTCGAATCCAGCCTGGATGTCCGTCAACTTGGCATCGGTCATTCCGGCGGTGGCATAGATGGGCAGGTTGTAGCGATGCGCCAGGGTCACGCTGGCGGTATTGAGCAGGGTCGCCTCCACCGACCCCATGGCCAGGTTCAGATCGCGCAAGTCCATGGTGGATGCCACCGCACCGTACAATACCGGCGCCCCCGGGGCCATGAACTGCACCAAGGCCACCCCGGCCAGGGCCTCGGCGTGCAACTGGGCCAGGGTGCCGGCCAGCGAAGCCGGCGCCGTGGCCCCCGCAATGGGTGCCGGCGCCATGGCCAGCGGGATACCGTTTTGGGCGGCGAAGTTTGCGATCCGCAGGGTCTCGGCATCAAACGTCAAGGGGCTGATGGCGTTGGTGATCACCGAAACAAACGGGCGCTGGCGCAGTTTCTGCTTGCCCCCGGCCATGGTGCAGGCCAGATCGAACATCTGGCGCATTCCCGCCAGGGTGTCGACTCCCCCCATGACGTGTTTGGCGGTGTTGAGAAACGCCTGGTAGAAATCGTTCAGGTGGTAGAACTCCCCGGAGACATCGTGGGCTTGACAGGCAATGATGTAAAACCGGATATGTTCCAGGCGGTCCACCAGGGCGGCACTGCGGGCAACATCTTTCAGGCAGGTGGTGCGGACCTGGTCCTTGGCGATATCATGGATTTGAAAGACGCGGCCGCCGTTGCCAAAATAGACCCGCCCGCTGCCCAGCTTCAGGTCGAAGCGCTCCTCGCGACCGCATAGGGTAAAGCGGGCCGGCGCCTTCAGCAGTTGGTCGCTTAGCCAGGCCGACTTCAAAAAGACGCGCCCGCTGGCGGTGTCAACCGGGTTACCCGCCTTCTGCAGGCGTTGGCAAAGCCGGGTGTCCATGATTTTAAGGCCGACCTCGGAGAGGATGCGGTGGCCAGCCTGGTCGATGGCGGCAATTTTTTCTTCGGTCAGGATCGGCATGCCAGTTCTCTGTCCTCGAGGTGTTGTTCCATGAGCTGCCGGGCAGGCGTCATCGTGCGGCTACAGCTTGGCCAGCAGGGCATCGATCTCCTTTAAAAGCGCCGGGGGTTTGTCCGGTTGCAGGCGGTGCATGGCCAGAATTTCGCGGGCCCTGGCATTGCTGCGCCGATACATATCCTGGCCGCCTTGGTCCTGCCAGGTGTCGAAACGGCTGCGATCGATCAAGGTCGGCAGGAACAGGGCCTCTTCGAAATGGTCGAAAGTATGGTCGTCGGTGAGAAAAATACCTTTGCTGCCCGCTGCCTTGACCCGCTCCAAGGCTTCCAGGGCCAGTGTGGTTGGACTGACCGGAATACCTTTGACAAAATGGCGCGCCATGGCGATCAACTCGTCGGCGAGGGTCACCATCTCCAGGGAAGACATGTTGCCATACTCCAGATAGCCCACGTCATGGATCAGATTACAGCGCGACGTCATCGCCGTGATGATGGAGAACATGGCCTCGGCACCGGCCTGGGCATCGACGGTCTTGGCATCCGAAGCGCCGGCAAACGACCAGATGGGCAGACCGTACAGATGATCGCGCATATCTGCCAGAGCCGCCTGGGTCAGGCTCCACTCGGGGCAGCCATAGGATACGACGGTGGATTTCATATCCATGGCACTGACATTGGGTCCAAAGAGAAAAGGCGCACCGCGCTGGGTCAGCTGGTGGATGACCAGGCCGGTGAGGTTCTCGGCGATGCCCAGGGCTAGCGCGCCGGCCAGGGTTACCGGGGCACCGCCGCCGGCGTTGGAGCCGGACGGAAGACAGATGGGTATCTCCTTGGCGGCGCAGAACATCAGCCGGTCCACCACGTGGGCCGGAAAGCGCAGTGGACTGATGGCCTCAGAGTAGTTCAGCAGGAAGGGTTTGCGTCGCAGGGCATCCTCGCCGCCAGCCACCAGGCAGGCCAACTGGTGGATATGGGTGATATCTTCCAAGCGGTCGGCGATAAAGACAATGGGCTTGTTGGTATTGCGTACCATTTCGGCAAAGGCGTAGACATAGATGAAATCGATGATCGGTACATCCTGGGGGTTGCTCATGGACATCACGAAGGAAAGGTTGTCCAGGGCATCCACGAGCCTGGCAAACCGGCCGGTGTCGTTCAGAACGCACGCACGGCGCTGGCCGCTGTCCAGATCGAGGGTGAAGGTGGTATCCGAACCGGTACCGAAGAAGAAATTGTCTTGCTCAAGGGGCATGGCCCGGTTACCGTTTTGATCGTAAAGGACAATCTGGCGGGGCGCCGACCGCAGGGCATCATCGACCAGATAGCCCGGTATGCGGATCCAATCGTCGGCCAATGGCTTGGCACCGGCCGCAATGAGCATGGCGCGAGCCTGTGCGTGTTCCATTTTGATGCCAGTCTTCTCCAGTATTTCGAGCGCCGCCGCGTGGATGGCCAACGCCTGGGCACGGCTGAGCACCTGCAGACGGGGTTGAAAGGTTGGAATCGGCAGGTTAGACATGAAGGCCTCCTTTTGGTGTTCGAGCGGCCCCCCCGGGACGGCCGGTGCCGCCGGGTGGACGGTTGATCGGTGGAATGGGGCGTCACCTTTTGCGGTCAAGTGATGTTGAGCAGTTTCTTGGCTGTGGCCACTGCCGCGCCGGCGTCTGGAGCGTAGCGATCGGCACCGATCTCCTCGGCGAACTTGGCGGTCACCGGCGCACCGCCGATCATCACCTGCACATGCTCGCGCAGACCGGCCTGCTTGAGTGCTTCAATGGTACTGGCCATGGAAGGCATGGTGGTTGACAGCAGGGCCGACATGCCCACAATTTGGGGGTTTTTTTCGCTTACGGTGCGAACGAAAGCCTCCGGGGCCACGTCCACACCCAGGTCGATGATGGTGAAACCAGCACCTTCGAGCATCATCGCCACCAGATTTTTACCGATGTCATGCAGGTCCGCCTTGACCGTCCCCATGACGATGATTCCCTTGGTGGAGACCGTACCAGCTTGAAAATGTGGCTTGAGCAATGCCACGCAGGACTGCATCGTTTTGGCCGAGCGAAGCATCTGGGGAACGAACATGGCCCCCTGGGCGAAACGTTCGCCCACCACGTCCATGGCGCTGATCAGCCCCTGGTCCAGGATGGTCTGCGGATCGATGCCGGCCTCAATGGCCTTTTGGGTTGCGGCGCCGGCGGCCTCCAGGTCGCCCTTGATGACTGCCTCTGACAAGGCGCTCAAATGCTTCATGGGTCCCTCCTTTATTAAAAAAGTGTTTCATCTTCACGGGCCTTACGGGTTTGATTGCGACGCGCCAAGGATCCCCTTTTGATAGGCCTCGATGTATTCGGCGCAGTACTCATCCTGTCCGATCAGCATCTGAGCGGCGAACAGACCGGCCATCAACTCCCGGTCGGTGGGATCCAAGATGGCCGCTGTCAACCCGCGCGCAATGGACAAAGCCAGGAAGTTGCGGTTGATCAGCTTGCGGGCCGGTAGACCATAGGAGATATTCGATAAGCCACAAATAGTGCCGACGCCGCTGTACCGTTGTCGAATGCCGGCGATGGCATCCAGAACCGCCGGTCCCATGCGCACATCCACTGCCACGGGTTGCACCAGCGGGTCTACAAAGATATGCTCCAGGGCAACACCAGCTTCGGTGAGCCGCTCGATTAACTGGCAAGCCACATCGATGCGCTCCTCGGCCGAGGTGGGCATCGCCGTGGCGGCTATGCACAAGGCCACGACCCGGCACGGACGGCTGGTGATGACCGGCAAAAGGGCTTCAAAGCGTTCTTTTTCCAGTGAGATGGAATTAATCAGGGCCTCGCCCTGATGGACCTGCAAGGCGTTGACCAGGGCCTGCGGATTGGGACTGTCCAGGCACAGCGGCTTGGCCACCGCAGACTGCACGGTCTCAACCAGCCAAGGCAGCAGGGTCGCTTCGCGTTCCAGAAAGGTACCGGCATTGACATCGATATAATCGGCGCCGGCATCCACCTGAGCCCGAGCAACGGATTGGATGTATGCGACGTCTTTTGCTTCGACGGCCTGAGCAATGGTCTTACGACTGGTATTGATCTTTTCGCCAATGATAAGCATGGCAGGACACCTCCTGGGGCACGATAGGGCGTAGGACCAGCGCGGGGACATATTGCGGCTGCAGCCGGGGATGAACACCTGCAACCCATAACTCGCGGATTTCTTTCAAGGCAAACCGTTGATATGGCAGCTTGCGGGATTGCGGTGAGTTAAGCCGCACGATCGTGTAGCGCGCTCACCACCGGCGCTGGCCTCTGTTGGATAAAACACAGACGGTGTTAATCGTATCGATGTCACGTTTAAAACGCAGAATCGCAATTCTTTCCTGTGATCAATTCTTCAACAGCGATGGCTCACAGGCAGAATCGCATGGGCAGCAGCCATTTGACCTGAACTTTAACAGATTGAAAGGTAAATGTAAATTTATCTCCTCGATAAACTGTCATTCAAAGGGAAATGTGCCATCGCTTTGGTGATGGATTGACTTCCGCAGCCGGCTGCTCTATGGTGAGCCTTATCGCGATTCATGAGGAGGCCCCCTGATGAGCACCTATCGGATCCATCCGCTGGTGGTGGGAACCAAGATCTTCGACAAGGGGATGATGACCTACCAGCATGGCTACGGGACCCGCTATGTGATCCCCATTTACAGTTGGTATCTGGAGGGCGGCGACCGTAACATCCTGGTGGATACCGGAGAGTTGAACCCCATCCAATCGGAAGATCGTCAACAGGCCATCGGTGGCCCCATCGATACCTTTGAATCAGGCTTGGCGCGCTGGGACTTGACCCCGGCCGACATCGACCTTGTCATTCACACCCACCTGCATAACGACCACTGCGAAAACGACTACAAATGCATCAACGCCCAAATCGTTGTGCATCACAAGGAGCTGGAACGGATCCACGACCCCCATCCGCTAGATTTTCGCTATTTGGAGGATTACATCGAGGAGGTGGAAGAGAACGGACAGGTGCGGGCCATCGAAAAAGATATTCAGATCGCACCGGGAATCGAGTTGATTCATACCCCGGTCCACACCGAGGGCGGCCTGTCCGTGGGGGTGGCCACCACCGCTGGAAGGGCGTTGATCACCGGCTTTTGTGTCATCGCCGAAAATTTTGATCCGCCCAAGGAGATCCGCGCCATGGAGATGGCCGTGATTCCGCCGGGCACACTGGTCAACGCCTATCAGGCTTACGATATCATGCTCAAGGTCAAAGCCATGGCCGATATCCTGGTCCCCTTGCATGAACCGCGCTTCGCGGCCCTGGACACCTTTCCCGAATAGGGTGAGGTTCCAACAGCCTGTCGGCTGCCAGTTCTTCCGAGGCCAGCATGGCATCGTATCCCTCGATAGCCATGGGGATTCCGATGATCGCAACATAGGAGTACGTCATGCGTCGATGGGCTTATCTCTGTCTCGGGCTGCTGTTGGCGGCAATGCCTGCGGGCGCCCGGGAAGGGAACCAGATGACGATTTATAACAATGATTTGGCCCTGGTTGAACAGGTCCGCGCGGTGCGTTGGCAAAAAGCGAATGATTGGGTGGCCTTCCAGGAGGTGGCGGCCCAGCTGATCCCTGCCTCGGTGCAGTTGCGCCAGCATGACCGGGACCGGGGGTTTGCCGTCAGCGAGTTGAATTTTCGATATGCTCTGGCCAAGGCCGATAACATTTTGAGCGAGGCCTTGGGACAAAGGGTGGAGGTGATCGACGCCAATGGGACGCTCATCGCGGGGGTGTTGCTGGACGCCCGCCAGGATCTGCTGGTGCTTAAAACCGAAAAAGGCATCCGGATTCTGAAATGGAATGACCGCATGACCCTCAACCTGGGGCCATCCAGCGAGGCGTTGCCCATTCGGCCGGTTTTGACCTGCCGGGTGGCGGCAAAGGAACCGGGCGAGGCCTCTGTGGACCTGAGCTACCTGACACGGGGGGTGAGCTGGCAGGCCGACTACGTGGGGATCATCAACCCGGCGGCCGAGCGCATGGATCTCAATGCCTGGGTAACCGTGGACAACCACTGTGGCACCTCCTTTAAAAACACCTGGTTGCGGTTCGTGGCCGGCCAGCCCCATCGTGCCCCCCGGCCGGTGATGCCGGAGCCAAAGGGCGGCGAACGCGCCATGGCCATGGCGGCACCCCCCCAGGTGCGTGAGCAGACGCTTTTCGAGTACCACAGCTATGCATTGGATTCACCCAGCGACCTGGCTGACGGCCAGATCAAACAGCTCGCCCTATTTCAGGCAACGGGGGTCGTCTGCCGTCGCCAGTACACCTTTGATGCCGCCCAGGACCCCACTCATATTCAGGCCCGGATCGCTTTCAGCAACTTTGCCAAAGAGGGCCTGGGACGTCCGTTGCCCGCCGGGACCCTGCGCCTCTTTCAGATGGACCCAGGTGGATTGGCGTTTATCGGCGAGGACCGCATCGATCATACCGCCCGCAACGAAAAGGTGGAAGTGACGGTGGGCGGCACCTTTGATCTCTCAGGCGAACGGCGGATGTTGGCGCGCCAGAAGTTGGCGCCCCGCTCAGAAAAACAGACCATCGAGGTGGAACTACACAACAACAAAGCGGATCAAGATGTGGACGTACGGGTCATTGAACATCTCTACCAGCGCGACTGGCAGATCGAGACGGCCAATTTCAAATATCAACGCAAAAGCGCCGATACGGTGGAATTCACGATTCCCGTGAAAGCCAATGCCAAGGTACAACTGCGCTACACCGTCCGCTACCAGTGGTGAACCCGTTGCAAGGTTGACGTGAAGGAGCGGGTTGCATTGGCAGGATGGTAAAAGCCGATCCCATTCTACTTTTCATACGAATCCTGGAACCGAATCGACATGATCTCTCTCGTTACCGTTGCATCCTTGGCAGCCCTGGTAATCGGGTTTGTAGTGGGACGCCGTTATCGCCCCTTCATTCGTCCCGTGGCCCTTCTGCCCGGACCCCGCAAAAAAGCGAGTCCATACTATCCGGCCGATAATGACTGCTCTCTGGAGACCCAATCCCTCTACCAGTTGGCCGAGCGCTTGGATAGTACCTTTAAAAGCATTGCCCATCCCCGCGATCTTTTGGGATCGTCCGATTTCAAGCAGGCCGTGGAACTGCTCGAAACCGAGTGCTACAGCAACGATGATCTGCTGGGCCATTATGCCGAAGGTCCTGCCCTCATCGCCTGCATTGCCCTGGAGGCACTCTGCTATCGACTGGCCAGCCAGCACTTGGTGGACGAAGTCCTGGACCATATCTCCAGCCGCGACCGGCGCGTGCTTTTCTTTGCCTTGCGACTGCTCAACAATAAAAGCGGCGGGCCGGTGGCGGGCAGACTCCTGCTGGCGGCCGGACCCTGGTGGGCCAATGATGCCATGATTCTGCAGATGCTCAACGAATTCATTGATGAGCGAGTGGTCCAGGGCGAACGGCTTGGATTCGGCGAGACGCTCAAAACCTGTCCCCGGCACCAGGTGGATACGGCCGAAAACCTGCTCCGCTCGCTGAAGAATCCGCGCCTCAGATCCCTTCGCCGGGAACTGGCGACCTACGAGCGCATCGTCCTGGATGTCGGCTTTCTGAATTCCATCGGGCGCCTCTGGCCCGAAAGCATCAAAGGGCGCAGCCTGTGGATCCACGCCGGATTCAAGTCCGCCCTGACGCGGACGATTTCCGCCCTCACCGCCCCTTCGCCCCGTTCGTTGATGATCGTGGGAGAACCGGGTGTGGGAAAAAGTGCCCTGGTGGGCAAGCTGGCCGCATTGCTGGCCAAACGCCGGATCCGACTGTTTGAAGCTGGAATCGACGATCTGCTGAGGGATCGTCCGGACAATGCGGCATTGGCCCGCTGCCTTGCCCAGCTGGCCACCCACATTGACCGCCGGCGTCGGATTCTCTGGTACCTGCCGCATCCAGAGGTTCTTCTGGACGACACTAACGGCAGCGTGGCGGCATCCCAAATCGTCGAAGGCCTCCTGCCCCTGGTGGAAACAGGGACGCTCCTGGTGGTGGCCGAAGTGCGACGGGCGGGGTATCAGCGTCTGGCCGAGCGTTTTCCGGAACTCACCGCCGCCTTTGACACCGTCGTGTTGTTCCCTCCTGAAAACCCGGTGTTGGCCGCGCTGGCCCGTAGCCGGATCAAAGCCTCGATTCCGGAAGGGACCATCACCACCAAAGCGCTTATGGTTGCCATGCAACTGGCGGGGCGGTACCTCACCACGCGTTCGGCGCCGGGCAACCTCCTGGCACTGTTCGCCGTTGTTCTGCGCCAGCGTCGAAAATCGGGCGTCACAGGGGTGCTGACCCTCAACGAGGTATATTCCGCCATGCACCGTATGACCGGCCTGCCGTTGACCATCCTCGATCACCGCAGGCGCCTCGATGACGGGCAATTGCGGGCGCGTCTCAACCGTCGCCTTGTGGGCCAGACCGAAGCAGTGCAGTGCCTGGTGGAGCGCATCGCCCTGATCAAGGCCGGACTGAAGGACCCATCCCGTCTTATGGGGGTTCTGCTCCTGGTCGGCCCCGTCGGAACCGGCAAGAGTACCTTTTGCACAGCCCTGACAGAAATCCTCTACGGTTCGTCCCGGCGCCTGATCCGCCTGCCAATGGACGAATACACCGACGCCGATGGTGAGGACCGGTTTTGGGGCGGCAATGGTTCGGAACCCGGCTTGATGGAACAGGTTCGCCGGCAACCCTTTTGCGTGATCCAACTGGAGGGTCTCCATAAGGCTCGCCAGAACGTTCAAACATGGATCCGGCGGCTGTTTACCAGAGGTCATGCCATGGACGGTCGCGGAGAACGGGTGGAATTCCGTCACACCGTGGTGGTGGTGACCATGGCATTGGAGGGCTCGCAGAGCTTGGGTGTGTCGGCCGATCTCACCAGGACGGATGCTGCCGCCGCAGCCCGGGAGCGGTTGGGGGCGGAGCTGATGGACTGCTTCGACCGGGTGGTGGACTTCCGTCCCTTTAGCAAGGCGGCCATGCGCCGCATAATGCGCTATAAGCTGGACGAGATCCTGGTCCGACGCGGCATGCAGCCACTCGGGCGGCGGGTGGAGTGGGAAGATGGTGCCTTTGAACTCCTCCAGGGGCAAGGCTTCAGCTCTGGGCAGGGTGCCAGGCCGCTCCAGGGAGCCATGGTGCGCCAACTGCTGCCGCCCCTGGCAACCGTGGTGGCGGCGCATCCCCATCTGCGGGGGGAACAGTTCTTTTTGGTGCGTGCGGTGGAGTCCAAGATGGTGGTGGAGTTCATCGATCCCGCCGAACCCGGCGAGATGGCATCCATCCCCCTAGACACCGGCAGGCTTTCCGATGGGTCTGCCGGTCAAAACCCGCTAGGAAGGATCATCCTGGCGCCCGGCAGGGAGGTCGAACAGGTGGAGCAACTGATGATGGCTTGCCAGCGTTTGACCACGGCCGTCACCGCCAAGGGTTGGCGGGATCGGCGACGCAAGCTGGGACACACCATAGCCCGAGCGGCCAGCGAATCGGATCCTGAACGGCGCGTGGCCATGGCCGCCTTGGCGGTGATGGATCGAATCGAATCCGGATTGCAGACCGTCGAGGCGCTCTTGGGTCGCCTGATGCGCATCGACAGTAACCCCCTTGGCGGCTATTGCTGTAAAATCATGGTTCGGTTAGCCCAGCAGCTCTATCTGTTGCAGCGGGCTCAGCAAGGCCTGGAGGCCGGAGCGGCCAATGATGCCATGATTGTCATCCAGCCTGAAACCAGGACGCCGGGAGCCATGAAAACGTCAACGGAGTTTGCGATCCAACTTGGTATGATGTACCAGCAGTGGGCCCACCGGCGCGGCATGCGCGCAACACCGATTCCGGTCAGCAGCCAGGTGCGACTGATGGCGGTTTCTGGTTTGGGTGCCTATGCCGTGTTGGTATCGGAGAGCGGTCTGCATGTCATGGAAACCACCGAGACTGGCGGTGGCGAGCTCATCTCTGTGCGGGTCACGGTGGCCGGCTGGACGAGGAATCCCGGTGGGGAAGGGGACGACGTGGCGCAGGATGTCCGCGAGCTCTTAGCGGTCACCAAACCGGCCGCTCCGTTCATAGTTCGCCGTTACCGGCCACAGCCCGAGCCGCTGGTGGAGGATCAGGTCCGCGGCTACACCACCCGTCATCTGGAGGCTGTCCTGGCCGGCGATTTTGACCTGTTTGGTTGAATCCAAAATCGTCTGAGCGCCTGTTTAAAGGTCCTTTTAAATCGAGATGTCCGGCAACCTTAGCGTTGAATCGGGATTTCACCTTTCAGGTGGAAAGGCAGCGGCTGCTGCTTATCCTTGGTCATGGCAATGAATACTTGGCTTGTCAGCTCATAGGGGATCGGCTTGCCGATCAGGAAATTCTGCAAACTTTTCCCAAGGTATCGATAATCCATGCTGGCTGATAAGGTGACAAGTTGCGCTTGACCATTGCTGATGAGGGTCGGTTCGGTGGTGGCGGCATTGACGGCCGTCTGGCCGGCGAAAAGCAACCGACACGCTATGCCTGATGCGGTTAGATCGAATGAATTTGGATTTTGGATTTCGAGATCGATTTCCAGGTCCGCACCATCAACACTCATATCGGTAATTCTCGCCTGATGCAGTTTCAACGTGGGGATTTGGGGCAGGGGCAGTTCTCCCTTGGAGCGAAAGGGAACCCTCAACGGCCCCACGGCCAGGGAACCTGTGAATTGATAAGGTACCGATCGGCGTGTTGCCAGATCGCTCAGCGAATCGACGACCTTAAGAAAATTAACGGTCAGCGGGATGGATAGGCGGGCGCTATGATTGGGCGGCAGGTCGAGTTTCTGATCCAGATGGCCGTGGCCGATCTCTTGCCCGTGAATATTTAATTGGTATGTGATTTGATCGCTGACGAGTCCCAACGGGTTAGGGTTGGTGACTTCAAATGCAAAAAGAAATGTGCCCTCGTTCAGGCTCATTTTTTCGGTTGTCACCTTTTGAAAATTAACCTTTGGCTGCTTGATGGGAAACCGCCAGCTGGCGCAAGCGCATAGAAGTACGAGCACTATCAGCGTAGCGAGACCTCTGGCGGCTAATTGGCTGCGGATCGGCGTTATTCGCATGATGTCGCCCTTCTATTTATTATGCAGCCGCGTAACTTATCGTCTCTGGGACGATTTGACAACCATTGATTTTATTGGTGGCCCTCCAGACAGACCACGCCATCGGGTCCCACCACAGCCCCGTGGTCCACACCGGCCGGCAGCGCCAGCCGGTCGCCCCGGGTGAGCTCGATCCGCCGGTGGGTCTGGGGCAGTTCAAAGGTGATGCTGCCCGACACCACATAAATAACCTTGTGATAGTTGTGGCGATGAATCCCGTAGACGTCACTGGGGCCGTTGGACCACCGGTAGTAGGGCAGCGCTTCGGCCTTCATCGCCGCCTCGATTTGCTGTGGCTTGGGCGAGCGGTCCTCCGGCCAGGGTGTCACCGACATCTGGAACGATTCCATCAGACACTCCTCGGGTTGAGCGGTTCACACTTGACCTCTGGGTCAGCTGGTCTGTTTCTTCAATTCGCCTCCCTGGCTATCTTGGCAGTCCAGGGACCATTGGCAATCCCCTCCGGCGGTCAGGCGGCATCCCACGGGCAGCTTGATCACCTCGGACTGCGGTAGGATGCAGGCCACAGTGCCCTGATCCGCTTTCCTCACCGTTTTCCGGCCGTGCTCGCGGGCGATGAGCATGTAGATGGACGGGATCACAAACAGGGTGAAGACGGTGCCCACGGCCATACCCCCCACCAGTACGAGGCCGATGGAGTTGCGCGCTGCCGCGCCGGCACCGCTGACCAGCACCAGCGGGAAATAGCCGGCAATGGTGGCGCTGCTGGTCATCAGCACCGGGCGCAGGCGGGTTAGCGCCGCCTCGCGGATTGCCTCGGCCTTGGTGCGGCCGCGAAGCTGCAGCTTGTTGGCGAACTCCACGATCAGAATGCCGTTTTTGGAAATGACCCCCACCAGGGTCACCAGCCCCACCTGGGAATAGATGTTCAGGGTGGTGGTCCAGCCGTCGGTCCAGAAGGGGACGTTGGGGTTGGGTATGCGCAAAAAGGTGAAGATCAGGGCCCCGAACAGGGCCAGGGGCACCGAACCGGCCAGGATTACGAAGGGGTCGCGGAAGCTGTTGTACTGGGCCGCCAGGGTCAGAAAGATCATCACCAGGGCCAGGCTGAAAGCCGGCAGGAATTTGTTTCC
>Ga0316577_10000656_pt1 | contig 14441 bp, 15 predicted proteins | sample S5NA_FD_203073 | JGI IMG/M metagenome (GOLD analysis project Ga0316577, IMG submission 203073) | Rhizosphere microbial communities from salt marsh grasses in Alabama, United States - S5-7_050615r2r1 | ecosystem: Host-associated > Plants > Roots > Rhizosphere | place: USA: Alabama | collected... | reverse complement strand
GGTGGGGGGCTGGGCGGGATCAATCGCATTACCGCCGGCTCGTAGCTGCCCAGGCTGCGATAGGCGTTGTAGATCAGGTCGACTGTATCCAGGTCGTGTGCTTCGTAGCGCGCCAGCCAGTGGCGGGAGAGATGGCTCGCCAATTCGAAGGGCGGCAGGGCGGTGATGGAGAGCGCGCCAGACCAGGTGAGTTGATGACCGTGACGTTCGAGGATGCGGCGCACACGGCCGCCCAGTGCCATCAGCTCTACGTTGGCCTTTTGATCGGCCAGATATGCCTCGGCACGCTCGACGACTGCCGCGTTAAACCGGCCGCACAGCCCGCGCTCGCTGCCGATGACGAGGGCGGTCACCTTGGCGTTCCCACCTGGCGATTCATCGCCAGGCTTTGCTCCTGGGCCGTCAAGCCAGGCTTTAGCCCGACGATTTATCTTCGGGCGACTGGGCAAATGCGCCGTTATCACCGGCAGCAGGGTTTCCAGGTGCTCCATATACCGTCGTACCCAGCCCTGCCGGTTCAATGCGGCCTGCCAGCTTCCCAGTGAGATGGTATGTAGAGCACTCAGGATGGGTTGCACGCTGCGGATATTTTGCAGGCGAGCCTGGGCGCGATCCAGTTCGATCATTGTGATTCACTCAATCAATAGACCTCGAATTTGTCCAGCTCCCACACGAACACGACGGCGCCGCCGACTTTGGCCTTTGCCGATGCGAGGCGGTCTGAGAAGAAGGCGTTTTGCTCGCCGGACTCGACGCTGACATCTGAGGTGCAGCTATCCTTGATGATGCGCAAGACGGGGGCTACATCCTCTTTCTTCACAGCGACAAACATCGTCATCCAAGCCTGGCGCAGCATGCCGCCGCGGCTCTCTACCAGAGTCGCTGTGTGACCGGCGGTGATCAGTGCTTGTAGGACATTCTCTGCCTCGTCCCGTTGTACGACGGCCATCACCATTTTCATCCGCCTGCTCCTTTTACGTTCTCGAAGAGTGCGCGCAAAAGCTGGCGCGTTTCCTCCGTTAACTCGCCTGTGCGATTGATCTGTTGCAGTAGGCCGGGATGCTCTGTTTCCACACGCGCCAGCAGTCGGGCTTCAAAGTCCGGCACGCTTCCCGGCGGGATGTCATCGAGCAGCCCGCTGGTGGCTGCCAGCAGGATCACGACTTGCGAGGCCAGGGAAAGTGGATTGTGGGCCGGTTGGGTGAGTACGGCCTGCAACCGTTCACCGCGTCGAATCTGCTGTTTGGTAGCCTCGCCTACTTCGGTGCCAAAGCGGGCAAAGCGCGCCACTTCCTCGAATTGTGCCAGTTCCAGGCGCAGGTTGCCGACCACATCGCGCATCGCCGAGGTCTGTGCGGCGCCGCCCACGCGCGATACCGAAAGTCCGGCACTGACGGCGGGTTTGACGCCGTGGTTGAACATATCGGCATCTAGCATGATCTGCCCGTCGGTGATAGAGATCAGGTTGGTGGGGATGTAGGCGGATAAATTTCCTTGGCGTGTCTCGGCGATGGGCAAGGCGGTCAGCGAGCCTCCGCTCCCCCCTCTTTTCTCCTCCTCTGGGGGGGGATGTAAGGGGGGAGAGAGCAATTTGCATGCCCGTTCCAACAGGCGCGCGTGGAGGTAAAAGATGTCTCCAGGGTAGGCTTCGCGGCCCGGCGGGCGGCGTAGTAGCAGGCTCAACTCACGGTAGGCGTCGGCGTGTTTGCTCAGGTCGTCGTAGACGATGAGCACGTCCTGTCCCTGGTGCACAAGATATTCGGCCATTGTGCAGCCAGCGTACGGAGCCAGGTAGCGCAGGGCAGGCGGGTCATCAGGACTTGCCGTGACGACGATGGTGGTTTCTAGCGCGCCGCCCCGGCGCAGCGTCTCGATGACGCTCAACGTAGACGATTTCTTTTGCCCAACCGCTACATAGACGCATAACACACCTGTATCGCGCTGGTTGAGAATGGCGTCTACTGCCAGTGTCGTCTTGCCAGTCTGCCGGTCGCCGACGATCAGCTCTCGTTGGCCGCGCCCAATGGGTATCAGCGCGTCCACGATCTTGCAACCTGTGTGGAGGGGCTCATCCACTGGAGCGCGCTCGGCGACGCCAGGCGCGTCGCGCTCCAGATAATGCAAGGCTTCTGTATCTACAGGGCCGCGCGCGTCCAGTGGATCACCCAACGGGTTCACCACCCGGCCTAGCAGGTTAGGGCCTACGGGGACGCGCAATCTCTCACCGGTGGCGGTCACCAGATCGCCGCCCTGGATGCCCTCCTCGGGCCCCAGCAGGATCACGTCGAGGCGGTCGTGGTCCAGGTTGAGGATCATCCCCTGCACGCCGGTGGAAAAGTCGACCAGTTCGTCGGTGCGGGCGTGAGGCAGGCCGGAGAGGGTCGCCACGCCGTTGCCGATGTATTGCACGGTGCCCACATCGTGGAAGCGCACGGCAGTGGTCATTTGGCTGGTCTGTGCGCGCAATGCCTGGAGTACGGTGGGTATCCGTGCGTGCGGGCGCTCTGAGGCCACACGCGCCCGCGCGCGGTCGCTCAAGCGCTTGATCAGCCTGGTCTCGCGGATGTGCACGCCGTCGTCGATCTGACCAGCCTGCTCGTGCAGCGTCTCAAGCAATGAGGGGACGTCTGGAGTGTGCTCACTCACTCGTCATCTGCCCTCTGAGCGTCTGCGCGACCGATTCGCGTAGAGCCTCTAGCCTGTCGGCGATGGAGTTGTCGATCACCATGTCGCCAAGGCGGACGCGCAGGCCGGCAGCCAGCGCGGGCTCGGTGGTCACTTCCAGGTTGACGTGCCGGTCGGCTAGCGCGGTGAAGGTGCGGGCGAGTAACCCTTGCTGCTCGGGAGTGAGCGGACGCGCCGTCGTCACATACACGCTGGGCTCGCGGTCGCCCAGTGCCTGGCGCAGCGTTTCCACCTGGTCCATCTCGCTGCGGCCCATTTCCCAGATGCGGTCGCTGAGCTGCTGGATCAGCGCGTCGTGCACCTCTGGCGGTGCTGCCTGGCCGATGATCTGGCCGCTGATCGCCAGAATCGCATCCAGGAGGTCGTCCTGGAACTCGTCGATCGTTTGGACTCCCAGGCGGTCGGCGTTGGCGTGGGCCTGGGTCAGGATGCGTTCGACTTCGGCCTCTGTTTCTTCCAAGAGAGCCGTCCGCTCGACTTCGGCCTGCTCCTTGGCCCGCGCGACGATGGCGGTTGCCTCTTCCTCCACGCCAGCCAATCGATCCTCCAGCGCGGCGCGCAGGCGCTCGGCCTCCTGGCGATCCTGTGCAGTCTCGCGGGCTACCCGTTCTTTCTCGATCTCTTGCTCTTTCATCTTGCGCATCACCGGTCGAAAGAGCACGAAGTAGAGCAAGATAGCGAGGATTGTAAAGTTAGCCAGTTGGAGTAGGATTATCTCGATATTTACCTGCTCCAGCATCCGTTATCCTCCCAAGAGGCCGAGCAGAAGGCTGATAACCAGGATGGTATAGATCGCCGATGTTTCCAGCAAGGCCATGCCTACGATGAGCGACGTGAACAGCCGGTTTGCTACCTCGGGTTGGCGCACCATTCCCTCAAGTGCTTTGAGCACTGCCCGTCCCTCGACGATGGCAAGAGTGACCGTGCTGGCCATGATGCCTATGCCTGATGTAATGATGACGACGATTGTGAGCAATGTCTGTGATTCCATATTATGTTCAAACTCCTTTTCGTTACTCGTTTTCTCTCACTGCCAGGTTGATGAACACCGTAGCCAGGATGGTGAAAATGTAGGCCTGTAGTACGCCGGTGAACAATCCCAGTGCAATCATGGGCAGCGGCACGACAATAGGGGCTACCTCATATACAACGTCCACGATCAGCTCGGAGCTGATGATGTTGCCGAAAAGGCGCAGCGCCAGCGCCAGGGTGCGGCTTAACTGGCCGACAATGTCCAAAGGCAGCATCAGGAAAAACAGGCCCAGCGGCGCGGCCATGGTTTTTATGTGCCCCCAAACGCCTTTTTTGCGGATACCAAAGACGTGGACGGCGAAAAAGACGGTGATGGCGAGTGCCGCCGTCGTATTGAGGTCCTTGGTCGGCGTGGTTATGATGGGGACGACACCGATGACGTTAGCGACGAGGATAAAAACGATCAGAGATCCTAGGTATGGCAGGTAAGGTTCGGCGGGACGCTCCATCACGTCAGAGATGGTGTCGCTTAGAAAAGTGATCAATTTCTCTAATAGTGATGGAAAAAACCGGCGGACGATTACGATTCCGCCTATAATGATGAGCATCATGATCCACGTCGAGACGACCGTGTCTGTTACAGAGATGCCCAGGAATTGAAAGACCACTTGTGGGGCGACTCTATCCATAGATCAACTCCTTTGAAGCTGGACGAAAAGATGAGGAAATGCAGTAACAAGTATGGTTGTCCAGCGAGCCAGCCACAGTCCGGCGAAGGAAAGTAGGCACGTCGTCATACCGCGCTGCGACGCCAAGACCAGCAATGCAGTGGCCAGCCCCATACGTAGGAGAAACCCAAAAGCCACCAGCGGCACGCCGACGAGAGATGTCTTAGGCCTCAGGCGGCCTACCGTCCAGCGCAGCATCAGGCCGTTGAGGATGCCGGTGGCGATGCCGATGAAGAACCACATCATGAGAGTTTTGTTCCTCCGAAATGTGACACCAGAACGGTGTCGATGCTCTTCCAGAACTCGCTTGGCTCCATCCCGTAGGCAGCGGCCACCTTGCTTTCCAAAATGCCGTGGCTGTTTTTTTGCCGGAGCAGATTTTTTAACAAGTCCGGCTGGGTGTTCTCCAGATAGCGCGTGAGCCAGTAGCCGCGCACGCAGTGGTAGAACATCAGGTTGTCCATGTCCTCTCCCCGCAGCTCACGGTAACGGCCAGGGCCCGTATCTTGTGACGACTGGGCCAGCGCCTCGATGGTCTCTGGTTGTACCGTCGGTTTCCCGGCGAACCGGTCGACCGTGACCATCGCCAATCCCTCGTTCAGCCACATCGGCAGCCCGAGGTGTGAAGTGAAGGCGTGCGTCAGTTCGTGGCATGCGTTGCGCCGAACCTTCTCGCGCAGGTCATCTTCCTGAACAAAGATACGCGTCCCGATGCGCGTATCGGCGAGCTGTAAAAGGCGCGGGGGTTTGACGCCGACGGCTCGCCGCTGCCCGAACTGCTGGTGCCAGCCGCCGGCCAGCGCCCAGAGCTTGCGCGCGCGAAAGTACCACAAGGGCAACGTTGCGGCCACCAGGATCCGGTAGGGCCAAGGGGGCGCGTGAAACAGAAAGCGCAGCCACGAGGTCATCACATAGACGCGGCAGTCTTCCGGGATATCGAGGCCCCAGCGCTCGTGGATGATTTGAACGCTCTTTTCACAGGCTGCTCCGATAAGCTTGGCGGCGTCTTGCTCACTAGCGTCGAAGAATAGGACCAGACCGTTGATTTTGAGCGCTTCCATGCTCAGTCTCCCTTCACCTGCTTTTCAGACTTGGCGCGCGCTTCCAAGCGCAGCGCAAACCGGACCACGTTGTAGATGCTCGTGGCCGCGCCCAGCAACAAAAACCCTAACGTGAGAAAGGGTTTGGTCCCCAACCACTGGTCGCCATAGTAGCCCAGCAGCACGCCGAGAAAGATCGGGATGGCCAGCTCCCAGCCCAGTGACATCGCCGGCAGTGCCTCACGCCAATTACTCTGTTTCACTGTCCAAGACTCCGTCAGATCGTGCGTTTAGCTTGACAAGCAGCTCTTGGGCCAGCCGGTCAAAGTGTTTGTCGCCCTCCGAGTCTGGCGAAGGTTCTAAGCCTTCGCCAGGCTTGACGCTGCCTGTAAAGACCGTCACGTTCCCTTCACTCACCTGCAAAATTCCTGCGCCCAGGTCGATCGTGTGTTCACCCGACGCATCCGCGTAGCGCAGCGGCGCGACCACCGTCTCGGCCAGTAGCGGCGCATGACCGGGGTAGATGCCGATGGGACCGCCGTCGGCCAGGCGAGCCTGCACCCAGACCACGCCTTCTGCTTCGAGCAGCTCCTGGGGAGGCGTCAGCACTGTCAGACGGAACGGCTTAGGCAAGGCTGCCTCCTTCTGCTGTAGCCATTTTTTCTGCCTGGGCCACCGCCTCGTCGATGGTGCCCACCATGTAGAACGCCTGCTCTGGCAAGGCGTCGTGGCGGCCATCCAGGATCTCGCGGAATCCGCGCAGCGTCTCCTCCAGCGCCACGTGACGGCCGGGCAGGCCGGTGAACGGCTCTGAGGAGAAAAAGGGCTGGGTGAGAAAGCGCTGCAATCGCCGCGCCCGCTCGACCGCCAGCCGATCGTCCTCGCTCAGTTCCTCCATCCCCAGGATAGCAACCACGTCCTGCAGCTCCCGGTAGCGGGCCAGCAGCGCGCGTACCTGTGTGGCGATGGTGTAATGCTCTTCCCCTACGCCCTGCGGCGTGAGCAGCGTGCTGTTTGAGGCCAGCGGGTCGATGGCCGGATATAGGCCAAGGCCAGCCTGGCGGCGGGAGAGTATCGTGGATGCGTCGAGGTGGGCAAACGTGGCCACGACTGCCGGGTCGGTCAGGTCGTCGGCGGGCACGTAGACCGCCTGCACCGAGGTCACGCTGCCCCGGCTCGTGGTGGTGATGCGTTCCTGCAGTTCACCCATCTCGCTATCCAACGTGGGCTGGTATCCCACGGCGCTGGGCAGCCGTCCCAGCAGCGCCGAGACCTCCGCTCCGGCCTGGATGTAGCGAAAGATGTTATCGATAAAGAGCAGCACGGGCCGCTGCTCATAATCGCGGTAGTACTCGGCCATCGTCAGCGCGGTGAGTGGTACGCGCAGGCGAGCGCCGGGTGGTTCGTTCATCTGGCCAAAGATGAGGACGGTATTCTCAATCACGCCGCTGCGTCGCATTTGCAGCCACAGTTCGTTGCCCTCGCGGCTGCGCTCGCCCACGCCGGCAAAGAGCACCAATCCTTCGTGTTCCTGGATGGTGTGGCGCATCAGCTCGATCATCAACATCGTCTTGCCCACGCCTGCCCCGCCAAAGAGGCCGATCTTGCCGCCGCGCGGGTAGGGGATCAGTAAGTCGATGGCTTTGATGCCCGTGATGAACGGCTCGACGACTACGCGCTGCTCGCTCAACGGCGGTGAGGTGACGTGGATCGGGTGGCGTTCCACCCAGTCGGGCACGGGCTGGCCATCGATAGGCTCGCCCAGGACGTTGAACAGGCGGCCCAGGGTCGCCCGGCCCACGGGCACGCGGATCGGCTGGCCGGTATCGATGATGGGCAGTCCTCGGCGCAGGCCGGCGGTGCTGCCCATCGCGATGGCGCGCACGGTACGCGGGTCGACGTGCTCCTCCACCTCTACGACCAGTTCAGGGCCGTCGTCGTGCTGGCTGGCGATGTTCAGTGCGTTGTGGATGCTGGGCAGGTCGCCAGAAGGGAACTCGGCGTCGACTACGACACCTGCTACGCGTACTATGGTTCCTGTTGTTGGCAAATACTTACTCCGTCACGGTGAATACATATCAGACGCTGTTGGAGGATTTTACCGCATCTTGTTGAGGAGGCAAGTGGAGAGCGGTCGTCTATGGTGTTTCGGGGGAGGCGTCGAGCTGTTCGCGCGATCCGGGCTTGGCTCTTGTTTTTGTGTAGTTGGCGAGGAGGTACCACATCAGGGCCGGTGCGTACATGGCGATGACCACAATCTCTTCCATTCGGTAGAGCGTTTCCCAGCTTACCCCCCACCAGTACCAGACAAAGTTCCACCCCACATGGGATAGCTCTCCGGCGCAACTGGCCAGGATCAGGGGGATCAGCAGCCGCTTGTTGCTCACCAGGGCGACCAGGGCGACCGGCCAGATCAGGTACCAGGGCCAGAACCAAAAGTTAGCCAGGAGGAGGTAGAGCATAAAGACGTTAAAGCTGGTCTCTAGCAGAATTTGCCAGGGATTTTTCTCGCTCGCGCTTTGCGGTTCGAGGAGGAAGCGGTGCAGCTTTCCACGGAAATTCTGAGGGGTTGGGGATTTTTCCTGCCGTGGGGTTTTGAAAAATGCATAGGCCGTGCGGGTCAGGACGACCAGATAGGCCGGGGCAAAGACGGCTAGGAATGGCCACCCTGCGATGGCTTGCGCCACTTCTAGGGGGCCGATTTGTTTGGCAGGATCGGAGGGCTGGATTCCAAGTGATCGGTAGAGATTGGCGGCGAAGTCTGCGATATTTCGTAGGAATGGCAGGTTCTCCATATCTTGCTTCATCTTTGCCAGGATAACACTGGGGATGGACATGCGGAACATTTCCCCACGCCGGGTGAAGGTGTACGAGACCTCCGGCCATTGCCAGAAGTAGCGGTAGTATTGGAGGGTGACCAGGGCTATTAGAGCGAATAGAAAGAATCCTAGCCCAAGTCGGTTTCGCCAGCCCTTTTCTTTGCTCAGCAGGTACAGGAAGAAGAAGGGAATGAGCAGGATGGGGACGAACTTGACCAAGACGGCCAGCCAGAGCAGGACGATGCCGAGCGCGCCGAAAGTCCATCGCCGTATGGGATCGTTTGACTCCGATTCTCTAAAGCTCTCAGCCTGGCTGAGGGCCCAAAGGCCGCCCAGGATAAAGGCCATCAGTAATAGATCGTTGTGGCCGTTGGCCACGCCCTCCAACAGGATCAGGGGGTTCCAGGCAAAGAGCAACGTGCCGGATAGGGCTCGCTTTGGAGCGACGCGCAGCAAGAGAGCGGCGACGATGAGCACGCAGACAAGGTAGCAGGCCAGGGCGATCCCTTTGTGGATGATCATGTTGAACCACAGGCTGTCGCCTGACACGCGGCTGACAAAGCCGCTGAGAACCTCCCACACAGGGCCATAGGCAGCGGTGTTGTCTTTCCAAGAAGCGTATTCCATGAAGGGGTCGCCGGGGTATTGGGACGGCGTCCAGAAATAGGGATTCCCTCTATGCACGCCGGTGATGCGACCGCGGGCGATATAGTCATAGATGTCGAGTGAGGTGACCAGGGCTACGAAGGTGGTGACCATGGCAAAGAGCACGGCGCCGATCACGACGGCCATCCAAAGGTAACGGTTGTTCTGCCCCCGACATAAGCGGTACGCGACGTAGTAGAGGAGGAACAGGCCGACCGTCGCCATAGTCAAGCTCAGGGCCACTGCAGGGTCCCGCTGGGCGATCACGCCAAAGCTGATGCCTTTAAAGTTGTAATAGCGCGTCAGGGGGTAGGGTAGGAGAAAGGCCAGTACGTAGATAGCCAGCGAGATGATGCCTACGATCACCAGCAGCTTTAAACGCGGCGATGCACCCGCATCGAATCCCTTTTTGAGCCAAGCCCCGACAGCTCCAATGCCTATAGACACTCCCACGGCCAACCCCGCCAGCAGCAGGTTCCACCAGGTGAGTTGTTGGGACACGCCAGTCTCGGCTTGAGGGCCGGTGATCGGTTGGTCCGGCGCGGAGTTATCGAATGCTTGCGTCGGCGCCATGAGGATCGGCGGGACCAGGAGCAGGATGAAGACGACGCTCAAGATGATTGGCAGAATCCATTTACTTTGGGACATAGGGCAATACTCTGACTTGGTGTTGCCGGGTTGGGGCTGCATTGTAGCACATCGTTGTGAGGGCGCAAGAGTGAGCTGTTTGGGGCGCGCTAAAGGTCGTCGCGTATCGGCCTCTCGCCTCCCAATCTTTGCGCGGCCCGGCGCACGGTTTCCGCGTCCGGGTCGTGCAAGGCGTAGGGCGGGGCGGGCCGGTCGCCGGTAGCGATGGCCACGGTGCCGTTCAGGCAGGGGATGGCCACGTCGACCTCGTACCGCACACCTCCCTCGCGCACGCTGTACTCGCGTTCGGGATGGAAACCGGCCTCCTTGAGGGTGACGTAGAGCCCGTCGGCGCCTGAGGCGTATAGGTCGTTGATTTCCTCGGCGGAGGTGAACCGATCCCACGTCGTATCGATGAAGGTGATGCGCCGCCAGCGCAGGCTGGGGATGGGTTGCTCCAGCTCTGCCAAAGGCCCGATTTGGACCTTGTAGTACGTTTCGTCAGCGCGGGGATGGTCCCGCTCGTCTGGAAACAGATCGCTGCGGCGCGCCAGTTCGTGCCCGCGGATGGGGGCGTACCAGCGGATGGTCCACTTTTCGGCATCAAAGGCCCGGGTGAAGTAAAACGCCAGCACCGCGGCCTCAGGGACGTTCGGCGGCGCGTACTTGGTCGGGATTCTGTACCAGCCTGCGTCCCGCGCGATGTCAAAGTCGCGCCGGTTGTTCATGATGGCGACGAGCACACGGTCTGATGGATAGAACATGCCACTCCTTGCAAGCTTCACGGGAAGCAACAAGAAACTTGTGCTTTTCTATCTTGAATTGTATCCTACCTCGCTTCCTCGCGCAAGTCAGCGTGGGGGACGATAGTGTATCCTTTCCTCAGGAAATTCGGAACGTTCCTCAGTATAGTCCTTCGTTGATTCACTCCGGGTTTCGCCGCCAAAGGCGCGAGGCTAAAGCCCTCGCGCTAAAAGGACAAAGTCCCTGCGGGGCTAAATCGAGCCAAACTGGGATCAAATTGAGCCCGAAGGGCTTTGTTTTTTCAGCCCGGAGGTTTAGCTCCGGGCTGCGTGGTGAGAGCGAACTCGGCACAGGTTTTTGTGTCGCTGTACTTCGCGTAAAAAGGGAGGATTTCCTGATTTAAAGATATACTATCTGAGGGACGGGGGTATTTGTTCCTTGAGTACAACACCCTTCCCGAAAGCGGCGACCTGTGGTCGCTTGTGCCGAGGTCGCTAGTGGTGGTACAATCTTTTTTGGGTGAAAACCGTGGCGCTTGTGAATACTGAGAGGAAAAGCATGACAGGTGTACGGAGACTTGTGACGATTGGTTTGTTCCTTGCCCTCGTCGCAGTGGGTGGATGCTGCACCCGCTGGACGAGTGACACGGACGGTATATCCTTCCTGGTCGTTCGGCAGCAAGACGCTGAATCATTGCCCACGCTGACCATATCGAATACCTCGTCGGTCAGTATAGAAGTTACAGGTGTTGAAGATATGACGATATACATCAAGAAACTTGACGGTTGGGTAAGGTGGGGCCCTTGTTCACGCCTCGTCGTCTACTACACAGAAAAGCAAACTATCCCACCCGGCAGCAGTTGGGAGATTCTTCCGATGTTCTATACAGCCAAGACCTGTGTTCTTGGCGATGAGAGTGTGGGGACGTATATGGCCTCGATCCGGTACCGCATATCCGATAGCCCCAGAAACGCTCCCCCGTTGACCTTGTACTCAGACGAGTTCCGGGTAGGCGACGCAGAAAACATTGAGGGCCTCACAGTGACGATCGAGCAGCCCGGTTTCTCCGGTTTTCGCCTGCACAATGGCTCAGATCAGCCGATATGGTTCAACCCACCCTGTTCGAGAATCTCCGACTGGTATGAAGGAATACCCCACATCGAGGCTCCCTACCTATTGCAGCGGCAGATAGATGCCGATGCCTGGGAGAGCTTTTACCCGGATGAGGATAGATGTGCAGAGGAATTGGAGCCGATCCGAATCGAGCCGGGGGACACGGCCGACATTGAGGCCAAGGTGACTTCTGGCGGGCGAGACGACTTCTCTCCGGGCCGGTACCGTTGGAAAGTCGTATTCGTGCTTGACTCTAATGAAGATGGCAAGTTGACTACAACGGATACCTGGCGAGGACTTGCTCACAGGCAGACCTTCAGTCCTGTTTTCGAGCACGATGGCACGAGTGTGACGGCAACACCCTGATACCTAGTATAGAATGATTTGATAACTTTTGTACAGAAGGGTATTACGGGGTCTCCCCTCTGTGAGTACAAACCCAATTCAATTGCGGGCATAGGGATATCTCTGTATAATAGCACGTCAGGTATCATCTCAATAATCCGGGGGGCGGGGGTGTGAGGGCGGCGAAGCCGCCCTCACACCCCCCATCTTCCCTACTTATTGAGAAGATACCACGTCAGTTTGGCATGGAGGCGTGGCTATGTTAGTAGCAGTGACCGGCGCTGCCGGACATGCGGGGAACAATCTCGTTCGAGCGCTGCTGGAACAAGGACGGCGCGTGCGCGCGCTCGTGCATCGCGACCGCCGCGCGCTGGAAGGGCTGGATGTCGAGGTCGTCGAGAGCGATATTCGCGACCTGGACTCTTTGCGCCGCGCGTTGGGCGACGTCCAGGTGGTCTATCACACCGCCGCCTACATCTCGCTCTCGATGGACGAGTGGCCGCATTTGGAGGCGATTAACGTCCTTGGCACCCGCAACGTGGTCGATGCGTGCCTGCAATGCAAGGTGCACCGTCTCATCCACTTTGGTTCGATCCACGCCCTGGTCCAAAAGCCGCTCAACGTGCCGCTGGACGAGTCGCGCCCGCTGGTCACGTCCCGACGCAGCCCGCCTTACGATCGCTCCAAGGCGTTGGGCGAGATGGAGGTGCGGGAAGGGATCAAGCGCGGGTTGGATGCCGTCATCGTCTACCCGACCGGGATGATTGGCCCTTATGACTTTCGCCCGTCCCATCTTGGACAGGTCTTGCTGGCGCTTTGTGAGAAGCGGCTACCGGCCCTGGTCGCCGGCGGGTTCAACTGGGTGGACGTGCGCGACGTCGTCGCAGGCGCGCTGCAGGCGGAGAAGCACGCGCCCATCGGCGGCAGGTACCTGCTTCCCGGGCATTGGGCCTCGATGCGCGAGCTTGCGGCGATGGTGCAAGAGATCACGTGGACCCGGCCTCCCCGCCTGGTCTTTCCGCAGTGGATGGCCCGCCTGGGCGTTCCTCTCGGCACCCGCTTTACCAAGCTGAATGGGGAGCATCCGCTTTACACGCCCGTCTCCCTCAGGGCGTTGCGCAGTAACCGAATGGTCAGCCGCGAGCGGGCGGCGCGCGATCTCGGTTACCACCCGCGCCCTTTGCAAGAGACGCTTGTGGATACGTTGCAGTGGTTCGCGGAGGCGGGCCGCCTTTCCCGCCCGCTGGCATTGCACGTTTTGGAGGCGGCGTGAGCGGGATTGTATGGTTCGATGGCTTGGTCGTCGGTTTGCTCGTCGTAGCTGTGGCGACCTTTGTGGCCCTCTTTTTCGTCGCCGCGCCGTACGGTCGCCACAGGCGCGATGGGTGGGGGCCCACTTTGGGCAACCGGCTTGGCTGGATCATCATGGAGGCCCCTGCCGTGCTTGCCTTTACGCTTTTCTTTGCCCTAACCGAGCGGATGGGGCCTGCGCTGCTGGCCCTTTCGGTGATGTGGGGAGCCCATTACGTCCATCGTGCCCTCATCTATCCCTTGGAGCTGCGGGGCAGAGGTAAGCGTATGCCTATTGCCCTCGTGGCTATGGGGTTCGTGTTCAACGCGGTGAACGGGTTCATCAACGGCTACTATCTCTTTTTCCTCTCCGGCGGCTATCCGACCGCCTGGCTCTGGGATGCGCGCTTTCTCACCGGGCTGGCGTTGTTTATCGCCGGCTTTGTCATCAACCGTCAGGCCGATCTCACCCTGCTCAGGCTCCGCGCTCCTGGCGAATCGGGGTACAAGATACCCTACGGCGGCCTGTATCGCTGGGTATCCTGCCCCAACTACCTGGGTGAGATCGTCGAGTGGGTGGGGTGGGCGGTGGCCACCTGGTCGCTGCCGGGCCTGGCCTTTGCCATCTGGACGATCGCCAATCTCGCCCCTCGCGCTCGGGCGCATCACGTCTGGTATCGCGAGCACTTTCCCGACTATCCCCCTGAACGCAAGGCGCTTTTGCCCGGCGTTTGGTAGCTGGGTTCCATCTTGGTGATTATCCCCGTGTCGAAACGCTCCCGCTGTACACAGTGACAAGCATCCTGAGCTTGTCGAAGGATGCGGGTTCGCACAACCCGCCCCCTTCGACGAGGCCCTTCGATGGCGGACCTCTGGTCCGCGCTCGGAGGGCTCCTCAGGGTGCTTACGAGTTTGATATGTAGTAATCACCCAAAGTAACATCTTGACAAAACGCATGATCTGTTGTATCTTGAACGTAAGACGTTTGACTTCTTACTTCTGGAGGTGTGATGCAACAGCTCAAGGTGGACAAGACGCCACTCTACCTAAAAGCTCGGCAGTACCTGCTCAGCCTCATTGAGAATGGCACGTTCCAGCACGGCGAGCAGCTCCCCTCTGAGGCCGACCTGGCTGCGCAGTTGGGTATCTCCCGCCCCACGTTGCGTGAAGCGCTTCACAATCTCGAAAGGGAAGGGATCATTATCCGCAAGCACGGCGTGGGGACGTTCGTCTCCCGGCATACCCCGACCCTGGAATCCGGTTTGGAGGTGCTAGAGAGCCTGAATCGACAGGCTCAGCGGCTGGGATTGGAGACGGAGGTCGTTCGATTGGTCATCTCGGAGCGAGAGGCAACTGGGGAGGAACGCGAGGCCCTCGATCTCGCGGCGGACGATCCGGCGGGTGTGCTCGACGTGGATCGCGTGATCGCCATC
>Ga0316577_10000655_pt1 | contig 14458 bp, 17 predicted proteins | sample S5NA_FD_203073 | JGI IMG/M metagenome (GOLD analysis project Ga0316577, IMG submission 203073) | Rhizosphere microbial communities from salt marsh grasses in Alabama, United States - S5-7_050615r2r1 | ecosystem: Host-associated > Plants > Roots > Rhizosphere | place: USA: Alabama | collected... | reverse complement strand
CAGACCCCCCGGACGGGTTTTCAGCCGGCGTTCGATGCGCTCGGCCCGGCGCTCCAGGCGCCGGGCGGCACGGGCGGCGGCCACGTGCCGGCCGTGGTCGGGGCAGCCGGGCGAACGGGCCTCCGGCCCGGCCGATGCCGGACGGCGCTCCCCGGGGCGGAACGCGGCGAGCGCTTCCGCCAGCCTGCGGCGGTAGCCCTCCTCACGCGGCGTGAACGGCTCGGGGAGGTCGAGCCGCCCGACCAGGGCGGCATCCGGCGGCAGCCGCTCCGGGGAAAGGCGGTCGAGCCGCCCGTGCTCGTCCACGGTCAGCAGGCGCGGCCTGGTGCCCGACCCCCGTGCCACGAGCACCCTGCGCTCGACGCCCGCGGGCCCGCGCCACTCCAGCACGTCGCCGGCGCTCGTGGAGGCGGCGAATTCCGCCATCATCGCGGCCTGCGACCTCCCCGCCGGCTCGTCGGCGAGGCCTGCCGGGCACTCGGCCCGGGCTCGTTCCAGTTCGAGCCGGCGCCGCGTCCCGTCGAGTTCGGCCGCCAGGTGGGCGCGCTCGCGCTCCTCCCGGAACTCGGCGAACGAGGCGTTGAGGAGTTGTTCCGCCCGGGGCCGCTCGTAGCGGGCGATCAGGTTGGCGGCCATGTTGTAGCTCGGGGTGAAGCTGGAGCGGAGTGGATGGGCTCCCGCCGCGGCGATGGCGGCGACCCGATCGAAGGGGACGTACGGCGAGTGGAGCACCACCGCCGTGCCGCGGTGGTCGATCCCCCGGCGCCCGGCCCGGCCGGTGAGCTGGGTGAAGTCGCCGGGCTGCAGCAGTTCGTGGGATTCGCCGGTGAACTTGGAGAGGCTCTCGAGCACCACGGTGCGGGCCGGCATGTTGATGCCCAGCGAGAGGGTCTCGGTGGCGAACACCAGGCGCACCAGGCCGGCGGAGAACAGGTGCTCGACGGTCTCCTTGAAGGCGGGGACGAGCCCGGCGTGATGGGCGGCCACCCCGGCCTCGAGGGCCCACAGCCACCGCCCGTATCCGAGCACCCCGAGGTCGCGGTCGCTCAAGTGTGCGGTTCGTTCCTCGGCCGCCTCCCGGATCGCCGCCGCCTCCTCGGGGTCGGTGAGCCGCAATCCGAAGTCCACCACCTGGAACGAGGCGGCGTCGCACCCCGCCCGCGAGAAGATGAAGTAGATCGCCGGGAGGAGGCCGCGGCGCTGCAGGAGCTCGACGGTCTCGAACCTGCGGGGGGTGACGTGGCGCCTGCCCCGTCCGGTATGCAGCAGCCGGTCCACCTCCCGGTTGGGCCGCCCCCGCCGGTCGAACAGCTCCATGAGGTGCAGCGATCCCCCCTTCCACCGGTCCTTCAGGAGGTACTCGGGATCGAGGGGCACCGGCCGGGTCGTCTCGACGACGAGGGCGGTCGGGCCCCGGCGCCGCTCCACCCATCCGGCGAACTCCTCGGGATTGGCGATCGTCGCCGACAGGCAGACGAGCGGGATCCCGCGATCGAGGTGGACGATGATCTCCTCCCACACCGAGCCGCGGGACCGGTCCGACAGGTAGTGGACCTCGTCGAGGATCACCGTCCCGACCGTGTCGAGGTCGGGGCTCGAGGCGTACATCATGTTCCGGAGCACCTCGGTGGTCATCACCACGATCGGGGCTCCCCCGTTGATCGAGTTGTCGCCCGTCAGCAGCCCGACGGCCTGGTCGCCGTGAGACCGGCGGAAATCGGTGAACTTCTGATTGCTGAGCGCCTTCAGGGGCGTGGTGTAGACCGCTCGCTTCCCGCCGGCCAGCACCCGGGCGATCGCCGCCTCCGCCACGATCGTCTTCCCGGAGCCGGTGGGAGCGGTCACGACGACCGTCTCGCCGCGATCGATGGCGGCGGCTGCCTCCGTCTGGAACGGATCGGGGGCGAAGGGGAGGCCGGCGAGGTAGGCGGCGGCGCTCATCGCCGGAGCAGGAACCTGATGAGCCAGATGTCGATCTCGTAGAGCAGGTAGAGCGGCACCGACAGCAGGAGCAGGGTGAGCGGGTCACCGCTCGGGGTGACCACCGCCCCCACCGTCACGATGATCAGCACCGCCCATCGCCGCCCTCGCGCCAGCGTCCGCCACCCGACCACGCCGACGGCGGCCGCCAGGAACAGGAACACGGGGAACTCGAAGGCGATCCCGAACACCAGCAGGAACCTGATGGCGAAGGTCAGGTAGAAGTCCCCACCGATCGCCGGCTGCAGGTTCTCGCCGCCGAAGTCGATGAGGAACCCGAGACCCCGTGCCAGGGACCAGTACCCGAACCAGATGCCGCCGGCGAACAGCACCGCCAGCGCCGCCACGATCGGGACGACCCAGCGGCGCTCCCGGGGTGAGAGCGCCGGGTTGATGAACGCCCAGATCTGGTAGATCACCACCGGGCTCGCCAGGACGAAGCCCCCGAACAGCGAGAGACGCATGAAGAGCGAGAACGCCTCGGTGGGGCGGAAGAAGACCAGGCTGCGGTCGTCGGCGACCTTCTCGTACGGGGCGATGAGCAGGTTGAAGATCCAGTCCCGGAAGACGAACGCCACGATCGCGCCGACGACCACGGCGAGGGCCGCCTTGAAGATGCGGGAGCGCAGCTCGTCGAGGTGCGCCATCAGCGGCGCCGGCTGGCTCACGGGCCCGGCGGTTCTCGGTGCGGGCCGTCGGGGTGGTCGGCGGGCGGCGGGTCGTCGAGGGTGGAGCCGATCTCGCGGCGGAGGTCCTGGAGCGGCTTGAGGGCGTCGCCGTATTCGGCTTCGAGCCCCGACTTCAGCTCCGCGGTGGCCTCACGGGCCTGGCGGAGCAGGGCGCCGGCCTTGCGGGCGATCTCGGGCAGGCGGCGCGGGCCGAACACGAGGAGCGCCACCACGGCGATCGTGAGCATCTCGGCGGGGCTGACGCTGAACACCCGGACATGGTAGGAGTCCGAGCGCCGCATGACGCGGCCGGGGGGCGGCAGCGCCGCCCCCCGTGGAATGCCCCGCCGCTCAGATCCCGAGTGCCTGTGCCCAATCCTGACGGTCGAGGGCGGAGCGGAACGCCTGTATCTCGCCTTCGGTGATCGGGCCCGGAGCCTCCACCACTTCGTAGGCCACGCCGGTCGCCAGGAGGATCGACACCACCCGGTGGTTCGCCGGCCGGTGCTGCACCTGGTCGCAATGCGGACACGCGAAGAGATAGACCCCGGTGCCGTCCTCGGGGGTCAGCCGGAGCGAGACGTCCGACGGTGCGAGTTCCACGTCCCCGCACAGGGGGCAGGAGGTACGGATGGTCGTCATGCCTGTCTCCGGTCCAATCCCTCGGTCCTAGGGGCCTATCGGGCGGCGACCGGCCCGGCTGAATGACCATTCCGCGGAATAGTCCCTCGGGACTAGGCAGTGCCGTACCGGGCGAGGATGCGGGAACGCAGGTCTGCGGTGGCGGCGGCGACCTCGTCGCCGCCGAGGAGCCGTGCCCGATCGCCGAGACGGAGCAGCAGCCGGGCGGCGACCGAGGGGTCGGACGCACTGAATTCGACGGTGGTCGTGCCTTCGCCGGCGGCGATCACGTCGACCGGGTAGTACTCGGCGACCCACCCGGCTCCGGGGCCCAGTTCGATGACCGCCCGGACGTCGTCGACGCCGGGGGTGTAGCGCACGACCGGGGGCGGCGGGTCCTCGGGCGGGTCGAACGTCTCACCGGTCTCGGCGGCGTCGCGGATCCGGTCCACCCGGAACACCCGCTCGGCGCCGGCGGTCCGGCAGTGGCCCCGCAGGTACCAGTTCCCGAGCGTCGAGAACACCGACCACGGCTCGACGTCGCGAAGCGAGGTCTTCCCGCCGGCGAGCGAAGAGTAGGTGAGGCGGACCACGCTGCCGGCGCGGGCCGCCCTGCGCAGCAGCGCGACGAGCTCCGGTTCGGCCGGGAGCTCCACGCTGATCTCCTCGCCGCCCGGGAGGAGTGCCCGTTGCAGCTTGGCGACCGCCGTCGACAGGGCTTCGGGAGCCTCGCCCGCCTGGCCGAGAGCCATCCCCCCGGCCAGCAGCATCAGCGCCTCGGCCGGGTTGAGGCGCACCGGCCGGGCGAAGTACTCGGCCATGTCGACCACGACCTCGTCCTCGTCCACGTACGCCACCATCAGGTCCCCGGGCCCGTATCCGGGGAGCCCGCACACGAAGACCAGGTTGAGGTCCCGTACCAGTTCGGGGCGCGTGTAGCCGAACCGCTCGCAGACTTCGGCGACGGTGGCCCCGCCCCGGGACATCACCCACGGGAGCATCGAGAGGATTCGCGTCAGGCGCTCGACCGTCCGGGGGCTGTTCACACCGCACCCCCGAGGTGGGCGACGAATCGCTCGCGCACCGCCGTCGGCTCGACGATCTCCGCCCGGTCCTCGAATCCGATCAGCCAGCCGACGAACGCGTCGAGGTTGGCGACCTCGAGCTCGACCTCGATGCCGCCGCCGGCCCGATCCTCGATGGGTGTCCCCGGGGGGATCTGGCGGCGGGCCCACCAGGCGACCTCGTGGTCGAACACCACCCGGACCCGCTGCGGCTCCTCTCCCGCCTCCCACGGGGCGACCGGGAGGTGATCGGCCGACCGGAAGCCCTTCGGGCGGTCGAAGGCGCCGCCCCGCTCGCCGATGCGGAGGCTCTCGATCCGATCAACCCGGAAGGACCGCACCGACCCCCGGCTCCGGCCGACGACGTACCAGTGGCCCCGCCGGAAGGCCAGGCCGTACGGTTCCAGCCCCCGTTCGGCGCCCCGGTAGCCGAGCCGGACGGTGCGGCGCTCGGTGACGGCCAGGAACAGGTCGGGCAGCCAGGCCGTCGCCGAGCCGAGGTCGGCCATCAGCGGCTCGCCGCCGGCGGTGGCCGGCGCCCCACCGAGCTTGAAGATCGCCCCGGTCCCCGGCGACTGCCCGCCGAGCCGTACCACCTGGGCCGCCAGCGCCAGCGCCGCCCGCTCCTCGTCGGTGAGGCCCGGGTCGGGCAGGGCGTACTCGTCGGCCGACACCACGTACCCGGACTCCACCTCCCAGGCATCGGTGGGCGCCAGCCGCAGCGGGATGCCCAACTGGCGGAGCAGGTCCTTGTCGCGCTCGAAGGTCCGCTTGAAGGCGTCGTCGTTGGCCTGGTCGTATCCGGCCACCGTGTAGCGGATCTCTTCGGCGGTCACCGGGCGCTCCACCGTGAGCAGGAACGCGAGGAGGTTGAGGATCCGCTCGATGACCCGGTACATCGCCCGCAACTGTAAAGCACCCCGGTCCGCTCGGGTAGCGGCCCGGGTCCCGGCTCAGAGCCCGGCGATGAGCTTCTCGACCCGTTCGTCCACGGCCCGGAACGGGTCCTTGCACAGCACCGTGCGCTGCGCCTGGTCGTTCAGCTTGAGATGGACCCAGTCCACCGTGAAGTCCCGATTCCGGGCCTTCGCCTGCTTGATGAACTCCCCTCGCAGCCGGGCCCTGGTGGTCTGCGGGGGCATGACCAGCGCTCGCGAGACGTCCTGGTCGGTGACGACCCGCTCGACGAGGCCCCGACGCTCCATGGCGTAGTAGAGGCTGCGATGCCGGCTCACGTCGTGGTAGGCGAGATCCACGAGCGCCAGTTTCGGGTCGCCGAGTTCGAGCCGGTGCCGGGCCCGGTAGCCCTCCAGCACGTGGTACTTGGCGACCCAGTCGCACTCCCGGCGCAACGAGAGGGGGTCCTTCTCGAGGCCGGTCAGCAGGTGCTCCCACATGTCCACCGCCGACTGCACCTGGGCGGGGAACCCGTGCGAGCGGGCGTACCGGAGCACCCGCTCGAGGTACTCCCATTGCACGTCGAGGGCCGAGAGTTCCCGGCCGTTCGCCAGCCGCACCTTGCGCCGGCAGGTGATGTCGTGGCTGATCTCCCGGATCGCCCGGATCGGGTTCTCGAGCGTCAGGTCGCGGAAGACCACCTCGTCCTCGATCATCTGGAGGATCGCGGCGGTGGTCCCGACCTTCACGTAGGTCGTGTATTCCGACATGTTGGAGTCGCCGGCGATCACGTGGAGGCGCCGGTACCGCTCGGCGTCGGCGTGCGGCTCGTCGCGGGTGTTGATGATCGGCCGGCTGCGGGTCGTCGCCGACGACACCCCCTCCCAGATGTGCTCGGCGCGCTGTGCCAGGCAGTAGACGGTGCCCCGGGCGGTGTGCAGCAGCTTCCCGGCGCCGGCGAACACCTGACGGGTCACGAAGAAGGGGATGAGCGTGTCGAGGGTCCGCTGGAAGTCGGCCTGCCGGGTCACCAGGTAGTTTTCGTGGCAGCCGTACGAGTTCCCGGCCGAATCGGTGTTGTTCTTGAACAGGTAGACCTCGCCGCGGATCCCCTCTTCCTCGAGGCGATCCTCGGCCGACTTCAGAAGCCCCTCGAGCACCCGCTCCCCCGCCTTGTCGTGGGCGACCAGGTCGTAGAGGCTGTCGCACTCCGGGGTGGCGTACTCGGGATGGCTGCCCACGTCGAGATAGAGGCGGGACCCGTTCTCGAGGAACACGTTCGACGACCGGCCCCACGACACGACCCGGCGGAACAGGTACCGGGCGACCTCGTCGGGAGACAGCCGGCGCTGGCCGCGCAGCGTGCAGGTGACCCCGTACTCGTTCTCCATGCCGAAGATCCGCCGGTCCATGGGCGCAGCGTACCCCCGGGCGGGGGTCACGACAGTGACCGGCGCTTGATACGCTCGCAGCCCCATGGAGCAGATCGAACGGTTCTTGCACCTCGCGACGGTCGGCGACCTGGCGCTCGCCCGGATCTGCGCCGCCCGCCTCGAGGCGGAGGGGATCGAGGTGCGGCTCCGCGGCGAGTCGCTGGGTCCCTATCCGGTGACCGTCGGCCAGTTGGCCGCCACCGAGATCTGGGTGCCCGCAGGGAGACTCGAGGAGGCCGGCTCGGTGATGCTCGAGGCGGAGGTGGACCTGCACCTCGGCGCGGTCGAAGCGGAGGGGCCCACCGGAGCCGAGCCGGTCTCACGGCTGGTCGCCCTGGCAGCCGCGGTCGCGCTGATGCTCGCGGTGCTGACGGCGCTGCGAGTGCTCTGAGCCGGGATCACCCGGTGCCGTCGCCGAACACCTCGGCGGCGCTCAACCGCCGGAACATGCGCCGGCCGAGCGTGCGGTCGAGCACCGCCCCCTCCCACTCGAACGCCTCGAGGGTTCGCTCGGCGAGTTGCTCGAACGCCTGCCGCGCCCAGCCGATCGCGTCGGTGAGCGACCCACCGGGCCGGTAGTGCTCCCGCAGCGCCGCCATCAGCTCCTCCTCCTGGCCCCCGATCGCGGCGTACTCGCGGTGGTCGTACAGCGTGCCGTCGTAGGTCACCCGGAAGATTCGGTTGTCCTCCGCCTCGGCGCCCACCTCGACCACCATCACCTCCACCTCGTAGGGCTTCACCTCCTGGGTGAAGATGTGGCCGAGGGTCTGGGCGTAGGCGCTCGCCAGCGACTTGGCGGTGACGTCCGACCGGGCGTAGGCATACCCCTTGAGGTCGGCGTGGCGGATCCCGGCGATCCGCAGGGACTCGAACTCGTTGAACTTCCCGACGCCGGCGAAGGCGATCCGGTCGTAGATCTCGCTGATCTTCTGGAGGGCGCCGCTCGGGTTCTCCCCCACCAGGACGATGCCGTCGGCGTACTCGAGGGCCACGATCGCCCGGCCCCGGGCGATGCCCTTCCGGGCGTACTCCGCCCGGTCCTTCATCAACTGTTCGGGCGGGACGTAGAACGGGAGGCTCATTGGCCGACCACCTCCCGGGCGACCGCCGCCACCTGGTCCTCCGGGATCTCCCGGTAGCCGTCGGAGGAGACGAGGACCACGTTCGGGTAGATCCCCCGCTGCAGGTCGGGCCCGCCGGTGGCGGTGTCCTCCTCGGCGGCCGCCACCAGTGCCTCCACCGAGAGGTGAACGGCCTCGTCGGCGGTCAGGTCGTCGCGGAACGCGGTCCGCAGGTAGAGCTTGGCGTCCCGTCCCCCCGAACCGGTGACGGCGTAATCGGTCTCCTCGTAGCGGCCGCCGACCACGTCGAAGCTGAACAGGCGCCCCCGTTCGGCGTCCTCGTCGTAGCCGCAGAAGAGCGGGATCACCACCAGGCCCTGGAACGCGAGGGGCATCTGGCCCCGCACCATCCGGGCCAGGTAGTTCGCCTTGCCCTCGAGGCTGAGGCGATTCCCCTCGAGCTTTTCGTAGTGCTCCAACTCGGTCTGGAAGAGGCGGATCAACTCGATGGCGATCCCGGCGGTCCCGGAGATGGCGACCGCCGAGAAACGATCGGCGAGGAACACCTTCTGGACGTTGCGGTGGGCGATGAGATTGCCGGCCGTGGCCCGCCGGTCGCCGGCCATCAGCACCCCGTCGCCGTAGCGGAACGCCAGCACGGTGGTGGCTTCGGGCGGATCGAGGCGCTCGGCCCCGGCCGCGGTGCGCCAGGCGGGGCTGAGGCCGTGGGCATCGAGCAGTGCGGTGAAGCTCTCGCCGGGGACGACGCTCCCGAGCGGCAGGATCGGACGGTCGCCGATCACTGCCCGCCCTTCTGGACGTAGTTCTTGACGAACTCCTCGGCGTTCTCCTCGAGCACCGAATCGATCTCGTCGAGGAGATCGTCGATCCGATCGGTCAGTTCGCCGCCCACGTCGCGCGGCGCCGACTCCTCGACGGTCTCCTCGGTCCGCTCCTCGCGGCGTACCTGCTTACGTTCCTGTTCGGCCATGCCCACCTCCGAGGGCTCGTACCAGGTCGGCTGCGGACGGCGACCGGTCGATGAGACCGGCCACCAGGTCCCTGCTCCCCCGAAGCGGATCCATCATAGGCACCCGCTTCAGCGTGTCCTCGCCGACGTCGAATACCAGCGAATCCCAGTTGGCGGCCACGATCGCCGCCCCGTACCGATCGATGCACCGCCCCCGGAAGTACGCCCGCGTCTCCGGCGGCGGCTCGACGGCGGCGGCCTCGGTCTCGGCGTCGGTGAACATCCGCCGCATGCGGCCGGCCGCGACGAGACGGTGGTAGAGGCCCCGCTCCCGGTCTACGTCGTGGTACTGCAGGTCGAGCAGTCGGAGCTTCGGGTCGTTCCATTCGAGCCCGTCGCGGTCGCGGTAGCCGAGGAGGAGCACGAGCTTGGCGGCCCAGTCGAGCCGGTCGGCGGCGGCGAGGGGGTCGCGCTCGAGATCGGTGAGGATCCTCTCCCACTCGGCGAGCACCGCGGCGTCCTCCGCCTGCCCATCGCCTGTGGCGTACCGGGTCAGCCATTCGAGGTAACGCCACTGCAGTTCGAGGGCCGACGCCCTTCCCCCGGACCCCATCTCGAGCGGCGTGCGCAGGGATCCGTCGTGGCTCACCCGCCAGCAGGCGTCGACCGGGTTCTGCAGCGTGATCGCCTCCGGGAGCGCCCCCGCCGCCAGCGCCCGGAGGAACAGCGAAGTGGTCCCCAACTTCACGAAGGTCTGCACCTCCGACAGGTTGGCGTCGCCGATGATCACGTGGAGGCGCCGATACCGCGAGGGATCGGCGTGCGGTTCGTCCCGGGTGTTGACGATCGGCCGCTTCAGGGTGGTCTCGAGGCCGACCTCTTCCTCGAAGAAGTCGGCCCGCTGGGTCAACTGGAACCCGACCTCGGGCCGGCCGTTCTCGCTGCCGACCTTGCCGGCGCCGGTGAACACCTGCCGGGTCACGAAGAACGCCGTGGCGTGACGGACGATGTCGCCGAAGGGGACGGAGCGGGGCATCAGGTAGTTCTCGTGGGCGCCGTAGGAGTTGCCCTTGCCGTCGCTGTTGTTCTTGAAGACCTGGACCCGCCGGCCCTCGGGGAGGTGGGCGCCGGCCGCCGCCACCGCCCGCTCCATCACGATCTCCCCGGCCTTGTCGAACAGCGCCGCCTGCCGGGCGTCCACGCACTCGGGCGTCGAATACTCCGGGTGGGCGTGATCCACGTAGAGGCGCGCCCCGTTGGAGAGGACGACGTTGACGAGACCCGAATCCAGATCGGGGCCCGAGGGTGAATCGGCCGCGAAGCCGCGGGCGTCGCGTCCGGGGGTCTCCTCGTCGAAGGACCACTGGATCCGGCCCCGGCGCCCGGTGTAGGCGTTGATGACCAGGCTCGACGCGGTCACCGGGTTGAAGTCCGGGTCGTTGCGGATCGTGATGCCGAACTCGGTCTCGGTACCGAGGATCGTCGCCGGGTCGGTCACAGGTACTGGCCGGTCGAGATCGCCTCGATGCTGCGGCTCTCGCCGTCGCCCTCGATGAGGGTCCGCACGTAGACGATCCGCTCGCCCTTCTTGCCGGAGATGCGGGCCCAGTCGTCGGGATTGGTGGTGTTCGGCAGGTCCTCGTGCTCCCGGAACTCCTGCTTGATCGCCGACAGCAGGTCGGCGGTGCGGACCCCGCGGTCGCCCCCGCCGATCTCCCGCTTGATCGCTTCCTTCTTGGCCCGCCGGACCACGTTCTCGATCATGGCGCCCGACGAGAAGTCCTTGAAGTAGAGGGTCTCCTTGTCGCCGTTGGCGTAGGTCACCTCGAGGAAACGGTTGGAGTCGGCCGTCGAGTACATGTCGGAGACCGTCGCCTCGATCATGCGGCGCACCAGGGCGGAGCGATCGCCGCCGGCGTCCTCGAGCTCGCCGGCGTCGAGCGGAACCGAGTCGCTCAGGTAGATCGCGAAGATCTCCCGGGCGGCCTCGGGGCCGGGGCGCTCGATCTTGATCTTCACGTCGAGTCTGCCGGGACGGAGGATGGCCGGGTCGATGAGGTCCTCACGGTTGGAGGCACCGATCACGATCACGTTCTTGAGCGCCTCGACGCCGTCGAGCTCCGAGAGGAGCTGGGGGACGATCGTGGACTCCACATCCGACGAGATCCCGCTCCCCCTGGTGCGGAACAACGAGTCCATCTCGTCGAAGAAGACGATGACCGGAAAGCCCTCGTCCGACTTCTCCTTCGCCCGGGAGAAGATCAGACGGATCTGCCGCTCGGTCTCGCCGACGTACTTGTTGAGCAGCTCGGGCCCCTTGATGTTCAAGAAGTAGGAACGGGCGTCGTCCTTGCCCTCCTTGGTGGCCACCGCCTTGGCGAGGCTGTTGGCGACCGCCTTGGCGATGAGGGTCTTCCCGCACCCCGGCGGGCCGTACAACAGCACGCCCTTCGGCGCCGCCAGGCCGTAGTCCTCGAACAGGTGCTTGTGCACGTAGGGCAGTTCGACTGCATCGCGGATCGTCTCGATCTGCGAGCCGAGGCCCCCGATGTCGCTGTAGGAGATGCTGGGGACCTCCTCGAGGACCAGTTCCTCCACCTCGGGGCGGGTGAGCCGCTCGAGGACCATGCCACTTTTCGGGTCCAGCCGGATGTGGTCGCCGACCCTCAGGAAGGTGTCCAGCATCGGGCCGGAGAGGCGCACCACCCGCTCCTCGTCGCCCCGCCCGAGGGTGATCAGCCGCCCGTCGCCCATCACCTCCTTCACCGTGGCGATCTCGCCGACGGTCTCGAAGGTGCGCACGTCGATGACGTTGAACGCCTCGTTGAGCAGCACCTCCTGCCCGGCCTCGAGTTCCTTCACCTCGATCGACGGAGCCACCGACACCCGCAGCTTGCGGCCGGCGGTGGTGATGTCCAGCGTTCCGTCGGCGTTCACGTGCTCGACCGTCCCGAACGCGTTCGGCGGGGCCGTCAGCTTCTCGACTTCCTCCCGCAGGACGGCGAGCTGCTCTCGGGTCTCCTCGAGCGCCGCGGACAGCCGCTCGTTCTGGGAAACCGCCTGGCTCATGCGGCCCTTGGCCTCCATCAGCCGCTCCTCGAGCAGCCGGACGCGCCGCGGCGCGTCCTGCAGGCGCCGCCGCAGGATGGCGATCTCCTCCTCCAACATCTTGATGGTGGAGCGGAGTTCCTCGCTGGTGAGCTCGCTCTCGGACATCACACCCTCGACTCACGGCCCGTGTCCGGGCATCTGCACGGCCGGCCGTCTCCCGGCCGCCGACCTCGAAGTATACGAACCGGGGTGCCCTTCCCGGAGCACCGGCACCCTCTCCGGATGTCTTGAGTGCTCCCCTGCCGTGGGTACAATCGCCCGAGCCGATCATCGGAGACCGATCAAAATGAAGGTTTGGATCGACCAGGACCTCTGCACCGGCGACGGCCTGTGCGAGGAGATCGCCCCGGACGTGTTCGTGCTCCTCGACGACGGCCTCGCCTACGTCCGCGAAGGCGACAAGATCTACGCAGCGTCGGAGGGCAATCCGCAGGGCGCCGAGGGGCTCGCCGTGGTCCCGGCCGGCCAGGAGGACATCACGGTCGAATCCGCCGAGGAGTGCCCCGGCGAGTGCATCTTCATCGAGCCGTAGCGCCCTCGACTTCGATCCGAGCGTGACCCCGCCGACCGGCGGGGTCACGTCGTTTCCGGCTCCTCGGCGTCGTCGCCCCGCCCGAGGGGCAGGGTGTGGCGGGCCACCGTCACGAAACCGGTGTGGGCGACCATGTGGTGGGAGGGCCGGACCGACCGGCCCTCGGCGACCCACTCCCGGTGCAGCACCTCGAACGCCGTCGTCCCGAAGAACCGCCGGGAGCGGCGCAGGGCATCCTGGAGCCGCTGGACCTGCGGCACCGTCGGGACGTAGGCCACGAACACCCCGCCGTCGGCGAGGCCCGGGACCCCCGACTCGGCGACGTGCCACGGTTCGGGCAAATCGAGGACGAGGCGGTCGTGCCCGACCTCCCCGGCGGCGTCCTCGACCTCTCCGACCCGCAGGTCGAGGTTGGCGGGGATCTCCCCGAGCAGACGCTCGATCGTGGTCCTGGCGAACGCGGCGTGCTCCTCGCGGCGTTCGACGCTCACGACCTTCCCGCCGGGACCGACGGCCCGGAGCAGCGCCAGGGTGAGCGCCCCCGAGCCGGTCCCGGCCTCGAGCACCGTCATCCCGGCCCCGATGTCGCCCCAGATGAGGATCGCACCGATGTCCTTGGGGTACACCACCTGCGGGCCCCGCTTCATCCGGAGGACGTAGTCGGCCAGTCGGGGCCGGAGTGCCACCAACCGGGCACCGCTCGTCGTCCACCCCACCGTGCCCTCCGGCCGGCCGATGATCTCCCGATGGTCGAGCGCCCCACCGTGGTAGCCGAATCGCCCCGTCTCGCTCAGATCGATGAGATAGCTGCGTCCCCGGCCGTCGAGGAGCAGGCACACCTCCCCGGCGCGGAACGGGGGGCTCACTGCAGGGCCTGGATGAGCGGCAGCGTCATCGAGATGATCAGCGCCGCCGCCACGAAGATGATCAACCACCGCGCCAGACGGTCACGATTTCGGAACATGAGGCCACTTTAGGGTGGCCGGGGACTTCTCAGGGCTCCCGGAACGCCGGCGGCTGCGCCCCCTGCCCTAACATCGGGGACGTGGACCTGCTCAACAACGGACTGCGCTCCCTCGCCGGCGGGGCCCGGCGTGGCAACGGGATCATCACCGCCTTCGGGGTCGCCCTGCTCGCGTACGAGTGGATCCGACGGACCACCCGGCCCAAGCGGGAACTGCTGTTCTCCCGCACGCTCCGACCGGGTGAAGCGCTTCGGATTCGCCTTCTCGACGGCGATCGCGGGGACGACGTGGAGGTCGCCGGCTGACCCGCCGCTGCGACCGCCGTCAGCCCAGCCGGTAGACCTCGACGCGCGCCGAGCCCTTGCGCCCCTTGCGGCGCCCCAGGGCGAACACGATGAGCACCACCAGGACGGCGCCCACCGCGATCAGGACGCCGCCGGACTTGGCCTGCTCCTCCGTCTCGTCCACGATGGCCTGGATCTCGCGGAGCTTGGCTTCCAGGTCGGATCTCTCGACGCTCACTTCGCCGCCCTCCACATGACGAGACCGGTCACTCCCAGCAGGCCGACGGCCGAGAGGATGTAGCCGAACCCGCTCCACACGTTGCCGTCGGGCATGAGCGCCACGATCGCCCTGGTGGCCGCGATCCCGAGGAACAGTGCCGCGAGGGTGAACACGAGCCCGGCGGCAAACCCCATGCCGGCGAGGCGCCCGAGCGCCTTCGCCCGATCGACCGTCCGCTCCCGCACGTACGCTTTGGCGAGTTCGATGAACTCGCTGATCAGCTGCGGCAGTTCTTTCACCCGTGTCACGACGCTCCCTTCCCGCCCATCAGCAGACGGAGCAGGCGAGTCTCCCGCCGGAGCACCATCACCGAACGCCGGAGACGTTCGCCTGCATCCCCCGCCTCCAGGAGTTCCTGGATCTCGGGCCAGCTGACGCGTAGGTGTGAGGCTACCTCATGTGAGGCCCGCACCGGATCGGGCGACAGGCGGATCCCGATGTCGCCTCCCTCCCCCGCCTCGGCGGCGGCGGCGTGGAAGGCGCGCAGCGCCCGCTCGGCCTCGGCGACCAGCGCCGCGGCGTCCGGCGAGCCGGGGCCGTCCACCGGCTCGACGACGGCCCGCTCGCCGGACCGGCCGGCGACCGCGACCAG
>Ga0316577_10000652_pt1 | contig 14494 bp, 16 predicted proteins | sample S5NA_FD_203073 | JGI IMG/M metagenome (GOLD analysis project Ga0316577, IMG submission 203073) | Rhizosphere microbial communities from salt marsh grasses in Alabama, United States - S5-7_050615r2r1 | ecosystem: Host-associated > Plants > Roots > Rhizosphere | place: USA: Alabama | collected... | reverse complement strand
TATAGGATATTGAAAAACAAAAACACCAATAATGAGATGGATAGCCGGTCCAATAAAACAACAAAAAATTTCGCCGAATAATGTTGCGCATATACATCGTGAATCTTAAAAATTTCGTGATAAAATGGAATTATCACCTCCACAATGATTACAGCAAAGACCAGCAACATAAGTATTATGTTGGCGAACATCATTTTTAAATGAGTTTTATTGGCGACCAAATAGTTTTTCAACCGTCGCCGATTAGCTTTTCGTTTCATTTTATCCTGTGTTCTTGTTTTGATCTGTTTCCGAATTTTCTTCTAAAGCGCATCTTCTAATTTGCGCCACGCGACATTTTCCTCGTGCTTCAATCTAATTTCTCCTCCATTACAAGGGGCATAATAAAAGGATCGGGTAAACTTATGGCCATCTTTACTTTCGAAGTTAATGGTAAACAAAATACTATCACCTTTCAGATCCTTTGTTATGCTAGCGATAGGATAGACATCTTCTTTACCTTCTCCAAGCCCATAGACAAGTGTTTTTTTGGTAATTTCAAAAAACCGATCATGATATCTGGGCTCAGAGGTTATCCATTTGCCAATCAAGTTTTCGGGGATATCTGTTTTCTTTTCTGTGCAGGACACGAATATCGAAGCCCCAATTAAGGTTAACACTACAATTACAATCCATTTGATTTTCATTTTTCTTCCACTTTTTTTGTGATGTTGCGCTGTATAATATAATTTTTAATTCATGGTTTTTTATGCCGCCTTTGTTTTCCTTTGTCTCATAATCGCCAAAAAGACTTCTGCAACATCAGGGTCGAACTGACGCCCTGCTTCTTTTCTTATCAAACCAATAACATTTTCAATAGCCCATCCTTTTCGATAAGGCCGATCTGATATTAGTGCGTCATAGACATCTGCCACAGCAAGAATTCTGGCCCCAATGTCTATTTCATTTCCGGAAATGCCGCCGGGATATCCTTTGCCGTCAAATCGTTCATGATGCTGTAAAACAATGGGAATGATGTCCGCATATGATGCAATCGGTTCAAGAATTCGCGCGCCGATAGCCGGGTGCTTTTTAATCATCGCGTACTCGTCGTCGTCGAGCGGTCCCGGCTTATCGAGAATAGACAAGGGAACGCCGATTTTTCCGACATCATGAAGCAGAGCGGCGCGATGCAAATCCTCCAATTTCTTGGATGAAATCCCTAACTCAGCGCCAAGTCTCAAAGCCATTTTCGCGACACGTGTTGAATGACCGGCGGTCCATGATGACTTGGCATCGACCGTACGCGCAAGGGCCTTTATTGCGCCCCAGCCCAGATTATCCATCTCTTCCATGAGAGTTGCATTTGAAAGAGAAACAGCCACCTGATCCGCCATCTGGCGGGCCTGGAAAATGTCTTCGGCGTTATAGAAATTGGATTGGGATCTTCCTATGGTTATCAATGCTTTCAGATGTTCCTTAATGAAAATGGGAAGGATCAGAAACAATTCGATTCCTTGTTCGACAAAGGTTGAAAGAAATGGCAGTCGGTTTTTGTCCGCGTAAAGGATCATGTATTCCGGGTGGGAATTAAATGTTTCAAGGTCAGAGGGCTTAAACTCGATGGAATTTTCGAATAATTCTTTTCTCTGATCATAGATGCTGGAATATATCCGGGCTGTATTCCCATGTTTGGAATCCATCAGACCTATGGAGACACTGTCGCAGTCAAACCAATCGTATATTCGATAGATGATGGTTTCAACGATGATTCTGGCATCCAGCGATGACAAAATGGCACGATCAATCTCTGCTTTGGTATCCAGGGTTTTGAATTGTTTGTTCAACTCTGAAGCCATTTTATTAAAATCCATGGCCAACTCTTCAAATTCATCTCCGCTGGTCAGGTTTATTTTAGAGTCAAATTTATTCATGGTAATCTGGCGGGTTCCCTTTTTCAAAATCTCAAGCGGTACAAGACTCTTGCGAATATTGTAGCTGCTCAGGATCAACACCACCCATAAGGCCAACAGGACAATCGCTGGAAAGATCTTTTTAAAATCAGCCATGGGCTTAAGTACATAGCCTTTTGATTGACTCAGTACAAAGGTCCATTCATCCACCAAAAAAAGAGAGCTTAAAAATATTTTTCGGTAACTCGCCAGGTATCTTCCATTCTCATTGGCCGACTCGAACTGACCCGATACGCTATTTTTAAACTTAAGGTCGGCCTTTTTTAACAATGGATTTTTACCGTAATGCGAGCTAAAAAGCAGATTTCTCGACGTATCTAAAACACGAACTTCCGTGGCGGGCGGTAACGTATCTCCCTGGTCTATACCCCAAAGGTAGGAAGGGTTGATTTCTCCCATTAAATACCCTGCACTCTGTTTCTTTGGATCCACCAGCCTGACCATGATGATTTGTGGGAAATATCCCTGATGGTTTTTTATTAAGACGGCAGTCTTGCCGGCATTGATGTGCTTTATTTCTGATGCACTTAATTTCCCTGGATCCTTCATCACCTTGTAAACAGGAACATAGCCGTCTACAGGATTGAAAACAACAGCAGCCTTGAAACGGCTTTTCAGTCGTTCGTTAAAAACAGACATAGAGATTTGGCCGGGATCATTTAAGGCCGCATTGACAGAAGAGGCCATGAGCTGCAATTCGGTGTCTAAAAATATTAACCGTTCGTAGACGGAATAAGCATACCCTGTAACCGATTGTTTAAGAAGTTTAAAGCCTTGTTCACGGAGCTGCTTGGTAACGCGAATATACGAAACTATCGAAAGACACAAAATAGGGATAAGGGCGCAGGAGACAAACAACACAAAGATGCGTCGGGCGATCTTGCTATGGAACATTTTGTGATCAAACTTTGTTTTCATAGGTCTCTCTTTTATAATTCTGAAACAAGGCCAACATACCGTCCTTCGTAGGCACGCACAACATCGTCCCAAGAAACAGACACCTTAAAAGAAATATTGGTTTTTCCATCCTTTCCCATGCTGTAAAGATCGTAATCTTGGTTAACCGGAACATCCATCATATTTTTTCGCGCCCCCCCAATTGCACTTGGGTTCTCAGGAGGGGCGACACTGGCAGGTTTACCGGTAGTTGCGGGTTTGCCGGGATTAGAGGGATCAACGGGAGCACTGGGGAAACCCCCAATCTTTAAGTATCGATACGGTCTTCCCCAGGGGTCTTTAGGGGGCCCACTCATGGTGGGCAGATCATCAAGACTGTCAGGAAGCTGGCCCTCATTATCGACAACATAAAGGTTGATCTGCTTTTCCAACATCTTGATATCCGTCATGGCCACTACGATTTTAGCCTCATATCTGTATTTTAGATATTGGGGCAGCGCGATGCTCGACAAGGTGCCGATAATCGCAAGGACAACTGCAATTTCAATAATTGTAAACCCCCTCTTGCAGATTTTTCGGTTCAAATTCTCGGAATGTTCGAGATCGTTTGGGATGCTCCCACAGTCCAAAGGCGGATTTTTTACTGGATTATCCATATGTTTATAAATTCAAATAGTTATGAGCACCATGACTCAAAAAATACCAAGAAATGGTGGTTTGAATCTTTTCATACAGATATATCGGTAAATTTTAACAATAACTTAAGTATGGTAATCGTTCAGGGCCGAAGTTTTTATTGGATAAAATTGGGGGTAACTTGAACAACCGGTTCGATAAAACCGGGGCTGGATATTTTGTAGTCCTATGGAATTTTTTCGAGGATACCTTTGCTCCGACCATACAGCCGGGAAATAGTATCGGGGGTTATACCAAGGAAATACGATAGGACAATCATTTGATTGATGAGGGTGGTTTTCAGAACACCATGATTCAGCCATCTGCGCGGGGACGTGATCACCGGCACGGGAAGTGTCAACACCTCCCCTATTTTTTGAAATCGCCGGATCAACTCAAAATCTTCCATAATCGGAATATTCTGAAATCCGCCCATTTGACGAAAAACCTTTGAAAACATAAAAATGGCCTGATCACCATACGGCATCTTTAAGTACCGTGAGCGCCAATTTGCAATGCGTTCGACGAACTTGAGGGAAGGGACAGGGGAATCGATGCAAAGCTTGAACGCACCGGCGACAACACCTGACTGTTCAAGGGCACCAAGGACGTAACAATCAAAATTTTCTGGTAAAATCGTATCCGCATGGAGAAAAAGCAGGATATTTTTGGATGCTGAATCCGCCCCCTGGTTCATTTGTTTCGAACGTGGCGGAGAACTATCAATAACGGTTGCGCCGAGTTGCCTTGCGATGGAAATTGTATCGTCTGAGCTCCCGCCGTCCACAACAATAATTTCTGTGTTATTTCCATGACCGATGCTATTTATGGTGTCGGCAAGGTTATGGGCTTCGTTCAGAGCCGGGATGATTATTGAAATGCCATTGTGCGTAACTTTACCATATACCGAACTCTGAGAACGTTCCCAGATGGAAAGGTCTTCGGGCCGGTCCACATCATCCAGCTCATCCAGCAAAAAATAGTCGATTCCCAGGCCCATTGCAATTTTTATTGTTTTGTTCAAAACATCATGTTCTCCCCAGGTTATCCCGGAAAAGAGACCGCCGACAGCCGGTGAAAAGGCGGTTTTTTTGAACCCGATCAAATAATATCCGCCGTCTTTTGCTGGACCCAGCACCATTTCTTTTTGTTTAAGACCGGAAAATGCTTTTTTTAGGATATTGACTGTAAGATCCGGAATATCCGTACCGATGATAACGGCAGATGCTGCTCCGGATTCAAACACATCTTCAAAAGCCCGTTGCATCCGTTTTCCGAGGTCACCGACTCCCTGTGACGCATATTCGAATTTGGATCCAAGCCATCGTTGCATCAATTTTTCGTTACCACCGTTATAACGGATCTCAAGAGTTAAATCGTTTGAGGCTGTCAGTCCTTCCACCCGAGACAGCGTGTGTTCCGTCATTTTACGCTGAAGATTTGCAGCACCATCTGCCCCGAGAAGCGGAATCAATCGGGTTTTGGTGATTCCCGATTCCGGATAACGGGTGAAGATGATTAGACGGTTTCTGGATTCAGAAAACATAGGCTTCGCCTCAACTGGAATAATGGAATATTGGAGTAATGGAACGATGGGTCCGAAGGACTTTGGAGGAATTTAAATAAGTTAATTTCGATCTTATTCCCAATATTCCAGCATTCCAAAATTCCATAACAATTACTCTCGGACTGCTCCTTCATCCACCACGCGGCATAGACGGACAAAAAGGATTTTTAGCCATATTGGGACGCGAAACCCGGAACTTTAGTTTTCACCCTTTATCCTTTTGATGATTATGGGTATGAAAAATGAAAAGATAAAAAGCCCTATTGAAAAAAATACCTTAAAGGATATCAGTTCTCCCCAGTTTTCAGAAGCCCACACGTCCTTTAGCGTTCCGATGAAAAAGGTGAAGATGAATGTCCCAACAATGATGCCCAGTCCGGTTCCGGCGACATAATCCCGGAATCGCACCTTGGTCAGCCCCATACCGAAGTTCATGGGCGTAAATGGGAAGTAAACCAGTCGAAGATATAAAACCGTCGCAAATCCGTTGCGTTCGATGGCGTCGTCGTATTTTTTTAATTTTTCGCCGATCAAAGAAGCAGCAAATTCCCTTCCCAGGGTCCGTCCGATAAAAAAGGCGGCGCTGGCACCCATCATGGCGCCAATCCAGACATATAAAAATCCCCAGTAAGCTCCGAATATGGCGGCCCCTAAACCGGTCAGCAAGGTACCGGGCAGAAACAGGCAAACGCCCACAGCATATATCACCATATACAATATTGGTGCCCATAACCCGGCTGTTTCGAGGAAACTGCCCAGAGCGTCGGCCGTAAGATAGGTTTTGACCGGAGTGAAACGAATTAATATAATGGCAAGGATAATAAAAACAACAAATACAATCGCCTTCACCACCGCTTTAGATGTTTTTTTTCTCGGTTGCTGCGAGGTTTCCTCCATTATCCTGTTCCTTTTTCCAGTAACATCGTATAAAGATTTTATAAAAAATGATGACGTATTGCTGTATTTTTATTATCACTCCTGAATGTTTCGTTGGTTTTTATGTTCTGTCGCTTAAGTTCTTGACTCCTTACACCAGCCACAATTTAAACGAGCGATTCATTCAAGTTCATGGATTTTTGTTTGTTTTATCCAGCCCTGAATGAAGTAGTTAAGTTTAGACAACATTCGAATATGATTGATCATGAACAAGGTATACAGGCGAAGGTATACAAAAAGTCGGTTTTGGCAACCCACGGAATCATGATGACCAAAACAGCCATGTTTATTTCTGAGCGTGTTTTGTTGGTGAATATCTGCTGAGAATCGTATTCTATCGCCGGACCACTTTGGGTGTGAAGCCATCTTTCAGTAAATCTTTGGTGACGGTTTGAGCCTCTTTTTCGGTCCAGAAGGCTCCCACCAGGAGCCTGATTTCATTTTTGGCTTTTCCGTTTGAAAGGCCGTAAGCCGAATATCCTTTCGAGACAAGCTCAGCTTGGAGTTTTTTCAGTTTTTCGTTATCAGAGAATATCCCAAGTTCCACGGTAAGGGGAGGCCTCACCACAAAGGCATGGTCATACTCGCGCTTTTTCAATTCTAAAACAGCCTGTTTTGCCTCTTCGGGAGTCCGATAAAAACCAACGAGTACACGATACCAATCTCCTTTTCCGGCAATACGGACATGAGAGATGCAGACAGCATCTCCTTTATCTCTTAATATCATTGCTTCGCGCTCGGAGTCTTCCTTGTTTTTATAAGAGCTGACTTGAATCATATAGGGATAAAATTCCTGATCTTTTTCAGGGGTGTACTGTCTGTTTTGCGGCGTCATCACCACCTTGTTGCTTTTTGCTTTCGGGGCCTTTTTAACCGATTGATCAGGTTTGCCAACACTTTTATCCACTCTGCTCCGATGCATTCGTACATCCACAGCCTTCATTTTGTTAAGTTCATCCCAGGCATGGGCCAGTTCAGCCTCCAATTCGTTTCGCCGTTTGGTTTCAGATTCTATTTCACTGGATTGTTTTTGGGTGATTTCAAGAAGTTTGTCCCTTTCTTTAACCATAGAGGAAAGTTGGGCTTGTAAATCATTAATATGTTCAACCATGGAAACATAGACTGTCGCGGACTCTTTCTCCGCAGGAGATAGCTGCTGTTTGAGATAAACGTTCAGCCACTTAAGGCTTTCGTTATAATCGATTTCAGGATTGGCCGGATGAATGTTTAGCAATGCAGCCTTCCAAACCGCTTGTTTATGGTAACTTGTGGCAGGATACTGCTCGGCCACCATCGCATACTCCTTGGCGGCTTGACGATATGCCTCTGCTTTCTCAAGGGCTGCAGCGCGTTCCATGTATTCCCGGGCTTTTAATGCTGATTCCGATTCAGAACCTCGCATTTGAGACACACAACTGGTCATGAGAAGGCACAAAACAATAATAATTATGTTTCGAATTTTCATGGGCACATCCTTACGTTTGTGTTGGTAGGTTCATTGCAGGACTCTGGAATTCCTCGGGCTCGACCGGCAGCTCAACCGTAAATGCCGAACCTTGATCAACTGTGCTTTCGGCATAAACCCTGCCCCCGTGCCCTTCCACAAATGCCTTGACAAGGGCCAATCCGACCCCGGTTCCCTTGCTCTTGATCCTGCCCGTATTTCCGGCTTGATAGAACTTTGTAAAAATTTTGGGAAGGTCCTCCTGAGAAATACCGATGCCGGAATCCTCTATTTTCACCTGTGCACCCAAAGGACAGGGACCTAATTTCACTCTGACTTTCCCGTTGTTTCCGGTATATTTAATGGCATTGCTGAGTAGGTTGCTCACAACGATTGAAATTTTTTTTGAATCCACACGAATTTTAGGGGCCGGAAGAGAAGACATTTCTACAGTAATATTTTTAGGTTCGGCAATAAGTTTTGCATCTTTAACAAGCGGCTCAACGATTTGATGAAGGTCTCCCCATGCCATGTGATATTTCATCATTCCGGAGTCAATCTTCGCAAGATCAAGATATTGTCTGCTAAAGCTTGACAATTTAATGATTCCCTGACGAATGGAGTCAAGCATCTGAATCTGTTCGGCATTCAGCAGGTCTGAGCATTGGTCTTTTAAGATGTCATGCGCAGACAGCATCACCTGCAACGGGGTTTGAAGTTCGTGGGAAATTTGTTGCATCATATGCGTTCTTAATTCATTTATATCCTTGATTTTATTGCTCATATCATTAACTGCGTTAACAAGCAATGCAATTTCATCATTGGAAGAGACCTGGACCTGCTTAAAATTACCACGAGCAATCTGCTGGGTTCCTCGTATCAGGTCGTCGATAGGCCTTGTAATGTTTCGGGCGATAATGAAAGCCGCTAAAACAGCGACCAGCACGGTCCCAACAATCAACAACAATGCGATTTGGGCGGAACGGGTTGTCGTTGCCTTCATGCTTGACATTGCATCTTCTATGAAGCCCCGATTAATGTTGATAAGATGGTCAAGAGACCTGTTCAGGGTTTCCACGGACTCCATCTTCAAGTTGTTCCGTTCCAGATTATTTTTATTGTTATTTGAATTTTGAAGATTCCTTGCGTTTTTCACCTCGGCGACAAACTTTTCATGAGTTCGATGCATGTTTTTAACAAGGGACCGCCAGGTATTATCCGATTGTGCATTAAGCAATACATCTAAATAACGGTCAAATCGATGGCTGCTTGCCATGAATAGTGAAAAATAGGTCTCATCATTGGAAATAAGGAATTTCTGGGCATCAATGTTTTCCTCGTGTAATATGTCCTGGAGTTGTTTGGCAATATCCACCGTCTGCACATTGGCAGTAAGGGTTGTTTCGGCAGAATGTGAAACATCATTCAGCTTGAGCAGGACATAGGTGCTGGCGATGATCATAATAACGATGATGACACCGAAACCAAGCATCATTTTTTTATAAATCGTCAGCTTCACAAATCTTGGTCCTCGATAAGTCTGCCTTTTATAACCTGAATCAGATTATGGATACAGGCCTTTTGCAGTGCCACAATCGAAATGGCATCTTTCTTGAATCTCGCATGTGCCACAACTTCAGCACGCGTAAAATTCAGGTCTTTCATTGCCTGTTTATAAGTTACCAAAAACAATTCTGGCAGTCAATTTGCACGATTGTTAATTTTTGAGATAGATTCTGGTTGGATTATGGCCTCAAATAAAAGGACAAATCCTTTTCAAATGTTTTCTGTCCGATGAACTGGACGCCGACATCGCGATCCCTGACCCACATAACCTTTGCCGATCTGCGGATTTCTGTCCGCGCTGAGTTGTCCAGGATGAATTTCAGTTCCAATGTATCACCCGCTGAAATTTGATGCGGTCTAAAACTTGTAAACTGGGCACCGCTCAGTGATAGATTTTGAACGACAATCTCTCCTTTCTCCCCCTTTTTAACGTTACTGAAGTCGCCGGGCAATTTGACGTCTTTTCTATAATGTTTCCGGAATTCGAGCGTGAATTTAAAGGCTTCGCCACACTTGCAATTGGCCTTCAACCGCTTTTGGGTCTCCTTAAAATTAGTTGTGTCTATGGTTTTCGCAAAACCGCAATTTGGACAGATGATGGTGGTTTGGTTGGTATCATTTACATAAAATTTAGTCATACCATTTTCCTCTATCCTCATTAACAACCGTAATTGACAACACTAAATTTAAACTTACATGGATTCGGGTTGAGTTGACTTTGGTCCGGCAATATTTATCTTTACCTCATAATACCACAACCTATCAAGTTTTTATAGATATGAATCATTGGGCAAAGATGGATACTTATTATCCACTTGAATCCAAAAAGAACTATACCCTGGATATTTAATATCCAGAGCTTGATTTCAAGCGGATTAAATGACCGTACTATTAATGCTATAAAAAATTTCTTTTGTCAATTATTGAATTATTTACAGTAGGTTATTCCCCATATATTTTTGCAGCAATATTGTGGCACACGATTTGCTCTTATAGTACATCAGCCGCAATACAAACGCAAAAAAATTAAGGAGGTTTAAAAATGAAAGGTATTGTAAGCAAGATAATCGTTGTCTTGATGGTGTTTGCTGTTATGGGATTCGGTACATATGCAATTGCCGACAGCGGAATGGGTTACGGTAGACATCATGGTGGGCGGGATTACCATGAGCCTGGATGGAGGGGCGGTGGCTATGGGTGTCCTGGTTATGGATACATGACGGGAGATCTGGGTGAGGAAGACATCCAAAAATTGGATGAGCAGCGCGAGGCATTCTTTAAATCCACCCAAGATTTAAGGCAAAATATTTATCAAAAACAACTTGCCCTTGAAAGTGAATTTGCTAAAAAGAATCCCGACGCTAAAATCGCTAAAAATCTTCAAAAAGAAATATCCGATCTAAGAGCACAGATCGATCAAAAACGAATTGAACACATGATTGAAATGAAGAAAATAAATCCTGCTATAGGGTCTGGATTTATGGGACCCGGCATGATGGGTTACGGCCACGGCAGAGGATTTAGAGGACACGGCCCGATGATGGGTTACGGCCCTTCCTTCGATCGTCCCTGCTGGCAATAGATCTGTCTCTTTTTCATCGCTTTGGATAAATCTCTTTAACCGGGATGACGTCCCATTTTGGGGCTTCATTCCGGTTATAAATTTTGTGAGTTATATCGATCATTAATTTTCAGAGTTGAACTTAAAAAAAGGATCATATATGGCGACATTTTTCCCAAAAAAGAATGGCCATTTTGATAAAATAAGTACCTTTAAACGGGTCCGTCATTTTTGGGAAAGCATCTTATTGCGGTCCAACACCAAATCCCAGGATCAGGACGAAACTATTTTGCCTGTTACCCAACAGATCGATTCCTGGCAAATGGCCAATGAAAAAATGGCATGGGGAATCCTCGAGGATGAATTCCATAGGATTAAAGCACCGCCTCAAATCACAAAAAAGGACCGTTTTGACGGATATGTCGATGTTATTTTATCATACGGTTTTGGCGACGACGGCAACGGCAATGCTGATTCGGTTTTATCCGGCAAGATCGCTTGGGACTATGCCTGTAAGCAAAAACAGTATAAGACATGGCAGTGTGAGTATATTCTCTTTGACAGACCCGATTATATCCGATTGCGCCCAAACGCACCTCCCAGACCTAAAGGTTTCTATTTTACGAAGATCCAGACCGGTGAAAGATACCAAAATTTAACGGTATCTCAGCTTCTAAAAAGACTTGATAAGGACACATGCTTTGGGCCGGAAGGGATTCAGTTTTTAACCATTACCCATACCCATTTTCAGATTTTGATGAATGAAAGAAAAATCTCCTTCATGGCCCTTGGAGATTATGATGTGGCACCCCATGGATTCAGCGACTTCTATGATTCATTACAAATGTTCTGCAGCCAGGATATCTTAGGCTTGGGAATCGGTAACGTCGATCATAATTACCCTCTTTTTGGAATTCCAACACTTCGGTTTTAAATTGATTGCCTAGGTTTTTCCCCCTAAACTTAGCTGAAACCTCACCTAATCCCACTTGCACAGGTCTTTATTTGAGTGAATTTCAATATCGTTGTTCACGGGAGTGTGCTTCTCCTTTGAACGATATTGGCGGAGTGGCTTCGTCATTTCAATGGCTTAGCAATGGGGGAGACCGCGGCTCCCCCATTGCTAAGCCATTGAAATGACAAGACACATAGACACCAAAGTGAAAAGGGGGAACACACCCTGTGAACACGTATTTTAGGTAACGTTGACGATGATCTTTCACTGCTATCATCAAGTGGACCACAACAATTAAGTATACTTAAAAAGTTGTGTGCGAACTTGAATAATAAATTCTCAACAGATAGGTATCGGTTGACATGGGTTGTTTTATATCTATTATTAAGTTAATATCTTTAATGGTTCCGTAAATAAACCAACATCCAAAAAGGAGGCGAGGGAATGGACAAGCAACTTTCAGAAATTATTGATTTGGCAATCCAAAGAGAAGAAGAGGCTTACGACTTTTACATGGATATCATCAACAAACTGGAAGATCCGAGCATTAAAGATACGGTTGAGTTTATCGCTAACGAAGAAAAGAAACATAAGGCGTTCCTTGTGAATTACCGTAACGGGGATTACGGTACTGATGCTTTGAGGATGACCGATGTTGTGGAGTACAAGGTCGCGGAATATCTTGAAGAACCAGAAATCACAAAAGAAACAAAAAGAGAAGATGTCTATCTCATCGCCTCTCACAGGGAAGCCAGATCACACCAGTTCTATACGGAGTTGGCCAATATGCATGAAGCAAACAATGTCAGAGAAATGCTGCTAAAAATGGCCAATGAAGAGTTAAAACACAAAGAAAAAATGGAGTATCTCTATGCCAACACGGCCTTCCCGCAAACGGCCGGTGGATGATACTTATTATTAGGGAACTCCTGCTCAAAGTCTGGTGAAAAGCGTTTTAAAGGAGGTCCAAAATGAAAGAAAAGCGAAATTTGCATCTCAAAGTTCAGGAAATGTGTGACTGTTATGCCACCGGTGATCCGCTTAAAGAGATGTCCGTTGTTAAAAACGATGAAGATAAAGATGACGCAGCTGTAAAATGGCTGGCCCTTGCAGCCCTGCATGGCGTCAATAACAATGCCGAAGAAATTAACATTATCCGTTCTTCGGAAGGAAATGTGCGCGTTGTCGCCGAGTACCGTGACACTGAGCTGCCCTCTCCGGGTCCTGAAGTGGGGGGAAAGATAATGAATGCCCTTAGAGAAATTACCCATATTGAAGAAACCAAAGGGAAAACACCTCTTTCTCTGGGTATTCGAAACGACAGTGTAAACCTAAAGATAAAGTTTAAAGAAAAAAATGGCAAAGAAAAGATTACCATCAAGTTCCCAGGATAATCGAAAGACATAACTCTGTCCATCTTGCTGCAGGATAACAAGGGATCGTTTTTACAGCGCTCCCTTGTTTAAAAATTTCAAATCCGAATAGAACCTCCTATGTAAATATTTCATGTTGACAACTGCTACAATGTGATATATATTTATTCGGCTTAAAGTTCACTTTCTACAGATATGAATCCTTTGACCAGAAAAATATTTGTTGCCCTCTTTGCCGTGATGTTGGGCATCAGTTTAGTTGCCCCCAAGGCCGATGCTGTTGACCATTGCATCGGCTCAATGTGTTCCCACTGCAACTGGGTACTGCCTCCAATCAGTGAATCCGTACCGGCAGTTGGTTTTGATGGTCAAATGTGCGGTTCATCCTTTACAACCAGTCCTTGCAGCCTGAATAACCACCCGGATTCAGATACCAAGATTTTTACTGTATCGACTATAAAACAAGATCGACAGAAGACGGGTGGCGCTATTCTTTTTGCCGTTTTAAGGGCATCCTTCGTACAAAATGCCATTGGGAACGGCAAAAGAGACCAATCCCGGTTTTCGTTTGATACCATTCCCATATACCTTCAGAACCTTTCTTTGCTTTGTTGATCCACACAAATAATCCTCTTTGACGACAATTATATATACCTTAGGTTTTAGATCTCGAGATATGGTGTATATTGTTTTTCCTGTTCAACCTTAGGACGGAGAATCTGCGTTCGTAATTCTGCTCAAAAAGAATGCGGGCACATATTACTCAATCAACGATTCTGTGTGGGTATTAAGTATACAACTCGCAAAAGTCAAAAATGACTTTTTAAAGAGATGGAATTTTAGGTCTTAGGTTTTAAGTATATGATAGAAAACGGAATTTTAATTATCTATAGCATTAAACATAACGATAAATTGTTTCGTTTCTACGCTTGGCACAACTATTGCTCTAAAATTGTAGCGAAAGAAAAACATAATGAAATATGGAGGCGTTAACATGACAAAATTATTGAAAATATTTATCTCAGGGATTCTTTTTGTGGCAATGATAGGATTCAGTCACATTTTTATCAGCGGGCCCAGCAAAGCGAACGCGTGCGGCGTCGGCGCCCAAGGCGGTGAAAGTTATGTGCCTCAGCGGCGCGGCCCAACAGGCAATCTGGCCCAAAAATCCTTTATCACCAAAGAGCAAGCTTTTGAAATGGTGTCCCGACACATAAAAAGATTGAACCCGAATCTGAAAATCGGACAGCTTAATGATGCCGGCAGACTTTTCGAAGCTGAAATCGTTTCACAGGATAATGAAGTTGTCCAGTTGATAGGAGTGGATAAAGAGACCGGCAGACTTTTGCTCATCCAATAAAATCGTGCAACGATTTTATGAAACTCCCGAAGGTTTATCTTCGGGATCTAATAAGCGAAAGGTTTACCCGCCGTTTGTTTGGCTGGCTAAAATTCCTATCTCCGCAGCAAGCTGCTATGAAACGGGCTTTGTCAATAGTTGTTTTATATGTTCTTTGACATTTATTTTTGCTCATCGAATTATTGAGCATTGAGCATGGATTACATTT
>Ga0316577_10000651_pt1 | contig 14497 bp, 11 predicted proteins | sample S5NA_FD_203073 | JGI IMG/M metagenome (GOLD analysis project Ga0316577, IMG submission 203073) | Rhizosphere microbial communities from salt marsh grasses in Alabama, United States - S5-7_050615r2r1 | ecosystem: Host-associated > Plants > Roots > Rhizosphere | place: USA: Alabama | collected... | reverse complement strand
TCATCGGAGCGATTCTCCTTTGGGCCTCCATCGACGGACTCTCTACTGCCCTGGCAAACCCTGGCGAGCCCCGACCTGTCACCGCCAGCCAGCTAGTAGACGGCAGCGTGCCAAAGGATCAATACGTGAGCGTCCGGGGATACGCCTGGTACGAGCCTGCATATACCGAGGAGGATGATGGAAAGACGGTCGCCTCCTACTTTTTCCTCTTCGACGAGACAACCGGGCACGTTGTCGTCGTCAAAGCCAGCGAGAAAACCCTAGACGACCGCATATCACAAATGGTGGACCTCACCGGGATAACCACCGGCACGCCAAGTGAGCTCGCCAATTTGATCGAAGAAGACGCTCCAGGGCTTTTAGAGGAAGGGTTTGAGACGACGTCGCGCCTGTACATCTCCGAGGGCGCAAAGCCGCCAGCGCTGGGTGGCTCGCTGCTCTTTGTGATCGCCGCCGGCGTTCTCCTCCTGATATGCCTCGCCTCTTTTCTCTTCCCCAACGTCACGTTCGCTCCCCATCCACTGGAGACGTTCGAGATTCCCGCAGAGGGCGACCCCGGCGTCAAAGCCTCTGGCAGGTTCCAGGCACTCAAACAGGTGAGACCGATCGAGATCGGTAAAAAGACCCGCAATTTCACGCGCGCCGTCGCCAACATCATCCCCTTATCCAGGGACGAACTCGTCATCTATGTTCACCACGTCGTCAGGACATACGTCTACGGCATCAATGTGGGCAAGCGAGAAAGCGATTGGGGCGTCTTTCTCGACCGCGATAACGTCACCGAGATCGAGCCCGGCAAAGTGTACAGCCTGAAAACCCGCTGGGCGGTGCGCTTCCACTACAAAGGGCCAAAGGGCAAGCCGCAGACCTTGGTGATCAGCTTTGAGAAACCCTGGGGGCAGAGCAGCTTTGCCGGCCTGCTGCAGCAAATGGGGTTCCAGATCACCGAGCCGCCTCTGCATTGACAATTCCCTCGAAACAGGTATACTCAACCCATCTTCTTCCAAACAAAGCGGAGGTAATTGGAATGACCGACAATACAGGTTACAAACGCGTTCAGAGGTGTGCATCCCTGCATTGGTAATCTGTATTTATCTGCAATACGAGCCGTGGGTGCATTGCCCCACGGCTTTTCTTTTTCGCTTCTGGAAGGAGTCATCACAATGCTACAAGTTTCAAACATCGGCAAACGATACGGCGACACCGTCGTTTTAGAGAACGTCTCGTTCATCGTCAACCCGGGCGACCGGCAGGGGCTGATCGGCCCCAACGGCTGCGGCAAAACCACACTCCTGCGCATCATCGCCGGCGAGGAGGACGCAGACGCCGGCTCCGTGCAACTCAGCCCGCCCGACCTGCGGCTGGGCTACCTGGAGCAGGGCCAACGTTACGCAGAGACCGACACGCTGGCCGACTTTTTGCAGACCAGTGAAAGGGCGCTGGAAGCCGCGGCAGCACGCGTGGAGCAGCTTGCCACGGCACTGGCGACCGCCGAGGGCCTGGAGCAATCTCGCCTGGCAGAAGCGTACAACAAAGCGCTGGCAGCGCTCGAATCGCTGACCAAGGAGCAGACGCCTGCCCACGAGGCGGAGGCCATCCTGGCCGGCCTGGGCCTGGCCGACGTCGGGCTCGATACCCCCGTCGCCATCCTCAGCGGTGGACAGAAAACCCGCCTGGGGCTGGCGCGCATCCTGATGCACAACCCCCAGCTCCTCCTACTGGATGAGCCCACCAACCACCTCGATATCGACGCGCTGGAATGGCTAGAGACGTGGCTGCGCGGCTACAAGGGCGCGGCCCTGATCGTCTCCCACGACCGGACGTTCCTCGATCAGACGGTGAACGCGATCCTCGACCTGGAACCAGAGACCCACAGCGTGACCAGTTACACCGGCAACTATTCCGACTATATCGAGACCTGGGAACGGAATCGGGAAAAGCAGATGGACGCGTGGCGGGATCAGCAGGCCGAGATCCGCCGCGTCCGGCAGGATATCGAACACACCAAGAACCAGGCAATCAGCGTCGAGCTGACCACCACCCCCCGCCAGCCAGGGGTCCGCCGCTACGCCAAAAAGGTAGCCAAAAAGGCCGGTTCGCGTGAGAAGAAACTGGAACGCTACATGGAGAGCGAAGAGCGCGTGGAAAAGCCCACGCGCAGTTGGCAGATGAAGCTGGCCTTTGAGGATACGCCCGAGAGCGGCAAGGACGTGCTAATCCTCGAGGACGTATCCATCGGTTACGAAGGCGTGCCTCTGGCGCGCGGGATCAACCAGGTGCTGCGCGCCGGGGAGCGTGTCGCGCTGGTCGGCCCCAACGGCGCCGGCAAGACCACCCTGCTGCGCGTGATCACCGGGGAGCTCGCCCCGCTGGCCGGGAAGGTGCGCCTGGGCACCAACGTCAAACTGGGCTACTACGCCCAAGAGCAGGAGACGCTGGACCCCGAGAGCACGCCCCTGGAAACCATCACCCGCGTGGCGGCAATGTCCGAGACCGACGTGCGTTCCTTCCTGCACTATTTCCTCTTCAGCGGCGACGAGGTTTTTGTGCCGATCGAGGCGCTGAGCTACGGGGAGCGCGCGCGGCTGGTGCTGGCGCGATTGGTGGCCACCGGCTGCAACTTTTTGATGCTCGACGAGCCGGTCAACCACCTCGATATCCCCAGCCGGTCCAAGTTCGAGCAGGCGATGCAGGCCTTCGAGGGCACAGTGCTGGCCGTGGTGCACGATCGGTACTTCATCCGCGGCTTTGCCACGCGCATCTGGGCCATCCATGACGGGACACTCAGGAGCTACGTCGATCTGGAGCAGCAGCGCGCGCACGCAGCGAGGTGATTGGCCTTCAACAGCAGTTCTGAGTATAATGTGTACGAAAATAGAATCTCGCGAAGGCGCAAAGATATAAACTTGGCGGCTTTGCGTGGGGGTTTTGTGTTCATGGTGACTGGAAGTACGTTCACTACGGCAATGAAGGATAGGAGGGACAAATGCACAACACCAGGCAGATCTTTGCCGGCGTCGCCATCATCGCCATCGGCTTGATCGCCCTGCTCGGCTCTATATTCGATATTGACCTGGGCCGCTTCCTATGCCCCACCGTCCTCATCCTGGCGGGCGTGTGGCTGCTCGTACGCCCCAGTATGGCCCGCCCCGGCACGGCATTCACCACCAAGCTGCTGGGCGACGTGCACCGCCGTGGGGAGTGGCAGGTGGCCGAGGAGGATATCACCCTCGGCGTGGGGGATATCAGGCTGGACATGGCCCAGGCCGACATCCCCAGCGGCGAGACGCGCATCCGCGCCTCCGGCTTTGTGAATGGCATCACGCTGGTCGTGCCGGAGGGCGTGGGAGTGATGGTATCGTCGATGGCCTTTTTGACCGAGGCCAGGGTATTCGACCAGAAGCACACCCGCTTTTTCGACGCCTGCCAATTCACCAGCGAGGACTATGAGACAGCCGAGCGCAAAATTCACCTGGATCTGAGCTACTTTGTGGCCGACGTCAATGTCAAGCGCGCTCCAATGGAGGTAGATTGAACGAGAACAGCACAGCCATCCAAACCCATACCCTGACCCGCCGCTACGGCGATCTGACCGCCGTGGACCGGCTCGATCTGGCGGTGCCCAGGGGCGTCATCTTTGGCTTCCTGGGCCCCAACGGCGCGGGCAAATCGACCACCATCAACATGCTCACCAGCCTGCTGCCGCCCACAGCCGGCACGGCCACGGTGGCGGGGTTCGATATCAAAGAGGAGCCGCTGGAGGTCAAGCGCCGCATCGGCACGGTGCCCGAGGACCTGAGCCTGTACGAGCGGCTGACCGCCAGCGAGCACATCGAGCTAGTGGGCCGGCTGCACGGCCTGGACCACGCCGAAGTCGAGCGCCGCATCCCGCCTCTGCTCGACCTGCTGGAGCTGGAGGACAGCGCCGACAAGATGATCCTCGACTATTCCCACGGCATGCGAAAGAAGACGGCGCTGGCCTGCGCGCTGATCCACGCCCCAGAGATCCTGTTCCTCGACGAGCCCTTCGAGGGCATCGACCCCATCTCCACCAAGGCGATCAAGGAGGTGCTGCGCGATATGGTGGACCAGCGCGGGACGACGGTCTTCTTTTCCACCCACGTGATGGAGCTGGCCGAACGCTTTTGCGACCGGGTAGGCATCATCAACAAGGGGCAGCTTGCCGGCGTGGGCAGCATCGCCGAGCTGCGCCAGCGCGCCGACCTGCCCGACAACGCCCCGCTGGAGGACGTCTTTATCCGCACCGTGGGCGCGGAGGTGGAGGACGAGGGATTGCTAGGGTGGCTGACGGGGAACGAGAATGTGGACTGAACTCAAAACCCTCCTCTGGCTTCAATGGAAACTGACGCGGGCGATGTTCCGCAGCCGCCGCGTGAGCGAAAAGCTGCGCTTCCTGGGGCTGATATTTCGCGCCATCTCGCTTCTGTTCACCTTCCCAATGTTCATCGTCATGGGCATCGGCGTGGCGGTGGGCCTGATCCTGCTCTCGTCCCGCGCCGCTTACGAGGCGGTGATGATGGCCAACACGTTCCTCTTCTTCGCCTGGCTGCTGATGCCCGCCTCGGCCAACTCGCAGATGGTCGAGCGGTTCGAGATGTCGCGTCTGTTCCCCCACCCCATCAGCTTTCGCAGCCTGGTCGTGGGCAGCACGGCAGTCTCGATGCTGACGATGACGGGCTTTTGGACCATTCCCCTGCTCGTCGGCGAGGTCATCGGCCTGACCTACCACCAGCCCTTAGCCTTCCCGCTGATCGCGCTGGGCGCACTGCCCGCCTTTGCCGTGCTGGTGCTGACCGGGCGCATCATGGACGACGTATTCGACCTTGTGGCGGGCGACCGTCGCCTGCGCGCCCTGGCCTTGACCCTGTTCACCCTGCCCTTTATGCTCTGCTGGCTGGGTCAGTATATCTTTCAATACGCCGACTGGGAGCAGAACCCATTCCTGCAGTCCCTAGATACGGCGAGCGGCCCCAGCGAGGCCCTAGAGATGCTGAATATATCCAGCCTGCTGATCTGGGTGCCACCGGCGTGGCCCACCGCAGGAATGAGCTTGGCGGTCAGCGGGCAATGGGGGTTGGCACTCTTGTTCCTCGCGCTGTCGGTGGTGGGCATCGCCCTGCTGCTGCGCGTGCACGCAGGCATCACACGCAGGCTGATGCAGGGGGCAGCGTTGAGCATCGGTGCGGAGCGCGTACGTAGCCGCCGCTGGCGCGTGCGCCTGCCCGGCCCACCCGCCCTTTGGGCCGTTTTCCGCAAAGACTGGCTCTATCTCTTGCGCAGCCCCATACCGCGCCGGTTGATCTTTTCATCCATCATGATGATCGCCGCGATGATCCTCCCTACGATGCGCGGCCTTGGCGAGAACGATCTCCCGCCTGCGATACAGCACCTCATCCCCCTATTTGTGGGCGCTTTCGTCCTCACGATGACGGATATGGCCATCAACATGGGACTGACGGCCAACTATTTTGGCTCTATCGACCGGGAAGGGTTCGTGACACTGGCGCTTTCCCCGCTCAAACGTCAATACGTACTCCTCTCAGCCAACCTGGTCGCCCTGCTGTACGCGGGTCTGCAATCCATAGTGATCTCACTGGCCATCGCCATCATCACAGGCCTGTGGGTCATGCTGCCTCTGGGAACTTGCCTGGGAGTGTGCCTGCAGATCGGCAGCACGCCGGCCTACAATCTGGCCGCCATCATCGGGCCCTACCGCGCTCAACTCAAGTTCAGCCGGGGGACGCGCCAGCGGGGCAACATGTGGGGCATGCTGGCCTGGGTCGTCTCAGCCCCGCCCGTCCTGGCCCTGATCCTGCTGCCTTACATCTTTTGGAAGCCCGGCCTGGTGATCACAATCCCGGCGGCCATCGTCTACAGCGTGGGGCTTTACGCGCTGACTCTCAAACCACTGTCCAGATTGCTCCAGCGCCGCGAACACGCCATTCTAGAGGCGGTCACCGCGCAAGAGTGAGCCGTGAGTAAAGCAGCCGCCGCTGGGATAGTTATCCTCGTCCTATCGCTATGCTGCTGCCCCCCTGGAATCGTCGCGACCTCCCCAAATCCAACCGGTTCACCTTCAGCCGGCACGGCCTCCTCAGATTCAACAGATTCTCAGAAGCAATTGCTGTACCGGGATTTCCTGAACATGGAAACACCCGCAGGAGTGCGTGACTTTTCGGGAGGTCGTGCGACCACCTCCCCAAAGACTTTTCTTGGTGGAGAGACGTTGGCTTCTCAGGAGAGATCGAGATGGAGTACCACGCAAAGAGCCGGGTCTTTACGCCCGGCTCTTTCACTCCATCCCAGCATTCTTCACAGCACAAGTGGGTACTATTCGTCCTCTTCCTCTCGCATCAACTCCTCTAGCATACCCGGATTGACGAAAAAGATGATCAGCCCGCACCGCATGCAGGCCCGGGCCGCGGTCGGTATCTCCTTGCGGTAGCGACCAAAGAGCGAGCGGTCGTTGAGAAAGCGAGCCGGCACAAAGCGCGCAGGGCTATCGCTCCACATGGTGCCACTAATAATGACGCCATCCACCAGCTCGCCCCCACACGCAGGACACTGTTGTTCACCCACTGGTTGCCTCCCCATCGTAATCAACTACCCCCCCCCCTCCCTCAAAGTCAAAAACGTCACCTCAGGGCGACAGTTAAAGCGCACCGCCGGAGAGATCAGCCCAACACCCCGGTTCACATAGAGCCACATATCGCTCACCCGATATCGCCCGGCATGGTACTTTGTACCCAAGTACGGCAAAACCGGGGGGCCGAAAAAAGGCCAGCGCACTTGCCCGCCGTGAGAATGACCCGAAACTTGCAAGGCCACCCTTCCATCAGCAGCCACCGTATCGGCATAATCCGGCTCGTGTGCCAAAAGCACGACCGCCACGCCCGATGGTACCTCGGCCAAAGCCTTGTCCAAATCGGCGCGCCGCTCCCACACATCGTCCACGCCTGCCACCCATAGCCCGTTCGCCACCTCGCGCGCCGCGTTGCGTAGGACGGTGATCCCGGCTTCGGCCAGCACCCCGGCGACGGTATCGGCGTGCGTCCAGTGATCGTGGTTGCCCAAGCAGGCCAGCACCTCACCCGCGTCCACCAGCGGCGCCAGCGCCTCCGCGCAAGAGACCGCATTATCGGCAGAGCGCGAGACGAAATCGCCGGTCAACACAGCCAGATCGGCCTTCTGCCGCAGCGCCAGCTCCACCGCACGCTCGATATCCTCCTGTGCGACTTCTGGGCCGCGGTGGAGATCGGAAAGCTGCACAATGGTGAAACCGTCCAAAGCGGCGGGCAGGCGGCGGAGTGAAATGTCTACCCGCTCCAGCGCCAGCCAATTCGGTTCAACCGCGGCGGCGTAACCTAAACCCCCACAGGCCAACACCCCCGCCTCCACCACCCCAGCCAGCGCCAATTTGAGAAACCGCCGCCGTGTAAACTTGCGCGTCACATCCACATTATACGCCGCGCCCTGGCAATTTGCAATTCACCGCACACCACAAATCACGCCTGCGGTTTTACGGGGAAAAGCCCGGCGCTTTGCGCCGGGAAGCTTCACGTTTTACACTTTACGTGGTATACTGCGGCCCGAATTATGCGCTTCAAACACCTCTCAGTCCAGGGCTACAAGTCCTTTGCCACCAAGACCGAGTTCCTGTTTCCCACGGGCATCACGGCCATCGTCGGACCCAACGGGTCGGGCAAGAGCAACGTCGCCGACGGTATCCGCTGGGTGCTGGGCGAACAGCGCATCAGCTCGCTGCGTGGCAAGTCGACCGCCGACATGATCTATGCCGGCGGAAGGCGGCGCGCCCGCTCAGGCATGGCCGAGGTCTCCCTGACCCTGGATAACGAGGACAACTGGCTCCCCATCGAGTTCAGCGAGGTCACGCTCACCCGCCGGGCTTACCGCTCCGGCGAGAACGAGTACTTGCTCAACGGCTCGAAGGTACGCCTGCGCGACATCACCGAACTACTGGCCACAGGCGGGCTTAGCCAGAGCGCGTACACCGTCATCGGGCAGGGCCTGGTCGATACAGCGCTTTCCCTGCGCCCCCAGGAGCGGCGCGCGCTCTTTGAGGAGGCCGCCGGGATCAGCGCCTACCGCTCCCGGCGAGAGGAGGCACTCAGGCGACTGGAGGAAACCCGGCACAATTTGGAACGCGTCCACGACATCGTGCGAGAGATCACCCCGCGCCTGCGGCGTTTGGAGCGAGAGGTGGCACGGGTGGAGGAATACCAGCGACTGGCCGCCCACTTGGAACGGCTGCAACGCACCTGGTATGGCTTTCAGTGGGGAAACCAGCAGGTCAGCCTGGCCCGCGCCCTCGAAAAAGCATCCTACTTGAAATCGGATCTCGAAAAACACCAAGGGGAAGCATCGGCGCTCGGCGAGAAACTGATCCGGCAACGGCAGCGAGAAAGCAAGCTACGCGCCCAACTGCGCGATTGGTATCGCGAGAGCGGAGACCTGCTCGATCGGGTCAACGAGGCGCGCAGGGAGCTGGCTGTGACGGAGGAGCGCACGCGCCTACTGCAGACCCGGCGCGAAGAGCTACTGATCGAACTCGAACCTCTAAACGAGCAGGTCAAGGCACAGACCGAGCGAGTCACCCAGGCCCGCGCACAGGCCGGACAACTAGAACGCGAGATGGCCGAGTGCCAGGGGCAACTGGAGGCACAGGAACAAGCTTGGCTGGCCGCCCAGGCGCAGGCGCGGGAACCCAGCCGGCGCCGCGCCGAGGTGAAACAAGAGCTAGACGCCTGTCGCATACGGCTGGCCGAGCTGGCCCAGGCGTTGGCCGAGACGCGCACGGAGGAAGCACGCCTGGCAGGTGAGCGCAAAGCCCTCGAACGCCTGCAAACCGAGGGGGCCGCTCAAGACGCTGGTACCGCACTGCTTCAGGCGAACATCGATGGCATCCTCGGGCCGCTGGCGTCACTGATCCAAGCGCCCCCCGAGTGGGAACGCGCCGTCGAGGCCATTCTAGGCCAGGACCTGCACGCCATTGTCGTGAGACACGCTGCGATTGTCACAAAAGCGCACCAGGTCCTCGAATCGTCGGGGGGACAGGTGACCCTACTGCCGCTGGACAGCCTGCCCCACCCCACGCCCCTCCCTGCAGGCGCGGGCCGCGCAGGTGCGGTATGCGCCGCCGACGCCATCGCGTGCGATGATGCCGTACGGCCAGCTGTCGAGGCGCTGTTGGGCTCGGCAGCCCTGTGTCAAGACCTGGCCGCGGCACAAGCGCTGCTCCCCCAGATGCCGCCGGGAGGCCGCTGTGCAACGCCCTCCGGCGTCGTGCTACGCGCCGACGGTGCCATTTCGGTGGGAACAAGCAGGGCAGCCGGCGCGTTGGCCAGCGAACGGGCGCGACGGGAACTCCCCGCAAAACTGGAAAAGGTCCGCCAGCACTGCCAAAAGCTCGAAGCGCAACAACAGGCAGAAACCAAACAGCGCTCGGCACTCGAGGCCCAAGCAGACGATCTGGCGCGCCAGGAAGCTCTGGCCCGCGAGGAGGCGGCGCGGGTTGAACAAGAGACCCTGGGAAAGCTGCGCACTGAGACAGCGGTGGCCCAGGAAGCGCTGCGCAGCCAACAGGCCACACTGAAGCGTGAAGAGACGCTGCTGGAGCGGCTGCAGACCCAGATGGCGGCTCGCCGGCGGCGCGTGGAAGAACTGGAGGCCGAACACACCGCCGTCCTCGCCAGCACCGAGGAATTGCGCGCCGAGGCCGTGCAGATGGAAGCACAGCTCAACCGAGCGCGGGAACAGATACAACCGACAGAGGACAAGCTAACCCGCCTCGGAGAAGAACAGACGACGCTGGAGAAAGAGGAACAAAAGGCCCGTGACTCTGCACGAGAAGTGGAGGTCCGCTACGGCCGCGCTCAATTGGAGGTCGACCGCTGCCAGGACGAGCTGAATCTTTTATCGCGCCGCATCGAAGAGGACCTTGGGTTGGTGGAGCTAGAACTCGCGGACAGCGTCACCGCACAAGCGCCGCTGCCCCTGCGCCCCGTGGTCTCTGACTTGCCCATCGTGGAAGAACTGCCCGAAGGCCTGCAAGAGGAGCTCCAACGCCTCAGAGCGCGTCTACGGCGGATAGGAGACGTGAATCCCAGCGCCCCAGAGGAGTATCAAGAAGTCCAAGTGCGACACCAATTTCTGACCGAGCAGTCGGCCGATCTGATAGAGGCCTCGGAAAAGCTGCAACAGGTCATCGCCGAACTGGACGACTTGATGGAAACGGCCTTCCAGGAAACCTTTGACGCCGTCGCGGAGCGATTCGCCGAGACGTTCACCTCTTTGTTCAACGGCGGCGCTGCGCGGTTGGAATTGACTGAGCCGGACGATCTGATGAACACTGGCGTGGACATCGTCGCCCGTCCGCCGGGCAAGCGCGCTCAGCGATTGGCGCTTCTCTCCGGCGGCGAGCGCTCGCTGACGGCGGTGGCATTGCTGTTCGCCATCCTTCAGGTCAGCCCGGCTCCCTTCTGCGTGCTCGACGAGGTCGATGCCGCGCTCGACGAGGCGAACGTCGGGCGCTTCCGAGGATTGCTGACGGACCTGGCGCAACAGACGCAGTTCATCATCATCACCCACAACCGGGGCACCATCGAGGCCGCCGACACGATCTATGGTATCTCGATGGGAGTGGACGGGGTGTCGCAGGTCGTGTCCTTGAAAATGGACTAGAGGTTGACGGTGCGTCTGGCAGTCTTGGCCGATATCCACGGGAACCTACCGGCGCTAGAAGTGGTATTGGATGACGCCGAGCAACACAGGGTTGATACCATCGTCGTCGCCGGCGATCTCACCGGGGGACCGCAAGATGTTCAGGCCATCCAAAGATTGCGCTCACTCGATAGTTGGATTATCCGCGGGAATCGCGAAGAGTATCTGCTGGACTTTGACGCGCAGGGGGACAAGCATTGGGCCTTTTTGCGTCACCTTTACAATCGCCTGGATAATGATACCCTTGATTTCATCGCATCACTTCCAGGCCAATGCGTGCTTGCGCTGAATGGCGCTGAATCAATCCGCGTCGTACACGGGTCTCCACAAAGCTCACGCGACATGCTCCTACCAGAACACGATCCGGTCACGTTGCAAGCATTCAAAGAAGCAGGGCTCTTATCGCCGAACTATAGGCCGGCAAGATGGGTGGGCCCAACGTTTGACGAGATCGATGAAAATGTGCTGGTATGCGGGCACACGCACATCCCGTGGGTTCAAAAGCACGGGGAAAAGCTGGCCCTCAATCCCGGATCGGTAGGCATGCCGATCAATGGCGACCCACGCGCCCAATACGCAATACTGGCCTGGCAAAGTGATCGCTGGCAGGCCAAGCACCGCGCCATACCATACGACACCGATAGGACACGTGCAGCGTTCCACGAAAACGGTCTACTGGAACAAGGCGGAGGTTTCGCCCGGGCCTGTTTGCTCAACCTGGGAACAGGCCAAAACGTACCCGGGCGCTTTATCGAATACGCACATCAGGTAGCAGCACAAGCAGGGTTTGAGAGCGATGCTATCTTTCCCGACGCTATGTGGGAACACATCGAGGCCACCTTCGATTGGGAAGGCGCGGTCTCCGGCCCCTTGCAGTTTTAGGCGTAGAACGAAACTGCACAGACGCTATTGCAAAAAGAAGGAAGTGAAATCTTGGATTCGTTAGAACTCGCTCGATACATCGTCGACACCATCGCCGATCAAAAAGGGGAAAATGTCCTACTGCTCGACATCCAGGAGCTTTCAATCCTGGCCGATTACTTTGTGATCGCCAGCACGACCAGCGATCGCCAGGCAAAGGCCATCCTCGATGATGTCAGAACAAAAGTCAAGCAAGCCTTCGACGTGCGCCTCCTGCATGTCGAAGGAGAACCCGCAACCGGCTGGGTCTTGATAGACTATGGCGATGTCGTCGTCCACCTGTTCTCCCAAGAGGTGCGCGAGTACTACGATCTGGAGGGACTGTGGAAGGAAGGGCGCGTGGTTGTGCGGATGCTGTAGCTCCAGCCGTCACTCACCACGGAAAATGAAGGGCAAGTAGATATGGCGAAGTGGGAGAGCGTAGATATCGCCGTTGTACGTGCCAACGTAGGCGAAACCGTCCAACACCTCCAGGGCACTCGGGGTGTCCGCGAAATGAGCCGTGGCCACGGGAACCCACGACGTCAGGTCTGTACTAGCGTAAACTGTAGCGGTGTAACCGGCGGGGTTGGGTAGCCCTTCACCGACTATACAGCGCGCCCCACCCGCATCCAACACATAGACCCACTCCCCGGCGACGACGACATCGCGGGGGTATTTTCCGTCAAAGAAAGCCACACGCTGACCGTCCTGCCAGATATGAGCCTGATACAGCGCGGAAATAGGCCCCGGACAAGAGGTGACTGTCTCCCGAGCCCAGGGAACGTAGAGTATACTATCACCAAACACAAACACGTCATCGCGAACATAGACTAGATCGCCTGGTTGATCGGGAACGAGGTCGATGGTCGTGGTGACAAACCCCGAGTATTGGTAGCTATAGCTATATACCGACGGCCTACGAAGAGTCTCGGTTGGACTCTTGACTGCAAACAAGGTGCCTTCCAGCTCGTACAACTCGTAGAAGCGGTTGAGATAGACGGCAGGCTCGACTTCGCTAATGGCCGGTGTCCAGGTTAACCCACCATCATCCGAGCGCAACAGGGCAGGGCCCCCGTTCGGCCCGATGGCCACGAACAACTCCCCGCCATAGCTTGCTAAGTCAAAAGCGTGTATGCCTAGTGGAATCGTACGATGCTTGACCCAACCCGCCCCGTCATTGTGATAAAAGTTGCCCCAATCCCACGAGTTCGTGGATATGGGATCCGTGCCAGGAATATACAGATCATCATCGATGATCACGTAGCGGTCAATGGCCTCCTCATCCACCATGGCCGCGGGCCGAGTCTCGGAAACGTAGACGGTTTCACTGAAAAAAACGCTCGCCGTGGGTGTATAGTACCAGATGCGCACCGGCCCCTTATTAATGTCCCAGTCGCCATAGCCCAGGTAGATGCGGCCCTGCCAGGTCTGCAGATCCCAAATATGGCGCGCCGAATAATCCTCAGCGGCAACAGGGTTACCCAGCCAAATCGGGGTGACCTGCGCAGAGAGAGAAGATGGCGGAGCCAGCCGGGCCGCGCCAGAGACCACGCTCAACAGCAGCAGCAAAAGCAACGCCAGAGCAGTGGCACCGACAAGCCGTAGTAGCACCACCGGCTTGGGTTTTTCCAAAAAGCGCATGCGGTATGTCTTGATCGTCGGCAGTATTCGAACTATGCAACAGAGGCGCTTTTAGCGCCTCTCTCCTGCTGATGCGGCAAAGCAAAGGGCGGGGGCTCTACGAGCACCCGCCCCCACACTGAGAGCTATACACCACAAACGCTACTCGAATATCCAGCTATCAACAGCCCGCTCGTAGGAAACGAGCTCGTCCTTATCGAAAAAGAGTGGCTCCTCAAAGGCCGCGGTCTCTGGGCCATCTGAACCGTGCACTAGGTTGCGCCCGATCTCTAGGCCAAAGTCGGCACGGATGGTGCCTGGAGCGGCCTCAGCCGGATTAGTCGCCCCCATCGTACGCCGCACAACCTCGATAGCATCATTCCCCTCCAGTGACATCACAACGACCGGGCTGGAAGTGATGTAGCTAATCAGGGGTTCGTAGAAAGGTTTCCCCTCGTGAACCGCGTAATGCCGCCGGGCCAGCGCTTCATCGATCTGCATCAGCTTCATTCCCACGATACGCAAGCCTCGCCGCTCGAAGCGACCGATAATCTCTCCAATAAGCCCCCGCTGCACTGCATCGGGCTTGATGATGACCAGCGTATGCTCCAAATTCATCTCCTCTCTGTCAGCTCTATAGACTCTCCAACGCCTGGCGATAGATCTCCAGCGCCTTATCCAACTGATCGTTCTTCATATAGGCATCGCCCAATACCCGCTTGGTTTCCACATCGGGCCACTTTTCGAGGTACTCTTCCAGTTCCGTGATCACGACATCCAGCAGCTTGCCCGAGCGAACCAGGCGGCTGTACGCTTCCAGCGCTTCCTCGCGCCTGCCAGATTGCCATAATGCCCGGGCCAACTTTAGCCTAGCGTCATAATCGCGCGGGTTTTCCCTCAAATAGGCCTTCTCGACGGCGAAAGGATCGGCGGCCTCGCCAGTGGGAGGCCTCGGCGGAGCCTTAGCGGTAGGAACAGCCGGCCTTGCCACAGGTGGCGCAGGCGCAGACGGCGCAACAATCTCCTCGACCGCACTCGGAAGCTCCTCGGCCAAAGGAGCCGCGACCGCCTCGGCCATAACCTCCTCAACTACGCTGGGGGCAGGTTCCTCAATCGGAGGGGGCGCGACCGCTTCCGCCGCTGGTGCGGGCATCTCGGCCTCCGGCGGAGCAGCCTCTTCGACCTCGCCAAACGCCGTCCACCCGAACGCTCC
>Ga0316577_10000650_pt1 | contig 14510 bp, 11 predicted proteins | sample S5NA_FD_203073 | JGI IMG/M metagenome (GOLD analysis project Ga0316577, IMG submission 203073) | Rhizosphere microbial communities from salt marsh grasses in Alabama, United States - S5-7_050615r2r1 | ecosystem: Host-associated > Plants > Roots > Rhizosphere | place: USA: Alabama | collected... | reverse complement strand
GATCTTTTTCTCAAGGTGGAAACGCGTCTTGCCAAAGAAGCGCTCGATCACCTCGACGGTGGTTAGGGTATCCTGGCGCACCAGGATCATCGGCACGCCCACCTCCTCGGCCCGGCCCAAAATGATGGGGCTGGGCCTGAGGTTGCCGGTAAGGATCAAACACTTGGTGCTGGTCTCGAGCGCCGCCAGCTGAATATCAGGCCGGTCTCCGCCGGTGATCACGGCCTTGTTCGGTTTGCGGCGGAAGTAGGTCAGGGCCGAGTCCACGCTCATGGCGCCGACCATCAGGTGCTCCACAAGCTCATCCTCTTTTTCGGGACAATTGAGGATCTTGCCGTTCAAAAACTCTACCAGTTCGCCGACGCTGATGGAGAGCAGCAACCGCTCCTGGGGAAGGACGGCAAACACAGGAATGCCGCGCGCTTCCAGCGCAGGCTTGACCAGTTCTTGCACGAAGGGCATCTGCTGCCGAGGGATGGCATTCAGCAGCACGCCCAGGAAAGAGTCGCCGAGGCGGACCTGGGCCGTGAGGGCATCGTCGAGGATCTGGAGATCGTCTTTGTATTTGATGACGACCAGTTCCCGCGCATCGAGCAAGTCGGCAACCTTGGGCGTCGGCAACCCGATCAGATAGCCCTCGCGCAGGTTGACACCCCCCTCCAGCAAGACGATGTCGCGGCCTGCAGAGATGCGCTCGTAGGCAGCCTGCAGCGTTTGGGCAAAGTCGGTCTTATCCTCGCCCCTGAGTAGGGCCTCGACCGTCCGAGGTGCGATGCCGATGGGAACCATGTCCTCCGGGGAATCCGGCAGGCCGAAGGTCTGCTTAAAGAACTCGGCATCCTCGTCGACAAGGCCCGTGGCCAGCCGCGCCCCCGTGCTCACCGGTTTCATGTAGCCGGTCCGATAGCCGGCTGCCTCAAAGTGCTTGGCCAGCCCGACGCAAAGCGCGCTCTTGCCGGAGAAGGTCTCCGTTGACGTGATGTACAAAGTTGCCATCCCTGCTCCCCTTTCTACACTAGCACCAGCCGCATATCTATGCCAATTACCCCCCGACCCTCCTCATAGACGGTCAGAGGGCTGATGTCAAATTCGACGATCTCGGGAAAGTCTGTGACCAACTGCGCCAATCGCAATATGGCCTCGACCAGCGCCTCCAGATCAGCGGGGCGCTCGCCACCCACCCCGCGCAAGAGGTTGTGCCCCTGGATCTCGGTGATCATCTGCCGGGCATCGCGCCGGTCCAAGGGGGCGACGCGACAGGAGACGTCTGGGAGGGCCTCGGCATAGATGCCGCCCAGCCCGAACGTCATGAGCGGGCCAAAGTGTGGGTCCCTGTTCATGCCGATGAGGACCTCCTTGCCCCCGGTGACCATCTCCTGCACCAGGCAGCCCCAGATCTCGGCTTCGGGCACGTAGCGATTGGCCCGGTAGAGCATCAGCTTGTACGCATCAAGAACGTCTTGGCGCGTCGTGATGTTTAGTTTGACCCCGCCCACATCGGTTTTGTGCAGGATATCCGGTGAAGCGATTTTGAGCGCCACTGGGAAGCCAAGCCCGGCGGCGAATTGAGCCGCTTCGTCGGGATCCCGGGCCAGAAAGGTGCGGGGCGTGGCGAACCCGTAGGCTTCCAGAACGCCTCTGGCCTCGGCATCGCCGAGGTCGATCCGTCCTTGTGAGCGGACCTTATCGAACACAGCACGAACCTCTGTTTGGTCTACATCAAACGTCTCAACGGCCAGAGGAGGGCGCTCCCGCCAGTCCCGATGCTCAACCATGGCGGCCATGGCCGCGACGGCCCTCTCAGGCACGCGGTAGTTGGGTACCGCGTACTCATTAAGGACGTCGATGCCCATCTGTATGCGCTTTTGGCCCATAAAACAGGCAAAGACCGGTTTCTCGCTCTTCCGTGAGAGCTCCCCCACAGCTCGGGCCGTCTCTCGGATCTCGGTCATGATCTGGGGCGTCACGATGACCAAGACGCCGCCGACGCCGGGATCCTGGATCACGGTCTCCAAGGTCAGGCTGTAGAGGTCCGCCGGCGCATCGCCCAGCACATCTACCGGGTTCAACACGCTCGCATCCGCTGGGAGCGCTGCGCGCAGGGTATTGAGCGTGTTGGCCTCGAGGGAGGCGAGCTGTAGGCCAGCCCTTTCGCAGGCGTCGGTGGCCATGATGCCGGGCCCACCGGCGTTGGTGACGATGGCGATCCGGTCACTGGCCAGCAGAGGCTGCCGGGCAAAGGCGATGGAATAGTCAAACATCTCCTCCAACGAACGGGCACGGATGACGCCGCTTTGGCGGAAGGCGGCATCGTAGGCCCGTTCCGACCCCGCCAGTGTGCCAGTATGCGATGACACCGCGCGCGAACCGGCCGTCGTCGTGCCCGATTTTATGGCGATGATTGGCTTCTCAGTACTCGCTTGCCGGGCAACCTGCATAAACTCTATCCCTCGATCGATGCCCTCGACATAGGCCATGATGACTGAGGTGTGGGGATCCTGCTGCCAGGCCTTGATAAGGGCGATCTCCTCGACATCAGCCTTGTTCCCGAGGCTCACAAAGCGCGAGAAGCCGACGTTCTCGGCCAGGGCCATGTCCAACACCGAGGTACATAGCGCCCCCGATTGGGACGTGAAGGCAATGCTGCCCCGTCGCGGCATGCCGGCGGCAAAGGAGGCGTTTAGGTTCGAGACAGTGTCGATGATGCCCAAGCAGTTCGGCCCGATGAGCCTTAACCCATAGCGGCTAGCGATTTCGGCCATCTCACGCTCTCGCTTCCGGCCCTCACCCCCGGTCTCGCGGAAACCGGCAGACATGACGACGGCGCCTGTTACCCCCTTTTCGCCGCACTCTGTCAGCACCTCCGCCACGCATCCGCTGGGGACCACGACAATTGCCAGATCCACGGGGCCGGGTACGTCGAGCATGCTGGGATAACATCTAAGCCCCATGAGCTCGTCTGCCTTGGGGTTGATTGGATAGACGGCTCCCCGATAGCCATGCTCGACGACGTTGCGGAGCACAACATGACCCAGCTTGCCCGGCGTGCGCGAGGCACCGATGATGGCCACCGCTTGTGGATTGAAGAACATGTCGAGCACGTTCGTTTGCTCCGGAAAGCGCATGTCGGATGACGCAGGCCTGCAATCCTGGCTATGATACCGCAAAAACGGCGAAAGCGCAAAGGCGATCGCGTTTTGCACCGCGGGTTGCCGTGGCCTGGCTTACTTGACACGGTCCAGGGCGTGTGCTAGAATAATCCCGACAATTTACTCAGGATTGCTGGATAGGGGAGGCCCAGTGCGGGTATCTGCCAAAGAGCTATACGGGTTGCGAGCCATGGCCGAGTTTGCCCAGCACTTTGGGGAGGGACCGTTGTCCCTGGCCGAAGTGGCGCGGGCGCAGGCGATTTCGCAGCCCTATCTGGAGCAGATTGCCATCGAGCTGCGCCGGGCGGGCCTGCTGAAGAGCAAACGTGGAGCATTGGGAGGCTACTATCTGAGCCATCCGCCCCAGGCGACGACCGCAGGCGACATCATACGCGCCCTCGAAGGGGCTATCCTGCCCATCCAGTGTGTAGCAGAGGATTCTTGTGCCCCTTGTGCTCTGGAGGATAGCTGCACGACACGGGGGATTTGGGAACAGGTCCGCGACCGCTTGGTGGAGACGCTGGATTCCATCACGCTGGCCGACCTGAGTGAGCGCCCGGGGAATGGTACCGGGTTGGAGTGAGATTCTATGGTATGTGATTCGGCCTTGTCAAGGCTCAAGGAGCGCGCAGATAACGGCAATCTGCGGGGGTTTCGCGCGCGGCTGCGCCTTTGGCGGCTCTTGCTCAAGGAGGATATCGAGACGATCTATCGCAAGGATCCGGCTGCGCGGAGCACCGTCGAGATCCTGACAAGTTACCCAGGCCTGCACGCCATCTGGCTACATCGCCTGGCCCACGGGCTTTGGAGGCGAAACCACGTCGCCCTGGCCCGGTGGGTCTCCCATGTGAACCGTTTTGTGACCGGCATCGAGATCCACCCGGGGGCGCGTGTCGGCCGGCGGTTCTTCATCGATCATGGCTCTGGCGTCGTTATCGGAGAAACTGCCGAGATCGGGGATGACGTCCTGATGTATCAGGGCTCGGTTCTGGGGGGCACTTCCTCAGAGCGGACGAAACGGCACCCCACGGTGGGAAATGACGTAGTCATTGGGGCCCACGCCATCATCCTGGGCAATATCCGTATCGGCAATGGCGCCCAGGTTGGCTCGGGTTCGGTGGTGGTGCAATCGGTGCCGGCGGGTGGAACCGTGGTGGGCGTTCCAGGCCGCGTCGTGCGGATCAATGGCCGCCGTCTGCAGCAGAGCCCGCGTGACGTCTTGGATCACGCCAGGCTGCCCGACCCGGTTGTGGAGACGCTGCGTTGCCTGGTGGATCGCATCGAGCTGCTGGAAAGGGAGATGCGCGATGTGAAGCAGGCTTCGCCGGTGGACTGGAATGAAGCGGTGCCGGTGGAATGTCGCTGGCTAGTGAACGACAAGTCGGGAGATTAGGTATGCAGTCAGGGCGCGTAGAGAGTGTTCTAGATTTGATAGGTGATACGCCGCTGGTCCGCCTGCGACGGCTGCCTGTGGAGGGCTCTGCAACGGTATGGGCCAAGTTGGAGCGCCGTAATCCAGGGGGCAGTGTCAAGGACAGGATTGCGCTGGCCATGATCCAGGCAGGCGAAGCATCCGGGGCGTTACAGCCGGGCGGCGTGATCGTCGAGCCGACCAGCGGGAATACGGGCATCGGGCTTGCCATGGTGGCGGCGGTGAAGGGCTACCGTTTGATCTTGACCATGCCCGAGACCATGACGGCGGAGCGCCGCACCCTGGTGAAGGCCTACGGGGCGGAGCTGATCCTGACGCCTGGTGAGGAGGGGATGAAGGGCTCGATCGCGAAGGCGAAGGAACTGGCCCAGAAACCTGGTTACTTTATGCCACAGCAGTTTGAGAACCCGGCCAATCCGGAGGTCCATCGCCGGACGACGGCGCGGGAGATCCTGGAGCAGGTGGACGAGCTCGACGCGTTTGTGGCGGGCGTGGGCACAGGTGGCACGATCACCGGTGTCGGCCAGGTCCTCAAGGAGGAGCGCCCAGGGGTCAAGATCGTGGCCGTGGAACCGGCGGGTTCGCCGGTGCTTTCAGGTGGCGCAGCCGGAAGGCACAAGATCCCGGGCATTGGCGCGGGTTTTGTTCCGGACGTGCTCGATACGAGCGTTCTGGATGAAATCGTGCAGGTCAGCGACGAGGACGCATGGCGGACGGCCAGGCGCCTGGCGCGGGAGGAGGGGATCCTGTCCGGCATTTCTTGTGGCGCGGCCGCGTGGGCTGCGCTGCAGGTTGCGCAGGAGCTGGGCCAGGGCAAGACGGTGGTGGTCATCCTGCCCGATACAGGCGAGCGTTATCTGAGCACCAGCCTATTCGATGACGAGCGCTAAGAAACTTACACGAAGGAGTGATCAAGAGAGCGATGGACAGACCAGCCAAGCGGACGATATATATGGATCACGCGGCGACGACACCCGTGGATCCCCGTGTGGTCGAGGCGATGTTGCCCTACTGGACGGAGCAGTATGGCAATGCCTCCAGCGTGTACGCCCTGGGTCGCGAGGCACACCGTGCCCTACACGGGGCGCGCGAGACCGTCGCGGACATCCTGAACTGCGAGCCCAGGGAGGTGATCTTTACCAGCTGCGGCACGGAGAGCGACAACCTGGCGCTGCGCGGCGTGGCCTTTGAGCGGCGCCAGCGGGCCAAGAAGAACCACATCATCGCTTCGCCTGTTGAGCACCATGCCATTGTCCACACCGTAGAGCAGCTGGTTGACCACTTTGGCTTCGAGGCGACCATCGTGCCGGTCGATCGCTACGGCCTGGTGGAGCCAGCCGACGTAGAGCGGGCGATCCGGCCCGACACGGCGCTCATCAGCATCATGTACGCCAATAACGAGGTGGGCACCATTGAGCCCGTCGCCGAGATCGGCGAGATTGCCCGTGCGCACAAGATCCCGTTTCACACCGATGCGGTGCAGGCGGGCGGCACACTGAGCCTGGATGTGAAGGCGCTCAACATCGATCTGTTATCCCTGTCGGCGCACAAGTTCTATGGGCCCAAGGGCGTGGGCGTGCTCTATGTGCGGCGTGGGGTCCCTCTGCTGCCGATGCAGACCGGCGGAGGGCACGAGCGCAGTCGCCGGGCGGGCACCGAGAATGTGGCCTACGTCGTCGGCCTGGCCACGGCGCTGCGGCTGGCTTACGCGGAGGCGGAGAAGGCGAATGCCCGCATCGCGGCTCTGCGCGACAGGCTGATTGCAGGGGTGCTGGATCGCATTCCAGACAGCCAGTTGTCCGGGCATCCTCAGCGGCGGCTGCCCAACAATGCCAGCTTCCTGTTCAGGTACATTGAAGGCGAGTCGATCCTGCTCAACCTGGATCAGGCCGGGGTGGCGGCCAGCAGCGGCTCGGCGTGCACCAGTGGCTCGCTGGAACCGTCACACGTGCTGATGGCCATGGGTTACCCCCACGAGGTGGCCCACGGCTCGCTGCGCCTGACGCTGGGCAAGGAAAACTCCCAAGAGGATGTCGATTATGTGCTCGGGATGCTGCCTGGCATTGTCGAGAAACTGAGAATGATGAGCCCGCTCTACAACCCGGCGTGAGCCGGAGGCCCCTTGCTGGTTGGGGATGAGGGGTTCAGCCCAGGCGCCGCTTTGCACCAGGCGGCGCTTTTTTGCGGCGCTGACCGGAATTGCCTGTTTTCGATGGTTGGTTTGCAAGTTATGGTGCCTTGAGGTAGAATCAAGGCTCAGAAAGCATCAGAATAGCCAGGAACCGAGAACCCATGTCACTGTCAGATCTGGAACAAGCACAGAAGCGCGTACTCATGTTTGGCGGCAAGGGGGGCGTGGGCAAAACGACGACGTCGGCCACCACGGCCCTTCATTTTGCCTCCCTGGGGAAGCGGACGCTCATTATTTCGAGCGACCTGACCCCCTCCCTGTCCGATATTTTTGAGACTGAGATCGGCCCGACCGAGACATCCATCCCCAGCGTGGCTAACCTGTGGGGCCTGGAGATCGATCCAGATGAGGTCATGCGTCGATGGAAGATCAAGTTCGGCCCCGAGATCTATGAGGCATCGCAGGTCTTTGTCGATATGCCCTATGACGATCTGGTCGACTATGTGGCCATGGCCCCTGGCATCCAGGAGGAGTTTATGCTGGACTTTATCCTGGAGCAGGTCCGGGACCACGGCTTTGACCTGGTCGTATGGGACACGGCACCGGCAGGTGACACGCTGCGGCTGCTGGAACTGCCCTACAAGTTCCTGAACCATCTGCGCACTGCGCCACGGGTGTACCTGGGGGTGCGCGACAAGCTACAGCTGAACAGGACGCCGTTCCTGGAGCTGATCGACAGCTGGCGGACGCTTTCGCAAGAGATCACGGGCTTCTTTCGCGATCCTGCCAATGCCGAATTCATCATGGTCACCATCCCCGAGGCATTGGGCGTTTACCAGGCCCGGCGGCTGGTCGGCGAGTTTGCCGAGTTCGGCCTGGACATCGAGCACATGATCGTCAACCACGTTATCACCGATCCCGATTCCGATTTCCTGCGGCGGCGGCAGGCCATGCAGCGTCCCTACCTCGATCTGCTGCAGCAGGACTATGGGGAGGAGATGGCCATCACCCAAGTACCCCTCTTCGCTGAGGAGATCAAGGGGGTGGCGCGCCTGGGTAAGGTCGAAGGTTTGTTGTTTCCGTCCTGAACGGGGATCAAGATGAAGCCAGACTATCCAACCGCGATATGGCGGCCGGCGGCGGATGAGAACTTTGGGGAACGCCCGGCAGGCGTGAGCATCGACTGCGTGGTCCTGCACGCCACCGTCGGCAGCCTGTCTGCCACGCTCGGCTGGTTTGCCAACCCGCAGAGTGGGGTGTCGGCCCACTATGTGGTGGCCAAGACCGGCAGGATCTATCAAATGGTCGAGGAGCCAAAGAGGGCCTTCCATGCGGGTGCCAGCCGATACCAGGGCCGTACCGGCTTCAATGACTTTTCCATTGGCATCGAGATGGTGAACAAGAACGATGGCCTCGATCCGTATCCGACCGACCAGTTTGAGGCCGTGGTCGGCCTGGTGGGCTATCTCGTGGAGAAATATGGCATCGAGCAGCGCTGGATCGTGACGCACGCCGACATCTCGACGGCCGGCAAGACCGATCCGCGGGGGTTTGCAATGGACGAGTTGGTGGAGCGCATCTATGAACCTGAGGCCGCTCTTCCGGAGGACGTGGCTCGCGAGGCGGCATGGAACGCCGTGCGGATCCCGTTCAACCCGCAGGCGGCCTTTGCCAAGTATGCTCGTGAGCATAACCTAGGTGCGCCGCAGACGGATGAGTTCAACTTTTCCCATGACGGGCTAGCCTACCGTGGACAGGGCTTCAGCCAGGCCGTCGTCTACGCCCGGGTCGGAGATTGGGGCAATATCAGGGAGTTGACGTGGTAGCCGGCCATCGGCGCGTGGTGGTGGCCATGAGCGGTGGGGTAGACAGTTCGGTCGCCGCCGTACTCCTGGTGGAGCAGGGCTACGAGGTTATCGGCATCATGATGCGCCTGTGGACAGAGGATGAGAACCGATGCTGCGCCCCGGATGCGGTGGATGACGCGCGGCAGGTCGCTGCCCGTTTGGGGATCCCCTTCTACCTGGTCAACTATGAGGCCGAGTTCAGGGATTGCGTGGTCGACTATTTTGTGCAGGAATACAGCCGCGGCCGGACGCCGAACCCCTGCCTGGCCTGCAACCGGCATATTCGGTTTGACCGGCTGCTACGCCGTGCCTTGGCGCTGGATGCCGATTATCTGGCCACGGGTCACTATGCGCGCATCGAGCAGAGGGCGGACGGCTATCATCTGCTGGCCGGCCTCGATGCGGCCAAGGATCAATCGTACGTGCTCTATATGTTGGGCCAGCGGGAACTGCGGCACCTGCTGTTTCCGCTGGGGGCCCTGACCAAGAGCCAGGTCCGGGAGACGGCCCGCCAGCGGGGGCTGCCTGTTGCGGAGCGGGATGAAAGCATGGAGCTGTGTTTCGTCGCCGATGACGACTACCGGCGCTTCCTCCGGACACACGCGCCCGACGCTGTGCGGCCGGGACCCATCCTCGACACGCGAGGGCGGGAGATCGGTCGGCACCAGGGCCTGCCACTCTACACGGTGGGCCAGCGGCGCGGGCTGGGCATCGCCGCACCGGAGGCGCTATACGTCATCGAGCTGGACACGGATCGCAACGCCATCATCGCCGGACCGGCTAACGAATTGGGTCGGGACGTCCTGGTGGCAAGGGAGGTACACTATATCCGGGGTGTGGCTCCACACGGGCCTGTGCGGGTCCAGGCCAAGATCCGCTACAAGGCGACGTTGGCTAGGGCGACCTGGACCCCCTTGCCGGAGGGCAGGGCCCAGGTCGAGTTCGATGCTCCCCTGCGTGACATAACGCCTGGACAGGCCGTCGTGGCCTATGAAGGCGACGCGGTACTCGGCGGCGGGATTATCGAGGAGTAGCAGCTATGCCTCAAACACCGGCTTTGGTTCTATCCTTCTTCCTGGCCTCGATCTATGCCGTGGCTTTCCACCTGTGGCTGGGGCGCAGCTTGCGCGACCTGCTGGCCTTGTGGCTGGCGGCGCTGATCGGCTTTGCCGTGGGCCAGATCGTGGGGGAGGTGTGGGGCTTTGTGCCGTGGACCGTGGGCCAGATCCATATCCTCGAGGCTACGGTGTTGTCTGTGGTGTTCCTGGCCGTGGCCCGTTGGTTGCGACAAGAGAAAAAGACAGCATGACGACATCAGAAGACCAGAACGACATTGCTCGGGTGCGCCGTACCTCGGCAGATCAGATTCACCCCGCCAATCCGCGAGACACTGCCCAGGTGTGGCTGGATGACGGACGGGTCTTTGAGGGACCGGTCGGTGCCCCGCTGGAGGCCTTTATCAAGGCCGCGGGCTCCGACCCCGAGGTGCCTACGGTGGCGGCCTTGATCGACAACGAGCTGCGCGAGCTGAGCTACCGTGTGGAAAGCGACGTCGAACTGAAGCCGATCACTATGGCGGATAGCGACGGGTTCCGCATCTACCGCCGTTCGCTGGCGTTCCTCATGGTGACCGCCATCCAGGAGCTCTTTCCCAATACCAACGTCTATATCGACCACTCGCTGACGTTCGGCGGCTATTTCTGCCAACCACAGGGCCGCGAGACCTTTACGCCGGAGGAGTTGACGCGGATCGATCAGCGGATGCGCGAGATTGTCGAGAAGGATGAGCCGATCGTCAAGACCCGCGTCCCGCTGAACGAGGCGATTGCCCTCTTTAATGCCCGAGGAGACGACGACAAGGTGCGGTTGCTAAGCCGACGCCGCAAGACCTATCTGACGCTCTACCGCCTGCGCGGCTTTCGCGACTACTTTCACGGCTACATGGTACCCTCCACCGGCTACCTGACGCTATTCGGCCTGCGGGATTATCCACCGGGCTTCATCCTGCGTTTCCCGCGCAGCGATCCACCCATGGAGCTCCAGCCGTTTGTCGACTATCCCAAGCTGCTGAACGTCTTTCGGGAATATGGCAAATGGATGGAGCTGATGGGCGTGCGGGACGTGGGCTTTCTCAACGACGCCATTGCGGGTGCGCGCGTCCGGGAGGTGATCCTCGTCGCCGAGGCGCTGCACGAGCAACGTGTGGCGCGCGTGGCCCAGGAGATCGCCGAGCGCCAGGGCGGGGTGAGGCTGGTCCTCATTGCCGGACCCTCCTCCTCGGGTAAGACGACCTTCTCCCGGAGGCTCAGTATTCAGCTTCTGGCCAATGGATTGCGGCCCTTTGCCCTGGAGATGGACAGCTATTTTGTCGACCGGATTAAGACACCGCGCGACGAAAACGGGGCGTTTGACTTTGAGTCGCTGGCAGCGGTCGACGTGGAGCTCTTTAACGAGCAGGTCCTGCACCTGCTCGAGGGCCGCGAGGTGACGCTGCCCAAGTACAACTTTCACTCGGGCCTGCGCGAGACGGGGCCGACGGTGCGCCTGGCGCGGGATCACGTCCTGATCGTCGAGGGCATCCACGGCCTGAACCCGGAGTTGGTGCGGCACTTGCCCTCTGAGCTGGTGTATCGGATCTATGTCTCGGCCTTGACCCAGCTCAACATCGACAAGCACAACCGGGTGCCGACCACCGACACGCGGCTCCTGAGGCGCATTGTCCGCGACGCGGCCTACCGGGGCTATTCGGCCAGGGAGACGATCGAGCGCTGGGGCAGTGTCCGACGGGGAGAGAAGCTCTGGATCTTTCCCTACCAGGAGCACGCCGACGTGATGTTTAACTCGGCGTTGGTCTATGAGCTGTCGGTGCTCAAACCCCTGGCCGAACCCTTGCTCCTGCAGATCAAGCCGCGCACGGCACCGTATGTCGAAGCCAAGCGGCTGCTGGCGTTGCTGGAGTGGTTCGAGCCTCTGGCACCCGACCTCGTGCCTGATAACTCGATCCTGCGTGAATTCGTCGGCGGCTCGATCCTGCAGGATTTCTCGGTGGCGCTGTAGACCATACATCGTGGGCAGGCCTGTGTTGCGTCCCTGCTGATTTGTGGTATAGTATAGCCGTCTTCAGACTCCTTGGGGAAGTACCGTTGCCGCGTGCCTGCCAACCCGGATCTCGTCCTGAAGGGGAAGAAACGGGAGCATGGAATCCATTGTCATCATAGAAGTGCTCGCAACAGCGGCTGTGACCATCGCCGCCGCGGCCCTCCTGGGCTTTCTGACCCATCGGCTCATGGGCCTGGTCATCCTCGCCGCGGCTTCGGGACTGGCCTGCGGCATCTCCGTGGCCGGCTGGGCCCTCGGCTTCCGGCTGGCAGGCGCGAGGGGAGCCTGGATCGGCCTGCTGGTGGGCATAGCCCTGGGAGGCCTTGCCGGCGCCGGTATCTTGAGCAAGATGGTCCGGGGCAAGGGCTTTCGGACGCTGCTCATCTCCGCGTATGTCTACGGCGCCCTTTGCATCTTTGGCCATCTGGCGGGCGGCTGGCTGGGCCTGCTGACCGTCAGTCTGCCGGCCATCGTCGTCCTCTTTGCCGGGCTGTATCGCGTAGCGCCCCGTGTCCTGCCGCTGACGGATGCGGATGGCGGCCAGCGACTGCAGGCTTTTCGCAGCCTGCTGACCTTCACTTTGGGCACCAACTATCCCTATTATGTCGTCGAGGGGGGCAAGCTAGACAAACGGGTCGATGGCAACGCCTATGGCCAGTTTCTTGCCGGACCCGGCATTGTCCTGGTCCGCTGTGACCAGGTTGCCTACCGGACGGATGGCATCCACGTCCTGCCGCTGGCCGAACCGGGTCTGACCTTCACCGCCAAGTTCGAGCTGCCGCCCAAAGTCGTGGACCTGCGCACCCAGGTAAGCGCCCTGCGCGTCGAGGCGTTGACCAGAGATGGTATCCAGGTCCAGGCCCAGGTCTTTGTGCCCTTTCGCATCTCGCGAGGGGGACAGAAGCCGCAGTTGGGCCGGGCGTTTCCATTTCGGCGCGGGGCCATTTACGAAGCCGTGGTCCACGAGCCGGTCGAACCAGGCCTCGGCGGGCAGGACGACGGGGAACAGCCGTGGAGAGCCGGCCTGATCCCGCCCATCGCCAAGCGGGCGCTTCAGGACATCCTCAGCCAGTATCCACTGGACGAGCTGTGTGCACCCAAGAATCCGGGTGGCATTCCGCGCGATGAGATTACGGAGGCGCTCGGGAACCGGGTCAGGAAGGAGATGATGCCCTACGGCGTCGAGATCCTGGGTGCGGCCATCGACAATCTGAAGGCGGTGGACGAGAGTATCGCCAAGCGGCGCATCGATAACTGGCGCACAGAGTGGGTCCAGCAGGTTTGGCGTGAGCTCAGCGAGGGGGACGCAAAGCGCATGCGCGAGATCGAAAAGGCACGGGCCGAAGCCGAGATCGAGGTCGTGCTAAAGCTGGGCAAGGTCGTCGAGGAGAGCCTGGCGAGTGGGGACAGCGAGACTGCGCTGACGTTGCGCTTCATCGATTGCCTGGGCGACATGGTCTGCGAGTCGGACAGCCGGTGGCCAGTACCTTCGGGGCTGGAGAAGACGATCCAGCAGCTCACCGGCAAGATCCCGGCCGACGAGCACAATCGGCCGGCAGATAAGGGCGGATCTTAGGCGGCGATATGTTCAATCCCGTCAAGATGCTGGGCTTTGGCTGGCGCATCCTACGCCTGGCTTTGCCCTTCTTGCTGGGCCTACTGCTGCTCAGCGTGCTGACCGAGTGGCTGACCTACACGGGCAACGCCGATAGCCTGTGGCTGGCTCCCGCCTTCTGGGTCCAGGTGGCAGTCAACCTGATCCCTGGCGTGGTGCTGGGCCTGCTTGTGTTTTGGCTGGGCGCCCGCTTTGTGCGCGACCTTTACAAACTGGACAACTGGCGCGCAGGGCTGGGCTTCTTGCTGCGCAGCCGGTTCGGCATGGCTGGCTTCAGCCCGTGGGTCAAGATCCACAAAGGCATCATCGACAAAGAGGACAGCTTTCTGAACCAGACCGGCGGGCCAGGAAACCTGGTGGTGTATAACGACAGCGCCGTGGTGCTGGAGCGGGATGGGCAGTTGAGGCGAGTGGTGGGCGCCGGTTTCCAGAAATTGGATGCCTTCGAGACCACCTACGGCGTAGTCGACCTGCGGCCCAAGCGCGCTGTGCTGACGGTCGAGGCCATGACCGCCGAGGGGATCCGAATCGACTGGGATGTGGAGATCCAGTACCAGATCGACGACGGGGGCGAAACGCCCGGCGAGGATGCACCGTATCCTCTATCCCAGGACAAGGTCCTCCAGGCAGCCACGGGGCGCTGGGTCATGGCCGACGGGTCCGCGGTGCTGGACTGGGAGAAACGCCTGACCCAGGGCCTGGTGACCGGAGCGCTGCGCAACATCCTGGCGCGCAAGAATCTCAACGATCTGGTTGGGCTGGCGGAGCAGAGTGCCCCCCCAGCCCGACAGGCGGTGCAGCAGGAATTGACGTCCAACGTCCGCCGGGCTGCCTCGGGCCTGGGTGCCAAGGTGCTGGACGTCCGGCTGGATAGGTTCCGGGTCAAGGACGAGGTGACCCAGCAATGGATCGAGAACTGGCAGGCTCGCTGGCGGCGCTGGTCGGAAGAGGGGTTGGCCAAGAGCCAGGCCGCCCAGACCCGTCTCTACGAGGCGACCAAGGCCGAGGCACAGGCCAGCCTGATCGCCTCCATCGGCCAGGCACTGGAAGACCTGGCCAGCCGCGACCGGGTCATCCCGCGCGTGGTGCTGGCCCGTCTCTTCTCTACGTTGGACCGCGCGGCCTATCACCCGTCGTCGCGTATCTTTTTCCCGGCTGAGGCCATGAAGGCCCTGGACACCATGAGGCGGCTGACTTCGGGGGGAGACTCCGAGCACAGTGAAGGAGGGGGTCAATG